>Ga0179591_1276299_pt1 | contig 12779 bp, 16 predicted proteins | sample CZOMad2_1_08_16f_FD_182891 | JGI IMG/M metagenome (GOLD analysis project Ga0179591, IMG submission 182891) | Vadose zone soil fungal communities from Angelo Coast Range Reserve, California, USA - CZOMad2_1_08_16fungal (PacBio error correction) | ecosystem: Environmental > Terrestrial > Soil >...
GGCATTTGGCAGACATCTATACTTCTTCCCGAGGTCGCGAACATCCGAGAAGGGGGAACAAGCGAGGGCGTTAAACTTGGGACGGAGGTAAATCTTTAGGGGGATTCATTTACGAAAATGCCTCGCGCTCACACCAAAAAAACTCAAGTCTTCAGGGAGAGCACCCTTCAAGAAAAGAATAGTTCCTTCACCTCACAAGGGATCGTGTATCTGCGGGATAAGAACCACATCTGGTGGAGGGTATCGAAAGAAAGAGAAGCAGAGTGGGGGAAGGCCGACGCCTTAATCGGAATGATTACCAATGAATGCCGTCAAAACCGTTGCGCAGAGGGGGGGGTTTTTGCCGGGGGGGAAAAGAAGAGGATTCACTCACATAGGAGGAGAAAACTATACAAATTGGGGACAGGAGGGGAAAAAAAAGTTGGGGGAGGGTTTACGCAGTTTTGATGGGGGGGAAAAAAGGGCAAAAGAGCCAGGGGGGGAAGGGGGGAAGCGCAACCCCTGGAAACCCGAACAAGGGTAACCTCCTTCGTGAGGGGTCCCAGACGACCTTGGAATTATAGTAGTATAGTAACGGAAAGCCCCGTAGAGGACAAATGGGGTCAAGCTCGACTGAAGGAGTGCACAAATAAAATTCCTCGGGACGCAAACTTGGGCGGAAAAACGGAGCCTTTCAGGGCAAAAGGCGAAAAGGTGAAAAAATGTGTATCCAGGTAAGAGACAGACTCTGCTGGGGTCTTGTGGTACTGCTTCGGGAGTGACTCTGTGGTGAATACCTGCACCGCGAGAGAAAAAAGAGGGGGGCACCTGAAGTGGGTGGAAAAAACTCCCGGGGAAGTAGCCTGAAATGGTCCTCCGTCGACGTGGACGGTGGCAATGGGTCTTAATGTGGAAAGTTTTGCGACGCAGAAAATTCCTTCTTCTTTAAATGGCGAGAGGATCAAGGGGTCAGCATCGCTTCTAGTAGCAGGTTCCAGTGGAAACCATGGGTGACCGAAGACCCGAATAGAAAGAGAAAATCTGGGGGGGCGAAAGGGGTGTCTTTTTCAGAAAAAGTTCTTCGTGGGAATGCGATCCCATCACGAGTGTCTAAAACAGGGGGGGAACTATAGAAAAAACCTAAAGATAGAACTCTCATTGGATGAATAACTCATGAAAAAAAAAGAAAACAACTTCAAGGTTAAGTTGGCGAGAAAAAAAAAAACGCTACTCCCTATGTGAAGGGTCCCCGGAGCGGAAAGGGGGTCCGGATTGGAACCGCGCATGTGCGCGATAAAAGAACTAATAACGGTCAAGAAAATAACAGATCCTTAAGGAAATGCAAAAATAAAAAGTTAAAAGAAGGAGACTTCTCTTCAAAAAATAAGATGAGAAGAAATGGGCAATGAAAAGCGGAGAAAAGGATCTGTCATTGATAAACACCGCTTAGGAGCAGCTCCTTCAAGGAAGTCGAGGGGAAAAAATTCAGGTAACTCTGGTGTCAGGAAACCAAAAATCACCTGCAAGGGCACAGAGAGCTTCCTTCACTTGAAGAGACTGCCGAGTCAGATATTCTTGATCAAGAAGAATCAAAAAAAAAGAATCACTCCTCTCGGAGGGTTTCTGGGGGGTCGTCAGGTCTCTCCATGCCGAGGGAGCCCGATGAAACCACTGGCGGGGATCTCTCGTAAAAAAAAAAAATTCGTAAAGAGAGAGCGTTTGTTACGAAAGGGGGGGGGGGGGGGAAGGAGGTCAGAAAAGTCCATCTGTCACGAAAAGATGTCCGAAAAAAAAACGCGCGCAGCTGATGAGGCATTTTAGCCTCCGAAGGGGGAGGTTCGGCGTGAATGTGTTGAGAAGAACGGCGTGATTGCTGAAGAGGAAATCGGGGTCGGGATTTCTTCGGTGGGGCACTGCAAAAAGGGCGCCGATGTAGGCCAAGAAGCAAACAAGATGATGCCGGAAAATCATTAAGGAGTGGGAGAGTCCGGCGGTTCCATGCCTTGATGGCTGGTGGAATGCTGTTCACGTCACCAAGTAGGAAGGGAGGGGATGTGGGAAAAAAGGAAAAAGGGAGTTGGACGGTGTATGCCGAAATTCCCTGCTCATTCGTCGGAGGTGAAGTGAGGGACTTGAGGAAGTCAAGTGGGCGGCGAAAGAAAGCGAGCTGTCCACGTTCAGAAAAGAAGGATGCCGAGGAAGACCCAGCACCGCAAAGCGAATCACGAAAAATTCTATGAGACGGCGGGGGGGAGTGGAGTTAAAAAAAAGTGGTTGATTAGAAAAAAACTCAGGGAGTAAAATCCAAAGAAGTGAGGGGGAAACGACATCCAGCCGGAAAGGGAGTACCTTTTCGGGAAAAGTGGGATCAAAAAAAGCCGCCGGAGCAGGCGACATCTCCTCAGGAGGCCCATCACCAGAGAAGAGAGACCCAGGCACGCCCTGGGATTCGCAAATCAAAAAAAAAGAACAACCCATTTCCACAAGTAGGGATATGAACACGGTCAGGATAATCGGAACTGTGGCGGGGGTTTCCACCTGGAAATTCAGGTAACCGCTGTTGAAAAGCGTAATATTCAAACCACAGAGAAAAGAGCAGAGAACAAAGGTTTGGACAGGAGAGAAAAGACAAAGATCACATCAATCTAAAGAGTAAGAAGGTGGCCTTTGGGAAGGTCCGGGGGCCCGAAGGGGTGCTTCCTAGAAGGAAAGAAGGTTGGGGGGGGGGGGGGGGGGGGGGGGTAGGGGGGGGGGGCGAAGCCGAAAGGGAGAACCCCGGGGGGAAGTCATATCCGGGGGCTCGTTAATAGCAAAGGTGGAAATGTGCGATCGGAATCAACGGGGAGGAAGGAGGTTCCGAAAAAGGGGGTCTTGTGGGGGGGAGCTGCCGAGAGCTCTTAGAAGAACTTCCCCAAGGGTGGGCTCCCAACTGCGGAAAAAAAGATCATGGTGAAATCCTGTCAAACATGTCAAAACTCAAGAAGTGAGTTCAGGGGTAAAAGCGGGGGGAAAGCCTCTTCGTGCAAGAAACCCACTCCAACCGATAGTATCATTGGAGGGGTTTCCGCGTCAAGAAGAACTGTAATGTAAAGGCGATCGGTCCATGTATGCCAAAAACCCCGGCAGTGTGAATCCAAAAACGAAAAAAAAGGTTTCTTCATATCCAGAAGAGAAGGGTTCCGGGTCGGGAAGGAACTCGTGTCTCAGGGCCAAGGACGTTGAGGCAAAACGGAAGTATCGATGTGGGATCTGTAAGGGAAAGGAAATCGAGAAAAAAAAGCTTTCGCCACTCGGAAGGTCACACGCGGGTTCTACCATAAAGTTCGGCGAACGCCTCCCGCTTGTCAGAAGGCTAACTGCAAAAGAAAAAGAGCAAACAAAAAAAAGGATGACAAGAAGTATGGGCAGTGGAGGCTACTTAAAGGGGGTCGGGAAAGGGTATCAGGGATATGGAGTTCTCACCCGACGGGTTTGAAGAAAAAAGAAGCTTTATTTGCATAGAGGAGGAGGGAACGAAGCTGCCCTCCGGAGATAGCCCGGCGATAGTTCCGGAGACAACGAGTGCCGAAAATCTTGTATCGGCTGGATAAAACCTAAAGGGGGGGGAGTTGAAACGGCTAGGGAACGCAGGAAGGAGTTGCTCGAAATGAACCATTGACCGGATCTGAAAGGTTACCAGAAGGTGAAATTGGCAACCTTGGCGAAGAAATCACGTGAAGGGGGGGATGTTGTAGCTGCAAAAGGAATTTTTCACGAGGAAAAAGAGAAAAATTGGGGGGGGAAAATTGCCGGAGAAAAAATTCGAAGGTGGGGGGTTTTTGTATAAAAAGGGGGCGTCCGAGAATTGGGGTAAGCGGTCAGGCGCCACCAAAACTAAAAAGAGGGAAAACCTTCATTTAAAGGGGAAAGAAGGCACTCCTGAAGAAAAAAACCCTGTCTATTAACGGACCCAAGAAGACCCTGACCATGGGTGAAGAACACGCCTTCGGAGGGGGCACAGTCGCTTAACTCCCCCAAGGGTCTAAAAAAACCGGGGAAAACAAAAATGCCAAACTGCGTAACTCAGGGATTTGAAAAGGAATGTAGATAACTAGGAGGTGTTTACCTGAATCGGTGTGAAAGAAAAAAGGGAAGGGACTCTGTGGTGAATCGTTGCCAAGCGTGAAAAAGAGGGAAAGGGTGTGTGGTGTCACCAAAAAGGGGAGATTCCTTAATCGGTCAGAAGCGACGGTGGTTGGGTCCCTGGGTGATCAGCGAAGAAGAGCCCTTCGGTGAAGGCGATCGGCAGAGGGGCTGGGAGGGGGAAGACATGACTAAGAGCAATGGCTCAAGTTCTGAGCGTTTAAGGGAAACCCTGTTTGCCAGAAAAAGGACACGCTCCACGAAGGGGAAAGACCGGCTGGGGTGTGAACAGAACACGTGCGGCAGGAGGAAAAAAATTTATGGGAGAGAAAAAAGTTTTGTGGAAAGAGACCGGACCGCGACGAAAAAAAAAAACTTGGATGAAGCAAGCTATGTAGCGTAAGAAAAGGTCGTTCAGGAAAAAAGAAAAAACAGATTCTGAAACGGGGCCGCGAGGGGGACACGCTGTATCAGGATGTCGGAACGGGGACCGAGGGAAGAAAAGAGGTCACTAAGAGAAAAACGAACCGCTAGAAGGAAATTCCTCGTCGCAAATAAAGTTAAATCCTAAGGGAGAGGCCAAAATCAATCGTGGCAGAGAAAGTCCGTGAAAGCATGAGACAACAGGAAAAAATTAGAGTTCACGCGTATTTCCCCACCGAAACGCCTAATTCGGAAGAAGGCTTCTAGGGACAAAGAGCAACAGTTACAAATCGTCGCGGGAAAAGTGTCACCAGAGAAAGAAAGAAAACGATGAAACTGCTTAAACATCACCAAAGAAAGGATTAGCGAGAAAAAAAAAATCCAAGAAATAACAGGACACGAGGCTCCCATGGGGAAGATTAAAGCTGTTGGGGAGCAAGGTCACCGAAGAATTGAAAAAAAAGCCGCTCCTTTGGGAAACCAACAAAAAAAAACAAAGGATAACTCAACAAGGTAGGGGGAGAGGAGAACTTGTGTTTTCAACCATTTCGCCAGGGGGGGGGAAATGCGTTCTTAAAGAATCGGCACGCGGGGGTACAAACACCCTGCGAAAGTGTATGCCTAAGGAGGGGGTCTGATGGGGTACAAGAGCCTCTCAGAGGAGTAGATGAACGGGCATTCCGCAGTTTCGGGGTGAGTGAGGAGAAACTTAACCGAGGACGAAAAAACAAACAAACGGAGGTCGTTCCCCTCAGAAAAGACTATGATTCCGTCAGAGAGGAAAGCGGTGGGGCAAACCTGGTGGGTGGTGCTGGACTGTGAAAAAAACCACTTTTGTAGCAAACGAGGGGAGGTTTCCCTAGCCGAGGGGAGAAGGGAAGCGTTGATTTTGTGGGGGAGGGAACATTCCGGCTCGGGGGGTCAGGGGAGTTCGGAGGGAGTGTATGACTTTCTACCTTTAGAGGGAAAAAAAGCGTGCAAAGAAAAGAAAAACTTCAGAAAAGGGATGTCCGCGGCAGACAAAAACGTCAAGTTCGCGCTAGGAGTGCAAAAGGCGATTTCGCGGCGAGGAAGGGGTGACGATCTTTCCAACAACGGTGTGGGAAAACCCGTGAGGGGAAAAACGAGAGGGGGGAGGAAAACATCATCAGCCGGGCGAGAAGGGGAGCGGTGTCCGGCGGCGGCAAAAGGGGAACGCCTAAGGGGGCTCCTCACTACGGGAAAAGGGAAAGCACACAACGCTGCAGCTCGATTGGCAACCAGAAGAGCGTAAGGCATCAACGCGGTCACACGGAGAAAAAGTGGACACGAAAGCTCTGCAGGTATATGATGACAAAGGCTGTAACGGGGGGGTCGTTTGGTTGAAACCGTAAAAACTGAAAGGGGGAAGAAGGGGGGGGACTCTGGAGGGGAAAGCAGGGGGTTCACCACATAGGTCACAGAGAAAAAGAGAAGATATAAAAAGAAGAGTTTGGAAATAACCAGGTTCAAAGCAGAATAGTTAAAAAAAGGGGCATTTTGGAAAGCGAGGGTGTGTAGCCGGGAAAACAAGGTTGCGTCGAAATAGGGGGGGGCAAGCTAAGAAAGAAAAAAAAAGGTCCATCACGGGGGAAAAAAAAAAGGTATCCAGGGGACCTAGCCTAAGGCGAGCGTGAAAAACCTGGAACGAAGTAGGCACGCGTTTTTCGGGTGGAAAGGGTTTGAAGCCACAAACTGGCTATTCATCTAAGCAAAAATTGAGACAAAAACCACTTCGTAAAAAATCCTGTTGATCCTTGAAAAAGGTGCCAAACTCTCCTCTGGTGGGGTCTCTGTGGGGGAGAAGGGGGGGGGATCAGGCTTGGGAACCAGCTAAAAAAAAACTCGGATCCTGGATATTGTAGCAACGGGGAAAGAGGCCTTCATCACTTCTCCCGGGAGAGAAAGACGCGACACCAAATCCACGCTCCGGGGGGAAGAAACCCCGAACCAGGGGGTTTTCTTCATCGAGAACGATCACGATTCCGGAAAGGTGAAAATTAACTCTTTGGGTAGAAGGCAGGACCCTGACGGGCTCTTTTGGAGCGGAGGGAGGGCCTCCGCACCTCCAGCTTCGCCCAATCGGAAGGTTCCCGCCCTCCTCGTGGGAGAAAATCTCAAGGGTAGGGACAAAAAGGGACCAAAAAGAGAAAAGTACTTCCCATCTCTAAAAAACAACAACAACTGGGAAAGAGAGATATGGGAGAGAAAGGAATCGAAAAAACGGACCTGGGCGGAGGCTGCTAAACAGAGAGGGGGAACACTCGTGCAGGGGCGAAAGGGGTCCGATTTGGCGATGATGTGTCAATCATCGAGAAAAAGTACGAACTTCCTAAAAAAAAGAAAAACAGAAGGGAGTAACGAAAGGGTCGTGATAACTAGCTTTCAAGAAGGAGAGAGTACACGAAAAGGTGGGAAAGGCACTATACCCTTAAATCGTATCGGCTTGATAAAAAAAAATCAGGTTCGTGTTACGAGGGAAGATTTCAGTCGTGGAGGAGGGGGAAAAAGAAAAATACAGGGGGAAAGCCTCGCTTATTACCTAAGTGCTGCCGTCGCGGAAAGCGCACTGATACAGGAGGGGGGGAAAAAAAGGGTGGTTGGCAATAGGAAATTTCACACAGGAGGAAAAAGAAAAAAAGAAAAACGAAGAAAGGAGGGGGGGGGGTGTCCAGGATGACAGGAACATGATTTTAGGTTACGGCAGGGGGGGTGTAATCACCAGTGTGCGTCAAGGGGGAAGAAATTCAAAGCGAAGACCTTTAACCTAACCCACGGGAACCTCCTTCGTTCCAGGTTCCCGCGAAAAGGAGGGGGAGGAGGTCAAAAAACGACTCCCAAGAGGGAAAAAAGGGGTTTCCTCTACCAGAAGAGGCTTCGCTTCACCCCTTTGGGGGCTCGTACAACTTGGGGGGAGTACAGGAAGGCTTCCCAAATGCCAAAGAATAGAGGTAGGGGGCCCTGTGTATGTAGATCAGTCAAACTCGAGTTGGGTTTCAAAAGAGGGTTTTTCTCTGTGACGAGGTGGTGATGGCTTTTCGAAAAAAGACTCGGGAGTGGAACAAGTTGGGTGAGGGGGGCAACCGTGACAGAAGTCTTCCGCTGGCGACGTGGAATGGGGTGACAAGGGGTCGTCCGGAGACGGAGAGTTGGAGTACGAAACAACAGCGGTTGCTCCGGGGGCGCGCAAGGTGGTTGTATTGACCGCATCTACGGACTATGAGAGTTCGCAGGGGGTTCGGTCCTTTTTTTCGAAATCATCTGGTGCCTGGAAAACGCTGAAAAGATACCTGCTGGATGGCTGTTGAACATCACGCTTCTTTCAGTTCGATCCCTGCACGTAGGAAAAAACTTCTTTTTGGGGAACTATAGGAAAAGGGGAAGAAAAACATCCGTTCACTCAAAAGGATGATCATGCCCCGATGGAAGGGAACTTCCTGGAAAGTTCGTTACCAGAGGGAAGACAGAGACCCGACATTCACGCTTTATAAAGGGTTCGCAAACTCAGGTTCCCGGCCCGGAAAAGATCACTCGAGAGATCGACTAACCCTGAAAGGGTCCTCGGAAGCACAACTCACAGTTTAAACCGGAAAGAGGGCTCGTCCAGAGGTCTGAAAACCGTTTATTGAACAGAAGAAAAAAAAGGACACAATTATCTGGCAAGTTGCAAGAGAACCCACCAGGAAGACGGATGATGATGGAAAAGGTGACCTAGGCAGGGGAACCACCTAGAGAATTGGAAAAGAAGAATCATCCTAAACGAGGCAAGGAATGCATCGACTAGGAAAGTTCATCAAAAGGCAAAGGACGAACCCTAGAAAAAACCTTTCAGGGGGAACTCACCATGCTTTGCTCCTCGGCTCGCGGGGGACAGGTCCGAAGGGGGGAAGGAACTCTCAGGTGGAGATATTGGATTGGTCTGGGAAAGGAGGGGAAAGGAATTCACCTCGTTGCTTTATTTGCTGAGGAGAGAGGGGGGAGAAGCTTGGCTTCATTCAAACACATTCGTCAGGTGCGCTTCTTCTGGAGGGAAGAAAGGTAAGAATGCGGTGAACAGGAAAGGTACTCCTCTACTAAGATCTCCGTCCTCTACTGTTTCGGGACCTTCGAGGAGCGGAACATCTCCACGGAGTTGGAGGAGGGAAAGAATCTCGACAAAAAAGTGATCTCAGGCTAGAAGCAAAGAAGAAGAAGACGGAATTCTCCTCTAATTGTCCTGTTCTGAGTACCAAATGGGGGAGAGGCAGTCTAGGTTATTCTGGGGAACGGAAGCGGTAGAGACGGCAAGAAGAAACAAACCTGGGAAGAATACACAAACCGCGAAAAGGAGACGCATGGACCCACGAAAGGGAGTCGGGGGGGGGGTACGACGAAAAGGCGGCAGAGTGCGTGAGCTGCGGGAAGCAAAAGGTCGTGAGGGGAGGAGTTGCCAAGGCCCTGTTCACTAAATCCAGTTCCCCGAAAAAAAACGCCCACGAGGGGATCCGGTCGGTCTCTCTTAATCTTTGTAAGAAAGGTGAAAATGCCTTATGGAGTGGGGAAAATTCGGTCACGTTCAAAAAAAAAGTTTTCGGGATTTGGAGGATAGCGATCCTTCTTTCCAGGGGCGCGGAGAAAAATCTCGGTGTAGTACTTCGAGAATTACTAGGGGGGGGGAGGGCCGCGGAGACTAGAAAGCATACATAAGTTCAGGGGGAGATCCAACGTTAGAGATTGATCCTCGTAAGAAAGCCAGACCGAGGTCTCTCCATAGTGCGGGAAATTGCAACTAGTCTTCTGTCAAAGTACGGGTTCCAAAAAGTTTTGTAGGAAAATACTGCGGTATCAAAGCCCGAAAGGAGAGCACAGCCATCAGGGAAAGGATTTGAAAAAGTTGAGAGTGTCCGGTTGGGCGTCAACAGGGTCAAACACGGACAAGCACAGTCTAGGCTGAGACTTCACCAAGCAAAAGCACTTCGGCGCTCCACGAAGCACCGGGGCCGGGAGCGCTAGTCGCCAACTAAAGAAAACAAATTGCAAAAAAATTCAAGAAAAGAGGCCCGATTCTATCGTAAGGGGGCGGTGTGGTTCCAAGCACACAGGCAAGGAACTCTGGGGAAAGTCGGGAGGGAGAAAAGCAGTATTCCCACACACAGAGAAAAACCGAGAGAAAACCCAGAAAGAATTACAGGTCAATAACTCTACACAGAGGGTATGAGGTACCAGGAAGGGGGTTAAAGTTCTACGGGTTTGTACCCCAGTGGGAGTACCTAGAATAGAAGGGGCAGAGGAAGCCGGAAAACCCGGGTTAAAAGATTTCTTCCGAGGAGGAAATTTGGGGACCGAAACTAGCGTGAACCCTGGAAAGAAGTTCCCTCTTGGGAGGGGGTTCCAGGGGTGGAGGAATTCACCCACTGGCTATTGAAGAGAAACACCCTTGGGAAACAAAAAACCCAAATGCGTAACAAAAAGTTGATAGGTAAAGAAGGTCAAAGAAAAACTTTCTAATTTTCTCATTTACGAAAGGCCTCTCTTGAAAATCTACAACAAGGGAACACCCTCAAAAGGAATCCTGTATCATTGGCAGGGGTGTAGTGAGGCCGGGCAGAAATGGTACTAAAAAAAAAAAATGTAAAAAAAAAAAAAAACTCCTCCACGGGGAGAAGATCCGCCGCGAACCACACGTCGATGTGGGTCTTCAAAAAAAAAATACAGGTCTGCTGGGGCGTGAAGGAGAAAATGGCGAGGCCGGAAAGGCTATATCACGGACGCCGGCGGGCGTGTGTGAGCAGGAGGAGGGGCGAACTGCCTCCGCGCAGAAGAAAGGATGGCGGCCCAAAAAAAAAAAACGCGATGTTCGACCATCTTCCGAGGGAAAGGCCGCCGAACAGAAAGAAAAGGAAAAGGAAGTATAAGCAAAGAGGATCAAAACAACAGGGGGGAAGGAGGAAAATAGAGAGAGGACGAAACGATTAAGAAAGAAAAGTCTCTAACAAGAAAAAAAGGAGAACCCGCTGACGGAGTGAAGTTTTTCCTAGTGGAGGAAGCTTTATGTTTTCAGAGGGGACGGAGTCAGGAGGGGTAGATAACAGAGATACTCCGCAAAGGTTATCATAGGGAGGTTGCCGGCGGAAAAAGCATCCGGACACGATTTCCGGAAGACTCTAAATCGGGGGGAATCATGAGAAAAACATCTGGGGAAAAATTGGAATGGGAACTCTGCGCTGGGGTCACTACAGACCGGGGATCTCCAGAAAAGGACCATTCCTGCACTGCCAAGTCAAAGGGCAACTGGAGAGGATCTCGTGTGAGGTGGAAATGTTATCTGGAAGATTTCACAGAAGTCACAGATAACACAGAGAAAAGGATAAGAGAGTTGTAGGGAAAGGGGGATCAATGGCATGGGTGGTGGGGTTAGACCAATCCTAGAAATAGAAAAGGGTGAAGCTGGTCCCGGAAACCCTGGAAACCCGCACCAAAGGACGGGAACCGGGGAGATTAATCTCATCCTTCGTCTTAGAAAAAGGCTATTAACGAAAAGAGACCTCTACCAGGGGTCCCAGGAATTCGGCGGGGATGAACCTTCGTATTAGAGGGGGCCCCAGGGGGCTACAAGAGAGGGACAAAAAAGTAAGAACAAGTGATTTGGGACTCAAAAGGTGGGATAAGGTGACAAAAAGGATAAAAGGTGTTCTCTGCAACGGTGTTCTCTGGAACATCTGTGGTGGAGAGTGTGGTAACATACACTGGGACACATGAAGTGGGGAACACCGAAAAGAAAAAATCCTGAATAGGAGCACGCGACGGGGGGGGGTGGGCAATGGGGAAAAAAGGGCGGAGTTGCGAAAGAAAACCAAAGCGGTGAAGAGAAAGGAAAAAAAAAAGTGCTTGGTGAGGGAAAAAAGGACTTCTAGGAGCTGCGAAGGGCCGGCTTCGTAATGATCACCCAAACCGTGGGCCGTACCTAGAACAGACGCCTCCAAGAAAAGGAAAACTGGGATGGCGTGGGAATCCAAAAAAAGGGGAGACTTATGTGCTATAAGAATTTCGGAATCCAAAAAATAAAACCCCGGTGGGGAGAGCCAAAAGGAACGGAATCTGAACTCGGAAGAAAGGAGGTGTAATCACGCAGAGGGCGGTAACTTTCCGGGGAGCGGTCTTCTAGAAGCTGGGAGAACTAGGATAGGGCACCAGAGGGATGGTCTCCCAGCGAGAGAAAAAAAGCTTCCCTAAAAACGATCACTTTACCGAAACTACGAAGACCCAAAAAAGTCAAAAGAGAACACTACCGGGATTCTCGCGGCTAAAAATCCTCGACGAAAAAGGGGACTTGAACAGGGCAAACCACACCATCAAGGATCTGCACCGACCTGAGGGAAAAATCTTACTGGAGCGAACGGTCATCAGAAGAGGCGGCGAGGGTAGACCAGTTGGGGTACAAGACTTCGAGGGTGGGATTTTGCAAACCCACCGAAGAACTCCGAGGAAACAATGGCCGGAAGAGAATGAGAAGTTCATCGTAAGAGCGGCAGTGAAACAAAAAAAGACACCCTTTCGGGAAACAAAAAACATGGCGTACCTCCTCGCAGAGAGGGGGTGTCTGTTAAGGGACCAGACCAGAAAAGGCCGATGACTAGACCCTCAGGGACCCCCAGGGCTAAAGAAAAAACAACAAAAAACTGAGAGTAAAATATGATATGGAGGGAAAGGGGGTTCAATGGGGTTCCATTCCAGAGGAAATCACTGAAGTGAAAACAAACGAAGCGCGGTAGACGCCATGGGGAAGAAGAGTCTTGAGGGGGGGAAATCTCTCGGCGGCGTGCTGAACGTTCTGAAGAATGCCTGGAATCGTTGGGTGGAAGGGGAGAGGCACCGTAGAAATAGAAAAGGTCCCAGGAAAAGACCCATGAGGAGCAATTCTTCTAATGGCTTGGGGTCATTATGTCCTCGACAAAGAGAAGGGAATTGCCAGGACTGTCAATTGAAGGTTTCTCCAGATTATGGGAAAAGATCTCGGAGGGACAAACGGATGTTTGTGCGAGGAACTCCTGCCTAGGGGTTCGTCAGGCGGGAAGGGATCGTGCGGGGGACGAGATGAGGAAAAAAAAAAGACCTCCTGAAGAAAGGTGCCTCCCGCGGACCACTTTCATGAGGGGGATGAAAAGGGGGGAAAAGAAAAAATCAAAGCACCTTCAAAAAGGGGGGAAAAAGGCTCCAAGAGAGAGTCATCAGGGAGTTCTACGGAGCGCAACGGTCCG
>Ga0179591_1332249_pt1 | contig 12778 bp, 7 predicted proteins | sample CZOMad2_1_08_16f_FD_182891 | JGI IMG/M metagenome (GOLD analysis project Ga0179591, IMG submission 182891) | Vadose zone soil fungal communities from Angelo Coast Range Reserve, California, USA - CZOMad2_1_08_16fungal (PacBio error correction) | ecosystem: Environmental > Terrestrial > Soil >...
CGAGGCAGCGGGCAATCTGGCTATTTCTTCCCCCAACCGCGGAAAAAAAGGTCAAAAAGGGGGAGTAAAAGGAGTGGTTTTAAGGAGGAATATCGATTTATTTGGGAAGGGGAGGAAGCTGGAGTTCTCTTTCTCGTCTCCGAAGGCGGAGGGCAGTAAAAAGAAAACATTTGGCCAAAGGTCATCGGGGATCAGGGGAGCGGACTCGGGGAAAAAAAAAAAGAAAAAAAAAAAAAAAAAAAGGGGGGGAAAAAAAAAAAAACAACCAAACAAACACCAAAAAGCCAAGTGTTGCCTTTGTGAAAGCCTTACATTCTGCGGAATTCTTCTCCTAGGTCTAAGAGAAGAGGCGACAAAGGCTAAAAAGCCTTCAAAAACATCAAAAGAATTATCTTTGGCGGCGGAATTGAGGAACAGGTTGTCCCACCCAGAGGGTAGCAACTTACACGCCGCATAACCGAGAGGACGTTGCATCGTAAACGTGTGCTGACGTCTCAAAAAGAAAGTGGAAATATGTCTCGCCAATGGTTGTAAAAAAAAAATAAAAAAGAATCCAGGAGAGAAGCAGGAGGTTTAAATATCGTTTAAACTGGGCGACGCCATCCGCGACCAAGCCGTTCAGCCGAACAGCCATAAAACAGGAGAGCGGGGGAAGGGTAAGTCTGAGGAAAAAAGAATACTCCAAAAGGTTCAAACAGGGGGGGAGATTCAGCAGGAATCGTGTCGGGGCTCGACGGTGAAGTAAACGCCCAGAGATCAGAAAGCTGAGGACAATTGGCAAAACCTGGAAAAAAGCAAAGGGCTACCCAAAGGTTCTCGTCGGGCATGCACCTGTTCCTGGCTGAAAAAGGGAAAAAAGATGAAAAAATGGAGATATATGGTTGTCTTTGGGAAAAAAAACCGGGAAAGGATTGCGACGGACAAGCAAGCTTCCTGGCTATCCAAGCCGACCCTCCCACCACAAATTGGGGCAAGGGGGAGGGAATGATTACCCTGTCTCAAAAGGGCGCAAAAGGGGTCCAGTCAGCACGCCAGGGGGGGGAATTCCTTTCCGATTTAAAAAGCAGCGGCAGCAGAAAAGGGGTGAAAAAAAAGAAAAAAAAAAAAAAAAAAAAAAAAAAAAAGAAAAAAAAAAAAAAAAAAAAAAAAAAAAAAAAAAAAAAAAAAGAAGCATCTGGAACTTTAACAGACCAAAAAGAAAATGCTTAGAGAGGGGAACGAGACCTGGTTTTCTCTCCACTAGAGAAATTGAAGTATTCTGTTTCCAAGAAGGAAGAGGAAGTGGGAAACAGCTCATTCCATCCGGGGCACGGTGATCCTACTTAAAATACTAAGAAAAGGGGGGAGGGACAACTCCCCCTTGGTGGAACTTTAGGGTAATTCTGAAGAACGGTTTGCACTCCATGGTGAAGAAAAGAAAAAAAAAAAAAAGGGGGACATTTCCCGTGGAGGCGGAGGTTTTATGCGCTTGCCTGCCGTCCTCGCGGTCAATTTGGGGGTAAGGGGACCTGAATAGTCTGCTTTTAGAAGAGGAGAGGGGCTTGGCAGTCGCGCAAACCTTATTTTGATGGAAGTGGGCCTTTGTAGCACGGGGCTATAGTTAAAAAAAAAGAGTGTCCAATTCACAGACGGCTGAATGCTAGGAAGCGATCAAAACATTCAAAAGGGGAAAAAATATTCCCCCAAAAATCAAGGGGCAATATTACAAGCATGCTCAAACTTGGCTACCATCAGAGAGTTGGAAGAGGGGTCGGGGACCTTTTGAGTAAAGAATTTTCGAACGCGGAACTACGGCCTTATCGACAAGGGTATCGCCCAAGTCAGAAAAAGAGGAGTTTACCGTGGTGATAAAGTAGTACTCTGTATCCCAGCTTATAATCCTTCATGTGAAAAAAAAAAAAACGTCCGGAGGGAGTGATGGGTGAGGACAATTTACAGAGAAATATATCGGGGCTGCATTAGAACCCATGGGATCGGGACTGAGCAACATGCGGGGACTCATTTTTCAGGGGATCGGAGGGGGGAAGGAGCTGACAGAGCAAAAGATCCATCGCGCCGATCGCTGGTAGATGAAGCCTAATCGACTCCCCTTCTTAAAAGGCCTGAGCAGTACAGAGTGGGTGGCCGCCGCGGCAGCGTGTTTCGACGAGGGAATCCGATTCCTCCAATGTGGAAAGGGGAGTCACCCGCCGGAACTTCCTGTGCCATGAAAACATATAAGATCCAAAAAGGTGGAAACTTTCTGGCTCTAGAAAGTCCAGGGGCTCCGGAAAGAAAAGCGGATTGTGCATATGCACAACTTACTCGGGGAGTGAAGGTTTAATCCTGGTTTTTCGAGTTAGGAAGAAAAAGAGAATGGAGCAACCACGGGGGGCTCTGTCAGATTCAGTCAGTCCTCTATCAAAACGGGTTCGGGTATATGCAGAGTGGATCGTCGTTCAGAACTCCGCGCGATCACGCCATAGAAGACAAAAACTCTATTCCATTCCCAGACTTTCGTTCAAACACAGCTTGGAAGGGCAAGGGGTGTCCAGCTAAGCATGAAGTAAAAGTCACTAGCCCACCATGACTCCGCCTTCCAGACAAGGTTAAGTATCATGGAATCTGCTCTCCATTGTGGAATGTGAGAAGGGGGGGGGGACATCGGTGGGATTGGGGCTGCGGAAAAAGTGCCGTTTAACGACATCCACGAGACTTGTATAATTGATTCTTTCCGCCTACTCACTGGTCCGAAAAAGGGGGACGGCATTATTGCTCATCTAGGAAGTACGGGCCTTTGGATCTAGTCGCGGAAAAAATCGTAGGAATGTGCAAAGGGTGCAAAGATTAACGTCAATACTCACAAAAAACGTGGGAGGGGGGGGTACGGATGGCACCGGCACATTAAGAGAGGACCGAGGATCGGGACTTCCTAACTCCACAGCCACGTGATGAACATCAAACACTGGGATATGGGGATGGGGGGGGCTGTGCGTATAACAAGCGGAGAATGGGGGGATCATACGGCCAGAAATTCAAAAGGAGGATAAATGTAAAATTTAAAAGCAAAAGACTATCGAAAAAAAAATGGCAGAACATTAACCATGGCTAGCCGCGCATGAGAAGAACTAAGGCAAAGCCGCTTAACGTGGGAGAAAGGGGAGGGGCTCGCTCAAGGAAAAAAAACCGGTTGTCCGCCAGGGAAGCCGGTAGGCCAGGCCAGAGTGGAATGGACGACGTCCCTCTTATGAAAGAGGAACAGAGGTCATGAAGAGAACGAGAAATATTTTATGGTCAAATGAACTCGGACGGCGCCGAAATTGGGAAAAGAATCTGTATGGCCATCCACACAGGAAGTAGCGTACTTTCGTGTGCCATGCATGCTGTTAAGTAAAGGACGTAGAGCAGCAATTATTGCGCGACAAAGTGAAGAGGTATATGCTGACGCAGGGCCCGCTGCGGCGCAAGAAAATGGTCACTGAGATAAAATGGCGAATCCAGATAAGCTTAAAGGGACGAAAGCCAACCAACTCGCCCGCGTACAGGCAAGGGTGAGTGCAAAGAAGGAAGGAATCCCGCGCAAAGGCTGCGAAGGGGGGAATCATTGGCCACATAGGCGGAAGGGGAAGTTATGAAGAGGGAAAACTGAGCCCAGCATAAAGAAATCCATCGAAATCAATCAGTCACTAGGGAGATGACTCCCAAGAAGGAAGGTACGGGATATGACATCAGGGAAGTTCTGCAGGTATGGGGTCAGCGGGGGAAGGCGAGCCAACCGTTAACTGCAACCATAGCGTGGGGGCCGGGGGATCACAGTGTAGGGAAAAAATAGAACACACCTGTTCGGACTACCATGTACAATGATAACGGCCGTTAGCCATGGAGTGGACTGGGAAAGTCGAGGAAAAAGTGGGGGGTTTGGAATGCTTGTTGAAAGGGGGAGTCGCCTTGTGAGCCAGCCAGGGAACTTGACTGAGCCAAGAAAAAGACATTTGGGGAAGGGCGGGTACAATGAAACGAGGAAGAAACCAGGGCGCTTACTGGGAAGAGAACGAGCAGAGGGTGGAACTACCAACTAGTAGGCTCTCAGGTACCAGGATCGAGGGGAAAAGGAAGTGCCGCCGCAACATCAACAAAAGCAATTGCAAAGTGGGGACATGGGAAGATGCAAAGTGTCAAACCAGAGATGAGGGGGAGGGGGGAGAATGAAAAAAAGCGGGAACACTGTTGTGCACAGGTCGCTGCACTACTTCAAACCGTTATCAAGCAAATGTAGAAAGATTCACGAATAGGCGTACAACCTCCTTCCCTGGAAGACTAAAAGAGGCGGACTCAGCATCTGGGGCGGCTAAACAGGGCAGAGGTTCCCTCTTGGGCAAAACGGATGAGAAATAGGGGACATAGGCAAACTACTCTTAATTCTAGATGTTACCAGTCGACAAAATATCTACAGTCAAGTTTTTAAAATTTGTCCCAAGTTTGGGTAGAATATTTGTCTGGTGGGAGGGAATCACCTGTAGTGCGGGGGGAATCAATACATTCAACCTGGCGTTGTTTTTTTGTTGGTGAAAAACGGTCGAACCACCATCTGCAGCTAATGGGTGATCCTGAATGCAAATGGGGAATGCATCTATCCCTCTGTGCAGGAAAGGATTTTGCCCAGTTGTAGGCAGAGGGGGGAAATTTGTGGCGTTGTCATGCCGGAAACAGCAGAGGCCGGTATCCGTCGTTCGAACACCTCAAAAGGGTGATAGCAATTTGCGTCAACTGCCGGCCCCGATCCGCTTAAGGAGGACGGTGGACGTTGGTCAGGAAGGTCGGAAGGTGACAACGAGTTTCCACAGTCGGCTAACATTCGTATTTTGGCGAGAAGAACCGCCATTGATTGTAGAAACGTAATCCCAGGGCACCGGGGTGTACTCGGTCAACGGAAATTTTATTTAGGGATAAAGAGTAGGGGGACTATAAATTATGGACTAAGGGGAAACGGAAAGTAGGTAAGGCAGTAGGAAGGCCTTGTTCGAACTCGACGACCTGACCCGAGAATGTGGGCGGCAAAGAAGACCTTTCCAGCCTTAAGGGAAAGACGCGGCCGGAAAAAGGAGCTCCGATTGATCACGAAAAGCAATGCCTGCGATGCCGAATGGGGCAGGAGGCGGCGGATCACGCGAAGAGAACAGAAGGGGCAGACCTAACATCGCTCTGCGAGTTAAGGACAATCCCACATCAGGTAAAATTGTATTTCTTAGCGTGGGTGAAGAAGACTCCAGAGTGGAAATGGGAATAAAAAGCAAACAACAACACGGTCTGTCAAAGGAATTAAACCCGATTTCCCTGACTGGACACAAAAGCTAAATCCAAGAGTAAAAATGTGTTGGGGGCTGAACAAATAAAGCGGATTTGGCCGGATGGGGCAGCGGCATGTTCTATTGACTAAGGGGGATCATCTGCCTAGGATGCATCGAGGACAATGTTGTCCAACAAGGGTAAGTTACGGGCGAACCTCGCATATGGCAGCGGAGTGGCCGGTGAAAGGGGGGGGCGTGGGGGGGGTGGGGTGTGCGTGTGGGGGGGCGGGGGGGGGGGGGGGGTGGGGGGGGGCCGGGGGGCGCAGAACTTCTCAGGGCAAAGGATAGGCAACTCCCACTGGTCGAGTAAGGCCTACTTGGCGTGGGAGAAATCATTTTCGAAAAGGTGCCCAACGTTCGGCCAAGTCCGCCTTGCCAAGCTGGAGCGGGGGTTCACAGAGTACACCAAATGGATGACGTGCGAAGAAACAGCGCGGAGTCTCGCCATAGGTCGCTCTCCTCCCGAGGTTGATAATGTGCGTGTTCCCCCACCTAGAAGCGAACGCCATGAGGACCTGCACTGACCACAACGAAGGAAAGCAACGGGCAGGTCTGCTTCTCAAGAGAACTAAAAAGGATCTATACAGTTATTCAGGGGTAAATACTTAACGTGAGAAGGAGGTAAAAGGTGAAAAACTCATATGAGGGGTAATCCGCTTCCACATAAAAAAATGTCCCTGCGCAAAAAGAATGGGACCGAGGAGAAAAGTAAAACCCTTTGCGGGCTTCCACGTATCACCCCAAGAGGGCGAAAATTGTGTCAAAGGTTGAAAAAACCTCCCTCATTTGGTATTGGGAAGGAAAAACGCTTACGGCAACGCACTTTCAACATAACACCCCCTCTAAAAATTGGGGGGTAACTGCCAAGGAGTAAAAAAAAAAGGTCTAATCCGGGCAGAAAGCCACTGGTCAAGGACTTAAGCAGTATCCGTCATGGATCCATCCGGAGAAGAAAAAGTGACAAACGGTAAAGGAGGGCCCTGACTGAAAAGGAACTCAAAATTTTTTTTGGGACTTCGATGCGAAGGGTCCGGAGAGGGTCCATAATTCCTGGAAAAAAGTCTACAGCGCGACCAAGACAAGACCTGCGTTCACGCCTACGCCCACTGGAACTAAGGACTCTTGAATAAGGACTCCCCGCATCAAAAAGAGGGGGTGGGGAAGCTTAAAGGGAATGTCCAACGGGAAAGTTGGGGCGGCAGCCTTTACGCTTTCAACCTCGCTCTTCACGTGTACCGGGAGGATAGACTGCTGGTCGTCACAGGCTCAGGGGCTGGGGAGGACCGACCTTAAGCGCTTCCTTTTGAAAGAAGGAGGTTCAGGGTACCGGTGTGAAGGAGTCGCTTCATCAGGTCACGGCATTAATGCGACCGCATGGGCAGGGGGAAGACTCAAGGCAGACCGATAGCAGACATCAGGGGTTCACCAGCTCATATGGACATTAAAACTTGTGCTTAAGCCGGGTAGGGGGAAAATAAACTACGTCCGTCTATGACGAAAAGTCCCCTTTCTTGAAGTCTCAAAACAAAGTCCGGTATCCGAAACACCATAGTAAGAAGGACGTTAAGAACCAGTTAGGGAAAAAGGATTTGCGACAAGCAAAAGAAGGTCTTGCTAGATCGCGAAGGATTGCTGGATGATCGGGAGCGCCCCTGAAGAAGGGTAAACGATGAGTATCAAATTATGTAGCTAATATTGCCAATAAGTCATGACATCGAGAACCGACTGGTCCTTCCTGGATGACAATTCTTTGAGCACATAATCGGATCATTTAGGAGGAGGGTGCCGCTTCAGCGTCAGGAAAGAGGGAAAACTGCGTGATCGGGAAAAGCAATTTTAGAAAAGGTCGCCGACCGGGCCGATCACGAATTCTGAGAAAGAAAAGAAGTCCAACGTTGCGGATAGCTGGGAGCGACGCACCTCCTGTAGAATCCCCATGCTAAAATGAACTCTATGAAACCCATACCACAGAGAGGTACCAAGTGGGGGAGATGTAAGACGCGAGAAAAAAAGGGAGAACGGACTTATTGCTCCGGGCAGATAGTTTTAAGAAAAATCCCCAACGTGCTGAAGGGGGCTGGCTGAGTTCTATGCCCAGAGGTTCCCATCCAATCAGAAGAAGGTCTGCACACCCCGAAGGGGCCATAAGAAGGCGTACCCTTGGGCTGAAAAAGAATCACTTTGGGAAGAAGGAAAAAGGCTGGCCAGCCCACGGCGGTTGGGGACCGCCTCCTTAAGAAAGAGAGTATCCTGCTAGTATCGACCGGTAAGGTCATGTCCACGGATTTGTGGAGGAATGAGGCTGTCTGGCTTTGGGGGTTGGGGACTCAATCCACGATAGGCACCCCCAAACCCAAAAACCCCAACAAAGAAAACCCAACAACCCCAAAAAACCCAAAAAAAACCAACCAAAACACACAACCCCAAAAAAAAAACAACACACCCCAACACCCACACCAAAAACACAAAACGCCCCCACAAAAAAAACAAAAGAAACAAACCCGCCCCCAACAAACAAAGGGGATACACTTGGGATGCTTAACCTGGGGCGCCGCAAGTTTGCTACAGTGGATTGAGGATCCTCTTCGCGGCCCTAAAAAGGGAGGTGAATCGGACGCCGACGGTTCGGGGCAGAGGAGGGTCAGTTGCAATGGGGGATAATCTCAAAAAAACACGGAGGGGGAAAGAGAGATTGCCGGTGTTAGGATGGCACCATTGCAAAGGAGGGATGGGTCCGACCTGTCGGTTATGGTAAGGTAAAACTGTTAATAAAAGAGGATGATGATGCAAGAGAACTTTGGAAATAAATATTTGTGGCGTACCAGTCGGGAAGGGGAACTCACGCAAGTTGATCCAAGTCCCATTCGCTTTTGAGGTCGTCGGGAAAAGGAAGGCCAAAGCCGCCAAAGATTAAAAAGCAAGGCATTGGGCAAGACCGTACCAAAAACCCCTGCGAAGCAGAAAAGGATCCAGTTAAACGTTCGGAAAAGGCTTCCGTTGGCGGGCAGGGCTTCGCTTCAAATAAATCCCAGGTGTGGGAAGGGCCACCACGGGTACGCAGATTCAAACTATGGGTGCCGGCAGGTCTCGCTGAATTGGGGTGGAGAGGTCAAAAGATGGCCAGAGGAAACACGCTCGCATAGGTGAAGTGGTCACAACAGGAACAAAGGGGGCTATTGAGTTCTCATAATTAGACCGCGGGGTATTCCATAGGCCCACCAGGGGAAAGGGGGAATCTAAAAACTCTGTCTTTTTCAGAGTGCGCATTAATCGAAGCAGGCAGATTTGAAAAGCAACAGGCCTGCTGAAGATCGAAGTTCCGAAACCTGGAGTCCTCGGCAATTTACTCTTAGCTTCTGGGAAAAACCGTGGAAATCGACTCCGGGGCGAAAGGCCGCAGTCAGAACACGGAAAACAAGAAAATCCCGACATGCTCGATACCGGGTAGGGGAAAGATACTTGGAATTAAAATGGCTGCGAACGCGATAAGATCTCTTGGCAGTGATACATTTTCATCCCTGTGCAACTTCGGAAAATTAGGGGGCGAAGTTCGCCCAGCAATCATCACGGGGAGATGTCGAAACCATATACTGCAATTTTTTGTTGAGAGTTCAATTAAAGAAATCAGGAAGGATTAAAGAAAGGATGGTTCTCTTTAGAACTAACTTGGGGTGGTAATATACCACTGGATTGGACTGGTTGGGCTAGATCAAAGTAGATCAGTCCGGAGGTCCCACCGCAGCTCTTGAGAATCAACCCGCAGGATCCCATAACGGTGAGGCCACCTGGAGAATGAACTTGTAGAGGTCGAGATACGTTGGGGGGTGGACATGCGGTAAGTTCCATGGGATAGGGCATGGGGGGGGGGGATCGAGCCATCAGTGAAGGGAAGGGGGAACACGTGAACTAAATAATTCGCGTCGACGGATCATACCCCTAAGAAGAATGCGCTTGAGGGAGTGCAAAGGAGAGAGCTTTTGGGGAGAGCAGATATTCCTACATCATTAAAGGGGTTGAGAGCGAGGAAACGAAAAGGCTGCAGCCAATAAACCGCTTCAAGGGTGCCGCAGGATGCAACAGGTAGTCAACACAGAAGTTGCGGGGAGAGACAGATAAGAGAAGAGGCCCACAGGGGGGCGAGGAAATTTTTGCAGAAGGCTCCTTGATCAACGGAAAAAGAAAAGCGGGACAGTTAAGCTAAGAACAAAGCCTAAGGCAGCCTACCCGAGTGGGACGACCGAGGGCGTAGGACATCATCCATCAGATGCCTTTGAGGTACCCAGCTGGAAATGCTCCTTATGGGAACTACAGAAGACAGTTAGGCCAAAAAGGCGGAATTTCCTGCTTTTAAAGTGATCTTCTGAGTCCCTGTCCGCCGTAGGTTCTCCAGCGCATTGACAAACTTTCCCCGGGGTTTCGTTTCTTATGTTCACTATTTCAGTACGAGGTTAGCTAATCTTTGAGTCGCAGAGTTCAAAACTTCAGGGTTTGTTTCAATTAGACCAAAACACGCGCCGTCAGTAGGTGTCCAGTGCAGGAAAGGGTGATGACGCTCGGCACTCCTCGTTGGTCAATGAGGGGGAAGGCCCGTGAAATGGGTGGTGTCAGGGACTGGCACGATGGAAAAGAGAGAAACTGGCTTTTTGAAACAGGCCAGGGGCTATCAACTATTCCTTTATAGGGGGAACGGAGACGCGTTGAATTCCTGGTGGGGGGACTGCTGGGAGACGGGCCAGCCCAATCCCTAGTGGAATGGGGGGGATTTGAGGTTTCTAGAAGGGGGTAGGGACTATTGGGAACTAAAAGGTAAACGCCAAGTCTTCGCAAAGTAGGTGACTCAGTCTGTCTGGGAGGTACTCCGCTCAGTGTGGGGGGTACAAAGCTTCATTGCTCTAGGACTCGGGCAAAAGCATGAAGATCCAGGGGGGGTTCCTTCTGTTGAGTAAAGGTTGCGGACGGCCTTCCGGCACGTGGTCAAGGTTCTAGAAATGGAAGGCTAATCCACGCGACCCCGTGACAAACTTCTCCTCCGGTTAGGAGAAGTTCGCTTCGAACCGAGCCAGAGTTTAGTGCCTAAAGAAGGGGGCCCCTCCGCTTAATCTCGGCACATCAAGAAATTGGATCCTTTATCATATGCGGGGGGTGGGCAAAGACCGTTGGAGGGAAAGAAAGGACGGAGGGATTACTTGCCAGGCACTCTCAAAGAAGGCGGAGGAAAGGTGTTTATTTCCAAACGAAGGGTAAAGAAGGTGATTTAGAGGGAAAAAAAACCTACCAGATTGGGCCCGCTGAGGCATCTCTAGAAAACAAAAAAAAACGTATGGAGTAAAAGATCTTGCAGACAGCGGTCAATCTATTCACGAAGGGGAAACCGGCGAGTACAACTGATTTAAATGAGGGTTTTTATGGTAGGAAAGAGAATTTTATTTGGGCGGAGTCGCCGTATGGAAGCGTTCTCCGGGCATCAAAAAGAGGGTCAGAGGCAAACACCGGGAAAAAGCATAGTTATCAGACATGGCTCGTGACTTCATACCGTCTTGGCCTTTGCTGGAGAGGGGCAGTAACTTCTTAGTCGCCTGCGGGGATCCCATCGAATAGTAGGTCTCACCGGCGGAAGTCAGAAGGCCTTCATAAGAAGAGCTAGTGGAGCGTATTCAAATCATGGAAAAATGGGACCCAACTTGCTTGAAGGGGTCGATTTAAAACGCCTGGGAAAAACGGGGACGTCAGGGGAACGATGAACAGTCGCATCAATATGCGGAAGAAAGTCTGCGGGTCGGATGACGAAGCCGAGTACTCGCCGAATGGGTAAGTACTCGTGGTGCCCTCTCCGCTAAAACATCGGAAACAAGTTCCTACGTAAAACGGTTATAAGGTTTTGAGATCTCTCGAGGCGCAAAAGTAGGCGCATTGGATTAATGGTCACTACAGATAAAAACCGAGTGCGTCGACTAGGCCTGGGAAACCTCCACGCATTGAGGGTGAAGTCGGCTTCCGAAATTCAGCAAAATCCCATGAGCCATAATGGCGACCCAAGCGGGGGCATTCACCCTTGTCCGGACAGTCACCCCATGAGGCGCTCAGAAGTGGGTTTGGGTTAAAACACGATGGAAGGATGGAGAAGAACCTTACTCCCAAGTAAAAAAGGCACTATGTAGGAAACCTCAATCTACCAAATGGGCACGTTAGAAATTTATCCGTAAATTTAGAACTAGTATCCACTTTTACCAAAGGACCTGAGTAGTGGCCAAGGGGTCATTGAGTGGGGAACCGGCGTCAGATGGCAACAGCTTGAGAGAAACTGAGGCGCGATCAGGCGCCCCGGGGTTTGACAGACGCCAGGGTCCGGAGGGGTTCCATCGGATCGGAAAATAAAAGAAGGGCATCGACGGCTAGGGGGAAAAGGAGAAGGGTGCACTCCCCGTATGTGGGGGCCTCAAGGAAGGGGGTTGTCTAAGCAACGCCATCCTCTCAGGGGGGACAGAAGGTTGGCAGATATAGGGCAGACAACTTGAAAGTATGTTGTGGAAGCGGCAGCCTTTTACTTGACGGAGCTGCTCTTCATGGGGGGTTACCTGACACCGTAATATGCTTAGAAAAAGGAATAGGAGTCACTGTGCAGATAAAGGGGATGTTTGCAATCAGTTGCCGGACCGGCACTGAGAGCGTCCGGGCGAGGAGGGGTCACCTTCAGGCCAATGGGATAAAGTGGAGAAAGCCCTTACTGACCACGCATTAACCAACACTCGGGGGCAATCTCGACCTTCAGTAAGGTTGAGAACCACAAGGTAGATGGCTCAGGTCCCTTATGGGAAGTGTTCTGGAAAGTTTTCCTGAAATAGAAACGGGGCGCGCCCAAGGCGCCGTTCTGGTGGAAAGGTAAAAGGGGGTCTACCCACCAAATCTGTACAAAACGTCAATGCGTGAATAACGGCCGGATGTCAGAAATTGGGGAAAAATTAATGCAGGTAGAGGGAGGTCATATCCGCGAAGAGCTTGGGGGCGGATCTCACAAGGGGGAGGGGCTTTTCCGAGTTGAGAAAGAAAGGAGAATTCAGCCTATGTGGACTGAGGCAACGGCTGCCTCACGCTGTGAAAGGGGGATCTATTCCAATAGGTGAAAAGTCTCGTCGCATGTGCCGGCTGATGGGGACTCTTCCGGAGTCGGAATTAGGCAGGCTCTGAAGGTCGCACACTAAGCGGTTCTCAAAGGAAAAAGGGAAAGCTACACAGCATGACATATTAACGGTGGCGCGGGGGCAATCTCTTTGAAAAGCGCCTTGGTCAATCGGCCCATGGCTGATTGGAAAAAAATAGAGGCCCGTACGCGCGATTCGTGAGGTGGGCGAATTCGTTCAGAGCGCAAAGGGAGGAGGGCAGAGTTGTACCACTCAAGTCCGACGCTGGGATGGGTCAGTCATCTTTTACCTCTGAGACATACGAATATCGAC
>Ga0179591_1278467_pt1 | contig 12777 bp, 9 predicted proteins | sample CZOMad2_1_08_16f_FD_182891 | JGI IMG/M metagenome (GOLD analysis project Ga0179591, IMG submission 182891) | Vadose zone soil fungal communities from Angelo Coast Range Reserve, California, USA - CZOMad2_1_08_16fungal (PacBio error correction) | ecosystem: Environmental > Terrestrial > Soil >...
GACTAACGACCTCCGGGAAAGCAGAACTTAGAATGGGAGGACGGGGGCCGGAGAGGATGAGCCAAAAAGAAAACGGTACATTCCTCCTGACAAAGGCATCCTTCTTGCCGGGCAAGTTTAGAAGATTCTTTGTTCGAAAGTTGACTCAACTCAGTCCGACTTGCAGTCTTGGGAGGTCCCTCCCGGAGGAGGGGCCCGTTTGGCAAATACTTTTCAAGGAACTCAACACAGCGTGGGATAACGGCAATATACGCTAGGGCCCCCATGGGAGAAAAATCCTAGAGTTGGCAACTACCAAGTTTCACACAGAATGGTGCCGCAGCTGATCACCCGTCGCATGGAAACTGACCGGTTGATCGACAGGAAAAAAGGCGGGTAGGGGAAAAGGGGGGAAGAGTTTCTTTCCGACTACATTCTCTTGCGACCTCCGACGGCGGCCTGCATTCCTTAGCACGGGCTCACCGTCAACAGAGCCATATGATGTCAGGGAGGAGGGACAATCTCTACAAATAAACAAGAGAAGAAACTCCCATTCTTCGACCATCTTTAGGGAGAACTTCGCGAGAGTCGAGTCAGAAACAAAAAGGAGGGCCGGGTCCGGGAGGGGGGGTTGGGGATCCATGTTATCTACTGAGGAATGACCACAAAGCAGGACATCGACGTAGTGTCGAAAAAAATCGGAAGATGAAAAGGCCAATTCCCCGGGATGGATACGAACGACCTAAACGCGCTTCCCCCTCGGTCGGCGCCGCGAATAAAAACAGGTACCAGAGCGCGCGAACCCACCGGGCGCTGCAAAAAAAGGGGCCAGTCCATTTTTGAAGGAAAAGCGGTCCCAAAAGCTGCTTAAACAGACAGTGGGAAGGGGGGGAACCGTCTCGACGGACGTCAAGAAGTGGGAAGCCCTGGTTTTCAAGCACCTTCTAACGACGCAATACACAAGGGTTGGGGGTGACAAACGCTTAAGGCCCGAAGAGGGGAGAGTAAGGGATTGGCACGCGCGGCCCCTGAAGAAATAGTTGATAGAAACCCCTTATAGCTCCTACCAGGGAAATCTCCAGGGAACCTCTTCCTGGCATTCAAGCCGTCGGCCTGGCAAACAGGATGGCAAGAGAGAAAACGTCGGAGATCCTTGGACGGAATTTCGGCCCTCTGAGCCAGTGCCGCAGTGGTGTGTGGGGGGCAAAAAAAGGGCTTCATTCCAAGGATTGGACATGAGCGACGAGAAAAGAGATGACAGGTCCATGAAGAGGGGGCAAAAGCCCCTAACTAGAGGGCCAAGCACCTGTAGCGTTTAACTAAATGCGGAGGTGCGCGGATGAGGGGTACGTGTAATGCGGGCGGGACAGGGGGGGGTGATTAAAGACAAAAGCATCCTCCTATTCTTTCAGCTGGGCAAGAAAGGGCCGGGGGGGGAGGCATAATTCAGGGAAGTGCCGAAGCAGAATCGGGTTCGCCTGTCAGGAGGGATGGTACATAGGAGGGAGGGGGGACGTCTGGGGGAAGCTACATCTTAGTTACAAAGTTAGGGTGACCGTGGGTCGAACAGTCGCAGCGGAGGACCGAAAACAGGGAAAAAAAAAGCCTCTGCCAATCTGATACATTTCTTGAAACAGAAATAACTTGCAACGAAGCCGTCAAAGTCGAAGTGACTCGGTCGGGAGAATGTCCAACCTGGTCGGGGGAAGATCTAGGGGCTTCAGGCCTGGGGGACCTCGGGGCGAAGTAAAACGAACCAGAACTCCAAAAAAAAAACAAAACAACAAAAAGAAAAGTGCCAAGCGATAATTGAAGCATTACGATGAACAAAGACACCGAAGGGACAGGACACTACTTTGCCATTTAAAACACAGCCGAGCTGGGCCCGCTCAAGGACTGAAAATCCGAGGTAACCAGGACTCTGGGAATCTTTCTATGCCCGATCGAGAAAAAGGCGGACGGTAAAGAGAACGCGGGGGTGCATGGGACAAGAAGGGGTCGGATTTAATGGAACCTTTGGGAGAAAACGCTCTTCCAGGGGTTACGCGACGCAGAGGCCGAGAGACTTGTCGCCGGTTGGTGGGGGGTGGGGGCCTATAAAAAATCTCCTTCAAATTAAAGGGGCGTGATACGGCACAAGCATTGCGGGTGATCGAGGTTGCGGGAATAAAAAAGAAGAGGGGGGGACTTTCCCAAAGCATCACCCAGCCCCGGGGACGGGTTGCGTCAAGTCTTACGGCTGGAGAACTTTCTGAGCACAGCCATGAATTCCGCTACCCTCGATCGCCCACTTCGGAATTAAGAAAGAAGGGGTGCAGCGAAACGGAAAAAAACGCAGATGCCAGCGCCCAACGCCAGTCCGAGCTAGGGGGAAAGCGAAGAAGGCACCTCGGAAAGGGAACCCAGACTACCCGCAACCAGGGAAACTACCTTTCCTGATCAATAGATCTCAAACAAAAAAAAAAAGGAGAGAGAGAGGGAGCATCACGGGAGGCTAAGGGGTCTGTGAGCGGGGCTCTTTCTATCGGCCCGTTCGGACGCAGATAACGGGTCCTCGGTGGAGGAGGAATGGAGGAGGAAAGAGAGGGGCGAAGCTGCGTAGAAAACGTGCAGTTGGATTTACCGCGAAAGGGGACGAAAAGGAGGGGGGACACCGGGCAGCCGTGCGTCTGGGTCGAGAAAGGGGGGGCCTCACAAAAGACAGCTTCAAAAACAGTCCATAAAGGGAGGTTGGGTCACGGGAGGAGGACAGCGGTTCTTTCGACGAGGCTGAAACCACTTCGGTGCTAAAGACTACAGGGACGCCCGTGGGGTGGTGGGGCTATAGGGAGGCCACACGTGGGGAAAAGCTAAACCGAGAGGGCTCGGTTCAGGCGAAAACATTTACTATACGGCGGTAAAGGTAAACTCCGGAAGCCGGCGGAGTACGTGTATTCACCACGGTTCTCGACGGCCGGGAAGAGGGAATCGATGGGGGTCCGCCAAAAGAAAAAAAGAGGAAAAGGGAAACTCGCAGGCAAGAACTTGGCGTTCAGGGTTACTAACGATTAAGGGAAAGGGTTGGTAGTTGAAGCCCTGGAATCAGCGACCAACGGTCCGGTGAGGGTCTCAGGAAAATGCGGCATGGAAAGGTAAGAATTGCGGGCCCTTTTGTCGGTGATTAAACGGCCAGCCTAAGGGTCTTAGAAAACGGGTCCTTCCTAGAGACCCCAGACGCCGGTCAAAAATCCACCTAACCTTCTACCTGCCGAGAGGCACCCATAGCCTCCCGTGGTCAGGTCGGAAAAGTTTCCGCAGAAGTGACCCTAGGGTCTAGTGGGAGAACTTTGGGGAGGGCTTGAGATGGGAGGGAAAAGAGGGCAGATCTGTACCTCCGGAGATTTCAACAGTTAAAAAAAAATCGACGGAGACCTCGCATCCGGGATTAACCTGAGAAAACGTGGAAGAAATAGACTGGCGAAAGGGTATTCCGGGTCATAATCACTTCGACTTAGGAAACACGCAGGCGAGGGCGAAGTGTCAACGAGCGGGTTTTAAAACCAACTGAATATAAAGAGGGGAGGGGGCCTCATAAACGTACTCTCATCCTCGTCTATCTTAAAGACAAAGGGGGGGAAGGGGGCGGAAGGGAGTCGGGAGTGAGAAGAAATTACATGACCGAGCGGGGGGATCGCGGGGGCAGGGGGACCCCGGTCGAGGCCGAATAAGCTCCTTGGCCAAAAGGTCGCGCCGACTACGAAAATCAAGCCAAAAACCCTTAAAAAAAAAAAAAGGGGCAAGAGGGGAGGAAAAGTGATTCCATCTTGGACCTTCTACTCACTGGAGGACTAAGGTTTAACTGTAGGTAGGAGCCTAAGTTACTGTGGGGCAAAATTTAGCAGTGAGAATGGGCTGCAATTTCGAATTTCCCAGAACCCTATCTCAAAAAAGGAAGGGGCGGGCAGTACGGTGTACACAACAACACTCGGGTGGTCTAGTTGGGACAAGGGCGCAAGAAAAACAGGTCGGTGAAAGGAGTTTTGTTTTCCCATAAAACATTAGGGTCCGAAACAGAAAAGGGGGCTGCCGAAGCTGGCCCGAGGCAAAGGGCACCCATTACTCCAACAAGTTGGGGGTTAGAGAAACGGGTGGAACAAGCTCTCAATGGGAGAGGGAAAATGGGGTTGATGACGAGAGACCTAACCACCCTCAAGGGTGAAAGCCATCCCTGGACGGGGGGCTTTCATCTATCTAAACAGGTGAGAACGAGAGAGAGGGTCCGAGTGGGTCAGGTCCTAGTAGAAGTCACCACAAGTCCTTGACCACCGAAAAAGACCGAAGCTTTTACCAGAGGGAATCCTCGAATACTAGCTTTTGCTATGAAAGGGGGAATTCCGAGGGAGGTAGAGTATGTTCCCCATCCGTTACTCGGATGTAGTACTCGTTGGGAACGGTAGAAAAGAGAGGACAAGCCTCCAGGGAGTGTATATTGATGAAGGGGAAATCAAAAGGGCTGCCAAAAAAGTGCCGACCAATCAATTTGTCCTTGCGAGAAAGGTAAAAGAAGTGTCGGAAAGGACGGCGAAACGAGGAGGGGGGTGGTGGGCCAGTAAACTTTCCAATGAAGTGCATAGAAGGAGGGAGAATAGTTATACTTCAATGTGGCACCCACTCTTTATTGAAAGGTTTGCCTAAGAAGTAGTGGGAAAAAAGGGTCACGAACGCAGGCAGGGGGGAGGCAGTTGCGCGAATAAGGCTTCACAAACCAAAAACTCAATAGCGCGAAAGGCCAAGCTGTACTAGAAGAAAAGGAGGTGTTCTTCTAAAATTGAAGGGGCCGCGGGGAAGCTCACGAAAAACAGTCGACCATCCGCTAAGCACCGTCGGTGCCGTATGTCTTCATCCTCCATACCTGGCGGCTCAATCTGCAAACGTCGCTCTGTAAATCAAAACAAATCTCTACTTGCTCTCAACGCACAACCTCCATGAGCCCGAAGAAACGCTGCGAGCGGGTGCGGTCCTCTGGGATCACTCAATCGGCCAGGGAATGGAACCGACTAAATGGTCTGGGAAAGAATGATCTGGGGCCTAGGCAGGTGTTCTCCATGGTGTTTACCGAATCTTAGGGGGGCGCACCGTGTGCCTTCTTTTACCCGAAAATTGACACTGTGGGTAACACTAGGAGAAACGCTAAACGTGGGGGGAGGACAGTGAACTGAAGAGCGCAAGAACGAAAAAAAAATTCCATCCAGTTCTACCATCTTGTCCAAAAACGGAAAAGCCAAGAGAGGGACACCGGACCAAGGGAACACTCGAAAGTAATTAAGGTAAATAGCCCGGAGAACAGGAGGAGGAAAAAGGGAAGACGGAGCAAAGGAGCTTCGGAAGAACTACTGTCTGCGGGACACCGCTTCTTTATCCAATCACCTATTCCATGCTACGGGAGGTTTAAAGGATGGAGGACAAGCATAGACCCCAGAATACCCGAATATGGAGAACTGGCTCAATGGGATCGAAGTTAAAATCTTGTCCTCTCCAGGTGATAAAATGTGGGAAAGGGGGAGGGGAAGGTGAAAAAGAGGACCCCATCACAGAAAGGACAAGAGACGTCCTCTTGTAAGAAAATTTACTAAAATGCCTCCAAGAACCCTAAAGGGAAGGGGAGCAAGCCGGCGCTGACTCGGGCCAGAACCGCGAAATAAAAGTGGTCCCAGGAGTCACTCCAAAATGGGTTGAGAAAAAAAACAAAAGGGACCAGAAGGGGTGGTGACTGCGTCAGGAGGGCTTCTGGAAGCGCGTGGGCCAAGTAAAACGATACTTCACGGGGTACGAAAACTGGCACCTACCAGGCCCCGGGTTGGGGCACGGGAAATTTGGAAAAGGAAAAGGGATAAATCGAAAGAGTGTTGGGTGGCGAAAGCAGGTCAAGGCGGAAGGGAGGGGCTTTCTGGGTCAACGAAACCTGAAATCTCACGAATACACAGCCAAAGGAGAGGCACGAAGTCGAGAGGAAAAACCGACCTTGGTTATCCGCGGCCGAACAAAAGGAGACCTCGCGTGATACCCTTCGCTTTAGCTTTTTCGAAAAGAGGAAAAAGAGGCGGCAAGGAGAAAATAGGGGCCAAGCAGAAAAGGATGAGTCCCGACCGGCGGCGAGAGACGAAAAGGGATGAAAAAAGGTGCATGGCTCAACTTCAGCCTCCTCACAAAAAAGCCTTAGAAGTTCGAAGAAGAGAGATGCAGGAATTGAGCGTATTAAAAAAACTGTTGGAAGAGGCGGGCGGACATGGTGGGGATGACGTAAAATCGCTCACTTTCAAAGTAAATAAAGCCAACGGTGGCGTAAAAGCGTCTCACCTGCAGCGAGGTGGGATCTGAGGCAACCGTTAATAAGACTTGGGGAGGGGACATAGGTGAGGAGGCGGTTGTCCCAGCTGAGTTCGAGGGAGGCTTGGGGACACGGGGAGAAGCTGCCCTTCTTGGAGGTAGCGGCCCGAAAACTTACATCGACTGCACAGCGTACTAAGGGGGGTGGGTCCTCTAGTAACTTGGAAGCCAACGAACCGGATTCACAGGTGACGATGAGGAGACTTGGCTGAGGAATCCTACCTTTCACCTGTTATCGCTGGAAAAAAAACAGGGTGAACAGGAAAGGCGATGCTACACACACAAAACGAACAGGTTCCATCTGCTATCACTGGGAAAAATTGGGAAGGATGAAAAGCAAACCGAATTGTAAAGCAAGGGTACGGGAAACCAAGTAATTGATCACCCGAGACAAGAAGCTCCCCTGTATCTGCCAAAAAAAAAAAACCACAAAAAAAAACCCAAAAACCCGACCCACCCAAAAAACAAAAAAAAAAAAAAAGAAAAAAAAACACCACAGGTTCAGTTAAGCTAACTACTCTAAGAAAGGAGTCTCCCGTCGTGTGCGCGGCTATGTCACAAAACTACTTTAAGTGGGTGTCCACGCCTGCTCGGGGGCGCCGAAAGAGAAGGGAGCTTTCGAAAATGTGCCCTTTGGTTGTTTTTCAGAAGTAAAGGAAGAAGACAAAAAAAAAAGAAGTGGGAGGAAAGGGAGTCGATGTCACTCGTGGAGGGTGTCAACTGTTCTTGTTGAGAAAAAGAAAGAGTGCATGAAATAAGGAAGTCCTATCGGCCCAATGGTGTGTGAAGTTCATGTCTTCTCTTCTTATCTTTCTGAAAAGCGGAAACCAGATATGGGACCTAGGAGGGTACCCGAGACTCAAAGGTCAAGTGACCGCGAAAGAACCTTCATAGAGGAGACGCCACGAAAACGGAAGAGAACGCGGTCGGGCTCTGCGAAGCCTCCGGAAAGGCAGCAAGAGAAAAATCACCAAGTATGCACCGGGACATTACCCTCTCGGAAACGGAGGCGGAAGTAAGAAGAAAAAAGGAGGAGGTCGGTCTACTGTGGGAGGTGGGAGCGTCGGCGGGCGGTCTCCGACTAGAAAAGACGAATTTCCTCTCTGGGGGCGCGTTGGAGGGTGGGGGCTAATTAAATAGGATTGGGGAACCTATCAATCTGCGGTGTCATTGGGCCTCAAGAAGTGGGGACGTCCTCTACCATTCTCTTTAAGGACAAAAAAAAGGGATAACGTAAGACGCTAAGAAAACAAGGGGCACGGAAGTTTCCGTCTTGATTAAAGCAAAGATGAGGGGGGGGTCTGAACGGAAAGAAACCCGAAAGGCTTACTAACGAGGTTCTATCAAGTAGAATACATGTCATCCCAGTGGGTTTGGGTCCGGCGATAGCCGGCCCAACAAAGTTGACAAGATCCACGCAGCGGCTCTGGTCTACAAAATGTCACACAATACACAGAAAAAAAAAAAAAAAAAAAAAAAAAAAAGAACCAAAAAAACACACAAAAAAAAAAAAAGAATTTGGGATGCAAAACAATGACCATTCGAAAAAATCAGTATGTTACCACCGTAGGGGGCTACACCCTTGGCTAATGAAACTATTCCTCATATAGACGATTTTCAAGATTTCAAACAGAAATATTACGGGCAAGGGATAATCGCCGAGGGATATCCTTTTAATTCCCTGGGGAAGAAAAGAGGATGGGGGGGGATGCACGTCACTAAAAAAGTGGTGAATGCGGTCATCTCCACGCATTAGGGGGAGAGGGAGGAAAGAGGGCGGCCGGTTCGTTGGAGAAAAAGGGGTAAGGGCCAGCCCTGATCACCATTAAAGCTCTCTTGGGAGAAAAACCAGGTCGGACAGGTCGCAAGCAAGTCAGAGAGTCCACGTCGTATCTGTCATTTAAAGGGGGTAAGTGGTACAAGAGAAGAACAGGTATGGCATGCGGAAGGGGGCAAGGAGTGTGGCAGATTGCGACAAATAAATCAATGCGACGTTTCTCCCAACCGTAAAACAGAGGGGGGGGGGCGAATCACGAAAATAGCTATAACCCCCTCCTTAGGTAAGCAGGCGCAAGAAGAGAGACCGACCGGAGTGCTTAGGAGGGAACACGTCACTTAGATTAAAACAACCTTGGGGATGACTGTGAAAGAGTCGGAGAGTTCATCACACAAATGAAACCGAAAAAGCTCTCTTACACGCAGTGAATAGAAAGATTAACAATCCCATAGATAATTAACAAGCTCACCAGGGAACCGGGGTGCGAAGGGGGTTAAGAACTCCGGTCATGACCCGGGTGTTTTTTTTTGTTTGTGTGTTTTGGGTTGGGTGTTTTTTTTTTTGTTTTGTTTTTTGTTTTTTTGGTTTGTGTTTTTGTTTGGTTTTTTTTTTTGTTTTTTTGTTTTTTTTGCAGGCGCGTGGCGTCCGCGTGGATGCAAGGTCGTTCGGGTCTATGTTCAGAACGAAAGCTTAGAGGAAGCCTCCACGCTGACCGAACAAGTCACCATATGTGCTCGAATGGAAAAGAGATTTTGACCTGAGAAGCTTTCCGGGTCTGTGATTCCTGGCGGGGGAAGTAAGATGGAACGGTTCTTGCCTTTTTGGTGCGGGAAGGGAACTCATTTAGACTTCCATGTCGGATGGGAAAAAAATTGAAATCCTGGACCTGGCGGGCGTAAGCAGGGGAACCCCCCAAACCTCATTTTTTTGAGTATACCGTCCAGGGAAAAGGAAAGGAAGGGGATTGGTGGGGGGGTCCGAAAGAAGTTAGACCTTCCTCTTGTTACCTGCCCCCCTCGCGCAGTCCTCTTGACGGGGGAGGTAACGTCAAAACTTCCTTTCCTCAACCCCCCTTAACTGGCACTTTGGGGTTACTTGGGGATTACAAACTAACGCTCGGGTTGGAACCACCGGGGGTTATTTCGCAGTGAGCAGGAACCCAAGAAAAACAGCTCGACAGAAACTTCTTTCAACTCCATAAACCTGAAGGGAGGGACATCGCGGGGGGGGGGCCTGTTCGACACAAACGAGGGCAGCTTGCATTGGAAAATTGTCATCGTGTAAGATCACCAATTGGTCCCAGCAGCCCTGAAACGATCCTGGTGAATAATAATAGCCAGGAGACTTTCTCAGACGCAAGCTGGGAGGGAGTTGTTGTGGCAGGCCTCGGACAGTTTTATATGAGGCCCCGCCTTCCAGAGCGATTTAAGAGGTGAAGTGCAAGTGAACTAAAGACAGGCAATCGGGCTCCCGCAGGTAGTAAGGGAGAAACAGTTCTTATCGAGAACTCAAGCGGAAAACTTGCAAGAAAGACTGGTAAGGGAGATAGATGCGAAAGTGGGCGACCGGTTTCATAACGGTCTTACAAGCTTAGTGGGGGGCTGCCTCAGGCGTCGACAGGCTGAGAAGGGGAGTCTCTTCGGGGAAATCCCGGTTTAAGATCGTGAGGAAAACTTGGGTTTAAGTGCACTGTGGGGTTCCAAAAAAGGTAGACGGAGGGAGGGCCTTCACCGTATGGGGACAGGAAGAAGATGCGGAAAAGACAATTTCTCGAAAGACACCGAAAGTCCTATGAAAGTCGCAGCATTGGGATGGGTGAGGGGCCTTCAACTTTCCTCGTTCCTGGGCGAAGGCAGAGAGAAAAAGGCACTTTCGTTAAGAGGATTTTCGCGGAAAGAAGCCAAAAAAAAAAAAAAAACCTTCTGGTGCGAGTCGATGGAATCACAACAACAAAGTGAGGATGAAAATTATTAACTGAGTTCTCACCGCCTCCACTCAAATTGCCTAAAACCATCGGTGTAACTGGTAGAGAAATGAGAGATCTGAGCGGACAGAATAAGACCGGCATGTTCTGTTGGAAGGCCTTTCGGTTCGTTGATAGAGAGGGTAGTTGGGAGAAAAGGTTGGTCAGAATAGTCAACCTGCCTTAAACGGTGCTCTCAAACTTGGGAAGAACCCTTGTGTAAAGTATTCACAAGCAACTATTGGGATAGACACATTACCATGTATAGGTAAGAAGCCGGGAGTGAGTCAATCTACCCTATCTTTACCAAAACTGCACCAATTTCTTTTAAAAAAAAAGGCCGGCGTAGGAAACCCCTTCAGAAAAAAAATCGGAAATGCGAAACGGAGCCCTGACCAGTCAAGGGGGGTAAGCGTTGAGGTCATCATCCTAACCTGCTGCTTAAGAAAAAGTCGCTTCATCGTCTTTAGAAAGGGGAACTTAAAGAACGAGTTAGGGAGGAGTCTGCGGACTAAACCCGAAAAGAATAAACCCCGGTCAACAAAGAAATCTTTATTAGAGGGAGCAAGTGCTGTGGTCCAAAATCGAAGGTAAAGGGAACAGGTGGGATTCACATTCAGGATAGAAGAGGAACACTCCAGATCATGATCGACTTAAGAGTGGGACCACTGACTGCCTATTAAATCAAAGGAAAAAGGGATGGTCTGGAGGAAAGAACCGTCGTTGGAGCTCTTTACCGCAAAAAGAAAAGGTGGGGCCACCAATAACTGCTAAATTGCTCAAAAAAGTTCTCAAAACCAAATGAAGTGGGGGGGGGTGAAAGGACAGGGGGCAGGCAAGAGGGATGGAATCAGGCGTCCAAAATGTCACGTGCTATACGAACATCAAACATTCCTTTAAAAACCAAAAAAGGGGGTAACTTGCAAGGTGGCACGCGGCGTCAAACGTGGGGGTGTGGACCACAGATCAAACTCCCGTGCCGCTTTAATGGTCAGGGCGAAAGACCCTGAAGCAAGGCTAAAGGAAGTGACGAGACCCTCTCGCAGAACGCCCAGTGGCGTCAGCGCAATGCCACCGCTCCGTCAAGAATTCGTAACTTTGCAAAAGGGGCTTTCCTAAGGCTCCCTTCAGGGCCGGTGGGAGGAACAACCTGGAGGTATGGGTGCCGCATTGGGTCAAAGCGCCGAAGGATGGCAGCCGCTATTGTTCGAGGACTCCCACTCAGGTTACAGGATGAAGGCGCAAATGACGGACACTAACTTACACAGGAATTAGAAGAAGACGAGCTGACGGAAAGTGGCTCTTATTGTGACAACTATTGTAAAGTCCGGGTCAAAGGGGGGGATTGGAAAAAGACAAAGAAAGAGGTGAACGGAAGACGTGTGCCGGCGTCTAAGATAAGGACGTGGCAAGGGCTCGGGGGGCCGGGCTATAGCTTCTAGGAGCTTCTTCTGTCTGGGGGGAAAGAAAGTGGGGTAGAGGACTCATGGGGGTTGTGGAACGTGTGGAAACAGGAGCTCTTGTTTCAGGGGAGGACAAGATCAAAAAAAGTCCAGCCGAGAAAGGACATCTGATACATGTGAGTGTTCTAAGAGGGAGGGGGAAAAAAAAGCCAAGGACGACGTCTGAGAAGGGGGCGCTGTAGAATGCTGGAAAGGGTCAGACCTGGATTTCTCCTACTAGAAACGGGTGCCCTTGGGAGAAAGGAAAGGAGGGCCTGTAAAGGGAGAACAACCTCCGCCATGGCTCGAGAAGAAAGATTAAAATCATTTCGCGACAAGCAAGAAACGGGGGAGAAGGGAACGGACGATAATACTGAGCGGGCAGGAAAAAACCTGGAAAAACCACCTCATCCCAAACCCCAAAAAAAAAAAAAAAAAAAAAAACAAAGAAAAAAAAAAAAAAAAAAACAAAAACCAACAAAACCAACCCCCAAACCAAAAAAAAAAAAAAAAAAAAAAAAAAAAAAACCCGAAAAAAGAAAACTCCCAAACCCCAAAAAAAAAGCCCAAAAAACCACACCCAAAACACAAGGTTACCCAAAACAAAACAACCACCCCACACACCAACCCAAAAAAAACAAAAAAACAAACCAAACCCCCCCAACAAAAACCACAAAAGAACCCAAACCGAAAAAAAAAAAAAACAAAAAAAAAACAAAAGGGGGCAAGTTAAAAGAGGATCTAAATTACCTAGAACCTCTGGACAAAATAGTAAGTGCAAGGAGGGCTCATCAACTACCTCATCCTCTGAAGGGACTTATTTGGGTTTCTTAAAAAGTGGCAAAGATAGTACATGGATACAGAAAATTAGCTCTGTCCCCAAGGGGGTTTTACTCCCATTCATCCGGAAAAAACAACAGGGGATCTTTCATCGGCCGAATTGTCTTTTGCATAAAGCAGGGGACATAAAGGAGTTCTGTACTAGAAGAGAAGGAAGTAATACAGTGCTGAAAGTGGCTGACATCTTCTGCGAATTCAGTATCAACTGTACATCTCCATTAATGGCCTCTCGGGAAAAAGAGAGTATGAAACCGGAGAGAGGAAGAACCCGGCACTCCTCTTACACACCTATAAATCTCCCCGGCAGGGCCAGTCAAACATGGCGAATCTCACCGCTGAGAGAGGAAAGGGGAACGAAGTGCAGCAGAAAGAAAAGAAAGAAAAGAAGTATCCTGGGGAAGGAGCGAACT
>Ga0179591_1312198_pt1 | contig 12777 bp, 23 predicted proteins | sample CZOMad2_1_08_16f_FD_182891 | JGI IMG/M metagenome (GOLD analysis project Ga0179591, IMG submission 182891) | Vadose zone soil fungal communities from Angelo Coast Range Reserve, California, USA - CZOMad2_1_08_16fungal (PacBio error correction) | ecosystem: Environmental > Terrestrial > Soil >...
GCCCTTCGGACACCTCATCAAAACAAAAAACTGGGAGGAAACCAAACTAGCTTTGGGAGTTTTTTTTGAAAGGGACGCAAATCATGATGGGGGGGGGGGAAAGGGTGTACTCTTTGGGCGAAAAAGAAAAATGGCTACTTCGGCAAAGAAGGGGATATCCATTTCCTGCTCTAGCGAGGGGAGGCGAGAAAAGGGGAAAAAAAGCGGCTGTGCGGCATGGATGGAAAGGATAGATATACAACAAGTCGAGAAAAGAGAACAGTTTCGCTCGGTAAAACGTAACAAAGAAAAAAAAAAAGGCGACAGGAGGGAGGGAAAAAAGAGGAGTGACCTCGTAGGAACCTGGCGAAAAAGGAGGGGGGAAAGTGCCAAGGTGCCGCGAAAGAACAGCTTTACGATTACCTTCCTTGGCAAGGGAAATGTCTGCGATTAATTAATTGTCAAAAGAAAGAAAGGGGAGAAAGAAGGGGACTAAATTCTGGCGGCTGTTCTGCGTGTAAAGAAAACGGCTCGCCGCGTGTGAACAAAATAGGGGAAGAGGCGGGTTTATTATAGCTTGCATCTTGGGGGAAGAAGTCTTAAAGCGTGAGGGAGAGGAGTTGATGCCATTTTCGGCTTCCTAGAGGGGAGGGGCTACATAAAATCCGGGAAGGTGTGGGCTCAGTTTGCTTCCACATTCCCATGAGGAAAAGTCGGCGGGGAGAAACTCAATTTCGACTCGTCTACGAAAAGGGGATTCAAGTGTCCGAGAGCTCCCGTCGCAGATTCTCGTCATCTCAGCAAAGGGTTGAAAGGGACTGCTGTTGGGGTCATTTGCGCCTTGGGGCGTGGAGGGGAAGTTCTGTACGGTCAATCGGGAGGCTTAATAGAAAAAAAAGGTCGACTGCCCTCTCTTCAAGATGTAGAGGAAGAAAATTTCTGAAGAAAAGAATGAAGTAGAAGCCAAGGTATAGCTGCATTCTGATCGGGGAAGGCGGGGGAATCTCCAAACTCTCGGAAGGGTCGAAGGAATAATTACCTAACTTGGGAAAGAGGAGAGATCAACGGGAAATGGTTCAGACGAACTTAGCCTCCCTAATTATATTGGGAAAAAAGGAAGGGAATATTGGAGCCTCACTTATTTGCTTCAGAGGGAAGGCAAGACTAATGAACTGAAGGTTCGGCAGAGGAGCGCAGAAAGTCAACCCTTTTTAGGAAAGAGGATGTAAAATATGCTAATCTCGTCTTCAGGGAAAGAGAGGAGTCCTGGGATAGAAGGGAAAAAAAAAAGATCTCGGAAGGAAAAAAAAAGGTCGTATTTTACTAACATAAACTACACATAAAAAGGGAAAGGGTTTTCTGGTGGAAAAGGTGCATGGAATATTTAGGGGTTTGGGACAAATCGTTGGGAAAAAAGGGGCTCAACTTCAACCTCGTCAGGGGAGGGAGTAATGATGTAAATATCATAAGAACGAGCCCTGCAAGGGGGTTGATCATCAAGCTAGGGGGGGGAGAGTATTATTTCTTAACTCCGAAGAAAGAGACTTGAAAGAGGAAACAGGTTTAGTCCTCTCAGGAAGAGGAAAGGAATACTCTAGCTTCCCAGAGAGACTCTTCGTGCATCGGGTTCCTGGGGGAAAGGGGGGGAGGGAAAAACTCCTCAAGTTAAAGGGAACCGGCTCTCTTCCCCCGCCATTGGGGGAAAAAAAAGTGGGGAAGACATTAGAAGGGGCCAAAAGATGGTGTAAGGGAACGTCTCTATCTTCTCTCCTGCAGGAAAAATCCATCTCTTCTGGAAGAATGGGGGAGAAAGTGGCGGGGGAAGGTTGTAGAAAAAGGCTTGCACATCCTGTCGGAAGAGTCGCCTTGATTATGCAGCCTTGCGGGAGGGCCTTCCTTTGGGGGGGTGCTAATGCGTGCGATCTTAAGCGGCGGGAAGGGGGGGAGTGCGAAAGACAAAAGGGACCGGCACTTATTTCTCTTCCTTCGAAAGAAGACATACAGAGGGGAATACCAAAACCATCACAAAGAAAAGTTCACCCTAAAAAAGGAAGAAGCTAATCTGAAGAATCAGCGTCAAAACTTAACGCAGTAAAGGAAGGGTAGTCCTGCTTACTGAGAAAAGAAAGTCTAGACAAAGGAAAACCTTCCTGGGAAAAAAAAAGGAAAAAAAAAAAAACCACGGGGGGGGCGGGGAAAGCATTCGAGGGTTCCCTCCGTGGAAAAAAAAAAGGGGGGGCATCTATGGTGGGAAAAAATGAATATTATTTTTTAATAAAGAATGAGGGGTTAAATGCTGCTAAGAGAAGGAACAATTTTACTCAGGAAGGGGGGAATATGCTCTGAGGGAAAAAAAAACGGCACTAAGAACTCTTTATCGGAAGCATAGAGAAGGGAGGGGAACTAACCGGAGTGGTCGAACAAGGGGTTTTCGAGTACTGATTCACTCTTCTTGGATGGAAAAAGGGGGAATATAAATTGAGGAAGGAGCCTGAAGGGGGGGCTCTCAAGGGAAAAGGAAAAAAAAGGCTGGTTTGCGACTTGGGGGAGAAGGAGAGGCATGAGTGGGAGTGTCCAATGCATTGTAGCAAAAGAAAAAAAAAAGCGAATCGGGGTCGTGAATGAGGGGATCTTCACTCTCCCGACTAAAATCTCCCTTCTTTGCCTAAAAGGGAGGGGCTTGGCAGGGAATGGAAAGTTTGAAGGGGGCGGGGGTGCTGAGAGAAGAGCTGATCGGACTTGCTCGTCCAAGGGGGGAGGTGTCGTAGCCTAGGAAGGGGGGATCCGGCTTCTCATCTTGCGAGGAGAGGAAGGGGATTGCTCGGGAAGCAGAAACTTTGGTCAACTCAAGAAAGGGGAAAAAGAAGAGTACAAGAGGGGGGGGCGCTCAAGTGGAAGAAAGGGGTTCTGGGTGTCCGGAAAAAAAAGGAGATGCGGCATCAGATTTATTCCTTCTAGCGGGAGAAGAAAACAATAAAAAAAAAAACCAACGGAAAAAGAAAGGGAAAGGAAGAAGAAAAGCGTCAAAAATCATTATGAGGAAAAAAAAAGGGCGAACACCGAAAACGGAAGATATCTCCCTTGCCTTTCGTACACTTGAAAATAGAATTGAATGGAGAGAGGCGTCGCCTCAACGTTTTCTAGAAAGAAAGGAGGGAGTCCAAGAAACTCAGGAATAACAAGCGTCCGCGCAAGGCTACTACATTCCATAACTTAGGGAAGGGAATTCGAGGAGAAGGGAAATAGGTTGATCGCTCAGAAAGGAAAAAAAGAGGTTGGTAGGCAAAAAAAGAAAGAACGCGAGGGAAAAGACGAGTCGATCCCACCAAGGAACTAAGAAAGGGATCACGATCTTCGCGCTCAGGGAGGGGGGCGGGCTATCGGAAGAAGGGGTCCTGGGGGGATTCAGTGCAAAGAGCACATATAAAGTCGGGACCTCAGGGAAGGAAAAAAGAAACCTGCTCACGCCGGTGGAGGCTTGCAAAAAAGCAGAAAGGGACATACAAAGAAGCGGGCTGTCGAAAAGATACATAACTCTCCTTTTCTCTCAAAAGGGACTTTTGGAGAGAAAGAAACGTAACTCTATGCTCCGCTAAGGGAGGACTAATCTATCTGCAAGAGGAGAAAATTGTTCTATATTTTTGCTTTAGGAAGAGACCTTTCAAACGAAAAAAAAAAGCATATTCCTGAGTGGGCAGAGAAAAAAGGGGGCGTCGTTAGGCTTATCAAAGCCTTTTAGAGGCCTTTCTTATGAGAAAAAGGCTCCTCGGCAGAAAAGGAGAAGGGCTCCCGGGTACTCCTCGCCGAGAAGTAGTTGCGCGAGGGTCCGATAGGTGCCCACGAAGGAGGGGGGGGGGGTGCTCAAGGGAAAATGGTACGAACCATTGGGGGTGGCGCTGGCAAGGAGGGCTGTTTCTCCAAGGAGCGTAAGCAAAGACAAGAAAGGTCACCTCCCCGGGCATGTCGTTCTTACAGGGAAAGAGGAAGGGAAGGCCAAGGAAGAGGGAATACCTCAAGGGGAAAAGGACTATACTCAAAAGAGGAGAAATCTCAGAGGGGAGAGACCTTTACTATTAAGAAGAGGTAGGACACCTAATCCCTGCGAAAGGGGGGGGGTTCTATGTTTCTACCAGGAAAAAGAAATCTTATTCTGGAGGAAGGAATCGTATTCGTCGTAGAGCGCTACATAAAAAACCGGAAGGGAGTGCCTCTCAATGGCAATAAGAAAGAGCACCATCTCATGCTGCAAAAAGGGGGGTGAGTCGAGGGGGAGATGAAGGAGGGGAGCTTCATGACACGCAAGGGGGGGGACACTGGAACTCACCTATTCGAAGAAAAGTGGGGGGGGGCCGTACGGGGAAGTCGGGAGGAGATTCTAGATAAGCGGCCATCCCCAGGGAGAGGGGGGAAAACTTTCCTCTACTCAGGGGGGGGGAGGACACAATCTTCTTTAGCGGGAATTGTCATAGGAGCTTTCATGTTCATCTGAACCTGAAAGGGGCTTGAGGAAGACTAGTACAAAAAGCGGGACATCATTCCGATCTTCAGTGTAGAAGAGGTTTTTGAAGTGGGAAGGCGACAACGCTGGAAGAAAAGAATGGGAATTCATGTATAAGCCGCCAAGAAGCAAAAAAGTCGCGAAATGGGGCAAATAGCTACCATTCAGGAAGAGTGTGTACGGAAGCTAGGTCGATCGAAAAAAAAAGAATAAATAGAAAGAAAGAAGGTCATTTAGCGGAAAAAAGAGGGAGATGATACGAGTTGTTAGAGAGAATGGTGGAAAAAAAGATATCATTTTTTCTACCAAAAAAAAGGGGGGGGGGGGGGGGGGGGGGGGAGGGGGGGGGGGGGGGGGGGGGGAAGAGTCAAGGAGAACATCATTTAGGGGGCTTTGGAAAAAATGCTTTTATCCCGAAAATCTCTTCTTAGGAAATAGGAGGGAGGATCTGGGGGGTGGACCGGAGAAGGTTGTCTATTTGGTCTTAGTCAAGGCTTCTACTTCCACAGGGGGTGCGGGGGGGGGGGGGGGGGGGAAAAGAGGACCTCTTACAGAAGTGGTTCTCTCTCGAGGGGAGGGATAATCATGAGGTGAAAGTTCATCTCTCTCTCAGTAAATTCTTGTAAAATGGTATCAGTTTCGGAGTAACTCTTAAATAGGGAGAAAGAGAAAGGAAAAGGGCTTCTTCCCGGGGAAAGAAGACTACCTTTTATGACGAGAAAGTACTAGGGGAGGAATTCCAAGAAGCCTATTCGGAGAGAAAAACCAGTATTTTCGATAACCGGAGGCATTCGTCATGTAATGGGCACAAAGGCAAAACCATGGAAAGGAAGTATTGTTATTTATTAGGAGGGGGCCCCGGAAGGAAAGCATACAATTTCATGCAAATACGGGAGAGAAAAGTCATATTGGATGATTTCACTAAACTCAGGAGTACGGGACAACGATTCATCGTCTCTCAGAAAGATTCTCAAAAAAGCGGCTCGCCGTGGCGCAGAAGAGAAGGGTGGACTCCCCGGGAAAAAGGGGTAAAAAAAGGGAGGTTTAGTAGCATCATTTAATCAGAAAAGTATTTTCAGGGAAAGAGGTTATCTCAAGCAGTAACCGGATTCGAAAAAGGAAGAGGTATAGGAACGGAAGGGGGGTCTACTTTCCTATAACCGAAGGGAGAAGTCTAGAGGGAGGGGGTTTATGGACCACCGGGCGCCAGGAGGACCTTGGGGAGGGGGAGGGAGCGTTTTTATGTGGAGTATTACTTATACTTATGGGTAGACAAGGGGCCGCAGCGGGGGCACAATGTGGGGGAACAGTAGAAGCAGGAAAGAAACGCTGATCCAGGGCAAGGGTGCCTAAGTCTCATTTCAATATAGGGAAAAAAAAAGATGATCGGGAAAAAAGGTCTTCAAAGTTTACCCAGGGGGAAAGGAGAGGCTCAAAAAAAAAAAAAAAAAAAAAAATAATATCGACGGAGCCCTATTTTTCAAGGAGAAAAAAAAGGAGGGGGGTTTGGGACAGAAATATCATCGGAATATCTCTCTCAAAAAGGAGGAGAAAAAATAGGGGGGGAACCGGGGGAGGATTGGGAAAAAACTAAAAGCTCCTTTCCCCTTTTATAGCAAGAAGAGGCTTTTTGTGAGGTAAAAAGACGCCTGAAACAAACATGAGGGGGAGGGGAAAGGTTAAACCTCTGGGGGGAGGGGACGGAGGAAAAATGAATTCTACTAAAAAAGGATCGCATTTGCCTTGCTATATTCATAGAAGGGGGGGACCACTTAAAAAAGGACTTATTTCCTCATAGAAGCTAACGAGGAAAAGAGAACCGGAATCGGGAAAAGATAGCACAGGGACCGGGACTGCTTCACACTCGTCGGGAGAGATGTAAAAAAAGAAGGACTCAAAAAGCGAAGCCTGGCGAAAAAAGAGTCACGTTCGGCTTCGGAGAAACCTGACATTCCCATCTTTATGTCTAGAAAAAGGGGGGGAGGAGAGGAAAATTTAAATGAAGGACGAATACGGTCGACAGAGTCGCTCAATATCAATGGGGGGGGGGAAGGAGAGTGAATTGCTTAGGGGCGCCACGGCTGCGCGAGGAAAAGAAGGGGTGGCGAGACTTTGGCATCTTTTGCAAGGGGAGAATCATAGGGAAAAAGAAAAGCGCAACTCATTGCGGTATTAAGGTAGAGGGACGAAAAAATCCAAAAAGCACGACATCCGAAGGGGGGCCGGTTGTGTCTGAGACCAAAAAAAAAACCATTACGGGAGAGGAGAAGGTATCGGACATCCTGGAGAAGGGGGCACGGCAGAGTCGGAGAAGATTGCGCCGAAAAGAGATTCGGGCAGAGGGGAAAAAAGGCCGCGGGGGTCGGTCAGAAAAGGAGAGCTTGAGGAAGGGGGGGAAAAAAAACGTAAGGTTTCGAGTGGAAAAAAAAAGGAATCTTTGCCCGTCGAAAAAGAGGACTTAGGGAGTGAAGGCGTGCGAGGAGGGGAAAGTGCCTAAAAAGGGGAGGGATTAGAGGATCTCGGGGAAAAAAGGATGCAGTCTATCTTATCTGGGGAAAAAAAACGGCGTGAGGAAGGAGTTGATAAGACAAAGGGGGCAGAGACGAGAAAAGAAGGATTTACCCAAAAAAACGAAAAAAAAAAAAGGGATTGGGGAAAAACGCTCATATTTCTCCGAGGGGGGAGGGTCATACGGGTAGAAACGCGCCGGAAGCCTGAGGTCGGGAAAGGGCGATCACAAAAAAAGGGGGAGTTAGAACGTATCCTCTAAAAAAGGAGGCTCCGAAAATGCACTCGGGCGCTTCTGAGGGGGGGGGAGGATGCTGAGAATCGAGGAGAAGGCCCTGGCGTATTTGACTTAACCTAAAAGGGAACAGGGAAGGGGGCGTGGGAAGGAGTTATGAAGGGGGGTCTTTTTACAGGTGCAAAAAAAAAACGGAGTCTTGTGCCAACTTTTCAAAAGGAATAGGGAATATCGAAAGGGAGGGGGGGAGAGGGACTCGTACCCGATGAGCAGGGGGGGGGTTGGTGAAAGGGAAAACATGAAACGCAGAAAAATCTTATTTAGAAGGGCTGTCAAAAAAAGCGGAAACGCCCCGCCTATAAAAAAAAAGACCGCAAAGTACTTGCAAGAAGAGAACGCTTCCTAAAATGTAGGAAATTACCTGAGGGGAAAGCTTGCCTGTTGAAAAAAAGGGAAGGAAGGACACACTCCTCAAGAAAAAAAATTCTAAAGCTTCCCCCCAACGCATGGATATTTTATATCTCGAAAGGGACAGAGGGGGAAACCCAGAGGAAAAGACGATGTGTTCGAGTTTCTTAGGAAGATCCTCAGGGGGCAGGACTCCGCTAAAAAGAAGCTTCTTCTTCACCAGTGGGAGAGAGGGGATTGGAAGGGGTTTATCCTATGCTCAGAGGGGGATTTCAAAAAAAGAATCCACCCGAAAAGTGCATGCCGTGAGTAGGAGGGAAGGGGTGCCGTCCGGAAGGAAGGGGGACGATCAGAAGGGTGTCTGAAAGGAAAACGAAGAGGAAAAAAAGAAAACGTGATATGGAGTATAAAGGGACATCCCTTCCCCCAGGGGAGATAAGGAAAAAGGGGGGGGGGGGTTCAGGGAAAGGAACAACCATTCAAAGGGTGGCACTCTAAAGAAGATCGAAAGACATCGGCGTTTACAGGAGGTGAGCTCCGTTAGGAGATAAACGGCAAGTATACAATTTTTCCAAAGAACTAATAGGCCTCTAAATTTCTGGGGAAAAAAAAAAGGCAAGTCCGGGGAAAAGCCAGCAGTTACTTCGGACAGGGGGGAAAGAAAGCCATGAATATGGAGTTTCCTTTCGTTTGAAGGGCAGGAGGGGGACTCAAAGGTAATACGTTAAGAAGAGGAAAAGTTTAATATCTTCCATGGGGTAAAGGATAATCGCAGAGAGGGAGAAGCATAGATTTCCTTTTAGGGGGGAAGGAGAAAAAGTAAATGGGAGACACCGGGGAAGGGAGAACATCACGCGGGATTGGCATGAATTGTGTTCCGTAATGCGGGGATGCCTGACAAGAAGAGACCACTTCCGTCTCGAGGGGGGGGGGGGGGAGGACTTAGATTAGGGGTCTCATGGAAAAAAAGGACCTTGGAAGATATGCCTCATGGCAAGCCCCCCACCCCCCCCACAAACCCCGCAAGAAACACCCGCCCCCCTCCCCCTCCCCAAAAACCAAAAAAATAAAGTCAAAAAACCCCAAAAAAAACACAAAAATACCCCCCCCCCAACACCCCAGAGAAAAAAAAACCGCCGTCGCCCCCGCTTTCCCCCCCCCACAAAACCCCCGAAACCCCCCCACATAGAAGACAAAAAAAAAAAAAAAAATTTTGTAAACCCCCAAAAGGGAACCCCCCCCCCTCCACCCCCAAAAAAACCGCCGCTCCCTCTCTCCCCCTCTAAAAAAAAAACCGCCCCCCCCCACAAAACCCCCCCCGCCCCTCCCCTCCCCAAAAAAAAAAAAAAACCCACACCAACCCCCCCCCCCCCCCAAAAGGGCCTCCCCCAACCTCCCGCCCAGAAAATTTAACCAAAACCAAAAACAACCAAACCCCGGTTGGTGGTTTTTTTTTTTTGGGGTTTTTTTTTTTTTTGTTTTTTGTGGGTTAAAAAACCAACAAACAAACAACACCAAAAAAAAAAAGGGACCCCCCCAAAAAAAAACACCCCCCTTTGGTTTTCCCCCCCAAAACAAAAACAAAACAAGGGGTGGGTTTGGGTTTTGTACCCCAAAAAAAACCCCCCACCCCCCCCGCGCCCCCCACCCCCCCAACAAAAAAACAAAAATGTTTTAAAACAAACTTTTTTATTTTGACCCAACCGCAACAAAAACCCCCCCCCACCCCCCCCCCCCCCTCCCCCCCCCTTTGGGAGTTTTTTTTTTTGGTTTTTTTGTGTGGAGGTTTTTTTTTTTTTTTGTTTTTGTTTTTTTTGTTTTGTTTTTTGTGGGTTTTGGGGGGGGGGGTGGGGGTGTTCCACCCAACACAAAAAAAACAGTGATTGTTGTTTGGGGGGGAGGGGTTGTGTTGGGGGCAAAAACCCCCCCCCCCCCCCCCCCCCCCCACACGGTTGGTTTGGTGGTTTTTTTTCTTTTTTTTTGGGGTGTATTGTTTGTTGGTTTCTTTTTTTTATTTTATTTTTGTTTTGGGGGGGGGGGGGGTGTTTTTGGGGGTGTGGGTGGGGGGGTTTTTTTTTGGGGTTGAGGAGATTCTCTTACCCCTCTCCAAAGGAAGGGGGTTAGCGAGAGGGGGATACAGGGATCTCTTCTTGTCGTGCATTTATAGTGGGGAAAAGGATTAGGTAATCAGTCAACAGAGGAAAAGTCTCGTACTTGCAGACAAGATCAGATAAAGTGATTTCGTAGCTAATGCCTTGAAGGGAAGGGAGGAACATCTTGAGAGGAGGACGAGAGCTTTGATTGGGGGGTTAGGTTTTTTCTTGCCTCGCTCAGAGGACACTGCTCGAGCGTCGTGGGAGAGCGAAGGAAGTTCTTGCAAAAAAAAGAAAAACAAAACAACAAAAAAAAAAAAAAAAAAAAAAACCAAAAAAAAAAAAAAAAACCCAAACCCAAAACAACCAAACCCCAAGTCTCAAGGCGAGTATGTCGTGTGAAAAGGAGAGCACTCATATTGAGTTCCTTATTACCAGCAACAAAAAAGGGAGGGGAAGGAGGGGGGGCTCAATCTGATGCCGATCCTAAGAAGGGGACACAACTAGGAATCAAGATCTCCGTCCTGGAAAAGGAAATCTTTGACGGAAAAAAGGGAGCTGTAAGAACTCTCTGCATTTCGTCGGGGGGGGGAGAAGGGGGGGGCCTCAACATAACTCATCTCTCGTAAGATCTTGTAAAGGGGGAAAGGATACTTCAAAAGGAATTCGCGAAAAAAGACTGTCTCTTCAAAGAAAAGCAAGGGGCCTCGTGTCAAAAGAGGAGAGGGGGGGTCCTCCCTCGAAGAAGAAAACCTAAGAAAACGCAGGGGGGGCGTCGCATGTAGAGAAAGGTCTATCCCACGCTTGCTTCGAAGGGGGGGGGGGAAAGGGACGCTGGGAAAAAGGGCGCTCTCGGATTGTTGGGAAGGGGGGGGTAGAAGGAAGGGGAACGTTCGAAGACAAAATGAAATGGAAGGACTCACATATAAATTCTTCCAGGAGAGATCGGAGAAGGAGAAACTGCCAAAGAGAAAAGAGGACTCTCTCCTTACAAAAGGGGGGGGAAAAAAGCTTTTCTGTCGCAGTGAAGGAAACAACTAGCGTTCCTCGAGGGACCATTGGCCGGGGTCAGGGGAATAGCACGAACTCTATGCTCAGAAGGGGGGGCTGCAGGGGGAACGAGGGGGGGATATTCAACTTTTGCAGTAGTTTGAAAAGGAGGAAAATCTTTCCTTGAAAAGGATTCAAAGCCCCATCGGGGAATCGTTGGGAGGTCTTTCCATTTACATGAGAAGAAAGGTATCAAGCAAGAGGACTTTCTTACCAGGGGGGGACGGTGCACTCGGAAAATAAGGGGAAACTATCCGGGTCAAAAAAAAAAAAAGGGTAATTCTCACTCGCGGGGGGGGGGGGATTAGATGAGAAGAACACCATTCGGAATGGTTTGTGCGAGGGGGGAACGTGACTTGTTCCATTTGGTGAGAAAGGATGGGGGGAGAGAGGTGCTTCGACTTCTAGAGGGAAGGGAAAATCAACATATTCGGGGGGCGGTCCCGGAGGGAAGACCGCCGTTCCAAAAAAGAAAAAAAAAAAAAAGCCAAGTACTTCCTTTGAAAAAAGAAAAAAAGCGTTCAATCGCGAATAAAAGGTGTCAGACACGAGGGAGAGTTTTTCTTCATCATAAGAGAAGTTCGCCCCTCCACTATCAGGCGGAAATGGGGGAAATATAGAAGAGAGAGACAGTAATCGATTCTGAAAAGAAAGAAGAAACTCTCAAAAGAGGAAGTTTTGCCATCCGAAAATCAAAAAAAAAGTCTCATTCTGAAAAAAATTGGGCTTTGAAACGTGGGGGGGATTGCCAAAAGAAAAATCAGTGTTCACTTGCAATCTCGAAAGAGGGGGGGGGGGGGGAAAATTGAGGAAGAATGGGAAGAGAGTACGGAAAGGAGGCCGGCCAAGGGGGGGGGGGGTTGGAAGACTGCTTGACAGGGGCGTGAAAAAAAATACTCTGCTTTCATTGTCAGCGCAAAAAGGGAAGGAGTTTAGACGAAGAAGTGGTACCGGAATAAGGAAATTCTGCGAGGAAGGACCGGCGGAAGGAAAAGGCTTACAACCTTTGGGGGAAAGTAAAAGTCTAATCCTCATTTAGAAGAAAAAAAACAACCAGAACCTGAGTTTCACTCTACAGGGGTGGTGAGGAAAGCGCAGTTCGGGGGAAAAGTGTGGAACCCTATCGATAAATAAAAAGGGTCGCGTTTGGCATTTTTAAAAAAAGGGAGAGACGAGTGGTGGAACTCGGCCAAGGGGGAAAAGAGGGAGGGGAAGAAATTACCTCTTTAAAAATAAGGGAGGGAGGGCAGAGGGCCAGTAGGCATCAGGGAAAAAAAGGGACCGCAACCTCGAAACTGGAAGCGTCGAAAAATCAAGGAAGGCTGGGGGGGAGAAAGTTGGTCTTATGCAACGCATGAAAAAGGGAAAGCCACGGCAAAGGTGTTCAATAGCTAGAAGGACATAATGTGCGGGGGGCGTCGGAAAGAAGGGAGGAGAACTCAAGAGGGGAGGAGGGGAGCGTCACTCGCTTCAAATGGGTAAATTCAGAGCCGGAAAGGAAAGACAAGCTTTAATAAACCTCAAGATACTAAAGCGCTTACCTACCAACACGGGGGGAAAAACGTACCGGGGGAGGACGCTGAAAAAAGCGAAAGAGTGGCCAAGGGAAATCTCTTGCACTCTGAAGGTCCTGCGGAAAGATTTCTTCTAGAAGAGAGAAGGAGGAGTAATGGGCTTGAAACAATTGGGGGCTATTAAGGAGGGGGGAGGGGTCAGAGAAAAAGGGGGAGAAACAATTTTCAGAAAAAGACGAAGACTCAAAAGCCACATTTCAAGAAAAGAATCAGAAAAAAGCCCTTCTACTCAACGTCATCTTGTCCTAAAAAAGACCATATTCTTGTAACAGCGGCGCGCCCGTGGCAAGGGGAAAATGGAAAAAAACACCGAAAAAAAAAAGTGATGGGGAAGCGTCGGTCCCGTGGGGGAGCATTGCAGGAAAGAAAATTCAATGAGTTAGAGGGGAAATTAAAGAGTCCGAGGCAAGTACCAAGAAAACGAAACCACCA
>Ga0179591_1244755_pt1 | contig 12776 bp, 21 predicted proteins | sample CZOMad2_1_08_16f_FD_182891 | JGI IMG/M metagenome (GOLD analysis project Ga0179591, IMG submission 182891) | Vadose zone soil fungal communities from Angelo Coast Range Reserve, California, USA - CZOMad2_1_08_16fungal (PacBio error correction) | ecosystem: Environmental > Terrestrial > Soil >...
TTTCAGAGGGGGGGTCAATGAATGCGGGACGCAGTTGTTTGCAAGTGGGGGGTATTGGCAAAAAAGACGTACGGTCGACACAAATGACGTTAACGGGGTCAGTGAAAAAAAAATCCTGTAGGGGGGACGGGTAGAAGATCGAATCGTTCACAAAATGAGATGTGCAACGGGCACTCAGTCAAAAAACATGCCAGTGAAATTGCTTCTCAGAATACCGGGGGAGCGGGTAAAAAACCAGTCGGGGGGGGGGGAGGGAAAATGAAACACTCCACAGGCAAAAACAAAAAAGACATCAAATTGGGGGGGAACAGAGAGAAGTGGGGCAGAAAAAAAAGGGGGACGGAGGGGGTCAAAGACCTTCTTGGGGTCCGCTGCGGGGGCTATAAAAAGAGATTAAGAGAAGGCTTGAATAGGTGAAACCACATCTTTCTCAGATATGCGGATAGAGGGAGTAGGGGGGGTAAAAACGCGGAAGACTACTGGTAAATGGACCGTGGCTACAGACTAACCAACACCCAAAAGTAATCTGAGCCTCCTTCTGTGGAGGGGTTACAGAAAACAGCAAGAAAAAAAAACGAGGGGCGTCCTGGGGGGTAGCGGAAAGAAGAAGCTTATTTTGGGGACAAAGGGCTAAAGGTACAAGCAATCTTCAAAAAAAAAAGGTTCCAAGGCTGCAGGCAGTGGGAAAGGTGTGGGGTGGGCTGATTAGAACTTGGAAAGGCTTGGGCAGAATAGAATGAGCAGGCAGGGTCAGAGAACATGGTGGATCAAAGGTACGAGGAAATAGGCGTACAAAAACCACTATATGACAAACGGGGAACAAAAAGGTTTGAAGGGGGGATAGGAAGCAACCGCATGAAAGATAAAGTAATAAAGGGCAGTTGGTTTAAAGGTTGTTGATGTTGGTGACGAAAGGTGGGAGGCTCAGGGGGGAAAAAAAAACCTTTTACGATGGGGGGAGCCTACCTGACATGGCCAAGAACAGGGAAAAACGAAAGACGAGACCTTAAAAAAGTTGTGGTTGAGAAAACGGTGTCAGCTTGGGAACTGCGAGCCGTTTTTAAATTTCCAAAACATCAGTCGACGTGAAGAACAAAAAGGTAAAGAGGCGGAAAAACACAAACACTTGGTCCAGTGTTTTTTTAAGACAGAAAGGAAAAGGGAGGAGAGAGGAGTTCGCTTCAGCAAAGGGGGTTGGGAGGGGGAGGAAGGAGAGGGGCTTCTTTTTTGGTGGGAGAGGCAATTAAAAGAAAGACATTCAATTGGGGGCAAAACGAAAGGGAGAACCCGAGACCCACAACCAACAGTGGGTGGTCAAAAATACCAAAGAAAATTGGAAGAAAGATAACTCAATGGTCCAGTGGCTATGAAAACCGAAGTCCCACGGTGCCACAATTTTTTAATAGGAGAGACTAGGAATAGATGAAACAAAAAAAAGGGAGCCACCATTTTTAAAACTGAGTGGGGGGGGGAGAATGATCCTCCATATCATAAAGCAGAAAATCACTACTCAAATATAAAAGCAAAAATGTTATCGGAAAGGTTTTCACTAAAGCATGGGTTTGGACCCGTCCGAGCAAACGTTGGGCGAGAAAACACAAAATGCGTGAGCGCGGCCTACGCCTTTTGGTACCAAGGGTCTGAGACACCAAAACATTTCAACCGTGGGGAAGTACGGAACCCGCCCGTGGCTGGGGATGTGAATCGCTTCAGAAACAGGAAGGACAACTCAAAAAAGGGGTGGGTCGAAAACGAGGTGGGAGGAACGGGTGCAAAAGGATGGGATCAAGCTACGGGGGGTACGCAGGGGTGGATCCGCGAGGTACCACCAGGGGCCGTGGGACATCGGAAAAGAAGGGAGAATCTGGCCGGGGGGAAAAGGGGGGGACGGTTCCGGATGGAGGTGCTTAAATTTGTGAAACGGAAGGGGAAAGGGGAGCCTGCAATGAGTCATCACATGGGGGGGGGATAATGTTGAACAATATTCCTAAGGAAGGGAAAAGCAAAAGCGTGGGAAGGGGTCTGTGAACCGACATTGGAAGGGGGGTGGGGGGTGCTAAATTAGAACAAACAGCCTGCTCAAAGGAGGGAGCGAGGACTACTTTTGGTCACAGGGGGGGGGGAAGCGGGGGGTCCGCTTTTATCATTCGAAAAAAGAAAGGGGGTCATTGAAAGGGGGGGGCAAAACGATCAGGGTATCGTGGGAAAAAAGGGGAAACTGTTGGGGTTCTGGAAAAAGACTCCTCGCAAAATGGAGTGGGGGGGGATCAATCACCGACCAAAGGGAGGAAAAAAAAGTAAGAAGTCCTTCCGGGTAACGTTGTCGATTCGGGTTGACCAGAAATTGAACACTTTCAGCCAACAAGAAGCGGGAGTCACGCGAACACCGGGGGGAAAAGGGGGGGGGAAATTTGTGGAACCCAGGCTTGTCCAATGGGAATTAAAATAAAGTTGACCCAGAGGAACGAGGTTATTCATAATGTGAAAAAACTGCAAAAATCGCAGTTTTTTTCTAAGTGTGAAAAGGAAAAATCCCCAACACGGGAGGGGGTTGGGGATACAACGCGCTAAGTAGCCAAGCCGCTTTGGATGATTGGGACAAAAAAAGGTGGTTTGTGAAGTGGGAAGAAACGGAGTACTCTCTAAAAAAAAAAAGAAAGGAGGGGGAGAAAGAAAAGCGGGCGTAAAGTCGAGCTGGAAAAAGGGGAAACAATTTCAACGGATGGAAGGAACATCAACAGAGATTTTGGGCAAAAAAAGGGTGACCAGAAAACAACCCAGAGAGCCGAACGACACAAAAAGAAAAAAAAAGGATAAGGTTCACTCAGGGAGGGGGAAGGGTTACCATTGGGAAAAGAAATGTCGGGTAACTTGAAGGGAATTCAAAAAACATGGGGGGGGGGGGGCGGAGAGGAATAGGTCAACGGGGCGGGAGAAGGGGGGGCTGAGACTAGGTTAAGGGTGAACAGGTCATAGTTTTGAAAGCGGGAATGGGCCCCAAACGTCTGAAACAAAAAAAGTGTGGGGTGGGAGGGGGGCAGAAGGGTGGGGAATGCGGAAGTAAAAGCTCCAAATCAACCCAAAACTGATCTGTGGGTCGGGGGGGAAAATGATTCCATGAAAACGTTGTCAAGTAGGAGGGGTGATGAAACTAAATGAAAAGTGCCGAAGCAGAAAAAACGGGCTTCCCAAGGAAAAGCACCGAGATGCGGAAATGGGACAATTCAATCAAAGAAGGGGGTCGGGGGGGGGCTGTGGGACACTGCGGATACTATCCAAACTGTGGAAAAAAAAAAAAACAAAGGGAGAATATAGTTGGGGAGGAAAAAAAACCCAAACAACGACGTCAAATACGCCTCATCAGAAAGGCAAAGGCGTTGTCGGGGTTTTTCTATCGACAAAAGAGAAAAAAAGGTCAGTGGGTCAGGGAACGGCAAAACGCAAATGACAAATTTCGGTTGGCAGGAAGTGGTTCAGGGCGGGAATATGGGGTTGAAAACATGTAGAAATGGGAAAAGGGGACAAAAAACTGCTGCTGGGGAAAATGAAGGTTTCACAAGGCTGGAGCGCATACCTTGGTGCGAAAAAGGGTTCGGACGAAAAAACAGAAAAATCCCAGGCACCATCAAACAAGAAAAAAAACCGGCTTTCAGTAACCTGAGCAGGACGGTGTGCTAGGAAAAAAAGGGAAAATGCTGGAATCGAACTAAAAAAAAACCGGAGGTGACCCATGAATCGGTTTAGTGGAGACAGAAAGCAAAAAAATGTACACAGTACTCCATTCGAGTCGCAAAAGACGTGCCCAAGGAAAAAACAAAATGAGGGATTTCAGGTTTTTGGGGGTTGCGGAGGAGTAGAAGGATAAGTCTTACGTTTTACAGAAGCTGGGTATTAGTAATAGATCTACTACAGAAGAAAAAATAATGGGCCTTTAACGAAAAAAACTAAAATATGGTACCAACGGCAATGATTGGGGAAGAACAAGTGTTATTAATCCTTCAAACAAGGAAAGGGGGGGTTAAACAAACGTGCGATGAAAACTAAGATTAAAGTTAAATTGAATGTGGATGGGAGAAACGAACGTGTTGCCGCTAGTAACAATCTCTTGGTGGGGGGGTGGCAGCTCAAGCACAATCGCCGTCGGGATTTGAAGGTTGCTCTGGGGAGGGAGAGTGTTTAACCGTTTGGGGAAAAAAACCTCGGAGAGGGAAAGGGAGTTTCTAGAAATAAAGGGGTAATAAAAATGGCAAAAAAAGCAGGTGGAAAAACACCCAATAACGTAAAAAAAAAAGCACTCAGCGTATGGGCTAAAAAAGGTAAAAAGAACAGATAGCGACGCGTCAACTCAACAAAAAAAAAAGCTTGCAACGGGAAAAGTTGACAGTTACAGGGCTCCAAGTTAGGGTATCATTCAAAAAAGACTTGGGGTGCGTTTGTCCGTAATCAGTTAGTGGCGGGCTTTAATTACGGATGAATTGCAAAAACAAGCTGACCCAGAAAAAGTGAGGGGAAGACTCTAAAAAAAAAAACCGGTTTTTGGGTGCTCCTAAATTTAAGGCGGGCGAATGAGCGTAACCGTGGGTAAACGAAACAAACTCGTGGGGGGGGTTTATAACACAGAAGAGTAAAAGCCTGATGGAAAAAAGTAAGGGGGAAAAAAAAAATCTGTCAAGATTGGGGGCTATAAGTTTGACCAAAAAGTTACTTTGTAAGGGAGAAAAGTACGAAAAGGCAAAAAACTTTGTCATTGCGGGAGGGGTCGAAAATAGACCATCAACAAACATAAATAAACATCTTCAGGGACAAAACGGAAAGTCGGTCTGTCCATACAAAAATGGATTCGCGCAACCTGCGTGGGACTGCACAAAAACCACACGGCGAGCCAACGCCGCACCAAAAAGGAGAGTGCAATAGACGTGCAAAAAAGGGTTCGGAAGCCTTTTCATGAAAATATCACCAATCAACGAAAACGGAACACAACTGGAAATGGAACGGACCTGGTGCCCGGCCGGGCGATTCAGATTGGTGAGAAAAAGGAACCAGGAGGAAGAAGAAGAAAGCCAACACTTAACCTTACCAGTCCCTGTAAAGCGCTATTTGGAAAAATCCTGGCAGATATGAACGGGAAAAGCTCCGTTCAACGGGACGATTCTGTGTTCTTGAACCCGAAAGGACAAGAAAAACAGCCTGGTGGGGTGAGAAAGACACAAGAGGGGGAAGATCCCCGTAGAAAGTTATGAATCGGACCGGTGTGGGGCGGAAGGGAGGGTTGAAAAAACACGGGGGGGAAAAACCTTGACAAAGGCCGACGATGGCTCCAATATAAATTTAAATCAAACTAAGGTAAAAAATACGATTCGGTAGGCCCGTGAAAACGCACCGACGTGGGGTTCAACGAAATCCACTTCGAGGAAAACAGAGGAAGAGGAGGGGCTTGGTTCGGAATAGAAACACGGCCCAGCGTAAAAAAAAAAAGGGAACAAAATACAGAAGACGGGAGATCCTTGAAAGAAAAGTACCCCAAGAAGGCCACCAAGGCGGAGTTTTTGGGGTGAAGCAGGGGGGGATGTTTTTTCAGGCAGTCAAGAACACAATGGTCGACCAACGAATCAAGGCGTGGGTCTAAAAGGAAATGTCAAAAAAGATGAGTTATCCGAGGACGTATGAACAGGGAGGGAACGTACCGGAACGTAGATAAACGCCACAACACAGAGACGTGTTGGGGGGGGCAATGAACCACACCAATTTTAAACCACGAAAAGGTGTTGGTCGAACAAACAGTCCTAGGGGCAAAATAAAAAAAAAGGGCAAAAACCAACCGAAGGTCGACTATACAAGGTGTGTGTTAACAAACATTCGTTCTCCCTGGCGATTCAAACTTGATTACATAATTACTGACCCCAAGGAACGGAGGGGGACTTTAATGTGGCACCCTGTAAAGCAAAGGGCGTAAAACTGACTAACAGAACCCTCCGCTACAAATCGTTTCTGGGCTTAAAAAAACAATTGCATGCCTAAAAAGGAAAAACCAACTTGTTGGGGGGTTTTAATGTGGTTGGGGGGGTCAAAAATGCAAATCAGTACGGTACGCGCGTTCGCCCCTGGGGGGATATGAATCAACTTCCGAAACTGGGCGGGAAGTCTTGATTATGTGAAACAGGAAAAAAAACGAAAAAGGAGTCACATTTTGACATCTCCTCGGCAATTTGTCCGACGAAACTGGCAGGGAGGGGTGTTGGTGTGTTGTGCTCAAACGCCAAAAAAAATCAGGGGGGGAGTGTTCATGCACAGAGAAAGAACCATATGGGACCTTGATGGGGTGGACTTAAAATCCAGAATGGGGGGTGTGTTTTCCCACCGGTTCAGTTGAAAAACGGGGGGGGGAAATTTATGGGTTCTTAACCACCCTTCACCGCGCACACTGCGCGCAGGGCCACCGACCCTGAGAAAGACCAAATAAAGAATAACCCGAGGAGACCGTAGGTGCATAAAACTGGGGCACAGAAAAAAAATCTCCCAAAGGAGAGCAGAAGTCCTTCAGGGGGGAAAAAAAAGAATTGGGTGAAACACTTTGTACAACGTACCCACCACTTGGGTTTCTTTGGTGGTTTGGGGGTTTTTGTTGGGTTACTCGGGAATGGGGGGAGAGTCATTGAATTATCTGCTTCCGAGGGGCAAGAGTTGTGCAAGGTGGCACCAGGTGATCAAAAAGAGGCAAAGAAACCCACTGTTGGTGGCTAAAGCTTTGGTTGGGACCGTTTGGGGCGGCGTGGGCGAAAGACAACTCGGAAGTCCCTTTATTGGACACGGCTTGTACCACAAGGGAAAAAAATGAAAGTGCTAACACCGGACACTCGTTTGGGTGGGCAAAGATGTACGGCGAACCATTCCAGCCCGAGAGATGATGGTATTTGGCTCTTCTAAAATAAGAGAAAAAGTTGGAGGGCCGGTGGCGAAAAAAAATGGGCATGGGAACGATGTGGGGCCTGAACAGCAGCACCAGGGGGTCGGAACCCGGCGTTTAGCTGACCTACGACCAATGGGAAAATGTGATTCAATGGGGGGACATCCGAATGTTGGGAAAAAACGGGAAGAATGTCTCCAAGGAAGAAAATCCTGAAGAAGAACATCTCAGAGAACAATACGTCTTGGGGGTTTTCGAGAAGAGAAAGTTGAGCGGGGGGGGGGCAGTGTATGAAACATCCCTCATGGAAGGGCCATATCGTTTTTGTGTGGCCTGGTTGGGTTTGGTATGTTTTCAAAAATCTGTGGAAAAGGAGTCGGAAGTTTGAACGCAAAAACCTGGGTTGTAACGTAGATTATGGACCCAGGAAATCGGACATGCGCGCAGTTGGGAAGACTTATATTCACGAGACAGAGCTGCGCAGAAATTGCGAACGGGGTGTTTTCGAAAGCAACAAAACTACAATCTAAAAGCATAAAAAGACCTAAACAAGCGGTACTAGACTAAATCGAACGCTAAGCAGCTGTCGGACAAACACGCGACACCGGAGTGGTATCCCTAGGAGGCTACCCAGTGGCCCTAGAGGGATTGTGGTCAGGCCAAAAAAGCGAATCCCCTACCAGATCGCTGATTTGGGATTGTCTTCCGCCCACAAACAACCAAACCCACAAGGCGGGGGGAATTGAAAGAGGCGCGCGGTGCACCCAAGAACATTGTGCAAGTGACGGAGTCGTAAAAACGAAAAAAAGCGGTTGTGGTGCGGTCGGCCCGCCCGGGGGGTGTGGCACAACTTTTTTTCATTGGGGGTGGATCTTGTGTTTTGGTGGGGGACATGGGGGGGTCTATTTTTGGACTGGCGCAATGGGAGGATGGTCGGGGAAAATATGGGGGAAGAGGGGCTCTTCAAAAAAAAAACCAAAGGAGTAGGAGAGAAAGTATAAAAAGGAAGATCCGGATCGAAACCATAACTCCAGCCAAAAATAGACCAGGCACACACAAAAAAAATAACAAAGCATAAAAAAAAAAAAATAAAAAGCACACGGTACAACCGGCCCACACGACGCAAAAACCGTAGGGTTTCTCTTGCGGACAGCATCAAGGTAACTGGGTAGGGGTACCGTGTCAGATAGGGGCCAACTTCGCAGGGGCAGGGGGGGGTTGGGGTTTGAGAAAAAAAAGAACAGCAGAGCTTTGGCGTGAAGCGCCCAGGTGAGGGGATCAAAGATTTAAACTTGTAAAAAAAAAAACAGGGAAAAAATGGAGTGTCAAGGTGGGGGTGGGGGAATTGACAGGGGAAAGATTCCCTAGAGAAGGGAAGCGGTGGAGCAAGACTTAAAATGTCGGAACTCTGGTTGTCTTCACCCCGTAGTAGGGTAACCTGTTTTCGGCAGGGGGAAGAAAAAGCTCTAACCGGAGCGCCAAATCAATCCCGGAAGCGGGCTCAAACGCTCAATTGTCGTAGCAATTCTAGAAAGGAAAAGCGGGGTACGACCGGACATTCAGAAACCCAGGCCAACACACTTTGAGGATTGTAAAATGCAGAAGTGGCAATTGGAGCACCAAACGGGGGAGACCGCACGATTGTCCTTCAAACAATTTCAAGTGTGCGAGCAACTTCAAGAACTGGGGGAATCGAAAAAATAAAAGCCAGGTGAGACTGTGTCACAACCTGATTTTCAAACCCCGCGCACGCAGAGGAGTGCTAAAACCCAACAAAGAAAAGTACCTGAAGCTGGTACGAGCTGACAAGAAAAAACAATGTAAGCCAAAAGCTCAAGTTGGTGGGGGGTGTGTTTTATCAGTTGCATGAAAAGAGTACAAGCGGGGGGGAATAGGCCACATTCAAAATAGGGACAGGAACAAGATTGGGGTGGTGAAAAACGTTAAATTACTTTTTCCAAAGTACGGGCGGAAAAGCCCAGGTTTTTTCGAATTGTCGAGGGGACATGGGAGCACTTGGGAAAAAACGCCTGTGTCCCCAGGGTCGTGGCGAAGTGGGATGACGTGGAAGGTTACGGCGCAATCCCTTTCTCCCGTTTAAAGTCCAGTCCGGGGGGAACGGTATAAAACACCGGGGACTGGGGAAAAGGTAGTGACCACCCAAACTCCCTGTTCAGTATTTGAGAACAAAAAGGCATTGAACAACACAATGCAAATTGGGGTGAGCAAAAAACAAACGACCCTGCAAGGTTCTAAGAATTCCAAGAAGGAGAAAAAGGGCTTTCACCTTAGTGAAAGTGACGGGTAGAACTGCCAGATTTCAGAATTGCGGCAAAAGGTATGTCAAGCCCGCTTCCGAGCGATTACTTGGAAAGAACAAAAAAAAACAACCAGGTTAAGGCGGAAAAAAACAGATGAGCGTCGAGGAGAGAATGGGGGGGTTCGATATGAAGAATAGGCGTTATGAACATTAAAAAAGATGCTACGTAAAGTAGGTGTAGGGGAGATAGAAATGTTGGGGAGTCAAAAATAAGGGAGCAAAGTGTTGAAATAATAGGATCTCGACAGTGGACTGGGGTTTGTATATGTGGTGGGGGCAGTCCAGAAAGGCGCACTGAAAACGGAAAGTGGTCAAAATTTGCCAAAAACAAAAGCGCAATCAAGTGCGGAGGAGGAGATAGAAAAAGAAGCCTTGTCCATCTACTGAGTTACACGTGGTACGAGGGCACAGGCGTTGTACTGGACACCGGAACATTCAGGGTTTGACGGATTGGAAAAAAACTGCGTAGGTCTTAACGGACAGAAACACTAGCTGAGGGGCCTACACAGCCACAAAAGGCCCGCAGTTCTGTTGGTGGGACACACTAAGGGAAGACTTATTTTCAATAAGCAACAGGGTGTGCAATAGGGTCCAGGACGTGTTGGACGGAGGGCCGCTTGCCTGTTTTATTAAAAGATACGGTACGTCTCTAAGGGCTTGAGAGGGTGGGTAACACCGGTGAAATTTGGCCGGTTCAACGATATACAGTTCGAAGGATAGAGGTCCGGAGCCCATCAGACCAAGACCTAATTCCAAGGTTACAGTTGGGGGGGGGTAACAAGACACAAAAAAAGACCGATCATTGGTTTATACATCTGGGGTGCTAAAAGGGTTGCCAAGGAAACAAAGACCTGGAGAAACGAAATAGGTGCGGTCCACATGTTTGGAGTAGAAAAAATCGTCGTTTTCGGGGACCAACCTGGATTACTAAGTGTACAAAAAAAATCATCTGACTGGTTCCAAAGGGGGCGAACGAGGGGAGGTTACGAATAGGGTATTGCTGGCTTAGGGGGGCTCGGGGAGGGGCGGGGGGGTTCGAAATCGCGTGAATGGATAGAGGGGGGGGGGGGGGGGGGGGGGGGGGGGGGGGGGGGGGGGGGGGGGGGGGGGGGGGGGGGGGGGGGGGGGGGGGGGGGGGGGGGGCGGGGGGGGGGGGGGGGGGGGGGGGGGGGGGGGGGGGGGGGGGGGGGGGCGGGGGGGGGGGGGGGTGGGGGGGGGGGGGGGGGGGGGGGGGGGGGGGGGGGGGGGGGGGGGGGCGAGGATAGTCAATCCTGAAGGCAATGGGGGGGAACGAATAGGGGGGGCGGGCGTCGAAAGCAAAACTAAAAGAATGAATTCAACACGGTGGGCGGCAGGAGCCAGAAAAAGCATGAATATAATCTGTTGTGAAGAAGAAATTCACGGGGGTTTGCCAAAGGCGGTTGGAGGGGTAGGAATTTCAGGGATAAGAATCTCGGGGTTAAAAAAAGTATGTTTATACTACGTAGGGGGCCAACGGTAAAGGACCAAAAGACAGGATTACCTAAAGTGTGTTTGCCAATCAGCGGGGGTTCTAAAGGAAGAGGGCGACTTGGTATTCTCAATAAAATCAGGACAGGGCGGGTTAAGACCAAAACATGAAAATTATTGAGCATGGAAAAAACGCTTTTGGAAGGGGAGGGGAAATGGCTCTGGTTAGGTGGGTCGCATGCAAGGGAATAAAAAAGGCAGGACAAGGTAGAGAAAGATATTAAGAACACACAACAAGAAAGTGGGTGTGGGGGGAAATCTGACAGAAAGGGGAAGGCAACTCACTTCAAGTGCCCCGTTTGGGGAGGATGGGCCGCCTCGATCTTGGCAAGGGGGCAAACGAATCGGGGATTGAGACAGGCAAAAAAAGGGTGCGAAATTTGGGGTAGAGGGAAGCTTGACGTGAATACAACATCTCTGTACTAGAAATGAACAATGAAAAGGGACCCAAGTCAAAGCCCTAAAAGCAAGGGTTTACGCGCCGGTGCTCCAATCACTATTTGTATGAATAGACTCCAAGTGTTTCATATAAGCAACAGGGAGGGGGGGGTTAATGTCTAGAAGCAACTTTGTTAATAAGGATTTGACGCGACCCTCACAAGCCACTCTTCAGGGGGTACCAAAAAAATTCGGTTGTATGAACAAGGAAAAAGGGCCGGGGTAGTAAATAAAAACGCACGACGAGGGGGCACGGCGCAAAAAGCAAAATTATTTGGGGGTTCACGAATGGGGGAGTAAAATTTACCTGCACGGGACCGGGGGCTAAAAAAGCTTAACTGTAACGAGGTTGGGGGGGGAAAGAGGCTCGTTGTTTCAGTGTTTAAAAGCGACCAAGAATATCCTGGGAGAACAAGGAAGGGGGTGTGCGGGGGCAAAAAACTTGTCGGAAAGGTTACGGGGAAGAAGGGAATTAAGAAAGCTGGAAAACTCCAGTTCATACAAGGGGAGAATGTGAACCAAGAAGGCCCGACTTCCTTCAAAAAAAGAAGGTGAAGTGTGGTGCGTGGACCGCATGTTTGGGACCGGTTGTTTCGATAGAAAACACCCTGAAGGCGCCGACAAGCAGGGAAGACATGGTGCAGGGAGCGTCTGGAGGGGGTTGGTTACAAAGTCACTAAAAATGTGAGAATTCGGGAAAAAAAATGGATTCCGTCCAGGATAAGTGACACACGCCCTTTGTCGAGGTGCAATTCCTGTTAGGAAAAATGCAAATCTTTGTAAGGGGGGATAATAAAAGAACATAGGCGAGGCATGACGCAAAAAGGGGGTGGAGGAATGAGGGGGTGTGAACAAAAACCATGCTTGGGACTATGCAAAAAAACAAATACAATTGGAAGTCGCGCATGAAAATTGACAGTCTGTGAGGTGGCCTAACGAAAAAGACCAGGACCATAATGGTGATGCATAATGTTACTCAGGACGGAGGGGGCAGGTGTGTTGCCCTCAACGGGCCGACAGGAGGGGGGGAAGGCAGCAGTAAGAACAGAGGATTGGGAATTCCGTTGGAAATTTTGGGAAACCAGCTCGACCAATAGTTCCTCGCTAAAAAACCAAAAAAAGGAGGATGTTAAAAGAGATAAGGAGTCCCGGGCAGACTGAAATGAAAAACCACAAAGTTTAAAAAAGCGGATGGTCTAAGGAAGAGATTTGGGCCTTTGAAAACCCCTAAAGGGGTACACATGAACAAAAGACGGAAAAACTCGAGACCGGTACCAACGTAGGCCATGGATGAAGAAAAAGTCAAAGTTCAATACTGTTTTAACTTGGGGGGATTGGTATTATTCCAAAGGTGTTCAACCAAGGCGGAACTACAGCACAATGGGGTCGCAACGGGTTATTGGTCAAAAAAGGGTTCACTTTTGGTGCCCGGACAAAAGTAATTTACCCGCCGAAATCTAACAAAACCGGGGCGCAGTCGGAGAAATTCCTACATCGGGGAAACCGTCTTCACAACTTGTTGGAAATGGGGGGACTCGCACGTTGGCGTTAAAGAATGCCAAAATCCGAAAAGCGTGTGAGTTCTCCTCAACGTGATGCCTACAA
>Ga0179591_1262648_pt1 | contig 12774 bp, 16 predicted proteins | sample CZOMad2_1_08_16f_FD_182891 | JGI IMG/M metagenome (GOLD analysis project Ga0179591, IMG submission 182891) | Vadose zone soil fungal communities from Angelo Coast Range Reserve, California, USA - CZOMad2_1_08_16fungal (PacBio error correction) | ecosystem: Environmental > Terrestrial > Soil >...
GCCAGGGCGTTTGGGTGGGAAGGGGGGGGATCAGGGTAGGCGAAACGGGTGAGAAGGAGGACTGTTGTGTCCGCCTGGGGGGCTTGTGGGGGGGGGGGGGGGGGGGGGGGGGGGGGGGGGGGGGGGGGGTGGGGGGGGGGGGGGGGGGGGGGGGGGGGGGGGGGGGGGGGGGGGGGGGGGGGGGGGTGGGGGTGGGGTGGGGGGGGGGGGGGGGGGGGGGGGGGGGGGGGGGGGGGGGGGGGGGGGGGTGGGGTGGGTTGGGGGGGGGTGTGGGGGGGGTCGGTTCCCTTTTGGGGCCACGAATTTTGGACTTCTCGTCCGATACAAACTCCCAGGCTCCTGCAAAAGAAGGGGGTAATTAAAAAACTCGTAGAGGGGAGAGCACCCTTAAATGTCTTTGGAATTGGGGTCCATTTCAGGTCCGGGATTGTCAGGTAACGTCTCAGGAGAGGGGTGATCCGTGGGAGGTACAAATACAAGGAGCTTGGTGGGTATGGCCCGGGGGCGAACCTCGGACCTACCTTTAGGCCACTCCGGTAAAGAGTCCTGAAAATCGGGGTATTCTCCTCCGTTCGGGAGGGACGAGCTCCGACTAAAGGATTACGTTGTCGTCCCGCCTTACTTCGGGGGTGGGAACGCCGCACGCGTCGGTTAGAAAAAAAGGAAGGCTCAAGATCGAGGTGTCAGGATACTGTCAGGGTCCGGGCGGATCTAACGACACGAGTCTCCGGCACGCTTATTATTTTAAGGGGGGGAGGAGGTGGCTTAGCTAGAGAAGGAAAGGGAGCGACGTGTTTTGAGAACAACCCCACAGGGGGGGGGTGGTTTTGGGGTTCGAGGGGGAGGGGCCTAAAGAGTGAAGTGGGGGGGTCTTTGGGGAGAAAGAGACCTTCCAGGTCACTTGGATTTAAGAAGAAAGGGAACGAAGGGCTTCATAAAGTCAGAATACCGGTACATGAAACGGCGGGCAAAATCAAAGGGGTGGAACGGATGGGGCAATCACTAAGGCCTTAGAAGTGGATAGAGGGGGTACCAGGTGGGGGAAACGGTCTAATCTGGAAGAGTGCAGCGGAAGGTTCCGAAAGGCTCATTGCGGAAGAACGGAAGACTAGTAAGAACGTATATCGAGCCTTAGTCGAGGGTGCGGGAGATGAAGAGGGGTTGGTTAATCTTGGGAAGGCCCGACGGTGTATGTTTTTGCCTTTTGAAAAGTCCTCGCGAGGAAAACACGGGGAATCCTAAGGGTGGGACTGGCTAAAAGGTGTTTCTAAACTGGGCTGGGGATTGGAGGGAAAATCAGGTTTTTCAAAAGGCAGTGATCTGTTGCAGATCGGGACAAGGGAGAAAACGGGCTCCAGGGTAACTTTCGAAAAAGGTGGTGGGGGCGTGGGTTAACAAAATTCTTAAGCGGGGTTACGTTGGGGACTCACCCTAAGGGGAGGGAAGTGCTTCTTACTGGGGAGAGAGGGGGATGAAAAAAGAAGGTGCCTGGGGGGACGACTCCTCTCTGCGGTATAGGTTTGGCGGGAAAGGAAGAGGGTGGCTTACATGATGGGGGAGGGGATTCCGCAGGTACGATCAGGGGAGGAGGTCTATAGAGGGGGATTAATAAACGGGGACCGGGGGGAACAGAAATCGCGCGGAGAAGATGTCGTGGGTGGAAGTGGGAACAGATGGCGGTCAGTGAGGTAAATACTTGGGAAGTTGTTTTACTCCTCTAAGGAAGGAGACTACAGAGAAAGCCGTGAAGTGTTAAGAAAGACTCGTTCCACCGGAAGCGTGATGTCTAAGTCTGCAGAAAGGAAAAGGGAATTGGTCCATTTGTTAGGAAGGAACCCTCACAGTGGGGGTCACTAGCAAAAAGATACTTTGTACAAACGAAATGTTTTGGGGAGGAGGTTGAATTCAAAAAAGGGTTCCAATTAAATCGCCTCCTCGGAGGGTTTTTAGTTCGGTAAAGGGAAAACACCACGTAACCAAGAGAAGGGGTAGGAAAGAGAAACCAGAGAGGATAAAATTTCCTGTCAAGGGGAAGGTACTCCTGAAACCAGACACATGGAAGCTGACATCTGGAACGAACGACTTCTTCCGGTTTGAACTGCATCACAATTCACGGGGGGAAGGAAACAGGAGGACGCTGGGGCGAGAGAATGTGGGAAAGGCGCGACTTCAAACCCAGCGGTACTTTCCGAAAAGACCTTGAAGCCATTATAACTTTCAGTACTATGGAGAGGGGGGCATGAGAAAAAGCATTACCAGAGAAAAGGAAGGGTGTGTATTGCACAGTACAGGAGTTTACTGTGGTCTGGACAAGGCGGAAGCACCCTTTAAGGAACCTACAAAAAACAAAAGGCGAAGAAAAGAGGCCTCATCGCTGAGAGGGGAAAACGGCGACCGTCTAACAGGTCAAAGGGGGACTCTTTAACCTCCGGGGGGAATGATGATTTCACTACGACTAACTCTCTTTCCAGGGGGGGGGGTTGTGTGGTTGGGGAAGGAGATACAGCGTCAAACTAAAATTTTGGGGGAAAAACGTCCTGCTACGGGGGGGGCCCAAATCGTAATCTTACGGATAAACCTACACAAAAACAACAACAGCGGATCGATCCTTTCGTACCAGAGAACGGAGAGGATGAATCTCTCAAGAACTCTAGGGAGAACGATTGACCGGCTAACAAAAAAAAGAGGAGGGATTAAAATATAGAAATCAAGGAAAGAAGGGACGACACCTTCAAGTTCTTGGCTAGAATCAGGAGGCTGCTGAAGGGGACGAAAGGAATGTGAGAATAGAGTTGTATCTACAGAGCGGTCCTACCTAGCTGTTTCTAAAAACCGGGGGAGGAAGTGGACACAGCTGGAGAGATCTCTGGGATCCGCGACCTTCCAGAGTTTTTGATAGAATAATGAGACAAGTGCCCGGACTCGGTGCCAAGGAAAAAGTTTTCGCGGGTCTTAAAAGAGGACAGTTTACATCTCATTTCGCGATTATGGAGAAAGGAGAGGTGAGGGACTGCACCGGAATTGGGACCAGAGGGGGGCCGCCAGACGGCCAGACCACCAGTTCAACTCTAGGAGATATTTTCACTACCTAAAACGAGGGGGTCGCCTGGCGTGTGTCTATGAAGCAAAGAAATGTACGGAAGTTAGAATTTGAGAAAGGGGGTCTTGGAAGTTCGAGGGCATTTAGGGGCGCCCAGAATAAATCTCCCGAAAACACTCTCGACGGGGTTCAAAAAACGCCGTGGGCGGCTTAAAAAAGGGAGGGATCGTCAAAAGGAAGAAGGCGGCTTAAGAAGTTTGAGGAATGTAAAAAGGGAAAAAATAATCGCTAAAAGGGGGAACGGAAGGCGAAGACCTCTAGGGGGGGCCGGGCGCGAAAGGGACAAAGGGATTGATGGGAAGTGGTGTGAAGAGAAGAGAAGAGAAACGACTTCTAATATTAAAGCTTTGTTCAAGTCAATCGAAGAACCCCCAAAGCCTGTGACACTAGTTTTCGCGTGTCCCGTTGACAGCGCGAAACAGTGTCAGGGTTCATAGAAGAAAAAACTTTGGGGGACCAGATGGAGCAGGGGCCTGCTTCCTGTAGAAGAAACGGGTGCGGCCAGGGTAACTCAAAGTTTAGTCCAGGTTCCGGGCAGCCGTCGATCCGAATGAAGAGACGTACTGGCCAGAAAGGAAACCGACAGTACAGCACCTTCCTCCATCTGTGAAATGGCAAGAAACGACAGAAACGCGAGATCCCAAAAACGGGCCAGTTCAAAAAACTTTTCTATACAAAGAACTCATAAGGAAGAATGGGACAAAAAAGTAAAATAAAAAATGTCCCCCGCACACGCGGAGAAATGACCTGCCACATATACGGGGGAGAAAACGTCGTCCACCAACGGGAACCTCTGCTCCCCATTTCGGGAAACAACTAGAAACGAATCGAATATCTCTTGGGAAGCGGAAGAGGGTAAAAAGCGTCCACGAAAACCTCTGCCTGAAGAATGGGGAAAAAACATCAAAAACGTGACCTGCAGAAAACGTGTTCGCAAGTGACAAGGGAAAAGGTCGCACAAACACTGACGGGCGTCAAAACCTATTTCTTTAACGAAAAAAAGAAAGCCTCAAAGTCGGGGAAGGGGGGCATCTCTCAAAATGTTGGACAAGAAGCGCGGGTCCGGGAAACCCCGAAGGGAGGTGCTTACAAACACACCTCAGTCAAAACAGCTCTTCGCTCACCAGACACATAGAGAGGCAATGACCTACTGAGAAAAGCGCGTGACTTCCTGTCACACCCGGAGTCAGTAGTAAACGTCCGCCTCTCCTGCTGGGACCATCATTAAGAGCAAAAGCGGTAAACTAGGAAAACTGATCCTTGATAGGACTACCATCAGCCTTCTCAAAAGGGATCGAAAAGAGTGTATTACGGGGGGTGCCTTAAAGGGGAATCATTAACGGCTTGGTCCTTTAGTCAAATAGCCCGGGAAAATTGGGGAACTCAATCTTCATAAAGCACGGGGGTGATTCACCAAACGAGAAAGCACGATGGGCAGAAGAGACCTGACACCAAAGAGGTACGAAAACATCGCAGCCAAAGTCCTACGTACCTTTCCGTCGGAAGGAGAATCACTCCTATTAGAAAAGAAAAACGAAGTTTTCATAAAGGTAGGCCGTTTGAAACTTATCCTCACTGACGCTTGAGAAACGTAAACGCGAAAAATACCCAAAACAACTCCTGAATGGGGGGAATGGTGTCTAATTAACAACGAACCCGAAAGCTTGAGTCTTGAAGAGACTTCAGTTCAATTAAAATCCAAAGGACCTGCATTAGTCCGGTGATGGGACAAAGGCCCCAACTTCTCAAGGCTATTTGAAAGTGGATCTGAGTGAAACGGCTTGGGGTTGTTGTTCCCAAACAACCGTTCGGGAGGGTGTGCCAGAACGGAAAATCCAAAAAGGCGGGTCGGCCGTTTTACTCCCGGAACTAGGGTAAAAAGTTGGACCGACCTACCTGCCAAATCACAGACGGGGAAGGCCGTAATAAAAAGAAGCTGTGTAAACACTACTACCGGTTGGATAACGGTGCGATCCGGGGGCGGTTTTCTCGGAAGGAATACTTTCAAGGAGGGGAAAGGAAAAAGTCCGGGACTAACTCAGAACCTGTTTGTGGGCCCCATAGCAAGTCAAAAAGAAAGTGAGGATACACCATCAACCAGTAACGAAAAAACAACCCACCAAAGAAGAAGGGGAGATCTCTCAAAAAAAAAAAAAGGGAGGGGGGGGGAGGGTAACAAGAGGAGAGTTACTAAGTCGGTTTGGTTTTGTGCAATAAGGGGGATGGAGAAGACCTATGGTTAAGAATAGGCTTTGGGAAACCAAAAGGGGGGTGCTGTGCGCAAATTTAATGGGACGTCCAAATGTGGTGAGGGGGACCATGAATCCCACCAACTGTGTCCGCAGATACTTCAAACCCAAGGGAATGAACAACAGGTAAGGAGAAAACAAGGAAAGACTGCATTTGGTTCGGAACAGGTAGGGTTCCGTTTGGGTCTTTAATGAGAAGGGGGCCTGTGAGCTAGGAAGGTCGGGGGGAGTATCCTTCGAAACAAAGCGAGAAACCCTTGAGCACCCGCCCTTGGTTTGCAAGGACGAGAAGTTCAACAAGTAAGGAGAAATGGTCTGGTCTGAAAATCTTATACTTCCTTACGGGGTGTGAGACAAAGGGAACTCGGGGGTTGGGTTGGGTTGGTGGGGGGGTTTTTTTGGGGGGTCAATAATCCTCTTTCGGGAAAAACCGGAAGGGGAAGGACCGTGGCGGTTTATGACGGGAGAAGGGGTAGCGGAAACCGTTGCGTCAGGTAGGAAAAAGCCGTCAGGAAAAGGGGAAGGGGAGCATGGAGTATTATTCATGGGGGGGGGGTAGCCGTTCACTGTTCTTCGGATCTGGTGGCCCGAGGGTTGTGACTAAAAATCGTAGGAAATGCCCGAAGGTTCTGGTGGACCGGCGTGGAGTATAAACAAGGAGGGAACCAGTTCACGGGAGTACTAAAAGGAAAACGCATCATGAAGTCCTGATCCTTAAATGAAACCTCATAGATATTGGGGGTGTTCTATCCCCGAAGGCAGAAGTAGTCCAGGCGGGGCGTTCCCTACTGTGCTCAGGGTGATATGATGGGTTACGCAGGGGGCGGAGGGGGGAACTCTTAGGTAGGGGAGGCAAACAAAATTACGGGAGAATTCGTCTTCGTATGAGTGGGGAGGGTGATGAAGAGGGGGGTGTAGGTCCGAGGGGGTCAGCCCAAGACTACCAGGTCTTGACTGCCATTTTGTTCCGGACGAGAAGGAAAACAGGTGATCTTAGATTTGATAGGGTTTCTTCAGGGGGGGAGCAGGGAATAGTTTTTTAATGCAACAGGGTGAGCTGGGGGAGAGGACAGTCAAAAACCCGTCAGGAAAAGGAAGGGGGTCAAGGTCACAGATACGGGGTTGGGACGTGGCAAAAACTTTAGAAGGCCGAGGTGGAGGGGAAAGAGGGGAAAAACGGGAAGAGGTTCAACTGGGGAAATACTCTTGGGGGGGGCACTCTTTTTGGGAAAGGGGTTGGTATGCGCGTCGCAAATCGGCGAGATCTTGTTCGGTCAAGAGAAGGGGGGGCGCTGAGTTACCGCGCGGACTATTCGAATTTGCTTGCGGGTCTGAGAGGATAGGGCAAAGGGAGACACATATCGAGCGGGCGTGAGAGAAGTTAACGGTTAGGGCAGTCGTACAATTTGAGGAAGGGGGGGGGGGATGTCGGGGGGGAAGTGGTTAAAGCCGTCTCTCTACGTCTGGCCGGGACTGGCATGTAGAAATAAACTCTTTCCAACAGGGACGACCTGAGAGAAGGACCGGTTCTAACACGTGAGTGAAAGTGGTTAAAGGAGTTAACAAGGAACCAAAACGGTACGGCCGTCCGGACACGAACCTACCATCTCCTGGGGGGGGACCCCTTTGGGGGACGGCGAGTAATGGGCAAATCAACGGGAATCAGACAGAAGGGGGGTGATGAACGCTTACTGTAAAAACACCCTAAAAATAATAGGAAGGGGTCCGAGGAACCCTGGGCGGGAGACGCCCCGTCAAGTCCACTGGGGGGGCGCATGTCTTGAACAAAACTGTACAGCGACAGTCAAAATAGGGGACTGGTCCAAATGGGGATTAACGGGGGGAACTAGCACCCTGCTCACCGGAGAAAGCAATGTGGAAGGGCGCTGACGGGGGGGGAGCAGGCTCGGCCTTTCAACGGGGGAGGGAGACCAGGGGAACGTAAGTGGAACATGGGAGGGAGGAAAAGGATCTAAAGGCGCCTTATCTTTTTTAGAAATAGGAACGGGAGAAAGAGGAAGGTGAAAGGGGGTCGGGGGGGGCGCGGAAAAGAGGTTGCCAACACGGCAAGTTCTATCCCAAGAAAAAGAACGTTCGAAGAGCTCATCGGAGAAGGAGGGAAAAGCACTGACATAAGTACACTTTTCCTCGGGAACACTCGTTCCGTGGAAGGGAGTGGAATTCAAGATCAACTTCGAATCCCAAAAAATCAAGAAGGAGAGTGGGGGGGGTGAACTCTGGCGTACCGTTTAAACAGATAGGGAGGGAAAAGCTACTGACGCAGGAACCAGATTCTACAGCCGTGGGTACCCCAGAAGAAGGGGAAAACGAGAACCGCAACGCTTTTCTCTCATGTCGGGAATAGGGACCGAGGATATAAAGAAACCCCAAGATTGAGGAAAAGGAAAGAAAGGATTCTCTTGCATAAGTAGAAAAAGGAAAAAAGGACGAGGAGAGCTCTAGCCTGGTTACAGACCAGACCGAGGGGGTATGGGTGTCGGAGGAAGGGAAAATCTCACGAAGGGTGGACTCAACCCGGTCAAAAAAAAGGCGGAGACATGTAAGAAAAGTGAGGCGAAGAGAAAAGGGAAAGATGTGGGAAATCGAAGAATAAATGAGTTGGCTCTCGTGGGCCCCTAGAAACAGGGGAAAAAGTGAGTAAACACGAGGTTTACATCTCGCGCTGATGGAGCGACGACTCTAACGGTCAGTAGCGGTGCCGGGGCGTGCCCTAGACACCAGAACAAGGGGAAACTCAGGAGGGGAGATGGGGAACAAAACTTCATGTCCTGGCGAAGGGGGAAGGAAGCCGCAATTTACGAAAGGGTCTTTTCTCCTTGGTAATGGCGTGAGAGGACAGTTACGAGGTCTGGAGATAAGAAGACAAATCTCCCTTCCAAGAGACTTGAGCCGCCCGTTTTGGCTTAAAACCGTATGCAACGGGAGTCCGGACCACCAGACGCCGGACAAAGGGGAAAAGGGTAAAGGTTGTTGATTTAAAGTAAGGAAAAGGGGTCTCACTTCATCCGCCCTCGAGCCTCTCCTGGGACAAAGAGCTGGGGATGTAGTGGAGAGTAATCAAAAATCACCACCTGACCTGAGGGATCTTCACGGGGGGAGGTGTTGCCTAAACAGAGAAGCCAGTACCAACTAGATTTTCTGCGGTCCCGTCAGGCGAGGAAAAACGGGGTCCTGTCATAAGAGCCTGACCCGAACGTTTGGTACAAGGGGCCGCCTTGGAACGGGAGGGAAAACTAAAGGGGGGAGACATTTGGAAAGAGGAGTCACGGAGGAATTGAACAGTTCGTAGCGAGTCCTTCCGCGCGAGTAAGACAAGTACAAAATCCTCAAAAGGAAAGGTCAACCAGACTGGGGGGGACTTAAATCAACCGGAGAGGAAGGAATGAAGCCGAGAGGCGGGGGGGTTCCAATCATTCAAAACGGAAGATAAACCGGCGAATAGACGCGGCAAGAGCAGCGTCCTGCGGGATAACCAAGATGGTAACGCCAAGGAGTGAGAAACAATAGAGCGAGCTATCTTTGAGTACTTAGTAAAAAACAGGGCCCGCGCGCCCCAGGACTCACAAAAACAGAAAAGACTTTACACTGCAGAATGGAGGGGGCTGGGAAAGGGGAAAAGTCACAACGTGAAAAACTCGAGGTTACGAAGGGGACCAAATCCACACCCTTCAGCACTTGAAAAGGCAAGGGCGCAGAAACCTTTCGCCAAACCTATCGGGGGAGAAAGATCCCGAGGGGGAGAAAAGTGTCGCGAGGAAACCAACAATCATCAACAAAACGGCGCGGGCAAAAAGACATCCGATACACCTTGTGGTCCGAGAGGACTTCGAAAACCAGCCGTCAATAACAGGTCTCGGCCAAAGGAAACCATATGGAACTCACAAAGAAGAAAGAACTGCCCTAAAATTAGAACGGTCGTGGAAGTAAGCCAAAGGAATACTTACCACTCCCTAAGACTCCCTAGACAAGAAGTATACAAGATCACCGGCGGGTAAAACTCTCTTAAACACTGCTCAAGGACACATCCGGAAGGGAGTTAAGGGGAAAAAGCAGTTTTTATTTGGACGCGAAGGTGGAAAGAGGGGGCAATTTAACTGATATCCGGCCTGAGGAAGGTAATTGCTTCAAGATCGACAGTTTGGGGGAATCCCTTACGTATCTTACGGGGATCAAGCAAGGGTGGAGGTAGGGGAGGGGGGGGGAGAGGAAAGCCCAACAGCTGTAGGGGCTCCCTGGAGGCCCTGTCGACAAGTCATGCTAGGTCTGTCCCCAACGATGGGATTCACAAACAAGAAAGGCAAGCGACCAGCACCTTACCAGGCAAACGAGTCCCAGACCCCCTTCGCAAACTAAACCCTAATCCTGGACCCTAGTTGATACAAAGTCTTTGTACAGGTTCCACAAAGAACGGGGGAGAGAACCTCAACGCATGACATACACCGAAAAGGTCCGGGGGCGGGGAATCCGGTGTTCGTCCAAACACCTGAGAGGGCGGTGTGGTCGTGGAAGCAAGCGTAAGAGGGTCAAAAACCGTAAGGAAAGTACAAGGGTCAAACGTAGGGGTAAGGGCCGTAGATAAAAGTCTCCACTAGATCTAGGGTTAAAAACGTATAAATGGGGTAGGTTCAAGGGCGGTTGACGAAAATGAGCTATTTTTGGAACCTAGAAAAAGAAGCCAAAAAATCTAGAGGTGCCGGTTTGGAGCAAACAGATGGAGTACTATCGTCCCCTCACACTGAGTAAAGGTAACGAAACCAATGAAGGAGAAGTTTCTACTCCTTACCTGGTTGGGCATCCGGGTTTTGTGAAGGTATCCTGGTTAGGGGTTTAGACCATATAATTTCCCCCAATGGAGGAACGGCAAGAAGTTCTTGCGCCCTAACCACCGGTTGAGTCCACTAAAGGAAAAATTTTCGAAAGAAAAGCACAGACAACCGGGACAGAGGGAAGAAATAAGATTTTCATCTCTCTCAAAAAAAAAACGAGGAGAGGATAGTAACCTCGTCGGGGGTGGGGGGGGTTTTCGATAGTCAGGGGGCTTACAGAAACTCTTGGGACTGCTTGTTTTGGCCGCACCCTGTTGCGGACTCAAGGCTTTGGAAAGTCCCCGGGCGGGGGTGGGCAAGGAAAAATAACTTCCTGGCAAACATAACCTTCTCCGGCGCAAAACCACAGGGGAGGGGGGGGATGCTGAACAAAGGTCTAAAACACAGCCCTTCTGGGGGGGCGTTGGGAGGATACGGTGCCGGGTGTAGTGCGGGTCCGGTTCATAAGATGGACAGGGGCAAAGAATAGGGACTATCCTATATTTTTTACTTAAAGGCTGGGACAGCTCCCTACACTTTCTTCACTACTCCATTTTTCACCAAACATAAGGTCCAATGGGGGCAATCACTGAGCCGGGAGGGACACGTCTAATACGGAAGTACGTTGGACTGACAAATTCCTTTCGCCCAGAAGCCAAAGAGAGAGGAGGTGCAAACAATTTCAGGGTTTCTACCAAGTAATTACCGTAAGGGCGTTTTGTCTGGGCAGGCTTATCGTCCTTTCGGGTAATTAAGAAAAAGCTCTGGAGTCGGAAGGGAGAAACCTTGTCATGGTCGGTGAGAAAAAGAAAAAGGTGTGCAGATGAGTATGTTAAAAACGGCCTCGCTCTGGTGTGTGGGGGGCGAAAAGATTTTTGTAGGCACCTGTGGATCTGGTTCCGCAGCGGGAAGTGTTTTGTCCAACTTCGGGGAGGAGAAGGGGAAGAGCGTCTTTCACCGTCACGGGAGGAGTTGACTTCGAGTACGGCGGAAGTAGAAAGGGAAAGGATGAAAAAGTAAAACTTCTTCCCTATAAAGGGTGGAGCTGCCTGACTTCCGGGTTCATGGGGGAACCTCGAGGTTGTGCGAGGGATGCGGCTGGGCGGCAGAGGAGAGAAGAAAAAGTGGAACGGTAACTGAAACTATCGACTTCTAGCGAGAGGGGGACGGAGTGAGGGTGAAGGGTTGGCTTACTTTTTTTGAGAACCGGCTTGTGTCATAAACACCGGTTGACGGGCCGGTGGACAGTCCGCCTCTGAAAGGGGGAGAAATAATTTAAAAGAATGAGCGGCAGGGCGTGCGTTTGAGGGAGGGAACTCAAGGTTTTTGGAAGAAACAGGGGGAAATCGGAAGGTCACTTGAAGTGAAGAGGCCTTTGTCAAGTGAAGTTCAAAGGGTGTTTACTTGTTCAAAAACGTTGCGTATTGGGGGAAGTGGTACTCTACAAAAGCAAAGAAACTTAAATGAGGGAGAAAGGAGAAATGGGCGCACATTGCCCGTGGGTTGTAATCGAACGAGAGAGAGAGACTTTCTGGAGAAGCGGGTGCTTGTACAGAAACAAACAGTTCAAAGTTCGGGAGGAATGGAGGTACCGTGGTGGCCTGCTTTGGAAAAATACGAGAAAAGAGGGGGGGGGGGAGGGAAGGAGGACTAAGGAAGGTGAGGGTATCGGGTTTCTTTTTAAGTCAGCAATGACGCTAATACTTCTACCCGAGAGGGGGAAAAGAAAAAGGAAAGAGCCGCAAATGGGAAGCCTTATTTCGAAAGGGCAGCGGAACACAGGAACGTGAGGAAGTGTGGAAAGGAACCCGGAACACGTGGGGAGCCTTTCAAAAGAGACAATAGTGGTACACAAACAGGTATGGGGGCGGGGAGTTGGGAACACTCAAAAGGGAATATCTAATGAAAAAATCGACTGGAAAGGGAGGCGATGAGGGGGAGAAACCAAAGTAAAGAATCCTAGGGTCAGCTCTAAGAAGAGATTAATCTCCTTTAAGTCCAAGGTTTCGGTAAGGAAGGACAAAAAAAACAGGGAGTCAAAAAAAGTAAGGGTCCAAGACCTGACTGAAGGGGGACCTGTGGCCGGTTCCTCAAAAGGTTGGAATAAGACAAGGGAGGCCGCAACCGTCGATGCAAGGGGGAAGGGAGATGAAGTATGTAACAGACTTTCCTCTAACGACACTTATAGGGGATCAGTACAGGCTAGTAAGAAGTACATACTCCAAACCGTACGGTGGGTGAGGAAACAACGGAAACGTCGTAGAGGTGGGAAAAAAGGGGGGTTTAAATCCTGCAGATCCTCTAAACAGAAAACAGAATGAAAGAAAAAAAAATAGAAGGGTGCTGTAACCTTTTAAAAAAGGAAAAGGTTGCACTCTTTCAGGAGGGAAAAGGGACATTTGCGTCAAACTAAATCAAAGGGAAAAGGTCTTTCTAGCCAAGACTGACGAAAAAGAAGCAAGTGGTTAGCTGGGAGGAACACAGCTTCTAGGTAAATTACCTTATATAACGACGGAAAAAACAGCAGGATGCATAAGGAGTAAACGGCAAGCCAGCCTGGGAAGAAAGAACACTGGCAGGTGACGACGCTATTTACGGC
>Ga0179591_1144201_pt1 | contig 12773 bp, 18 predicted proteins | sample CZOMad2_1_08_16f_FD_182891 | JGI IMG/M metagenome (GOLD analysis project Ga0179591, IMG submission 182891) | Vadose zone soil fungal communities from Angelo Coast Range Reserve, California, USA - CZOMad2_1_08_16fungal (PacBio error correction) | ecosystem: Environmental > Terrestrial > Soil >...
GGGTTGTCAAGAAAAAAGCCGCGAGAGGGAGGAAATTTGATCCTGGCAGTCTGTGGGAGAGAACAGGAAGAGAATGTGTACTCAGCAAAAAATACAATTAGCGCAAGAGTCAGGTTCAATAACGGTGGTCCTGTGCAAAGGGGAGGAAATAACTACTAAGGAGGAGGGGGCTCCCCGGGACGATAAAGGAGTCAGAAGCTTCGAATCTGAGTGGGCGACAGTTGCCGGTCAGGAGAGGTAAGTCGTAAGATTAATTCTCCGAAAAAAGGAAGAAGGCTCCATCACGAAAGAAGGATGATGTACCAAGCACGAATAAAATCCTCTATAGGGGGGCATGGGGGCATAGATTGAGAATGCACTACGGCGGGGGGTGGATTCGAAGAAAAAGGATTCTCAAAAACATCCGAGAACACGGAGCTCAAAAGTCAATACCTCCGAAGGTAGTAAGGAGAGAAAGTCGCCAAGAAACTAATCATATCACAGAGGTCTTCTGACAAAAAAAATTATCCGAGCCGCACGAGAGAGGGACACTCGTGCCTCTCGTCCCAAGGGGGAGCAGGGTGTTCACCTGCTTGACTGAGATGGGTCACCATGAGTCATAATGGGGGAGGTTTGTTAATGTCACGATGGTGAAGGAAAGACATGATGTTTACGGAGGGGTCCCTCGAGGCGGGTCAAGCTAGCGAGTGGACCACCTCCGTAAAAAGCCTGACAAGGGAGAAAAAACTCGATCTACTCCGGAGGAATTCTTGCACACCGTGGGCCAGAAAGAAACTGAAACTTGGGGGCTGAGAAATCGGGGAGGCAATAAAAGGTCAGCTGAAGGCGGGAGAAGAAAATGGGTGGAGAGACAGATAAAGGCCGCTCAACGAATCAACTCAGCCTATGCCGATAGACTGAGAGGACTGGGCACCTGAAAAACGCACTCGGAGGAGTCCGTTCCTTCCACCTTTTGAGGTAAAGGGGAGGAGAAAGGAAAACTCTTAAGATGGGAGCCTTGTCTCAGCGCCATCTTTGGAGAATAAAAAACCGCAGAAGAGCACCCGGGAGCGACCGTTCACTTACACGAGAAAGGAAACATCTCGGGGCAAATTAAAAGAAAGAAAAAGATTCAAGGACGAGAGGGAAATTGGACAGTTGGACCAAAAAACCCAGAGGCCGTCAAGAGGGGGAGGGACGTGTCGCTATCGTAGCAGGGATTCGTGGCTCTTCAAACTACAAAAAACGTGGTCCCCAACCAAAATTAGGAGGGGAAAGCACTAATCATATGGGTACCGACGGAATTATTCTGGAGTTGAAGAAATCACTTCTACGCGGCCTCTCTTCGGATAAAGAAAGTACTCCATAGGGGCCGGAAGTCCTCGGCGTCCAATCCTAGCAGGCAGGGGAGATCGTTAAAGACAGAAATGAACTGACGAAGAGCGCCTCAGGTTTAAAGAAGCCGAGATATGCCTGGTTAGAAGTTTCGGGGAGGGGAAATACCGCCAAGAAGGGAACATTTCTTGTATCGGTGCAAGTAGGACAAGTTACGATATTAAACTCTGGGACGGAACCGCGTCTGGGGTACGATTAAGCAGGAAAGGAGAATGTGAGCTCCAGGAGGGGGAGAACGCCGACGCTCATGAGAGTGTGGAAAATGCCACGCATAGTCGGTAGATACTCGACCCCTGCTCTAATGTCTTTAAGGCTTACCTGGTCGAATCGGGCGTTATTACTGCTTTACTGAAAGGAACTCCGGCGGTGCATGCCAAGCGAAATTTTGTCATACTGAAACTGACTGCGGGAAAAACGTCAAAGACAGGAGAGACAAAAAGTAGGGCATCGAGAAAGGGAGCGTTCGTTCCCCCCCGGGAGGGGGGGAAGAAATAAGTGAGAGGCCAAGGAAGGCTGCCGGGAGGGACCCGGCGTCATAAAAGGCAGGTCCGATTCTAATGGGTAGGAGTGATTCAGAATATCACTGCCGATTTCACCAAGATCAACTAATAAGGATCTCTGAAAGAAAATAGAATCATGAAGCAAGTTGCAAGAGGGATCAGAGGAAAAACAAAGTGTTACGGGATCTAAAAAAAGGCGAGGACTAAGGAGACAAACATGGAAGTGGACAAAGTCAGAGTAGGGGGCAGAGGAGAATAAACCTTCACTAACCACCAAAGAAGAAACGGGGAACTTTTGGGGGAGACGTCGCCGTCGCATTAAAGAAACAGAGAAAAGCCTACGGGCCGAGGCCGAGGTAGGGGAGAAGGCTAAAAAGAAGCATCAGAAAAGGACAACGGAAAAACCACGACGCGATTAGTCAAGAAGAGAGAGAAAGGAACCCCAAAGCGAAGGAAACGTTTGAAAAAGAGACAAAGTCTACGAGGCCGATTCAAAAAAACAAACGTTCCTACCGAAAGCACAAACTCAGAAAGGAACTACTTTTTGAATCTAGAGGGGACTCTGGAACGGGGGGGACGAGAGTCCGCGAAAAGGACAGGAAGCAAAATTCTAAGGAACAATAAAACAGCACACGGGACTCGTCGTCGACAGAGGATTAGGGGGCAGAGGGAGAAAAGACTTTCGGAGATAGATGGGGACGATGGGACGAAAGTCCTCCGTTTCACTAGAGAAACAGAAGAAAGGAGAAAAAAAAAGACGGACGACGGAGGTAGTGAGAAGGGGGCCCGGGACCGGCATCTGGGGTTGGTGCAAGTAAGGACTGGACTACGGAATACAGCGAAGAGGTACCCCGTGGAATCTCCTCAGGGGAATCCGCTACCAGATCTCGCAAAAGACTAAAGAGAGGGGGGACGAAAACGCTAAACATGAGGGCGGGAAAAATTCGGCTGCCCGAACCGAAGCGGGGAAGGGGAGCATAACAAAAAAAAAGAAGGAAAAATATAGATAGGAGGAACTCTTATCGGGGACTCCGAAGGGGAGGAAAGCAAAAGAGGTCGGGAAACGGCGGTAGAGAAAAGGGCTCTATTGGGGCCAGGAGGACAAATTCAACGGTCTTATAAAGGGAAAGTGGAAAGAAAGATGGAAAATGGGTATCATCCAACAAAAAGGCTTGCAGGAAGAGGGAGCATTCATTAGTAGCGCAAATGCAAGGAGGGGGAGCACTATAATGGGACTCTCAGCACATGAGGGGAGGTCGGCCTTACGAAACGCCCTAGATAATGAAAAAAGCGAAAAGGGGAAAACGGAATTCACAAAGAGAGACCGAGCGGACACATTCTCATTCGGGGACAGTAAACCGTGCTAGAGTCTGCGGGAAGAGTCCAAAGGATTAGCGAGGTAAAAAAAAAGCACGTCAGGTCGTTTGAATGGTAGGGGCACTGTGAAAAATGATCGTAGGAGGGGAGCGTTCAAGCAGGGAAATAGGCGGGTTTTTGCTGGGAGCCGGTAGTCTTAGGTAGAAAAGGAAAACGTGACGAAGAAAGCACTTTTTTGAAAGGGGGGGTCAGGTGGGGGGATGAACGGAATAGGGCAAGCCATCGGTGATAGAGAAAAGAGTAGGACGTTACTCAAAGGCAACAAAAAAAAAAAGGTCTCGGAAGCGGGACGTCGGGGGGCTATTATGGGCGTCAATCAGAGGGGGGAGAGGGTCGTACTACTCCTGGGGGGGTGGCAAAAAGCCTGGGAAGTCATGTGGAAAAAAGAACAAGTCAGGCGAACCTTGTCGGCAAAGCCTTACATCGTGCTTCGAGGACTCAGGGAGGGGGAGCGAAAAAGGGAAAAGGCGCAAATATGTCTTATAAAGAGACTCCATGCAGTCACCATTCGGAGGACTTTTCGTACTGTGAAAAAGACGCAACCGCTAGGGAGAGCGGAAACAGAACGCACATATATCCGGGGGGAGAAGGACAGCCACAAGGGGGAAGTGCGTCTCAGGACAGGGAATGACGTGTGGCACAGGCAAGTAGTAAGGGAGTCAAAACAACTACGGGCGTGGCTGAACACTAAAGGATGAGAGTAAACAGTCCAGGGAAATCCCTCGAGGGAAGGGGCAGGGTAAATATGTACCTAGCTGGCCTTCTAGGGTTCTACGATGGGGGTGGAGTCATAGATTGATCTAGCGGGGAAAAAAACAGACGATGAGTCTAAGGGGGAGCGGGATAAAGACGGTCCGCTGAACTCTAAGCGTCAAGACCGGAAACTTCATGTAAGCACTGGGGGGAGGGTTCCCAAAAGGAAGGAAGAATTGAAAAGGGGGTCTCCCGGGGGTTACAGAGAAGAACCCAGAAAATGTTCTCGGGAAAAAGGGAGGGGAGAGTGAAAATACGGCGTCCGTCGTGTGACCCTGTATAGGGAGTCGTTCGGCTTCACCCGTCGCGGCTGCCCTAGACTAAGAAAGTTGGGGGCCAGTTAAAGATGCTCGGCCTAAAGCGAAGAGTTTGTCAAGGAGGGGGGGAGGAGGGTACAGATAAGAGGTCCAAGCGAGACCTGTGTATTTAAGGGTAACGAACTAAGAAGGGTAACACAGTAAAGACCATATCCCTCCAAGGAAATGTAATGAGCTGGGGGGGGTGGTCGGACGAGTTGCGAAGAGTGTGAGACGGATCCCCGAATAATATACGAGGAAGGTCGACCCTACCGGAAAACCCGAGGGGATAAGAGAGTCAGTTAGGGGGAAAGACCGATGGAATGAACCTGGTTACGCGAAAGGGGCGGCAACTCAGTGATGAAAGGGGGACGAAGAAAAATAGTTCGGTTTACGAGGAGATCGAAAAATTCTCGATCATGCAGAGGTTACCGGTAGGCTGAAAAGTGGAGAATCTTCTCAAAATGGAGGACGTAGATGCCACATGGGAGCAGGTGGACCTCACTCAGATCGGAACAAAGTTACTACGCAGATAGGCGGAATTCGAAGTTTACGATCAGATAGAAAAAATAGTAGGGCGTGCGGGGGAAAAAACCACCAAGATTTGTCGTTGGCGAAGGGAAGAGAGACGAAGAAAAAAACTGTATCGCCAGTTCCGTTTCTAAGGGAGGGGGAAAAAAAGGTCGACGCCGCGTCTAGCGAGGTTAAAGGGGGGAAGGTTTGAGAGGGGACAAAGAACGCACTTGGTAAAAGAGGCAATTTGCCTACCGAACGGGAACGGCCAAATCAACATCGGGTAAAGTCAAAAAAGTTACTCCAAAAAATGCCCTACCTGGGCCAGTAAAAAGGGGACACACTAGAGGAGGGAAAAGGGGGGGGGGGGGGGGGTGGTGGTGAAATATTTCAAGAGTGTGTGAAAAATTTCTTGGCGAAAGATGGAAGGGTTTGATCCTACACCTTACTATATTAGTTTATGGAAAAAGGGCTCCATTCGTCCGACTAGGGACGTAGGAGGGCTTAGGATCAGGGGGATTAGTTGGTACCTGAGGTTGAACTAGGACAATTCCGTCGCAGAAGGAAAATAAAACAAAACAAGTCGTTTCAGATCAAAAGTTACAATATTACACCCGATCAGGATAATATACGTTCGGGAAACAGCCTTGGGACATGCTGGAGCCGGGGAGTTAGCCGGATCCACTGGCGAATGGAGAAGGAACAATCTTCGGCGAGCTATAGATGCCCTCTCCAAGGTCAAAAAAAGATCCACTAGATAGTCCTGAAAGAAGGGAGAAAATGAGACAACCAATAAGAACGAAGGAGGTAAAAAGAATGGTGAAAAGGGGAAAATGCTCAGGCTATCATGGAAGGCCAATAAAAGGGAAAATTGAGGGTGGGAAAGGCGTACAAACGACGGAAAGGAAGAAGGAAGGGGAAACATGAAATAGGAGGGTAGGGATAAAAAATCGAAGAAAGAAAACAAACCAACTAGTATAGAAGGATGTTGCTGAGACAAGAACAAGCCAAAAAAGAATTTTGGATCCGTGCCATTCGTTGGGGGGACGCAGCTAGGCGTGTTCCGGTCGAAAAAAAGAAAGGTGACATGGCCGCGGGCATCGCAGTTCTCGGGTCCTGTCAAAGGCTGGGCATAGAAAGAGAGCATTGGAAAAGAATAGAGCATAGAGGAGAAGGTCAGATAGATCTTGAAAAACCGTTGAGGCGCTCTAGGGAGAAACAAATATTAAAAGAGTTCCTGTCGCAGTAGCGTGCTTATCAGGAAAGATCAGGGGCTTACTGATTACAATGTGAGTAGGTAGGGGAACGGGGAGATATCTCTAAGAGGGGGGGGGGGGGGAAAGAAAGGGGAAAGGAGGGGGGGGTGGAGTTTCCAATAGGGATTTGTAGGGAGGAACATACTTCTTTCGTCGGAAACAGCCTGAACGTGGAAAGGCAGCGGGGAAAGCCTCAACGTCTGAAAATAGGGGATTGAAAGGGGGATAAGAGTCTCCAATAAAAAACTACTTACTGACAGCTGGGGAAGAAACCCGGTATAATACGAAGGAAGAAGTAGACAACCTCGTGAAGGGGTGGGGACTTCTTATAGTGGGGGTGGGGGAAACCTCGGGGGCAGAGGCGAGGGCACGTGCGAAATCGCCCAGGGGTGGAAAATTGGTGAAGATGTGATTATGGGCCTGTCAGGGAGTCGGGCTCAAGGACATGGGAAAAAGGGGGGAAAAAGTCTGGCGGTGGTCCACCAGCTAAAACAAGGACGGTAAAAAAGGCGAAAAAGCTAACGCGGGGGGCGTTAAGGTGTCAAAAAATGTAAAAAAAAAAAGACTAAGAACTGTCTTATAATCAGAACAACGGCAGCTGCATGGGCGCGACAAGTAAAAGGAGGGGGGGAATGTCAGAGAGAAGAGATAAGGGACAACTAGAATAATAAAAGGATACAATGATGGATAACATGTCAAAAGGTACACCTGGGGAGGGACTTTTCCGTCCACACATGGGGGTAGTCTTGCCGTAGTAAACTTACATGTTACTAACGGAGAAAGACGGGCGGAGAAAAGGACCTCATGCCTATAGTCTAATCCCTTGAATCAGGAAGAGGGGTTTGCAAGTTCCACTATAAAGAAACATCTAGGCGTCACGTAATGGGGGGGGTAGGGGGAATCCGAGAGTCACTCCGTAGGGGCATTTCGGAAAACCGACCTTCGTCTGGGAAACCGAAGGGTTCGGTCGTTGACTCTGGAGAGGGAAAAGATCTGTGCGGGAGGATGCAAAGAGCAACGAGGCTGTGAAAAAAACCAAAAGCCTTAAGGCTTAGGTGTTAGATCCTAAAACTGGGCCGTACAGTTGCGGGGGCTGTTCAGGGAGAGAAGATAAGAAAGTGAAGGACTGCTCTGTAGGAAAAAAATCATCAAAGAGGTCCTTGACCATCCTCGCGGTGAAATCCATCCTACTCAAAGGGGGATGCTAAAAAGGGGAAAAAAGGGAACTAGCTTGTCGGAAAAAGTGGGAAAGACACAAAAGCGGAGGGTAAACTGTAACGCGGCCGTGAACGTGACGATAAGAAAAACGGAAGAATGAAGGTTCGTTGTACGGGAAAAATGCAAGAGAAACTGGTCCAGGGGTTCGAGGACCTGCAACTCGTGAACGTACCTAAAGAGGGGCCTATAGCGTGCGGAAGTCTGTAGCGGTGGCAGGAGGCATTTAAGGGGAGGAAAAGAGGCCAGTCTCAGTTCGGGTTTCACGGGAGAGCAAAGGAGAGAAAAGAATAACCCGGAGACGAAGTGCATACATGGGTACCTTTTTCTAAAAAAAAAAAACGAGCGATCCTGGGATTGGAAGTAAGTCTCGGGGTCTTGAGGCCACAACCGGAGGGTCCCTACTTGTACTACTGCACGGGTGAAAAAAGGGTAGGGAAATAGTCTCAAAAAACAACAGGAGCAAACGCATCAAAAGGGAGGGGAAGCTTGGTGAATTTTGCTGCTTGCCAAGAAAGCGAAGTCCCTGTGCAAAGTGCCGTGCGGCCGCCAAAGGCGGTAAATAAACTGAGAATCTTTCGAGGGGGGATTTCTGTGAGGTCCTCAGAAGGTTCAATAGGGTTCACAATGCAGACTCCTATCACGGGAGGCTCGAGGAAGAATCCTGACGGAAACGGTTTCATCGCAGAGGTGAGGGACAAGAGGGAAAAGTGGATCGAAAACAGGACTAGAGAGTGCCACACGGCTAATGGGATCCATCCTTAAAATAGAAACTCACGCAAAGAAAGAAATAATATACTTTTTTCATGGAGAGGGATCAGTCTCCCTTAAAAGGCCGGGACAGACTTGAGCGTATTACCTGAGAAAGGGATAGAGAAATCAAATCTACAAGGAAACCTGGGGACACGAGTCGTCTGGGGAGGGGGAGGAAATCGGCCAATCAGATAGGAACCATGCAACTAAGGCCGTTTGGAACAAGAAAAAAGACGACTACAGGAAAAATGCTCCATACAAACAAGACAATCAGAAAAAGGGGGGGGGAATGAGTTCCGAATTTTACTAAGGGAAGCGCGGAGAGAGATCTTTGATCTGGCCCTAAAACTCGAAATTTGAAGGGGTCGGCGACAATCGAGTTAAAGGGGGAATGAGAAGGCAGATTTCGATGAAAGTAAGCTCTTGGGGAGGGCGGGAACAGGGACCGAAAGAAGATGACGAAAAAGGAAGAAAAGATCCGAAAAAGAAATACTTCCTAGAGGAGGACTTTGAAGAATCATGTATCCCTGTAAGATGCAAAGGGGGTCGAGAAAGAAACGGCACCGTACAGGACATAAGAGAAAAGAACAGCGATGCATATCTCCTTCAAGGTAGATGCCAGAGCTAGAGCATCTAAAAGAAAATTGGGGGGAAGACACGACGTAAGCTGAGGGGCTCAAAATTCTCGGCCAAAAGGGAAAAGAGGAAAGAATCCTCTCACAAAAACCAACTTAGAGTAGGAACAGGGGGAAAAAAAGGAGAGCGTGGAATATCGATCAGTGCTGTACTAAGAATGAGAGAAAGAAAGGGGTCGTACCACTTCTTTTAATATGCGCGCCATGACAGCACTTGAAACCGGCGTTATAAATACGAGGCTGGAGGGGTCCGTCTAGAGGTGATGGGGAATACCTAAAAAAAAAACTTTATTGTTCCAGGGCAAGTGAAAGAGTAGCCCCAAAGAGGGGAGGCCTATTTAGGAATGTAGAAAAACCGGGGGTGGTCTTTGGGTCGGCCGGCGAGGGCGCCCGAGATACTGACCGCCAGGACCCAAAGGCAACCGAGAGGAATTAGAGAAAGGAGAGGGGCAGTCTCTTTTTTTCGGGCACGAGGGACTGTGAGTAGTCAGAAAGAAGGAAGACCACCGTGCTCTTCATGCGAGGAAAAACAATGTCCATAGTAGGGGGGGGATTGTAGTGGGATCAAGAAGGGAGTGAGATAACTAAATCTTTAAAGGAAGGACAAGGAGAAGGTTTTGGGAGATCCGCGGCGCTCTTCCGGGGACAGAGCGGTCAGGTGGGGTTGAAGGGAAGGGGGGAGGCTTATATTCGAAGCGAAAATCTGGCCGAGAAGAGAAGCGAAGGTACTGCGAAGAAAAACGAAAAAAAGCGGTAAAAAGATTCGTTCTTGCAAGTTAAAGGAGGGGACACTGTACTCCTATGGAAGAATCGACAGGTTGTCCTTGAAAAAGAGAAAGTTGGTAAAAGCACCTTGTAACAATGTTTTCGACCAGTATGTAAGAAAAGGGATTCAATTTCAGAGTCTTTTCTTCGATCCTCGTAAAGTCATGCACATAGGGGCACGGGGTGGTGGTGCAGGAGAAGTAGTCCATTCGAAACCGTATTGACGTAACTGAACATCCGGGGGAGGGGAGAAAAAGCAGATCACAGAATCTCACGTCCGAGATAAAAAAAAAAAAAAACCAAGCACCAAAAAAAAAAACAAAAAAGGGGAGAGAAGTCGCCCGAATACAAGGGACCGTGAGCGTCGGAGAGGAAAGAGGGGGGCCATTGGCACATCATGTCAGTCAATTGAATAGCCCACATGAAAGGGGCGAAAATCCCGGGAACTCTACGAAGTACCACCTGTACGAAAGCTCTCCACTCATTAAATGCAGATTGGTCGTCGCGGGTATCGACGAAGGAAGCAGGTTCAAGAGAAACAATTCAAAACTATATAGGGAAAAAGGCGCGAACCGACAATAATGGGGTAAGAAAAGAGCTAATCAGGAGAGGAAAGAAACAGTCTGTAATGGCCACGAGGTAAAGATAGGATTATAGGCCAGGGTTAAAGTTTCGCAGGGACTTCTTCCCTTACGAGACAATTTCACTTGGGGCGCCATGGGAGGAGACGTGAACTCTAAGTCCTCGTTCCCAAGGTCAAGAGTATGGAGGGGGTGAAGTCCACCGAGAGAAAAAAGCGCGACAAAGTTGCTTAAAAAAAAATGGCCTATAGCTACTGCGGATGAAGATGGCGGGGGAATGCAGGTTGCCATTGCTATTAAAAGAGGGATATTCATGCTAAGGTCGCGATATCCGGGGAGAATAGTACTTACTCCAATAAGAAAGAAAGGCACACTTATTCCGAGGCCTCAAGAATGAAAAAAAAAAAAAAAAAGTATATATGGGGGGGTTCTAACGTCTTTTTCTCTTTTGACTCGACAATAAGAAAAGGAAAGGAGGCGACGATGGAGAACCAAACCTTGGAAAACACCGGTATTCGTAATCTGAGGGCGGGGGGAACCTACGAAAAGGTCTCCTTCCGAAATGTGGAAATCGCGGTCGCGCGCAGGGCCAAAAAATTTGCCTCCGATGGCGGGGGAAGGGAGTGTTGTTAATTACCTCGTATAGAGCCGGTCTTCTGGTAGCAGAGGTCACAGGTGGGATGGCAGCAACCATCGGGGGGTCAGAACTTTGTTAAGAAAAAGAATCAAAAAAAACAGTGGAGGTCGCTTCCGGGACTCAAAGCGGGGGCGGGCCTATAGAGATCAGGAGCATTCATTCGGAGTTTCCTGCTCTCGAGCAGGCTGCGATGAGGGAGAACGAGACTAAACAAATTTAGTGGGAAGGAAACGGGGGCATGGGTCTGTAGGAGTATTACGTGCAAGGAGAGAGTAACGGGGGTCGGAAGGCAGGGTTGCAAAGAAAAAGGAACTAACGCTTCTATCAGTAGTTCGGAGACTTGTTTGTCGCAGACGACTGGAAAAGGGGAGAAAGGGCGGCAGACTCCGACCTTGACCGCAAGAAGAAGAGGGGATCAAAAAAAGAGGGGATCCCGCAGGAAACCTGGGCAGGAGAAACTTGAAAAACACGCTTTAAGCGGGGGGGGTGTAAAGGTCTGCACGAGGGGGGGAGTCGTGCGTCAGCGAGTAAAGTGGGGACGAAAAAACATCCTCAGATGCAGGCAAAAGGGGGGTTTTTGGACGAAAAGATACACTAGAGAGGAACTCCCTTCTTTGTCTTCTCGAGTGAGGCTTAAGTCTTCTTTGGGGTTCGCGAAGCGAAAAAGGAGACATCCAATCACCCGCAAGAAAAAACGAGTGCACTCACTAAAAGATTACCTATTAACACACGAGAGGGGGGGAAGGGATGCAGGGAAACTGGATTGCGCATCATTCTCTACCTGAGGGAAAGCTAGGCTCCGGAGAGAATGGAGAGTTCAATCTCCTTCAATAGAAATGAGAAAACGAAGACGAGGGAGAAAAGCCCCGTAAAAGGCCTTCTCCGAAAGGAAAAATCAGGCGAAAGGAAGAGTATCGATTGCCCTATTTTTGAAGCCAAAGGGGAATATAGCTAGGAAAGGGGCAGAGGGGGGGGGGAGTGAAGTAGGGGGGAGGGGGGGGGCGGGAGGGAGAGGAGAGGGGGAAGAAAGTTGGGGTACGGGAGATGGTGGGGGGGGGTGGGTGAGGGTGGGTGGTGAGGGGGGGGCGGAGAGGGAGGAGGGGGATGTGGGATTTGGTATTGGGGGTAAGGGGGAGAAGGGGATGGGGGTGGGGGGGGAGGGGGGGGGGGAGATAGGTAAAAGACGAGAAAGAAGGCAGTGGAGGGGGGGGGGAAGAGGGGGGGCGGGGATAGTGGGGAAGGAGGGGGGGGGGTGGGACAGTAGTGGTGGGAGGTTGAGTGGATGGGTGAGGGGGGGGGCGTAAAAAGGAGGTAACGGGTGGTGAAAGGGGGGAGGGGGGGTTGGGAGGGATGGGGGGGGAGTATAAGAGCGTAGGAGGGGTCAGGGGGTTGGTGAGAGCGGGGTGGGTCGGGGGAGGGGATGGAGTGGGGGAAAGGAAAAGGGGGGAAGGAGGGGGGAGCGTCGAGTATGTGGGTTAGGGCGGGGGGCTGGGCTGTCGGTAGGGGGAGGGAAAGGGGAAAGAGAGTGTGTGTGTGGCTCCAGGGGAGAGGGGGGTGGATAGGGGGAGGAACAAGGGTGGGTAGAGGGTAGAGAGAGGGAGGGAAGGAGTGAGGGTGGGAGGGTCGAGAGCTGGGAGTGGATGGGGGTGGAAGTAGGAAAGATGGGACCGCGGGAGGTGTAGGTAGGTAGGTAGAGGGACGAGAGGGGAGTAAGGGGCGGGAGGAGGAGGAGCGTGGATGTAAGAAATGGGAAGGAGGGAAAGGGGGGGCGCGTATAGGGGAAGAGGGGTATTGCGGGGTTCGGGGTGTAGGGGGGGAGAGGAGAGTGGGGTAGGTATTGTGCTGATAGGAGAGGAGGGGGGGGTAGGGGGGGAACGTGAGAAGTATAGCCGTCAGGGGCGGGAGGGTAAGTACACGTAGGATTGGAGGGGGGGGGGGGGCCTAGGAGGTGTGGGCGGTGGGTGGAGAGGGGACGAGGGGGGGAGTGGAGGGGGGGGGGGCTGCGCGAATTTCAATGTAGGGTGGGATGGGGGCGGAAAACGACGAGCACTTGGATGACTCCCACATAAACTTGCCATTAAAAAGGGGAAACAAGGTCAATTTTTTCTTGGAGAAAAA
>Ga0179591_1290064_pt1 | contig 12773 bp, 17 predicted proteins | sample CZOMad2_1_08_16f_FD_182891 | JGI IMG/M metagenome (GOLD analysis project Ga0179591, IMG submission 182891) | Vadose zone soil fungal communities from Angelo Coast Range Reserve, California, USA - CZOMad2_1_08_16fungal (PacBio error correction) | ecosystem: Environmental > Terrestrial > Soil >...
CAGTGGTATGGATACCACGGGATAGGTAGCCGGGGGGGGGGGGGGTGGGAAGTAGTCTTGTCAGGCCAAGATCTCCCGCAATCCCGGATAAAACTAAAAGCACCGGTCACTGCTCGAGCAAGCCGGACGAGGCCCAACATCAGTCCTAACGTGTTCAGAAGGCCCCCACAAAAACTGAGGTAGAATCTGAAGGTCTTAACCCAACCCGCCCAGAAAAGATGCGGCCATTTCCCTTTAGAAAAGCGCCACACGGTAGCGGAAAACGTTCAAACTCCTGCCTTCTTCCACGGGGACAAATAATACTCGCATAGGGAAACGACTCTAACGGAGAGGCGGCCCTCAGAAGCTCTCCCGGTGGGAACACATTGGGCTTCTATAGCGATATGTGCTTCCTTGGGGATCTGTCCCGTTAATTCAACCCCCGTCTTCGCCATCCGGATCCAGGGGAACATCTCCGGCTAGGTAACTTTAACAGATCGTCTCCGCGAAGAAGAGCAAGGGCTCCTGGCCGAGAAGACGGCAACGAGTCCAGACCCCTGGCACGGCTGGAAGAAAATCCTCTCATCCAATTTTCTTCTAGGCGAAGACGCGCGATATGGGAATATCAACTGCACTTCGGAAAAAGCTGAAAAGGATAGTAATCAGTGATAGAAGTCGTAAGCCGAGGGGACATCCATGAAGTTCAAGAAATGGGCCTTTCCTGCTGAACCTCGTTTTTTAAAAGTGAAGCGCGGGAAGTTTTCTAGGGATCCAGTCCTTCCGCAGCAGGACAATATGCTCATGATTCACCACTAGCGCAAAAATACCCTCGTGGCCGTTCTGCGAGGGGCCACTTCAACCGTGAGGCCTTTGAGGCCACAAAGGGATCGTAGCTTATCATCTCAAGCGAGAGAAAGAGTCGTTCACTTAGCCTTCCCATGAAGGGGGGAAAGGGGCACCTAATACCCTGGCCCGACAAACGAAAACTATTTAGCCGTCGTGTCATAAGGGTCACAAGCAATATAAAAATCGTGGAAGGATTGCACTGGTTCAGAGGGACTTCCTGCTCATTGAATCTACCGCGCGCAGCAATACGGGAAAGAGCAACTGGGTAGACCACTTACCGCTACCCCCTCCATTTCAAAGATCTTTGTTTCTGGCTAATAAGCAAGTAGATATATCTATCCAGCTCGGGTGGTCTAAGCATATCTGCCCAGATAATCCCCTCAGGCGCTCCTCGGGGAAAGCTACCCGTGCTGCGGGGAAGGCGACGGGGAAGTGCAAATCAGAGGGGGGAACTAGGGGAGAATCGGCATAACACCTGCGTGCATTTGGGTCTTGCTCAGCTCCTTCAAGGAAGAAAATCCCTTGCATTGGAAACATCTTCAATTCAATCCAAAAGAGTCAGGGAACGTGTCTTAGCTTCGTTCCTGAGCTCATTTTGATGATCCCGGGGACAAAGGGGGAAGGCTGAAGCGTCCTTAATTTAAAACCCTCGTGTGTGCCGGCCGCTGAACTGGATATGGGGGGAGTCTCATGTGGATCAGAGAGAGGGCTCTCGCGAAAAAAGCTAACTGAACAGCTCCCGAAACCATCCGACGACTCTTTCTTTACAAAACCAGTCACCAGCGGAGGAAAGAGCCTCTTGAAGGACAGGGGGCGAAGAATCGCTCAACCCCAGGGCAGACACTCGGTACTAGAGGAAAAGGGTTTCGAAAAGAACGCTCGCAAAGAACTGAAAGTGCGGTTGCCTCCCCGGAGGAAGTGTACTGGAAAGGACGAGGCTACTAGGTCCTGACGAGAGTAAATTAAGTCACGCTGGACCGGAGGGGGGACCTCCGATTCCTGCCCACAGACGGACTCAATCAAGTTGAGAACAGGGGGTACCGTCGAGACGGAGAAATGTTTCACACGCCGCACAGAAAAAGTCAAGCCAGGGTACAGCACTGGGCAGTCTGGTCCCGGAGGTGTAACTTTCCCCTTAAAAGATACTATAGAGAACTAAAAAGAAGGGGGCCAAACGTGAATCGTGGGCAGAGGATTTGCGAAAAGTTTCTAAGGACATCTTATGTTGATGAAGGCATTCTACGAGATATATAGAAAAAGAAGGCGTACTATAACCAGGAGAACAGCTTCTACGGGTGCGGAAAAGGGTGTCTAGATCGGGTACAAACGACTTAATACCAACTCGCCTTCCCTCTGAGAAAACTTTATTTGCAAGGAAGAGGAGCCTACAAATCTAATGTTGAATTCAGCAACCACCGGGTGTTTTCCCGTCAGTCACCCACTCCAGAAACCCTTGTTCTTTTGGTGTGCGATCGCCTCTTTGGGGGACGATCAAAAAATTCGGTCAACCGCCTGAGCTAACCGTGTCACAAAATCAGGGGGAAGGGAAGAGGGAGACCGCAATGCCGGAGAGGGGAGGGGGGGGGGGGTGTGCTTGACGGAGATCTCTCACCAACCAACGAAGAAAGAGATCAAAACTAACCCACAAACTGCCGGCATCCACAAAAAGGAGGGGATTCGCTTCCCTCTCTCTTCCGGTCGGCTGATTAATCCGATGTGTCCGCTCGACGGGGGACCTACTAGGGTAAAAAAAAAAGTATCCTAGGGGCCAAAAAACCTACCATTGAGGTAACGCCCAGGGGTACTGAACGGGGTTAACCCCTGTTGAGGGAACGTCATTCAACATTCATGCTGGCGAGCAAGGAACCAGTGGGTCAGAGAATAAAAGGGAGCGGCCTTTCATCATTTGTGCTCATGTGAAAAGGGGAGGAAATCTCTGCCATTTTAAGGGGAAAGTCGGAAACTATTCTCACTGGATGCTCGGAGGGCCGCAGGATTCCCGTCGCCTGCAGAAGAAAGTTCTAAAAGACATCAGAAAGAAGAGCTGCCCACCAGGAAGAAAAAGGTTTGGCGGCGGTTGTCGGATCAGTTCCGCCTAGGGGAATCCCAGGGGAATCCATCTTAACCCCGAGACACAGCAGGAGGGGGGGACTACATACTGCGTGTGAGAAGGTCCGGACTCCAAGGAAAAAGAGAGCGAAAATGATAACCGGCCACACGGGGGGGATACGATTCAAGGTCAAGCGGGATGGGGAAAATCCGGATCGGGGCTCAGGAAGGGCGGGAGGAGTGTCAAAGGCACAGTAAATCCTTGCGGAAAGAGAACAATACCGGGAAGCGTTGGAAAGGGCTTGCGAGGGCGGTTTAATGTTCGACCACCTGGGGAGATACCATCCCGAGGGTGAAGGGCACCTGGGGGGGGGAAGAGGGGGGGGAAGATGGACCGACTGTCAACCTTCAAGATTACAGAGGGTACTGGGGGGTATCATCTTTTACCGCGAAGCCTAGAGCTTATATCGGTCGAGAAGGGGGGCCGCGAGTCAGGACGATCTATCGGATGGAGAATCAAAAAGGACAACCATACGGGTTGCGGCCGGAAAAAACATCTACAAAGCACTAAGAAAGAATCGGTCGCCTTGGGGATTAAAGGGGTGAGTCTCATTAACATGCCTCAAGCATCCAGGGGCTACAGGGATTCCTTTTGGACAATCTCTTTGGACAAGGCCTGATCGTATGAAGGGAGAAACAGCCGGAGAACAGGTGAAAAGGCGCATAGGGGCGGGGCGGGTCGAGTTCCATCGCTTGAGAAAGGCCCCTAACAGCTAGGACACGTCAGAAGAGGCAGTAAAGCTGAAAAGTAGCAGACGGAATGGGCGGGATCGGGCCCGAAACTGCTGCAAACGAACACTTTCTCTCTACAGAATGGATTGGGAGTGAGTAGGCCATACCGCCGACAAGATGGTGAGGTGTGAACGGGAAGAGACCAGGAGGGAAGCGATCGAGGTGCTGGCGCGGCGCGCTTTGCCAGGAGCCGAGGAAAGCCCCAGGAGATCAAGTTACCCGTTGGTGACGCAACGTAACCGACGGGGGCGAAATCGGCGCCGGCGGGCTTGCGCTGCAGGTATGCGCACGAACAAGGCGGCCCGAAAGAATAGGTCGTTGATGAAGGAGACAGTTCCTCGTGAAGCCGTCTGGAGTAACAACGGAGGCCTTTGACGGCCGGCCCCAGAAAATGCGAAAGAAAAACTCTGCGATAGGGGGAAAGGGCTTACTTCCTCGTCCTGCACTCTTGCGTCGACGGAAAGGGGCCACCCCTATCTGGCGATCCACGGCAAAAGGGGGGAGGGTTCCGCTGACTACCGTGCTGGAAAAACTCAATGGCCGCGGGCGGAGTCCAGGCGTCGCCCGGGCAAGAACCACGAGATGGGAGGGGGAGACGTCCCGTGTTCTCTGATTAGGAGGGATCAGAGTTTCTCTTGTGACAAAGAGGAGGATCTGCTCGGCCGAAGGAGGCCAGGCCGCGGAAGACGGGTGCTGGGCCGTGATCTCGCTCACGCGCGCTCTCGGGGGATCTTCGTCGCCCGTAAGGGGGAGGGGAAAAGTCATCCTGATCGGGTCATGAGAGGGGAGGAACGGCCTTGAACTGGAATTCCCATAAAGAGGAGCAATTATCCTTCGAGGGGAGAGAAAAAGGCCCCGGGTGAAACGAAGCGAGTGCGTGCTCGAGGGCTCCGCCGTAAGTTCTGCCCTGGAAAGCGTCCCTTTTGCAAAAGTGGAGCTGCGGGTCAGGGGGGAAGCAATAACTGCTCAATTGGGTCGGAACAGGGAACGAAAGTGCCGCATACGGGGCCGTCCTGTTTTTGGCCACCGGCCCAACACGAAGTAGCGCCTGAGTTTTCGGGACGAAGCGAAGTCGGTTTCGGGGGAGCGTCCGCTTTTCCTAAAGCGGTAAAGGTGAGGGAAATCTTGGGGAACTCATTATTGTCCGGGGGAGGAGATCTCTGCCCTTGGGAAAAACCGTAAGCTGGGAAAACCGAGCCGCGTTGTCAGACCCAGGTGAATAGACTCTAACACAGAGGAGGGGGGAAAAAAGAAGAGAGCTCAGCTGGCCACTTGAAAAAGACAATCTGGTGAGAGGTGGATTCCGTTCCAGGCAAAGGGGAGCTCTACCCGAAATTAAAAGAAAGCCACAGTCTACCTGCCTAAAGCGGAAGAGGCCCGCCAGCAGGCCGAATGATTCAGGCCCCGAGAACCTCACGACGAAGCGTTTTTTCCGGTTGCAACCCCCGAGACTCAAAGAGAAAGCGTCCATGACCCTCCGAAAACTTGACAGGAAGCTCGATACACACCAACTGGCCGCAGGAAAGGGAGACGTACCTGATCTGAGAACCAGTTGAGGGGGAAGGGAAAGCGAGCCGAACTCGCCGGTTGGCACAAATTACCTTTCATATGAGATAGTAGAGAAGGTCGCATACACTACGCCGAGCGAAAAAGTCAAGAGCGGCTCTGTCGAAGCCATTATCAAGGCGAAAGAGGCGGCGGATTTTTAAACTCTACGCCCGTCGACGAATATGAAATTGCGGGGCTGTCGGATCAACGGAAAAAGCAAAAGTATCCTGCCGGAAAGAGACGCGGGGAAGATTGCTAGACTCCTAGAAGTCTTGGGGACCAGAACTCCTAGTCCATTCGTCAAAGAACGGAGGGGGGGACAGTCGACCATCTGAAAGAGCGACGCTGCGAGTCTATTGGAGAAATCAACGTAAAGGAGAGTAGGTAAGGTAACTGCTATTAAGTAGTAAGGAGAAGGAGGTAGAGAGCGGTGAGGGACAAAGATTTCCACTGTCGAGAAGGAGCGGTGCCTGGCCGAGTAACCAGATGGAGGGGGATCTTATCCAGGCCTGGCGGATTGCGCATACAGGAAAGGACAGCTGAAGGAAGGTCACTAAAATGAATACATACTTAGGGTGTAGTCCTGCTGGGGGAGGAGGCCCGTTCAACTGAAGTCCAGCGTAAAGTCGGATCGTGAGCGCTCCTAGCGCGAGCATTTAGGGGCGCCTAACTGCAGTGCGGCAAAACTCCAAGCCAGGACAGGCCGAGTCGGAGGCGTTGTCATCGTGGCGGCACCGCAATATCCAGGTTGGTAACGGGAAGACACGGCACAGAGTGCAGGCACGCGGACCGCGGCGCCAGCCAAAGAGGAAAAATGCCCGATCCGCGCTCCGCCCGCGACCCCCGCAACCATCTGTGCGGGGTGCCGAGAACACGTCGAGTAGACGAGAAAAGAGACCTAGAGAATTGGTTACATCTAAGAACAAAAACCGCCACTGGGGGCGCGCTTGGCCCGCGGCGACGGAGGAAGAAGGGGTGCCTGGCTCAAGCGGAGGGGGGGAAAGACAGTTCCTCGCCTAAAGACCCATATGCGGCATGGAAAGGTATGCGCAATAGGGAAACAGGGGGTGAAGTTACTGTCAAAGAAAAAGCCCCAGTCTGGCCATTATGCGAGGCGGCATGGGGTGATTACTCAAAGGGAAAATGGCGAGGAGGAGGGAAAGACTGGGCCGGGGGACCGGGAGGTTTTCGCAGTGCCGACCGGGGCCTTTATCGTTGGGGCTAGGAAAGGGGGCGATCGAAAGAGAGAGGCAGCTATAGGCTAGTGAACGGATCCCTATAAAGGCATCTCCAAAAAGAAGGGGCTTTAAGCTTTACAAGCGAGGGAGGGGACAAAAGCTCGCCTCTCAATCGTGAAGTACAGTGCTAAACTACCCGAAAACAACGTGCGTAAAACATGTTAGGGATGGAATACGACGGGGCTAAAGGCGTCTCTCAAGGCATCAAATGGGAAGTCCCCTTAGTTCTCTTCCGGGCAAGGGGACGAGCTCGAAGGGGAAAGGAAGTAGAGCAGTAAGCCAGCGGGCGTAGAAAGATCGCTGGAGTGACCCACCAAGCACAAACATCTTGCAGGCACACGTTGTTAGAAAGGGAGGTATCCAGGTCGAGAGGAGGACGGAGCGTCGCAAGGAAAACCATGCGCGAGGCGCGTGAGAGAGGGGAGGGGTTAGAAAGAGGATTAACAACAATCGATAGGCGAGAATAAAAAAAAGCAGCCCACGGATCTGTGGCCGCTTCATTAGAAAAATCTATCTTACCGGTCGTCGCAGTGCTACGAGGGAGAGAGACCCCCGCAGTACCCGGGGAATAACAATCGAAAGGCGCAGGAACGGTGTCCCAGATATCGCCAGAACTGAGCCCAACCCGTGGGCCCGCTGGGACGTCGAAGTTCAACTCGGAAAGGAAACGCCATCCAGAATGTTGAAGGAAAATCAACCAAAGGGCAAGTCAGGTCCCAGATAAAACTGGTCAGGTGGTTGCCGAGGAAAGCCCGCTGGGCGCTGACCCTTCTAGCGGACAACAAGAGCGGTGTCGCAGCACTACCAAGAGGTGAGAGGAAAAAGCCTCAGGGGACGGAAGTTGGTGCGTTGATCTGAGAGAGGAGAAACACAACAAACGGAGAGGGGGGAGAGAGATGACTAAGGAGAAACGCCACCAAACGATCGTAGAACGGCTGTATTGCACTGAACTCTCCCCCTGGGAGGTACCTGGGAAGCAGAGGGGAAATGAGTGAGAAAGCGCGTCCAAAATCTGGAGACTCGGCAACCCCGACCAGGGGAGTGCGAGAGGGCGCGTGCAACACATGTTGGGGCAGGGGAAGAAACATTAATGCTGGGGAGAGCCGCGTCATGAGTTGAAACTGAGACGCACAGCGGGCATTGACAGGTGTGGAGCATGACGTGGCTATCAAACGGTGACGGGAGACATGGCAAGGGCTCGGTAAGTCCGCGGGGGCTATATCTCCGGCGGCCCGGAGAAGACCAGTGAATAAACTCGACTAGCAACAGCGAAGAAGCGGCCCCAAGAAAACCGTGGGCCGAGGTTTTTGTCGGCGCGAAGGATAGTCGGTAATCGCCGGGAGGCGCAGACCAGAAGCATAGGAAATCCAGGTGTGGAGGCCATCTGCGTTTAGGAGAGGGGTAAGGCCTCCATGAACGATCCACATCAGCCGGGGAACCAACGTGTTTGTCCGACATCTTTGGGGGGGGTCCGGCAATCTTTTCTGTCACCTCCTCGTCATTGCCGGGACGCTGTCCTTAGGTCTCATTACAGGACCCTTCTCGACTCCCTCCAGAAACAGAAGGGGAGGCCGAGTGGAAGGGGGGGGGCTTTTACGAGCGTTGTCCTTTCGCCAACCTTGGGCTATATAAAGACCGAGTAACCATTGGTTGGAGGGGGGAGTCGTCCTCTTTAACCGGGGGACAAGAGCCGAGGGCCCTTGGAAAGACTGTAGCAGGAAAGAGCCTCTCGTTGAGGAGAATTTCTTTTCTAGTCGGCTGTTCACTTCTCAGGGATGATGAGCTAAGGAGAGTGTCCTGATCGCCCAAGGGATCATTCCAGTCATTTTTCGGCTAGGAAAAAAACGATTAAGTTCCACGGGGAAGATATCATCCGAACCGCTCTTGAGGGGGGGATAGCCCATTTAGCCTCATGAACTGCAGAAAAAAACGGCCGACGAGGGGGGTTATTGCTGCACCTCGCTGAAAAGGAAAAGGCCAAGTATGGCCGAGCAGAGAGCAATGTTCCCCAAGAAAGGTGGAGGAAGAAAGAGGACAACAATTCGCTTTGAGAAAAGGAAAACCGACGCCGCCGTCAAAGTCGCCGAGGGGGAAAACTGCCAAAGAGGCCTTGATGAATGTGTCGGGCTCCAAAAAGGCGATCGGCCCCTTCGCCACTAAGGTGTCGCTCTATCGGGACGTTAGCAGCGGCCCAAAAAAAGACGGACAAGATGGAAGTGAGGGAATGTGAGCAGAGAGTCTCAGATTGCTGGGGGCGACGCAAGCGGGCGCTAACCTGAGCCGCGAACTAGCCCCGACCGGGAAAAAGATTGCTGCGAAGAAAAAAAGAGGAAACCGACGGAGAAAACACTCGGCGGTGAAAAAAAAAAACGTCTGAATGGGAATGATCTTCACTAATCAGATTCTCCTACAGCCCATCGCCCTGAGGAGAATGATACATTTCTAAGCCGGCTGTTACTACAAGGAAGGCACTTGAAACAGCCCACTGAAAGGCACTTGGGCTCCAACTAAGGTCGGGGCTACGGATTCCTCAGTCGGAATGTTTCTGCATGCTCCGCTGACCCAGAAGACAAGCCCAGCTTGGAGCGAGCCCAAACCGCGGTTTTAACCAAGACCGTGAGGGGGGGGAACTTCTGGTTTGAAGGAGTCGGAGGGCCTAACGACCAGAAAGAATGACAGCAAGATGCAGAATTGAACGGGGGGAGCCAGGAAGGTTCTTGCTTGAGAGAGAGGCGGATTAGCGCGTAACACTCCCAGAGAGAGCGATCGTGGAAATCCGGCCAGGAAGGGAACGCTGTTGGGGAAGGGGATCTCGTCCATCCCGCTTGCTCTAGCGCACGGCGCCCCCAGAAGATGTAATCCCACGGAGATGCGTCATCCGGAGCTACGGAAGGTCCGGTAAGTGAAGTCCCGCGCCCAGCAAGCGCCATCTCGCGAGAGCTTCCCAGGGAATTGCCAGACGGCGAGCGCTCGAGGCCGGCAGGCTGGAAGTTCAAGCCGGAAAAAAGGGAGGGCAGATAAGGGATTGCGCCCTGGAGGGTTGCGTATGTCTCTCCCATTGCTCAAGGGGGAAGGAGGGGGGGAGACATTTTAAATTGACAATCTGGGTAGAGTTAAGGGGTTTTTGTGGCAGACCGGAAACACACTAAGGACGGGACATTTATTCGCCTCGGCAAGGCCGTTCGGCCTGTAGGAGAGAAAGTCACGTTGACCTCCGGAGAAGGGTAGACTGTGCGTGAGAATCGCGTATTCGTGAGCTAGCAATTGGGGGGAAAAGAACCGGGAATCGTGTTGGCTCCCGAAAAGCTGGGGTAAGGGGGCAGACCCAGATGGAGTCTCAAACGAAACAAACCCAACGGGAGATAAAAGAGAGGGGACCCCAGCTGGGTAGGGCCCACTAAAGCTGACGAGTTACCCGCATGGGAGCTTCTCAACAGCCAGGAGTCGATCCGAAGAACGGATTCTCAACATCGCAACCGACTACTCTCTTGAAAAGGAAGAAGGCCGCCATCAAGGAGGGAAAGCTGCTTCGAAGGCCCTGGAAAACCTCGAGGCCGATCGTTGTTTTTGTAACGGAGGGGGCCAAAAACCCGGCGGAAAAGCTGCCATGCATAACATCTCCTTCCCCCTTGAGCAAGGAAGCGATTTCCCTGAAAAAAGTGGCCGGGGGACCCACGGCAAGAATTACGCGGCAACAGTGCAAGGATCAGAGGGATTCATGCGGAGGAGTCCTCTCAACTAGGAAGAAGGGGTGAAACTGACCCGTGTGAGGCTTCTAGACAGGAAGGAGGAAGGTTGAAAGTAGGTTCAATCGTCCACGGAGAACTCCCGGTCAGGAAACAGGAAAGATCGGCTGACTTTGAACTCTAAAGTAGAGCGACAGTCGGAGGACTCGAACTTCCGACCCGATAAAGGCGGCCTTGGCCTGGGAATTGGAAGATAGAGAGACTAGCCCGATGTCGCTGGACGACCGAAACCTCTGCTTCATCGAAAGGAACCGGCAGGTAGGAAGCACAATCTTCTTCTAGCTGCATCGGGGGGAGCTTCTCGTACTCCGGCGAAATCCGGGTTTCTAACGGTCGTTCAAGGAAAAGGAACGTTTTGGGGCCGGATAGGATACCCACGGGACGGGGATAACAGCCGCGGCAAGCGGAAATGCCGAGAAAAGTAACAGTCACTAGCCCCGAATTATTTTAGAAAGTGCGTCGCTGGAAAAGGGGTCAAACTTGAGTCCTCGGGGAGACAAGAAGGGCTATACGAGTACCGGTGAAAGACTACAGAGCTGCAGGCGAACTCCCCCTGACAAAGGAAGAACCTTCCCAGATCAAGCCCAAAGGAAGAAAGGAGCACATCGGGCAAGAGTATTCACAAGGAATAGACGGTACCGAATCCTTGACTAACGGCTACATTGTCAGAGGACACCTAGCTATCATAATTACGAATGCTCTCTAGCCTCACGATCCCTTACCGAGAAAAAACAAAAAGGGATCGATTGGTCTTCCAAGAGAAGCTTCTAGATGTGCGGGGGGAAAGGAATCATATGTTGTTCCAAGCTCAGGCCAAAGCAGGCGCCCTGGTACCTGGACGGCGCGGGAAGATGCCAGGGGGGGGCCTTTCGAAAAGGAGATAGTGAAATCGTCCCTACCCCTAACCATATGGAGCATACACTCATGAAGAAGCACTCTACTCACCTTGCGTTAAAAAGAAGAGAGAACAAGCATACAAAATAGTCCTGGAACTTGGAGGCAAGGGGGCGGAGTGCATAAGCTCAAATGGACCAGGCAACGCTAAGCGTAGCGGGGTGAAAACGCGGTTTGCGGCCGCCGGAGAACAAACACGGGCCGGGATCTAGGAGCAGGTGGTCGGGATAAGCGCTGAAAGGCGAGAAGCGAGCGAGGCAGGGCCCGACAGCTGGTGGGGAGGTCCGCCTACCTAGATGCTTCTTTACGCGAGTCGGAAAAAAGCGCGCCCTCTTCATAGGGAAGAAGGGCGAAAAAGGACCCAGAACAACCATTGGCAGGAAAAACAGACGGGCCCCGAAAAAAGGGTGGGCTAAAAAAGGCGTCGCAAAGCAAGGAAAACTTGGCGGTGGGCTCCCCGGATGTCTGTAGCGGTCAGGAAGCCGAGTCCTGACTGACACAACGTCTGCACAGGCCAGAGAGACGGGGAGTGCATCCCAAACCCCCAGGGGTGCCCTGCCCAAAAGCTGGGCGGATGCACAGTGAGAAGGCTGTGGGAATCGGTCGAGACTTCGCCTGGGGGGGGAAGAAAAACGCCTCACACAGCAGAGCCGGGGGAAGGAGGGAGACGGTCGGGCTGTACGCAGACCATCCGGAGATTCCCGCTAGAGGCGCGCGAAAAAAGGAGCGGGCACCGGGGGGGAGCGGGTGGGCCGTCTTTTCGCTTGGTGCTGCTAATTCGAGTAGATGGTCTGATGCAGGGAGAAGGCGCGATAGAAACAGCAGCAGTACGCGGGCCCCAGAGTCCGCTCAAGGAAGGCCAGGAGATCGGGAAAAAGGGACAGACCCACTCTTCCCAGGAAAGAGTTAAGAGGAAGTCACCATGAGAACTTAGCCTGCCATCATAGTTTGAACAAAAACAAACCTTGTCCCTTCCTTCCCCATGGAGAGGAGGGAGGAAGAGGATGGGAGGGGATGAAGGGCTCAGGGGAGGACGGGGGGGGGAAGGGGAGGGGGGCACGAGGGGAGGGTTGCCGTTCCAAGACCCCCTTTTTGGGGACGCGATGGTCCCGAAGGGAGGGAAGGGGAGGACAAAAGATGTTCCAGCCCATAAAAGGATAGTTAAGAATCAGAAGTGATTCTAGTCGTTAAGTGGGGGCGTTGATCGGAGATCGTCTAAAAAACAACACCTGGGGGGGTATGGAAGAGATATCGGAAGGGGGAGACACGAGCACCTGTCACGAGAAATAAGTCATCGCTTCCTCGAATATGTTGCTGGATAGACACCGGTGAAGCGGACAACTACAAATTCGCGTCCAAGCGAGCCTCGGCCGCAACAGAAAACAGTGTGTGCATCGCATCATGTTGGAACTGGGGGGGAACTTTAACCCCCGGGTGAGCGACTTAACATTCTGCGGACTTAGGCTCAAGGAAGTCAACTTCGACGTGGAAGCGGGAAGGGACGTGGGGCTCAGGACTTGGAGGAACTGGGACCAAGGGGGGAAGGAGCAGGCGACGATCCTGGTAAAAGCTGAGTACGGGGGTCAAAAAGCGTGGGTGGAATCTGTCGTAACGAAGAATACACAGGCTCATGAGAGACTTAGCAGACCCAGAGAAGAAGCTCTCCCAAAAAAGCCCACCT
>Ga0179591_1324557_pt1 | contig 12773 bp, 9 predicted proteins | sample CZOMad2_1_08_16f_FD_182891 | JGI IMG/M metagenome (GOLD analysis project Ga0179591, IMG submission 182891) | Vadose zone soil fungal communities from Angelo Coast Range Reserve, California, USA - CZOMad2_1_08_16fungal (PacBio error correction) | ecosystem: Environmental > Terrestrial > Soil >...
ATTGAAAGCCAGACATGGGCCTTCCGTTCGGGGACATGTGGACTTCCTCGTAAGAGGGGAAATCTTTTGTGCGGAAGGGGCCGGTCGGGGAAGGGGCCGGCACACCGAGAGGGCTTAAGAAAAGGAAAAAATTCTCCTGTGGAGAAAACCCCTGCGGCTACTCCTATGACGGGATACCACCTAGGAAGAGTAACTAAAAAAATGTAGACTAGAGGGTTGAGGGCCATCTGAAACTGCTTTCTCCTTTGGACGTCGAAAGCAGAACCGCCATGCGCGTGGGGGAAATGGCGGAAGAAAAGATGATAAAAAAGGGACTCGGGAGAAATCCTTTTGCCCCATAGGCGACCCCGAAACAGAAACCAGGTCGGGCGCGGGAATACATCACGCAGAGGGGAACCTCCTCTTCTGGAGGCCTCCTCGTTCAACATCTGGTCTCCCGAAGAGCACATGAAGCCGAAAAGGGGGTGTAATATTGGAGGGGCGCTCCATAGGAACATGTCTACGAAGTGCAATACACATCGGGGGGGCCTCGAAAAAAGAACTCGGCCCTCATTGCACATTTCTCAGGGAGGAAAGGAAAAATTCCTTTCTTCTCATTCTGAAGGAAAGACAGTCAGATCTAGAAGGGCTATCTCGAGGACGGTCGAAGACGTCAGAAAAAAAATTAGGGAAGGGAATGAAAAGCATCGGCAAGCGGATCCCGCGCTGTTCGGGAGGCGCGATACATAGGGGGAAGCGGAAGGGCGGCGGAAGAAAGATGGACGTATTGAAAGGGTCGTTGATCAAAGACGAAATCAGGCACACAAAAAAGAGAAGGGTTCCTTTAAAGAGGAGCAGCAGCAGGGGGGGGGAAAAGGGGTTCGCTGTGAGGCGGGAACTTTGTTCTTTCTGGGGCGGGGTCGCGGCCATTGGACGTGCGGGCGCGGGCGTCTCCCGAGACATCGAACAGGCAATATCAAATAAGGGGGGCAGAAAAAATGGGGGGTGGACTAAAAAAGTCATGGAGGTTGGCGCCCAGGGGGTGGCAAAAAACTCAACCGAGGAAGGTCGAAAAAATCGCCAACGGTCCGGAAAAACCAGTCGAAAAAGCTGCGGAGGTACAAACGGAGGAGCGAAGGGAAGGAGCTTCAAAGGGAAAGGGCTCTCCGGAGCTGGGGACTAACACTCTGGGGCCGGAAGGAGAGAAGGTCAACAGACTCGGAGGGAGGAAAATCTTACATGGGAAGGTCCTCCGCCAGAAATCTTCTTCCTTCCGAGGGTTAAGTTGTGTTTGGGTTTTGAGTTGTTTGGTGTTGGGTAGGGGTTACTTGTTTTTTGAAATACCACCGAATGAAGCAAAAAAGGAAAATGGATGATCACACAAAGCAAGGAGACGGGGGTCTGGGGGGGGAGGAAGAAATTTCGGCGCGGGGAGGGGGGCTTTCAGCTACCCTTGACTGGGGCCGGGAAAAAAGGTCGAAATCGGGGCAAGTGGGCGGTTTCTAGGGGAGAAGGGCCCGGTCAGCGCAGCTTCCCAAGAGGCCGAAATGGGAAGCGAAAGGCGACGCTGAAAGTTGAGGTGCAACGTTGCGGGAAATGTCCTGCGGGAGAGAGAGAAGAGAGGTAGGAAAGAGACAAGGAAATCTACTAAAAAAGACCGTTCAGGGGGAAGGGAAGACCGGACCCTGTACACTGGGGAGGGGGGAAATTAGGACATTGAAGACCGATTTGAAAAGCGTAACAAAAATTAGGGGCTGAGGAAAAGAACTGCGAGGAAAAAGTTCAAGGCTTTGCTCGGGAGGAAGGCAAGAAAAAAAATCAAAGGAAAGTCATTGAAAAAAAAAGCTGGTAGAGGGGACGCGCCAAGCGCAGGGCTAGACTGCGGCTGTGATAAGTTGGGAAGTTGCAAATAGGAAGGAGTCTTACAAAGGCCAACAGTCAGGAAGCCATAGAGGATCTAGAATTCTAAATGGGGCATTCTTAAGGACCTTTCTTGGGGAGGAATTCGAAAAAAGACAAGGGGGGAAAGAAATCATCGAAGAAGTCTTACGACTTCTTGAAATCACTGAGAAAGTAGCCTCAACACGGATTAAAAAAAAAGGGGCCCCTGCGATCCACAGCGGAGCCGCGGCCACCGCAAATAAGAAAGGGAAGGGGGCCTTAGGAGTAGCAACCAGAAGGGAAAGGGGGACAAGCCAACTGGGAACGGTGACATTCCCGGCAAACCGATCCTTCCTTCGGCGAAGAGATAAAAGGCATGATACAGGAATATAAGCCAGGGTGGGGTTGGGGGGGAGGGTTCAGGGGAACACCGCCCTGCGCATCATTCTAAAAAGAGAGGGATCCTTCTCAAACCACTGCTAAGAACGAACGCGCTCCACTAAAAAGAGAATGTTGACCAACCAAGGGCGGGAAAATCAATTATCCCTTCGGGGGGAAAAGGAATCTATCGGGAAAGGATCAGCTTTGAGAGATGACGTTCTCGATCTAGGGGGGAAAAGTTCGCGAAGTTTAAAAGGAACTCATACCAAGTATAGGTTCGGGGCCGCCGCAAAAAGGGGAAAAGGAAAAGGACCTATTCAAGAAGGCGTCACCTGTCTTAGTCAGGAAGAGAACTCGGACCGGAGAATCGCGTCCACTCGGAGAGGAAGGTAAATCATGAACAGTTTGCAAGAAAATCTCCAGGGAAAATCTCAACAACAAATGAGGAGGAGGAAAGGAGGGGGGGGACCGCCTGTAAGGGGGGAGGGGGGAACAAAAAGAGGACAGCAACAGGAATTAACTTTAAACCCTAGGTTTGAAAAAAAAGAAAGCCTCGGGAGGGGAAATTATCTCAGGGGAAAAGTACTTCTTGGTTGCTCGTCTTTGTTGGCTGTCTCGAGGCAGCGGGTTGGGGAAAAAAAAGCACCGAGATGGTGCGGGGAAACATCGTTTGAGAAAGAGAAAAGGTCGGGGGGGAGGGGGGAACTAAAGCGAGAAAGCTGAGAAGGGAGACCTTACTAATCTCGATGATGACGTTGGTAAACAGACTCCCAGAAAAGGGTTCTGGGGGGCCGACGAAAAAGAAATGTATAATTCTCTGTTGCGGCGAGGTGGGGCCGTTTTTGAAGGAAGTTTTCCTGGGTGCTAGGGAGGTCAGACTTTGAGGCGGTTGAAGGGATTGAGAAAACGGATCGGGCAGAGGGGGTATATCCGTCGTCTATTTGAGGATAATGCCTTTTAATCATAGGAAGGGACCGAACAAACGAAGGGGGGGGGCCCAAAAAAGGGGGTCCAAGGGGGGAAGGGGGATGTGGTGCTGGAGGGGATTCTGGAGAACTCAACCGTGGGGGTCTTATGAGGGAAGGCGATCTCATTCTTTGGGGAAAGAGGAAAAGTGGCTGTTTTTTTTTGAAAGGGTATTGAAGGGAAGGGTGGACCTAGGGAAGGGGGGGCCGAATCTGCGGAAAAAAGAATTACGATGTATCTCCTGTGCTAAGAGGGGGAAAAGAAAGGGCAGCGTAAGGGAAACTTATTAAAAAAGGCGGAAACTTTGGGGGGGGGGGGGAAAGCGTACTGCGTTCGAGTATCCGTCAAAAAGAGGAAAAAGAAATTGTGATGTGCAGCACGGGGGACTGGCAGGCCGAGGAGCCAGGTGGCGAGGGTGATGCAAAAAAAAGGCCCGGCGGATGTTTTGAAAGGAACGATCTTTTTCTTGAGGGCGAGCAACGCCGGGAAGATCATCGGGGCGGGAAGCATAGACTTCCCATTGCAAGGGAATTCCCTGGGGGAAAAGGGGGAATCCACGTTAAAGACGGGTCCGTGGGGGAAAGACGGACGAGAAGAGCATATATGGGAGGAAGGTCTTGGTTCCTGACCAACTAAGTTATAGTAGTCCTAAAATACACTCAACTTGCAAATAAAGGGGGAGGGGCCCTCCAGACGAACATCGGGGGAAAGAAGTGAGTCATCTAAAGGTGAGGGGAAGGAGGGGAGTGCGCATCATCAGCCGAAAATCGGAGGGAGACTTACCGTTCCTGTTTAAGCCCCTCTGAATGCCCGGGTAGCTGGAAGTGCCGGGAGAAAGGTCTGAGGGAAAGGAAGGGGAAAGGGAGAGGGGGGTCCTAATACAATGAAATAAGGGGCTTCATTCGGGGAAAACCATACTCTGAAACGGAGTTGGGGGGACAATTCCTTTGAAGAATGTGGGAGGAGGGGGGGTCACTGTCGGAGGAGAGTTCGTTGCTGCCGAGACTGTGGCGCATTCGGAGGCTCTTCCAGAAATGTTGCAGAGAAGCTAGAAGGGAAGCCAGCTGAGGACGACTGGTGCTGTGAACAGACAGCCGCAGCAATTTGGGGAAAAAGTTTTCAGTTGGGGAAAGTACGGCCCGTGAAAGAGATATCCAAGGGCCCCCCTCAAGAACTAAACTCTTTTAGAACTTTCCCTCATGCTCGGGATCAGGATTTATTGCGTGGGAAGAATTTACAGGGGAGAAAGGGGAAACTCTCCGAAAAGACCGGATGAACACTTAGGAAGCGAACCAAAGGATCGCGAGGGACAAAACTGAAAAACGGATGGGAGAAGAAGCCACCAGAGTATGGGGGTTTTCTGTCAAGCGCAGCCTGAGGGGGCGAAGGGTGCTTAGCAACACAGCTGCAATAGGGGCTCTGCACCGTCGTGAACAAAGAAAAAGGAAATCTTGTTCAAGGCAGCCGTTGAGAGAGGTCGCTTGATCCGCTGCCCAGGAAGCGAGTTCTTACTTAATGGAGTTTTTGTTCGGCACTGTTCAAACGTAGCCCGAAGAGGCTGGGAAAGAGACACAGTGTTGGGAGTCTGCCGGAGTTTCTTGCAGGAAGAGATTTGGGAGCACTCTCCAGGGAAATGTCCGGGTCGGGGCGGGGGCGCTTTGGAAGCGAACCGTTGTGGATGTAGGGAATTTTCGGGGGCGCGCGCAAATCGGGCGCACAACTTGTGGAAGTGAGGGCGGAGATGATCAAAGGGGGGGATTGAGGGAAGAGAACGGGATTCCTATTTAAGGGAAGGGGATGGGGGAATCGGAGGTTTGTGGGGACTGAAGATTATGGGGGAGTGGGATAATGTTGGGTTGACCGAAGTCCCTTAAGCAGAATCTTTTCAAAGGTCAATCTTAGGAAAAAAATTTACCAGCATCGCCGGAGTGAGGTCCATAGGAGCTTTCGTAGCGACCATTCACAAAGAAGTGGGAAGTCGTATAAAGAGGCATTAAAAGGGAAAAAGGGGTTTGTGAAAAAAGGCGTCTATCGTGAACGTGTAGCAGGGGGGGGTACTTAGCGGGCGGAGATCGCATGGAAAGATTCAGGGGACTTCTCCGGTGGGTGGAACTAGGCATCAAGAGAGAAAATGGGGCAGAGAAACTAGAATTGGAAAAGGGGAGGGGAAAAGGTCGCTATCGGGGGAAACCATTTCCTGAAGACGGAAGGCCGAAGAGGGGGACCTTAATAGAGAAAAGACACAAAATAGGGAAGAGACGCCCAGAAGGAAAGGAGGGCCTTCCTGTTGCTGGCCATGGGTGGGAATAAGTCGTCAGCCGAGATGGGGCTGGAGGATTGGCCGGGAAAGCTCTGAGAAACAGGAACCTATCGTACAATCGAATCTCAGAATGCGCTGGGGGGGAGAAAAGACTACTCCTAAAAAAAGAAGCTCGCCGAAGGAAACTCAATTCTCTTTCCGGGAGGGGGGCTGGTTACTGGAAGAGAAAGGAGGTCGCCGGGGTTAGGAATTGGACTTGAGAAAGGCTAAGAAGGAAATCACTCTTGGACCGGGGGGGGAGGCACTCTTATCTTGGAAGGAAGGGGCAGCATCCTGGGGGGAGAGCACCGAAAGTCAGAGTGGACTGGGGGGTCATCATAAAGGCGATCCCAGCAGAGGAACAGCGTGGCTCTATCCTCCATCGGTAATTTGGGGGAGAATCCTCGCACAAAAGGTGCTCCCGGCTCACTAAAATCGAGAGGGTGTCCTGGAAAAAGAGTGTCGCTCTTCGAGAACGCCCTAATTACTAGGAAAGGAAAGAGGGGGGTCGAAGAGGGGGGGGATCCATTCTCAATAAACTAGGGGGGGGAAGGTCAGATCGAGCAAACGAGCGCGGCCTGGGGGGGCTATGCGGGGCGGGGAAAGGGAAACCTAAAGTAAAAAGGAGTGTCTCTCCGAACTGAAAGTGGAAAATTATCTGAACTCAGAAAAGGAACTGATCGCGCCCATGATCGGTTCATCAGACAACCTGCGGTCTAAATCCGTATTGAAGCCACTGAATGCATAGGGCTAAAAAAGGGCCAAAAAAAGACATCTTCGGTAGTTTAAGAGGCTCGAAGAGATGTAACTTTGCGGTCAAGGGAGAGCGACGTATGAAGGGGTCATTTTCATAGGTCTTCGGCGCTTTCGAAATGATCCGCTGGAGAAAAGGAAGTATACTCCGCAAAAGAATTATAGAGAAGAAAAGGGGGTCTTGCAAAGGGGGTGGTGTCAACCCCCAAAGGTTTCTATTCGAAAAAGGACGGGGCACCGGATTTGAAGAAAGCCTGGAGGGAGGAAAAGAATCGAAAATAGGTGCGGCGTGGGGGGGAGCCTTCTTAGAGAGTTCTCGGAGAGGAAGTCTCTCGCTTGGGAAGGAGTTCGAACAATCGGAAGGGAAACAAGGCGCAATAGACGGTCGTCAAAGAAGGCAAAAAAGGTCGCTCCGAAAAAAGGGAGAGTGGGTTGCCTTCCCGAAGGACTTAATTGGGAAGAATTAAAATAATTATGAGCCGCATGTGTGAGGGATCCAGAGGGTATTGTATTTACTCAAGCTTCGTCTTCATCAGTGAACTGAATTCCAGTCGCGGCGGAAAAGGGGAGGAACTGCTCCATTGACTAAAGGTCGCGGAAAAGAACCTTAAGGCATAGGGGACCTGAAGTTTGTCTGGGGAGGGGGAGGGGGGGAATCCAATAAATGTTAACCTAAACTGGGAACGAACCCGGGGGGAAGATTGAAGTATGACGGGGGGGTAAAGCTCGGGATTTATTAACTCTGACTCGGGAGGGATTGTCAAATTTAAAGGACAGAGATTCTAGGAGATCCTCAATAAACCGCTCGCAGGTCATCACAAACAGGAAGAAAATTTCAAAAAGAACTAAAGGGAGGTTCCGAAGAAGGACCTTTACACTGACACATTCGTGGCGAACCAAAAGAGAGTAGAAGCAGAGTGCAGGGACGGAAAAAGGGAAGAGGATCAAAGGGAGAAATTTAATGAGTTTATCTCCTAATTTGGGGAGAAAAAGACGTGCTCAACAAAGGGGGGGAAACGTTCATGAGCGAGGAAAAAAAAAAGTTTTGGGAGATACACAAACATCTGACGTTCTAAAAAGACTGGGAGTCTTGGGGAAAAAAAAACAATTTCAAAAAGTGACACAATCCCCAAAAGGATTAACGATTTTTTTGAAAAAATCCTAAGAGAGAGCATAAAACTCCCAAGTTATCTAAAGAAAGATTCTAGAAAGGAGGATTCCACTCTCGTAGGCTCCCCCGAACAGCGTAATCACACAGGAAGAATCTTCTGAAGGGAAGGAGTCCCCTAATCTCCACCATTCATCAAGTCCGGATTCACAAAAAGAGACAATCGGCGAAGTCGTCAGGAGAAAGGGGGGACTGATAAGAGGGGCCGAGATCTCGGCTCAAAAAATGAAAGGAAAGGTCATCATCACCACATCCACTTCAACGGGGGACAGTCGGGGGCCAGAGCCAATCGGAAAGATAAAAAGGCACTTCGGGAAGGGAGCCCTATGGTCCGCCGTTGTGCTTGGGTCAGAGAGGTTGAAGGGCCTCCGGAAAAGAGGAGCATTCGCAATTTAAGCCAACAGGAGCAAACCACGAAGGGGGCGCCCCCTACAACAAAAGTGTTGGAAATTTGCGGAAGGTATGCCCTTCGCTGTGGAGGGGTGAAAGGGACAACATCGAGCGTTCTTAAGGGGGAAATGGGAATCAGGGAGGAGAGATTCAGGGGGGGTCCGTAAAGGCAGCGAAGGGAAAAGCCTCATAAAGAAAATGATAGCTTTCTTCTGGAGAACCGGGGGGGGCACAAAGGTCGGCCCCAGAAGGCAAAAAGTCAGAAAGGAGGTCACGCTTATCCAGCCGGAAAACCCATCGCAAAAACCTAGAAGGGTAAGGGCCAGGGGGAAGCGTGTTTCTGGAAAAAAAAGAAGGACATCCTTCTTCAACATCTCAAGGGGAGTTGAAAGGTAAGGCTGAGTTGAGCACACAAGAAGGGGCACTGTTTAGGGGGCGGATCTCTTAAAAGCGCGGGGGGGAAGAAAAAAAAGGCTCTGCTATTTTTAAATCGGGATAAGCCGGTGACGGGGCTTTATGAAATGAGGGGGGTCGGGGAAACGAGGACGCGAGGGAATATCCCGAAAGCGAAGAACAAATCAATTAAGAGTTTATGCTGCAAAAAGTGTCTGAGAGGACATTTTCTGTGTCCTTGAGGAGAAAGCGAGAAAGCTGAAAAAATCCGAAAGATACGGGGGAAGGAAAAGCACTGGAGAAAAGTCTGCCGAAGAAAAAAGGTGTCAACATTTGAAGTGGTAGCGAGGGAGTGGGGGTTAGTCGGGTGGGGTTTTCCAAGAGCAGCGTGAGGAAAAAGCTTTGGAAGTTCCGAAAAAAAGAGACAACGGAAGGAGAAGGGGAGGATGCAGACGGCGAGTGAAAAAGTTTCTCTGCAGAGAGGGGGAAAAAAAAGTAGGATCTTTTGCCTGTTGAGGGGGAAAGGGTCACCGTGGGGAAACAGTTGGTAGCTGGGGGGAAAGTTCCGGACGGAGACTTCCCTTCCACTGCCTGTTTAGAGGAAAGTATAAAGTTGCAGAGCGATCGAAGAGGGCGCGGGGCGCAAGTGGTGGGGCCTCCCAGGGGGAGGACTGTGGGGGGGGGAAAAGAAGGTTAGGGTCCGCAAGAAGTCGACGAGTTTATCCAAGCTTACGAAAAAGGGGGAGTGTTGTGGAGCTTGCCTAAGAAAGGGACTTCATCTTCCCCTTAAAAGAAAAGAAGGTCTTCGAAAATCTTCGGGAGAAGGCTTGAGTGCGGGTGTTGAAAGACAACGGGGGGGAACTTCGTTGAAAAAAATGGGGCCCAGATTGCACAGAAGACCTGGGTGGAGGGGAGAATGCGAAGGACCTAAAAAAGGAATCAAAATGAAAAGATGTGTCCATTGGGGGGAGCACGATCTGGAGGGAAAACTCTGGAGAGAAAAATGCGCAAAGCGCGGATTCTTAAAACGATCCGGGAATTTCAATGACGGTTGGACCCGGACCATTGGTGTCATCTAAGGACCAAGGGGGGTTCCTCAGGGAAAGCGTCAACCAAGGAACGGCAGGGGTCTATTTAGGGGTCTTTTCGGGGGAAGGGAATCCGCTCGATTCAGGGAGGTAAGTCCGCAAGGAAGGAAACACCTTTGCCAAAGTCTCAACGATCCATCCGCGGCTAACAAAGAAGGTACCTTAGTCTCCTGAAGGGGGGGGGAGTTCGGGGAAAAAGAAACGCGAAGGTGAAGACAACAAATTCTGCCTCAATGTCTATTTCAAAGGAACGGTCTGTTCACGGCAGGCCCTTTAGCGGGGAAGGCCAGACCGCAGAAAAAGAATTCAAGAGAAAGTTGAAAGGAGGATAAACAATTAAGCACAGTTTAGGGCTTCGGTACAAAACATGCAGGGAAGTCCGTTTGGGGAAAGGCCTTGAAATCCGCAGAAAAAGGGGGGAGGATCTATGTCCTGACGGGGCGCATAAAGCCGGGTACGGAGTGTTGGTCCAAGGCAGCACGCCGGTTAAAGAGCCGAGGGTGTTTCAGAGCAAGCTAGAAGACGGAAAACCTAGAAAAAAGGGAACGCACACACAAACGCCGCAGCAATTTTGAATCCGGTTTGAAGTTCTAGGGGGAACTCCCGAAGACCGGGTGGGAAGAGGAACAACTTGTTGGCCAACCTTCCTAAGGGAGGGCGCAACATGAGGGGGATTCTGGGCGGGGAAAAGAAATTTTCGCGAAAGGATGATCAGTTAGGCAGGGTGCTGCCACTAGGGCGAAGCACCTTCTTCCATTTTGAGAAACTCCGGGAGCAAGCCGCATGACACATCAAGGGAAGGGGACTACCCTTCAAACGGAAAAAAACCTTTTCTTCTCTCCTGGAGGCCACCTGAAAAAAGGGGGGAAGTTTTTGGCGTAAACTGAAAACTGATTGGGATTGAGTTTCTCTAAAGGAACCGTACATCAGGGACACCGGAAAGTTTGCTTGAAGCCGGGACCGCCGCTTAATGGTCGGGCCGCCTGAAGGTCCCCTCCATCTCTGAGGGGAAGAGCTTTGGAAAGGAAGAACATTCGCGAGAGTACTTTATGGAAGGGTTCAGTCACTTTTTCTGTCAAGACCGAAGAAGCTTGGCCATCAAGGGGGGGAGGAAAAGCTAAGGGGTCTGTAAGGGGGAGATTGGGAAAACTAAAAAGAGCACTGATAAAAGGGTGCATGTCGGTAGGGGGCAAGTAAAACCTGGATTTTTCGGCCTTTAAAGAAGAGATACTTTGGAGGGAACTGGTCCCAGTTTCTAGGGGGAGACGAACACCTCTTCCACACAGAAGCATGAAGACTCCATCCTGCTTTAAGAGAGGGAGCAACAGGAATAAGGGGATTGCAGAGGGTTCCAGCCCTGGAGGGATCGATTGGAGGGGGGGGGTTTTATTGGGGGGGGGCTAAGACTAGGTATATGAGGAAAGTTTTAACCTTAGAGGGAGCATCTTCATAGGGCTTGTCCTAATCAAGCGTGGGACCATTGGCCGAAATCGATTTCGGGGGAAGTAATCAAAAGGAACCTTAGAACTCAGGAGGGAAGAGGTCTTCTTACCCAACAGTATAGGATCATGACCGAGGGCGGGGGGTTTCCCGGTCTGGGCCTGAGGAGAGAATTTGGGGGGGGGGGGCTTCGTTGCGCTTCTAAGAGAATTTCCCTAGAGTTCCGATTGGAGAGAATCCTCATTGGGGGGGGAATTCATCATCTAAAGGAAAAAAAAGATCACGAAAGGGTCTCTACTAGGAAACTTTTCCACCGGAGAAAAACTGAATGCCCTGGAGGACGGGTTCAATAAGAAGAAGAAAACAACGATAGGGGGAGAAGGAGAGAAGGGGAAGCCCATTCGAAGGAAGGCCTTTCCATTGTGGAAAGATTCCTCTTCTCTCTAAAAGCTTTGGAGGGGGGCAAGGTCGGATGAATGGAAAAAAAAAGAGTCCAAAAACCTTTCTTGTCCCAAGGAAATTTCTCATCTCCCCTGAGGAGGAAAAAAGCATTCAGAAGAGATCACGCTCAGCCCCAAACTAGAACTGCTGTCCTGAGGGTACTGGGAGACAGTTCCCCAGGGGGAAAGTCTTCTAAAGCTGTATGGCCTCCATCGCGGGGGAGACGGCCCCCAGTGGGGGTATCACTACCCTGAGAAAAGGCGGATTAGGGGAAGGACTCAGCATCCTTTTTAAAAAGAGGCTGGACTCCCGAAATCATAGGAAAAATATCAAAAAGACACTAGGGATCGAGCTGGAGGGAAAAGCTGCCTCCTCGGGGTTCCTCCAAGGGGGCGGAGCAAGAAAGCCGTCGGGGAGGGGGAGAAGTGGAGGGAAGGCGTTTAATATGGGAGAAATCCATACTCACGGGAAAAGGGACTACGAATTGAAAAGACAACGATGCCCAAGAAAATTGGGGGCCAAAAAGGAAAAGCCCTTGACATGAAACAGGGATAAGAAACTCTGAGGGAAAGGAGAAAGAAAAGGAAGATCTGAAAAAAAAGATCTCTGCCGTTCTGCCAGAAGGAGTCTACTTCATCCCTACTCAGAATTATGAAGAAATGAAAAGGTCGGAAAGCGCCACGAGGACTGTGGGGGAACTTCGAAAAAGCCCATAAGAGAAAACTTTTTCAGAACGTGGGTTAGAAGACTTCGTGGGGTGATCAGCGGAAAAAAAAATCAAAGGGGGGAAAGGTCCCTGCCCACAAAAATACTCTTTCTTGTAGGTGGAAGAGGCGAGAGGACTTTGTAAAGGGCTGGAACAGAGAATCTGCCTTCGGAGGAGGTTCGCGTTCCGAGGCTGAGGACCAAGGATAAGCTTACAGAACGCCAGAACTAATCCTTAGACCTTTTCTTAATTTTTGAAGGGGGTGGGATGGGTGTTCAGGGGGGTCAAACCCAGGGGAAGAGTTGGGGTCTTCCGGAAAAGGAAAAAAAGAGCCCGGAATTAAAGGAGCTCTTCTTTTTTGGGGGGGGGAGGAACCTTCTTACTCTCTTTGGAGGGGGGAGTGCCGTCGCGTCGAAAAGGTATCGTTGAGCGTCCGAAGGAAAGGTGGGAATTCTAAAAGGAAAAAGGCATCCCTAGGGAGAGTCAACTACCTCGCGCCCGGAGGGGAGGATGCTCGAAGATAATTAAAGGGGAGGGAATGGGGAAAATAAGGGGAGGTTGCTACCACCCGACTGAAGCCAAATAAAAGGCTCACGCAAAGGGACGCCAAAAAAACTGTCTTTGAAGAGGTGCGCTGAGTCCCTCTACGACTGTGCTAAAGGACCGTTAAACAGACCCGAGGGGGAATGGGCTTCATCAAAAAGGGAGCTATTGGGGTAGTCCCGGAAAAGCAGGGGGAAAGAGTCCCCGAATGAAGATTGCCGCACTTGTTCATATTATAAAGCTGGATTAGATTTGGGGTTTTCAACGGGGTATTACATGTTCCTGCTACTACTAAGAGAGGGGGAGGAACCAAAAAAAAAGTGGGGACTGGAGAGAGAAAAAAGA
>Ga0179591_1351773_pt1 | contig 12773 bp, 6 predicted proteins | sample CZOMad2_1_08_16f_FD_182891 | JGI IMG/M metagenome (GOLD analysis project Ga0179591, IMG submission 182891) | Vadose zone soil fungal communities from Angelo Coast Range Reserve, California, USA - CZOMad2_1_08_16fungal (PacBio error correction) | ecosystem: Environmental > Terrestrial > Soil >...
ATAATTTAGTTTCCTGAGAAAGCGATGAAGGAGGACTCAAGCTGAAAGTAGGAGGAAGGGGTTGTAGTTTCTGCCCCTCCTGGGGACCAGTTTTGCCTTGCATAGACTGAACAACGGAAAAAAACGACAGCAAACTGACAGAGTCCAAAGAATCAATCACAGACGCCTCTGGTTAAGGGGGGAAGAGTAGCACCGAAACACCCAACGGCATTGCCACTGATCATCCGTCCTGGAAAAAGGGGCTTCAGCTCGAAGTACTAACGAGGATAGAGCAAAGTCAATCATGTCTGTCGGGGGCTACGAAGGAAAAAGAGGTCCTACTTCCATCTAGCGAAAACGACAAGAGAAGGAGCCGAAAAAGAGCCGTCGGCGATGATAGGAAGAAGCCAGGAGACATCAAAAGAGGAGAAATCTAATCGCATCTCTAGGGCGGGATATAAAGACACACCCGGAGGCAAATCATGAGCGACTCGGGGCCTTCTTCCTTCCCGTGGGCCGTTATGGAAGGGATCATGGGAGGCCAAATCATTGATTCAGGCAGTGGGGAAGTCACAGCTGTCTTGTGAAGTTAAGAGCTTCAGCTGACCATAAAACCCGGGCTTGGCAAGGGGGGGAAAAGGGGACCTGCCCTCTGTGGCGGAGTTCCCGGCACTGTAACAACCATGCCGAGCCGACCCAAAAAAAAATTAGTGCATGAGAAGACCTTTCATTAAAAGTGATAATGACCTTAGAGTTAAAGGCGGAGAACGGGGGGACATTCGAGTGAAGTCGGCGAACAACCGGGCCAAGTTCTCGGTAGGGACGCCCGGGATCAAAGAGGGAGGGATCGACCTGCCTTTCTGGGGTTCGGAATCGAGCCGCTAGCACACGGCGCAGAAGTTACCTTGGCAGGAGAGTCGCAGGAGCTCGAGAAGAGGAATGGTCGACGGCAAGAACCGACTCCGGAAGGAGCATCAAAACGTCTGCCATTAATCCCGTCCCCGCCGACGAAAGAAAAGCAAGGATCACACCTCGTGGTCAAACATAACCGAAACATTCAAATCAGAGACACCCGAAGGGACAGTATGTGACTAAGCAGAGGAGAGGACCCATAACCACCGGTCAAAGGAAGTTAGCAATTTAAACGAAGATCGAGCGGAGGCGAAAAAGGTCCGGGCGAATACTCCCAATGACGGGACCGGGGGGAAGGGAGATGGAGCTTGGACATCGCTGGACGCGTGTTTGGAAAAACCTCGAAGGATCTCTTCTAATAACGCAGCTCAAGACACAATAGAATATCAGTACTGGGGGGGGGGGGAAAATTGACCTTAGTCAAAATAATTACAAACTACTACAAGGGGCGATCGGGAGAACGGCCCGGCCGCTGGGAGAAAAGGGATTTCGAGAAACATGGCCCTCGTTTTTTAGGGTTTCGTGATCTCTTCCTGTCGGAATTAAAACCCCCCAAAAGGAAAAATATCGAACTCTGGCCGTGGGAAACGGAGTCAAGTTTCAAACTGGGAACCCACCAAAACAACGTCTGATTCGCAGTAGAACGGAACTCCTTCCGTCACTCCCCCAACAAGGAGAGAGGCCTAGGCCAACCCGGCCTTAAAGTCCAGAACAACCCTTAATTAGGACGGCCGGAAGCGGCCAAACTTTTCAGGAAGGGCGGCGCTGACGAGTAGTTAAAGGAACATGCTCTTCGTTTATAGGGAAACAAGAGTTAGGTGGATAATCCTTCTGCAGGAAAGAATATTACCCCGGCAAGAGGAAGAGGGGCATTGAACTGAGCGGCCTCTCCGGAGGGAAATGGGGTCCAGGGTAAGTCAGTTTGTCTTTGGTGAGGTTCGGTTTTTGTGCGTCGGAGGGGGAAGTTGGGTAACGCCGGAAGAGATTGTAAGTTGGGGTGGGGGTCGACGGTTTTTATCATGCCGATTACTTTATTCTTTGGTATTCAAGGGAGCTTCGTCCGCGCCCAACGAGAAAAAAAAACCGTCTCACAAAAAACCGAAGGGGAAAAAACGAGCGGCCTAGGGGGGAGAAAACCACGATCGACCTAGGCAAGGACTTTCGATTGCTGACGTACACACCCGTGCCGATCAGACAAGGACAGAAAACTTTGGTCGGGCTTCTAAAAGCGCCGGGCAGAAAAAGGGGGCTACCTGAAGCGAATAGTCACTCTGCCGAGAGGAAGCTATTCCGGGCCATTGAGTGAATGGGCCGCTTAAGTAAGAATACGCTCGTCGCAAACCGCTAAATCGCCGCGGGAAAAAAAAAATACCTTGGTTGACAGGGTGCGCCGGGCGAGGGGGGGGAAAATCATCTGAAGGTCGCGCGTGGAAGAGGGGTTCGGACGGAAAAAAAACCCGGGGTTGCTTGGCGGCGGAATGCCCGTCGTAGGGGGATTCAGGGCTTTCAGGAGATACAGGGGGGTGAGAGGGAGGAAGGGGGGGAATCAAGCGAGGGGGCTACGACATGGCCGTCGAAGAAGTAAGAGAGTGACTTCGTGATTGGCCGAGATGTCTATTTGAACGGGAGAAGAAGGCGAGGGAGGAGTGGACTACCAAGACCGGTGGCTGGCTAAGAAAAGGTGAAGGCCCTGTCGTGAAAATGAAAACTACGATTGAGCGACTGCTCATGCCTCAAAGAGTACAAGACAAAGAGGTACCTCCACCGGGGGACCTGCGGCGCTGAAACTAAAAGACAAGAGCAAGGAATGGCGAGGCTCGGAGGAAAGGAAGGGGCAGCGGAGTCTTCTGCCAGGCAAAATCTAATCAGTAGAACAAAGACAGGGGGGATCTGGGGAAGAGTATGCTTGTGACAGCGAAAGTTGGGGGAGAAAGAAAACTTAAAGCACTTTATGGGGGAAAGGCACTTCTTATAACTTGGGGTCACTTAACGGACACGGTAACACGGAGACGCAAAAAGAAGTCTCTCACGGTGGACTACCGGGAGGGGAATGAATGCGCTTAGTCCACTGAGGAAACTCCGGGCTTCTAGGAGGGTGATGTATGGTAAGAAAGAGAAGACGCAGAAGGATCGAACTTAGGAGGGCGCAGGGGAGAGGGAAAGGGGCGCCGTCTCTGGGAAAGAGAATCCTTGCAACCGGATTCTCCCTAATGACAGTGAGGACCAAGGAGAGACTCCTCGGTTCGGTCGTAGAGAGGAAGGGAGGAGTACCTAAATGCGAGGAAAGACACGGGTCCGAAGTTGTTGTCTTTCGGATGAGTCTGCTTAGAACATGAGGCTTCTGGGGGAGAGGTTCCTGAAATAGTCCATGGGTGCTGAGGAGGTGGAGGGTTGTACTGATCTTTTATTTAAGAAGAAGAAAAATAGTACGGGAGTAGTCACGAGTAGGGGGACACATTTATCTACCCAGCATCATCATGGCCTCAGAACCTAAGAGAGTCTCACACACAAAGTTATTATGTGAAAAAGAAGTGGTGATGAGAAAGATCGGTGATTGACTGGCTGAAGTTTTGGTTAGTGTCGCAAGGGGGATCCTCCTCAGGCCGGAAGGACCAGCGATTTTCCTCTGCGCTACTCCAGAAGAACAAACAAACGAGAGAAGTAAGTTGTACGCCAGCGCTAAGATACCGATCCTTACGGGGGGGACGTTTGATCAGAGAAGTCCCAGAGGGGCAGCATTTTAACTAGGTTAGGGAGCCTGGATTGGGGGCTCTGGGTCTTAGCAGAAGGCACATAACTGGAGGATTAGTGAGAGTCCGAGGCGCGGACCGTTCGAAAAGGAATAACTCTTCAGGGGAATCGTAGGCGATTTTCATGAAGGCCATCAACAAGGAACTGACTCATTCACCCACTAGCGACGGAGAAGAGGAGTCTAAGGCTGACAGCTGAGTAGAATAAAGGAAGAGATGACTCTCCTATCCAGAACATTCCAGAGTTGGTTTACGTCTACCTAAGAGGGAAAATTCCGGGCGCGCGCATAGAACTAGTAACTAAGCAGTAAAATGTAGGGGACAGACTCAGTTTTCATGGTGCACAGAACGAGTGCCTATGGAGGAAATCCGGTGGGGCATACACTGTGTTCTCAATGCGCTGGTTCCCCAAAAGTTTCCAAGAAGGACTCCTCTCTCCCAGTCCATGGAGGGGGCTGGACGAGCCAGGTTGATCACTTTTCCAGAAAGCCCATCTGAGGCGCCAGCAGAAAGTCGCTGAGATATCTCCAAGAGGGACCCTTTTTAGGGGAAGAACACTACTCAGTGGAGTCCCAGAAGGGGGACAGGGTCCGGGAGGGCGGAATGAAGAGGGAGAGACCAAAAAAAGGGATTGCAACTGATCTCCTGAGGTCCATGAGAGAATGGAATCAAGAAACCTTTCAAAAGGGAGGGCGTCAAAGGGCATCGAGGGATGTAAGCCCTGAAATCTATTGTCCTTGCAAGATACAGGTGTTAAGGTAATCTCTAGGAACCGAGGGGTCAGAGAATAAAAACGGTAGACACAAAACCGAGCTATAACTTGCCAGATCGGTTCCTTAAAAGGGCATCCCACCGAAGAAAAAAGTCAGTTGGCCACGGGGACTCCCCAGCGGGAGTGGGAAAGAGTCCCGGGGACTTATACCTCAAACGGAAAAGGGGTAGCTGAACGACCTTCTTGATCTCGGAAGGGGTTCGCCTCGGCTGGGCCGAGAAAACCAAGGAGCTTTAGCCTGGGGATGGAATGGGGGTCGGGAATATCTGCTGAACGATCGATGTCGGGGGCGTTCTCCTAAAGGACTTTACACTTCAATCATCTGTCCTGTCGCGGAATCTATTTCCGTAGACGATTATGCTGATGCCTTGCTTAGGGTACCACAAGACCCCTAATGCTATGAGCGGGAACACGTGGATATACGGCCCTGAGTTGACGGGGTCCTCCATTACGATGGTTCCCTGGTATAAAGACCGAATGTTTCTATCAGTTAACCGGAGGAAGGGTGGGCCCTTGCAGGGGTTTGTGTGTCTTTATGGAGGGAGATGGGGGGGTCTATGGATTGTTAAGTGAAGGAAACCGGGAATACCGGCAGAAAGAACGTCTAGGGGGGGTCGCGGTGGGAGAATAGGCACTGGGGAACCGTTCTGGCTCGCCCAACCTGGCCCGGGGGAGCCACCCGGACGGCCCGGTGGGTCCTTCAGGGACTCACTGAAAAAATTCTAAGACCCCACCTTGAAAAACCCTCCCTGTGAAAAGAAGCAATGGACTCCCGTAACCATTATTACGTCAATAATAAACACCAGTTTCCGTAGGGAACTTCGTCTCTTCCGCTTTCGTTGCAGCTCGTACCGTGAGAACATGCTCAGGGAACAACAATTATTATTATTTAGAAAGAGAGAGATACTAGAAAGGGGTAAGCTCAGTCGGGCTAAGTTTGTATCGCGGCCAAAGTCTTACAGCTTAAGTTCTGTCCCGGGGGGGTACGTGAAGTTAAAGCCGTTCGGTCGGTGTGCAGGGGTGGAGGGTGGGGACAGGGCGTAGGTGACAGGGGTCAAGAGGAGGTGGGGTGAAGGGTCGGTGGGGGTGGCAGGGAGGGTGGGGGGGGGATGGGACGTAGTCACCGTTTTAAAAGGACAGAGAGGAGGTTGGGATTCAAAGGCCGGAATACTGAAGCGCCACAAGAGGGAACACGCCAGAAAACAACGGCCGTTCCCACCTGGTCGCCCAAGGGCGGGACTCAGGGGTCGGGGAAAGACCTCCGAATTCAAGGCTGGTAAAGTCGGGAAAGTCTTCGGTGTAGCAAACAGCTACTCTTCTCAGAAGAAAAGGGCCTTCGCTCACATTGCTGAGATATTGGAGAGTCGCGAAAGAGTCACTTAAATAAGACGGATCCACGTAGGGGGTGGACCTGCGGCCGGTACATTCCTTTTCGGAGCAAGGCGGCCGCGTAAAATCTTATCGAAGCATTCCTCGCGCTACAGACAGAAAACACCACACAACAGAAAACAAGGAAGAAAAGAGAAGAAAAGAGACCCTAGTGTAGGGCCGGGGGCTAGGTGTCCTAGGCTCTAAAGGAGGAGGAAGGCTTTCCTCTAGGGACTCGGGTCTGAGAGATTAAGCCCGTCGCAGTTGACTTTTTTCATGTCTAAGTACCTGGTACAAAAAGAGGGGCTATCTCGATTTGGGAGTGTATCAAGTCGAGTTTCGGGGTATTACTTTTATTAAGATAGGGTTTCGGGCGTAGGGATCCGTCTTCGCGAGATTCAGCTACGATCTGCTAGACGGGACCTTCTTGAATCGGCGGGATGGTGCCAGAAGATTAAAGCGAGGTATACTGATCAGTGAACACGCCTACAGGGGTTAACTTAGAAAGGTTTCCTAATGTGGAAGACGGAGTATCCGGAACAAACCTACTGTCCTGGGTTTCCAAGCTACGGGGGCCAGGCCGGAAAGACGGAGCATACGAACTTTGCAGATTAGCTTCCTCTAAACGTAAGATATCCTACGCAAAGGGATCTCTTCTCTGGCGGTACGATGAAGGACAATGGTTTTCTTAAGTTTGTGAAGGGGAAGAGGAAAGGTTCACGGGGAAGATGAACTGGTGGATGACTATGGGAAAATTGGGGGAAAATATGCACTTGAGCTAAAAAAAACTATGGGAAGGGTGGCTGATGGAAATAGGAGAGGGTCAGTTAAAGGGAGAAAGCGCATCCAAAGGTGACACAAAGTTTCATAAAGAAGATGCGACCAAAAATTGTAAAACGTTCGGAAGAGGAAATGCTCTCGACTTGCCCAAACCATATTACCCGCTTACCGCAGGTCTGGGTCTTCGGTAGAAGTGGTTAAGCTAGATCAGGGAGATATCGGCGATTCGCAGCTTAGAGGGGTGCTTGCCGGAGTAGTATAAGGTGAAAGGGCTCTGAAGAGTGGGGAAGTTCTCAAGGGTCCGGGTAGAAGTGCGTAAATCCTCTAGTCCAATGGTCATTCGCGTCCTCGGAGGGGAAATCAGGACCCTGCACTTAAGCGCGTCGCAGGGGTTCATTAAAAAGCTCCGGAACCCCCGGGCCGGAGGCGGTTAGGTAGTCTAGGGGGGTCCTGGGACTCTGTCTGGGGTAGGTTGGGCTTCGGGGGTCAACAGAGTAAGACACAGGGCTCTGCACGTGGCGGACGAGATTATCACCTCAACGATTCAACATCCAAGGTATCGCAGAATCATTCTCATTAAAAGACAATCCGAAGAAACAAACCTAATAAAGTTTACTGGACTCAGGTTCTCTGAAAGTGCTGAGTGGGTCCGTGTGGTGCTCACTTAGCACAGTCAGAAAGCCGACGGACTTCTAAAACAAAGCTGAGGGTGCCACAAAACCAGTCCAGCAACACTGGTACAGAGTGTCGGTCAAAACTCCCTCAACGCAGGGAACCCATGTAGGTGGGTGAAGGGCTCAAGTCAACTGACCGGGCACCGTGAAGAAACTTGAACAATTTCAGGATTGTTGGGTCCGGCCACGGGTCTCCATAATAACTGTATTCTTTACCGCCAAGGGCGTCCCAAGCGGCGTCGGGAGCTTTACCAGGATTGGGGACTTGAGTGATTTACAAGATTCGACTAAGCAGAATTCCCACTAACTCGCCTACGACTGAAAATTCTAGGCGAAAGAGATTAGTTCCTGAGGACTCTCAAAAAGGCTCACTAAAAGCCGATCCTGACAGTCTTCGTACGTGGGTCGTGGGACCTTAGAAGGGGAGCGTTCATACAGGTACCATTTGGAGAAGGACGTCCTGGCAACTTTTGGAAATGTTTCCTTACTCAGGCCGTTTCAAAACAAGGGGACATAGGGGGGGGAGTGATCATGGTTAAATTGTAAAAGGGAAAGATCACCCAAAGGGTAACGGGGAGCGCAATCGCCTCTTAGTCCAGATCGCACCCGGGGATTGTTCCAGGGGGCTGCCATCTGTTATTAGCCTGGAAAGCCATCCCAACAGACTTCAGCGTCCCGCAGCGCAGAGACGGAGTTGGAAGAATATAGAGTCGAAGGTCGAGGAGGTGATTTAACCTGCTTCCCGTGGGATGCCGAAACCGCCGTAATGCTTTACTGCTGAGTCTGGAAGAAGGGAGTAGACCCACAAAAAAGATTGTCGCTGGTCGCGTCCGGGGTACAAACGTTATCCCGCCGGAGTCCCAGGAATAATTTAAAGAAAGGAGGAATGGACTAACAGACAGCATCGAAAGGGAGGTAATCCGAACCCTTCTGACGCGACTAAGCTTGAAGTCAGATCACACCGAAGGAGACACCTCAGATCAGGGAGATTTGTACAAGTAGGAGAAAAAAACACCCTCTCTAAAAACAGACATCGAGAAGGCCCGGATTCATTAAGCCGGGGCAGGACGAGGTTGGATTCGATCACACGGTGGGATAACAATTTCTCAAAAAGCTGACAAGGGGCTGATGAGTTCACAACCCGTTCACATAAGAACCCACCAAGAGGTATTCCTGGAACTAGGGTGTGCCCGAAGGAATAAGTACCAAAACGGATTTCTTCGGGGGGGCTGCGGGCCGATGTCGTACGGTGGGAAGGTCCGGATCAGGTTGGATGGACTCACCTATTTGGGGAGGTAAAAGGTAAGGCCTGGCATGAAATGGCTGGAACTCTTGGGGACTCATCTGTGGGTCTTCGAAATCTCAACTTCTCGTTCATACTTGGGAGAATAAAAGTTTAGTCCGTCGTCGCCGGGCAGGTAAAGACATAAGCCAAGAACGATCTATCGTCATGAACGGCTGGGGGGAAATGGAGTCAAGACACTGGTGGCGTCGGGGACCTCGTCCTTCGAGAAGAGCTACCGTCTGGCGTAAAGCGTTCTTTCGACTTAAGTAAGAAGGGCTATGGACGGTTATGGGGGGTAAGGGTATGGCGTTACAGACTTGGGTTCAATCAATCTAATGGAACAGACAATCTAGAAATCTTTGGCCGCGGGCAGCTCAACTTACCAGGCCACCGCACTGCCGACAAACACCAGCACACAGCCCCGCTTCAAAGGAGTCGCGGCACCTAATAATAGGGAAGCCCTTGGCACCCCCCGACGGCACGGGCTAAGACCGGCAATCCCTTCAACACAAGGTAACGTCCAAGTCACTCCATGGTGTGGACAAATGCGGACGAGAGGTAAGCTAGGGCCTTCGTACTGGGGACGGAGGGGAGTTCGAAAAAAATGGAGTAGGGGGGGTCATGAATAGATGACAAGAAGGAGCGCCTCCTGTGGACTAGGGAAACTTGTCTGAGGGAATCCGTTTCTGGTCTGGCTTTTAGGTTGGAAGTGGTCGGGGAGTTCGCTATGGAAGTGAAACAGGACAAGAGACGGGGGGCATTTCGGGGGGGGTAAATCCTGTTTGATGCGGCCCTGAGGGGTAACAAAGACGTAAACGGACATGGGGGGAGACGGGGGAAGTCATGAACGACCCAACATGGCAACCCAAAAAAGAGGTCCACAGGACCCGACCTGAAGGGGGACTTTGAGGCGGGGGGAAGCCCGCCTGAGACAATTCTGAAACGTTAGAGGGTCTTACATACCCCAACGTCCTCCTGTAAGGCCTTAGTCAGATGGGAGTGGATGGCTTAGATAGAAGAAGTTCAAGGCTACTCTCGGGCGGCCTGAGCAGAGTAGGACCTAGAGTCAGCTAAATTAGATGTAGGCACGTTTCAGAGGGGCTTGACAGTCGTAAAGAATAGACTCCGGGACAGCTAGACAGTGCTACTGGTATTAGGGGGACAGTCGCCTTAAAGCTCGAGTTGCGGGACGTGCCGATCCGTCTAGGGAATTGGACAAAGTGGGTGTAAGAAGGGGATGATCGAGGGTGACTTTGTGAAAGTTCTACGGACTAACGTCGATTCTCGGGTGGAAAGAGTTGATAGTGGGTGTATTTGGACCGCTGGTTAGTGCATTTTGAAAAGATTTGGGAGGGTTTTCTCGGGTTGTTTAATAAACGCACTGGGAACCGTCGACCCGAAAGGCGCTAGGAAGAGGCAACTTATCGGTCATTATTTACTAGCAGTCGCCGGAAAAGGCTTCACAAGTGAGTGGCGACTAACGAGAGGAAGAACGCGAACGTCAAGAAAGAAAGCAAGGGACCTTGGCCGGAATGCTCAACTTGCACTGCTAACCTAGAGACCTTAGGGAATGGTGGGGGGGACAGCCGACTAGGAGAGGTACTGATCTAAGGAGAAAAGAGAAGAGGGACCACCCTACAGTTCAAGTGCTACGAAGTCCGCGTGAGGGATCTGCGGAAAGTCAACTGAAGAGGGATGGCGTTCGCGATGGGATGGTGAGGGACCATGGGTGAACTCAGCGGGAAAGACGTGCCATGGCAAAAAAAAGCGGAAGACTTTTCAAGAGCAATGTGCGAAAACTTTAATTTTCCCTTAACTCTGTCTGTACATAGGCAATTGAGTTTGAAGACACTGCGTGAGGGCAAGAACAGCTAACTTGAGGACGAAAATATTGAACGAGGAGCGTTCGGGACTGGCATGCGAGGACGGCCCAAGATAAAGAGCCGCATTTACTGGCGTTCAAGCTTTCATGGCTAGAGAAGGCCCGAAGGAAGCTCTCTTTTGCTTGGAGGTAGCAGTGAGGTGAAGGGAGAGATCTGCCAAAAGCGGGAAAGCCTGATCAGGTAGAGAATTTGGGTGACTGAGCCAATAGGTTTTAGGGTCTGAAAGCCACGCCTTGAAAAAGCTGAAGACCCGGTTCAGCGGCCGTTTAGGGGGGGGGGTACTTTCAGCCCTGAACGGCCTTCTTCAAGGTATCAGACCGGGGAAAACCAAAATAAAAAAAAAACACGAAAAAAAAAAATCTGTAAGTGGAGGGAAGGTTTTTATAATCTTTGTCGCGTAAAAATCAGGGACTTCCTCTAGGATCCTCAGAGAGTATCTACCGGCACTCTGTCGACTCTCAGCGCAACAGTCCTCAAAAGAGACTACCACCAACCACTACTTATGTAGGAAAAAGGAGATGAGGGTACTGAGAGAGGGGAGGGAGGTTAAAGGGCGAGGGGAAAAAGAATTGTGGTATAGACAAGGGGAAATCCCCCAGTTAAAAAAAGCTAGAAAAGGTCGACCCACGCCAAGCAACCAAACTGGGGAACAGAGGTTCAGGGGGAATTCGCAGCAAGACCCGCCGCAGGGGAATGTAAGGGGGTTCCATCCTGACCCCCGCGAACCAGACCCGGAAGATGACAAGTGGAGCGCAGGCATGGGTAACAAGGGGAGGAGCTCATCCGCGAACTATGGAGAGGAGCGCACAAAACTAATCGCGAAAAGCAGAAGGGGAGACATTTTCTTCAAAGAATAAGAACTAACTTCCCAACTCCAAGAGTGGAAGCCTCTCTCTTAGCTTAGTATGAAGGGGAATAGAGCAGCAAACGCTGACAGCTACTCTCCTGAATTATAGGCATATACGTTGAAAGGGAGAAAAAAAAAGTCAAGTCGGTAGAGGAAACGGGTCTAAGGAGTTACGGAAATTTGGTGATACTAAGACAGGTCCTAAAGAGTTTCATAATCGTGGGACCGGGTGAAGGTAACGGGGTTTCTCTCCAACGTGCTCGGGGGAAAACACAACTTTTTCAAGCCGTCCTCACCTCTTTGGACCGGAAGAAAGTCTGTGGCAAAAGGGGACGCAACAAGTGAAAGCACCACCCACCCCCCAAAAGCACCTGGTCCAGAAGCCCCATGGGAGAAGGGTAGCCATCCTCACGCGGTGCGAGGAGAAAGTCAAGGGTTGAGTACTCAACAAAGGGTAAAGGTAGGAGGTCGTGTCCTAGAGGAGGGGTGCAATTAGCGATGAGGCGAAACAACCCAGAAAGGTCTCGAGGTCGCCGGGGGGGAATAAAAAAGGGATACGTTACTCATCACCGGGGGTAGAGTGTGGAACCTCTGCACTCAAGAAGGAGCCTCTCCAGGACAGCCCTGACAGTATGACGAGAGGTCCATCGCGCGACGACGCAAAGGGCCCTGAAGAATGGGGGAAAAACTATCGTCTTAACCGATCGAGACAACTACCGGGGGAGAAACCGATCTTCTGGAGAGAAAGTCAGCCCAATACGGTCACTTGAGAAGTGAAAAGAGACCCATCTATCATCTTCTTTTCGAAAGCCCTCAGGTATAACTCTAAAACCGGCACCGCAGAGAGAAACGGGAGGAAGAAAGGTCTATTTTCACATAGCCGAGAGGGAAATCCCGGGGAGGGGTCGTTCTAGAACTAGGGTTAAGAAGGGAGGTCTCCTTCTATATTAGCGGCGGAAGAGGGTAAGGGAAGTCCTTGACGGATGGGGCACAGGAGCGAGATATCAAGGGAATTCTTCATGGCAGGGAATCATTCGGAGGAGAGAAGAACCGGAATCTCTCAATCTGTGCAGCTCAGGGGAGGTCGGTGGGAGCTCCTCGATGGAAAACCATAGGGAGAATAGGGGGCACGAAGAAGTCTCTTCATGGGGGCGCGGAGAGGGAAGCTGGGACTCCTGAACTTTCCTGGGGCTGAAGGGGGGAAAGGTGTTTTGCAGCGGGACTTTTCTGGGCGGAGGTTTGGCTCTTCTAGAGATGGGGATGAAGCCCACACAATTAAATCGTAAACCGTTTGCCGGGGATAAAGGTCGTTCAGCTCCTTAAAAAAAGGAACTGCCCAAAGAATTAAGACAAACGATCATGAAGACTCAGAAGGCATCTCACCAGAAGAAAACCGGACCCCACTCTAAGTACACAGAGGGGGGGAAACCTTCCCCTGTCACGGACCCAACACCAGTGGGCAAATCCAAAGCCTACTCTTGACTGGTAGTAAAAATGCCAGCAGTTTCGATCGACTGATAAGG
>Ga0179591_1313565_pt1 | contig 12772 bp, 8 predicted proteins | sample CZOMad2_1_08_16f_FD_182891 | JGI IMG/M metagenome (GOLD analysis project Ga0179591, IMG submission 182891) | Vadose zone soil fungal communities from Angelo Coast Range Reserve, California, USA - CZOMad2_1_08_16fungal (PacBio error correction) | ecosystem: Environmental > Terrestrial > Soil >...
AAATCACAAGGGAAAAAGCCTCGTGTCAAAAGGGGGTGGATGGGTACGAGCGCCGGGGGAAGGAGCCTTTCGTCTCAAGAACGCTGGAAAAAATGTAAAGTGCATGGGTCGTAAAGGGGCAGACAGACGCCTGGTGACGCAAGGGACCCGTTTACGCGTAACACAAACAAAAAAAAAACGCCTCGAACGACGGAGAAAAGGTTGTGAGGACAAGGAAAGATCGAGGTAGAAGGAGACCCCGGCGGGGAAAAAGTTACACTCCGCACGTCGTTCGCGTGGGCTCAGGCCCTCCTTCGGGAAGGGAGACACTCAAGAAGTGGCAGAAAAAAAGCCACTCTATGAGGGGAGAAAAATACGCCCGAGTTTGAGGGGAGAGATTCCCGGGGGCTGATCTAGAGGACAATCGCCGAAACGCCGGTCTCATCCTCGCAACGGTGTACCTCTCTCTGCACGGGCTCCCGGGGACACTAACGAAGACGGCCGGGTGAGAGAAAAGCAGCTAAGAAACTGGGCAAAGGTGGCGGCACCAGCGGGGGACGCAAAATGTCACGACGACAGGAAAACAGAAAGGGACTTCAAAAGAAACCTCTGCGGAAAAGGCGCCGGGAAAGAAGAGGACGGGGGGGGGGGAAAACTCGATTCACGAACTAGCAGAACGTGGGTTAGAAAGTGCAAACTCGAGGAAAAAGGGGAAAAAAAAAAAAGGGGGGGTCGGCCAAGGGAAGTCGAGGGGAAATCGCCCTTTAGAAGGTTCGATCGTCGTCATCCGTGGGTACCGCAGTCCTGGTAACCGTCCCTTCGGCGGCCTGGGGAAGAAAGGCGGCGGAAGGGGGGGAACTAGGAAACTGCAAGGGTTCACTCCTCTATTCTGTTCAGCGGATCACTGCAGGCTTCCAGTTGCTCCTCATGGGAGGGAGAAAACCGGGCTGAGGCCCAGACGAAAAAAGGACGAGTCGAAAAAAGCGTCTCGTAAAACCTGTACATCGGCTCCGCTCAGAACGCGTGACGATGAGAAAAGAGGCGAACGTAAAAGGCTCTCACGTGGAGAGGGAGGAAAGGAACCGATAGCTGCACGCCGGCAAAAATCCTGGATAGCGGACCCGTGCTTAGAGAAGTCCACAGAGAAGTTACCTGCACGACGAAACCACAGGAGGAGGGCATCGGGAACATGCAAGGGCTAAGAACCAAGTCAAAGACAAAGGGTAATGCAACGACCTGCTGCCGGCAGGGGGTGCGCGCTCGGCGCCGGCGGTAGCGTTTATACAGATTCAACTCCAGCAGGGGGGGAGAGTTTCTCGGAAGATCAGAGGGTCGAGAACAAACTCGAAGGGAAGAGGGGCTTCAGAGACGGGAACAATCTCTACTAAAACGTCCTCTCGAGGGACTTGGTCAGCCTAAGGGGGCACACGAGGTCAGTAGTCAATCAGGACGTAAGGAAAAAGGCAAAGGGGGGAATACTTCGACGCCGGTCCCGAAGACATCGCCGTTAAGCGTATCAACAGCAATTTAGGGAACTGCCTCGCAGACGGGGGAGTCATGTGAGGGGAGCCATCTCAAGGAGGAAGTTCGACTACCTCGCTCTTGGGGCTATGAGAGAGTACGGGACCAGAGAGACGACCTTAGGGATACGGGGAAAAAGGAGACCGGTGAAGGGAAAAAGACACTCACGGCGGTTCATTCCTCCGATTTCACCTCAGAGGGGGGGAGGTTGAGTGAAGAAGGCCTCCGAAAGCGGGTCTCACGGGGCATACAGACTTTAGAGGACTCGGTTACGAAGAAGGAGGGCTAGGCGTCGGGGGAAAGGAGAAGACCTACGAAAAGAAAGAAATCGTCAAGAAGGGGGAGGTCGTCCTCAAGTCAGGATCGTTTCGTATTAAGCAGAGTCAGCAGCCGTCCACCGATACGTCATAGTGAAGATCTAAATGGTCAAGGTTGAAGAAGACGGAACGATCGCACCAAAGAAAACAGGAATCCGCGCAACCTCCACTACTTCACTGCGTACCATCGAATGGACTTTTCGGCTAGGACGGGAAGGAAAAATCTCGCCGCTGACAGTGGAAGGGCGTCACTAGGCAAAAGAATCTCCGGATTTACGCGTCATTTCTGAAGGGCATAAAGGACTTCTGAAACGAGTTATACAAGGCGTAAAAGGGGAGGCAAAGAAAGGAGAGGACAAATCCAACCCGATGGGGCGCCCTAGACCATGAGGCGTTCCCAAGGAGAGGTGTCTGCCTTCTTTTGAGGGAAGGGGATTGAGGAAAGAAAAAGAAAGGTGAGGGGAGGGGGAGAGCAGGGATTGAATCATCCCAGAACGCAACTAACACTCCGCAATCCCATGCTTAAAGCAACGGCCTAGGAGACGACTCCGCGAGGAATCAGGAGACACAACACTCGGAACGTGGGGGCATTAGGCCAACGGTACCCGGGGTGGGAGAATGAAACGCAACTACGGGAAAAAAGACTACAACAAAAAAACTTCGGGGGAGAGGGGGGACGGGGAAGGAAAGAAGTGTGTAAAAACGTAGACGAGCTTGAATTAATTGTACTCCAAACTAAGGGGAATCGAACTAGATTCGACCGGCAATGGTAGATGAAGCAAGGGAGAAAGGGCATCTGGGGGAGGAGGAAAAGGGAAGGGAGGACAAAAAGAAAAAAGAAATCTGCAAAAACGATCTAAGCTCCATCTTAACTCCTACTTTGTCACTAAGAACGATCGTGTACCGTCTAACTGGGCACCGTACCGGGTGGAGTCTGGGGTGTATAGTGTATGCCTAAAAAAAAGCTGCATAAGAGGGAAGAGGAGATCAGAGAGAAAGCGGCTACTCTTGAACGGGGGGGTCAGAATAGAGACTGCGGAATCTGATAGGGGAGAGAGACCTCCAAGAAGAGCCGGGTTGAGGGAAAGAAGATCTCCAGGGGAAAAAAGGACGGAAAAAAGAGAAAGATAGAAGAGAAACGGCGCCTCCGGCACTATACGGCTCTCAGGTTAGGAGTGAGACTTGATCATCCGCCTCCTGGAAGGTGGTGGAGTCGAATTCTACAACTCAAAGGAGAAGGAAAGACTATTCTCCGGAAACGCGACAATCGAAAGCGATTAACCTCGAAGACTCAACAAAAAAAGGTTTGTGTGGGGGGGGAAAGAAATGGTTGGAAAGGGGGGTGGGGGGGGGGGGGTGGGGTGATGGGGTTTCTTGATTACAGATAGAGGCGAAAGGACAGTAGGAGGAGGTCAGCAGGGGCTTGGGGAAAAAAATGGGCAGAGGAAGTCACAATTACGTTTTTGTGAAGACGGCGACCGGTACCCCTAGAGAGCGCTGACAAAACACGAACCAATGACTTAAGGAGAGGAAGGGGGGACCGAAAAGGGGGAAGGGGGGGGAGGATGGGGAATAATATGGAGGAAGGGTGGTTCAGGTTCTCCTTTAAAAAACTTAACGACGCACCATAAGAGTGGGGGGTGACGCTTATAGGGGAAAGCTGAAGATCCGTCTTGAGCGTGAGACAGGGCACGAGGGGTGGGAAGGGGAAGATCAGAAGTTTGAGGGTCTCGATCGTGATACCCGCTGCCGATTGGGGGTGTATCGTATCAGATAAGCCGGTGCAACTTGTGAAGGGGCAACCTTTACACTATCTTCGACCCCAAGGACAGAACGGGGAACGATTTAGAGGGTGACTAGGGGGAGAAAAGGAGGGGAGGTCGTGAATCCGGGTTAGGAATCACCACAAATTCGTATTCCTCTGAGGGAGGGAACTCTTTCAGGACCGTGGCTGAAGGAAGAGAGTCGTCACTTAGTCTAAAAATACAGATCAGAAAAAAAGCAGGACGGGAAAAAAAAGGGGGAGTCTCAAAGGAGAAAGAAAACGAGGGTGTATAAAGAGGGCGTGCATTAGACCGCTTCCCGGGGCCAAAACGTAGCAGCCCACGACCGGGATGCGCTCTGATTCTTAAGGCCTAATCTGATAAAAAAAAAAAAAGCTGGGATTGAGGAGAAAAAGGGGAAAGGGGGGGGGGGGGGTAGGGGGGTCCTTGCGTTATTTAAGAAATACCGCCTCACAAAGACAAGGAGTTAGGTTGCAATGAAGGTCTCCTTCGAGCTTCTCCAACAGAAGAACGGAAGCGGATTCAAAGAGAGCCCATAGGGGTGGAAGGGGGGTCGCTGGAGGGAAGAGAAAAAAAAGGGGGGACTTTAGAAGAGGGAGATGTCTTCGCAACTTTCCGGCGGGGGATAAAGCCCCAGGGGGTGGGGAAATTAGTCGCCAAAGAGGAGATATGGGGGGGTGAAAGGGGGCGTCTAATAGGAGTGAGTTCCTCGCTGGGGACTTAGAGCTGGTTGGGAAGTCGTTTTTCGAGGGAGTCAATAGGCCAGGAGATCACCTTGGGGGGAAAGAAGGGTCTCGGAAGAAGAGTCATCTTTATCGGCTCTTTAGAGCAAACCTCACTATCGTGGAAAGGGCCTAGGACTTAAACAGAAAAGCTCCTGAGTCGGCGCTTTAGACTTATCAAGGAAAAAAAATGGTAATAGAGAAATGAGGAAGGCAATAAGAAGGGGGAGGGGGAAAGGGGTGGCGGCTTCGGACTTAGACGCAACTAAGCAAAAACCAGGGTCGAACCGGTCAGCCGAGAGTCCCTTCAAAAGGAGAGGTTGGGGGGCGCACGGGAATTTGGGGGACCGGGGAGAAGGGGATTCTACTATACTGACTCGCCAGCATCTCGGGTATAGAAAAGCCAGACGAACGGACGGGGGGAGAACCTACCGACGGTAAAAAAAGCCTGATCCGAAATGAGGGCGAGAGGAAAGGAAGAGGTCGGAGCAAAAACTTCAATCTACTTCCCAGTCATACTGAGAGAAGCGTAATCACTCAACGGGGGTCGCCTCAAGACGGAAACATAAAATGCGGAAGGAAAAAGCCCGAGGTAGACGAGCAAAAGGAAGGAAGGGGGTATGGTCCTTCTTTGTAGACGGGTGTTTCACCACACCTCGGACTCGAAAGGAACTCCCGCGGGAAAGGAGGTACCTCGAAATCAGTTTCTAAGCGCTGAGAAAAGGAGGCGGGGAAGAAGAGTTAATGCGCTGTGCTTTGGCAACCTTATGCGGGCGTCGCGTCTTGGGGGCTTAAGGGGCGATTCTAATAACTGGTTTTTGTCTAATGTTCAAACTTGAGATTGGAAGGAAGGGGGCGCGGGGAAGGGGGTCCTCAGATCAATTCTATGAGCGTAGGACGACTCCTTAATTCTCTCTGTCATCTCGCTGAAATCGGAACTGGCGGGAGAAGAGGTCTTCAAGACGGGGTTCTTTTAAGAGGCTGGGGTATCGGCACGGTTGTAATAGATAGAGGATCGGAGGGGGGGGAAGCTTCGGGCATTCGGCAAGTCCGCCCGGTGTGGGGTGCGGATTATAAAAGGGGGCCTTTTCATAAAAATTCTATAGGAAGAAAGGGACTAGGAGGGGGGAAAAAATGGGAAGGAGTCATGTCTCAAAAGAAGAGCAACGTCCGCGAAGGGGTAAGGACCCGGCGGCACGGCAAATCCACAGGTGACTCAGGGCAAGATTAGGAGGGGGGGGGGAGGCCCTGCCCTTCAAATATCGTGAGTTACCCCACCGCTGACCGGGTTAAAACAAAGCAAGGACTCACGAGACGACGAGAGTGAAAGAGGAAACGGATTACGCAAAGTTCTTGGCGCGGGGAGATCAGGAGAACCGCGGGGTCAGTGGGGGGGCCAATTTCATTGAAAATATTTAAAATGAAAAAAAACAGGAGAAAGAGTCAGGAAGATGTGGGCGAAAAAAAAAGGAGGGAAAGCGCTACTGAAAAGACGTCGGTAATATCGGTTGATTAACAGACGCGTCTTCAGGGGAGGGGGAAGCCCTATTGTGGGAAAAAACTTCGAACTGTATAAATCCATGGAAGAAGGGGAAGGGGATCGTCCCCCGGGAAAAAAGAGAAACTCGGTTAAGAAGAGACTCCGACGTTATAAAGGTTCAGAAGGTCGTCCTGCGCCTAGCTGGAGGAGTTTCTCCCTCTCTTCAACTTAGACAAAGAAAAAGGAACTCTGAAGGACGTAAATGGAAACACCGGGAAAGGAGGGGAGAGAAGCCAGTATTATCTTCTTTCCCAATGTACTCGTACACGGTCACGAGTACATGGGGGAATGGCTGTAAAAAAGAAAACCCCGACTGGCCTACACCAGAAACTTACACGTAGGAATGCGGCTTTTTAGAAGAATCGAAGGGTGAAAAGAAAAAGTCCGCGTAAAAGAGGGGAGAGGGGAGGCCCAACATATCATGATCGAAAAAGACAAACAGAGATTAGTAAATATAAGAGCGAGGCAAGCGCCGGCGCAGTCCTAAGGGGAAAAGGTGCCTGGGGGGGGGGAAAAAAAAATCAAAGGTCTCATCGTCTAACGCGCATGAGAAGGGAGGGAAGGAGAGGGGAAAGAGGTGACGACGCGGGTTGCTCCTACAGTGTACTCGTAATCGAACCCTCACAAATGCCTCAAACGCCTTCGACCATGTGACAGGACAAGGGGGAAAAAGCTGCGGTTGGGAGAGAAGTCCCGAAGGGGGAGGCCCTCCTCCATCTTCTGGGTGAGATCTACGACCCAGCTAGGCCGTACCACGCGAGGAAAAAAGTGAAGGGCTGAGTCGTGAAAAAAAAAAAATGGTAATACCGCCGAGTGTGCCGGGGAAGTAACAGGGGGGGGAAAGAGACTCTGCCATTACTAATACTACGCCAGGGGGGAAAGGAGACGCTCGGTGACCACCCTGGCTCGGGCAAAGAAAACGGGGAAGGAAGAAATGTCGATCTTCAAAAAGAAAGGAAAGTCCGTCAAAAACTGCACCGCTAAAGCAAAAAACAGAAAAGAGGGAGGGAGACGCACTTCAAGGTAAAGAGACTATCCAACGGAAAGGACTTTGAAAAAAAAAGAGAACGCTAAGGGAAAGAGGAGGGAGACGGGGCGAGACATACTGTAGTCCGCTTACGAAGTAACAGAAAGAAATGGAAGCGGTTGGGGAGGGTCTCTTCAACGCTACGACGAAAAAAAAACAATACAAAAAATAGAACTCCAGGAGAAGTGGGATACATTTCTACTTCTGGGCCAGCGGGTGGAAACTCCTCAAAGGGGTCCCGGACACTGGGGGCTCTTCTTGACTAATTGGAAAAAATGAAGACAAAGACGACCGAGGGGGAAGAATCGAAGGAGTAGTGAGAGAAGGCTGAATGCCTTCCAAAGGGACTACTCGTGGAGCACGAAAAAACTCTATGAAATTACAGCAAAAAGGGGATCAGGAGAGGAAAGAAAAAAGCGAGAGAGAGTAGAAAGTTACTATCGTACCTCTCCAACGATTTACTCTAACCTCGGAAAAAAAGGGGGGAGAATGTTGTTGTGGGTGGGAGAGATACTATCATGCCGAGGATCTTAAAAGCGGGAGAAAGGAAGAGATCATCGCATTTATAATGCAATAAGATTAAAGGGAAGTAACACTACGTCACTGGGGAAAATAATACCCAAAGGAAAGGAAAAGGACTACAGCCGGAAAGGAGACCGCGTCAGCACGAAGAGGAAACCTGAAGACTCAAGCAAGAGGATCTTACCTCGAGACTTGCGACGCTCGGAGAAAAGGAGATGGAAAAAGAGAAGAAAGCAAAGGTTCAACTCCATTGCCGGGCTGGAAGCGAGAGAAAGCGGGTGCGCCAAAAAATCGTCTACAGTCAAAAGTAGTCTGCATAAAAAAAACAAAAAAAAACGAAAAAGAGACTGAGAGGGACAGGAAAGAACTCAAAAAGATGCAGGACCTTTGGGAAGTGCCGTTTCAAACGATGATTCAGGAGTCTGCCAGTGAGAAGTAAAAAAAAAGACGGTTGAACATGCAGAAACAAAATCAAGGTAGGGTCTCCTCCGCATTTTACGCAGGCTAAACATCATTGAACGTCTGCCTCATTAAAAGACGGCCGTGTCAAATTGGAGAAAAAGGGATCTTTGAATAAACTCCAGGGAGAGAGAACCTTAATACGTATAAAGAACGACGGAAGGGAAGGGGAAAAGCGAACTGAAATTCAAAACCGCCCTTTCAGGGCCTCCAAATTCAGAAGACGACCATTGGGAAGTTTTCGAGAAGGGGTGACTCCTACAGACTCAGACGGGGAAGAACTATAGGAGGAGAGGGAAGGCCGATGCCATGACTTGTGAGGAAGAAGACTACCGCGCTCGCAAGCCCAAAAAAAGAGGCCCGTATGGGAAAAAACGCTAAAAACTTGCACAGGAAAGAGCAAAAGTGAGGTATGGCAGCAGCGGGAAAACAGATTACTCTTCACATCTTAAAACTCAAGGCTAATCGGAAAAAAGTTGCTTCAGGCGTAATATTCACTGCCGGCAGAAAGAACGACGCAGTTAATCGGGGGACTTAAATACACATCAGACTAAAGGCCTCGCTTAAAAGAAAATCAGGTATTAGGGAAAGCGACGAAAAAGGACAAAAAAAAAAAGACGAGGACGCTGAAAAATGTTCCTGGGTACGACTTCCGTTGGCCAGGAGCTCTAGCTGAATGGGAGAAATTCCGGAAAAAGAACGTCTAACTAAGACTAAAAGAGAAACTGGACGGGAGGCAAGATCAGCACCATGCTGGTAAAAAATATGGCGAAGAAGAAGTATCGCCCGGGTCTCGCCTGCGCTGCGGCTACTCAGGAGGCGGCATCTGGTGCGGAACAAACAGCGTTCGTAAGGGGGTCCGGAAGGAAGGGGCTTTCTCTTAAAGGATAGAAACGAAACTAGGATCCTAAAGAACCTGAACCTAAAGAAGACGAAAAGTAAAGGGGGCTGCTCAAAAAGTCAGGACAACAAGGATTGATACGGGGGGGATAGGAACGGCGCCGGGCGGGAATGAACCAAGCTGCTCTCAAAAAACCTCAGTCGGGGGAGGACACTTCGGTTTACTCGCCGGGGAATTTTGTGAAGCGGAGGGGGGAGGGGAGAGGGCTGGGGGGAGGAGATACCGTAAAGAGAGAGAGCCGACGGCTCTGAACGTCTTTGTCTAGGCCGGACAAAGGGGGGGGATAGTGGGGAATCAGCGCACCTCTACACTCCGACTCTCGGCACCCCAACAGATAGGAAAGCTCACAGAAAACCCAAAAATAGGGAGAACCACGACTTTAAAGACGGAAACCGGAGGCCTTAGGATAGGGGGGAGGGAGGAAAACAAAAAAATCTCCTCTCCGGTGATCACGGAGAGGACCGCACAAAATCTCCCGAAGCTGCAGAAAAAGACCGGACTTTATCAAACATGGGGAAAGGGACGGCATTGAGCAGGCCGCACAGAAACGAAGAGAAGGGAAGGGTGAGAAGTCCTGAGAGAATCTCCACAGAACCTAGGCGGAAGCAAAAACAACTCAGGGAAAGGGGGGAAAACCGCAGTCGACTGACGAGTAAAAGAGCATCAGGAGGGGAGGGGGGAGGGCGCTCAGAGGAAGCCGTGCGGGCATGATCAAACGATGGAACTTAAGAAGCTCATAAGTCGGAGGAGAAACAAGAGAAAACCGAAATGAAAAAAGAAAGAAAAAAGGAGTAAACATCTTCCCTCGAAACACAAACGGAGTTTGGGGGGGTGGGGGGGTTGGATGGGGTGGGGGGGGGGGGGGGGAGGGAGGGGAAGGGGGAAAGGGGTTGACTCCCACGAAAAGGATTCATTTCATCGAAGTTGGTAAACCGCCGAATTGACTAGAGTTGGTACTGAATGGCTGAGCCATACCCCGAAACGGGAAGAGGGAAAGGCAAAAGAAGAGAAAAGCCGAGTGACTTGAAATCTTACGTCGGTTCTATCAGGGGGGGGGACGTGTCGCGTCAAAAGAGAGTGGCCGGAAGGTAACAGGTTCGCCTTATCTCGGTGAGAGCCGAGACACAGATTATCTGAGGGGACAGGAGCCGGAGGGAGAAAAAAAAAGGACTTGATCAATGGGGACAAAAAAAGAAATTTCTGAAGCCCGTCGCTAGGGAGTCAGATAGTTAAGCCAGCATTACTGGGTGTTTCGCACGATCGGGAGGAGAAGGAAAGGTGCCGTTGAAAACGGGAAAAAAGAAAGAGGCGCGCCAAGGAGGACCGATGGGTAAATATCGTGGGTGCTAGAGGCTTCGTGGAAACTTTAAAGCTTGGCGCCCAAAGGGGGGGGGATGAAAAAAGTGCCGTGGTAAAGGGAGGAGAAAAAACTTGAGAAAAAGTGAGTCGCGGGATATGGCTGATGATGCCGAGGCTAAAACCAAACTTCAGGCATGAAAGACAAGCCTAGATGTAGTCGGGGGGTCCACTACGTTGTAAGAAGAAGAAAGAAGGGAAGCCAGGAGGAGATTAAAAAATTCGCAGGAGGTCCCCGGAAGGAGCCAACTAAGGAAAAAGGGTCTTCGGAAAGGGGAAAAACCACGCGTGGCTCCGAGGCGTAACGTGCACCGGGGGGAAAGGGGAAAAAAAAAAAGGGACGAAAAAATAAAGGGAAGGGGCGGGATGGGCTCGACATACCTGCAAGAACCAGCACCCCCGCACCGCTTTTTTGGGGGAAAAGAGGAGTCAGGCACTAAGGGGATGTTCCAACTATAGAAACTGACCTCTAGGTAAAAGCGATCACCAGAGGTTTGAAGAGGTTGTCAAGGGGGAAGAGACGAAGGGTACGAAGGGGAGAGGGGCGGGACGAAATGTCTGCGCCGGCCGGCCTGAGAGAGAAGGAAAAAGCTGAGCGTCCTTGGACTGAGACTCCCAGACGAGGGGGCGGGGTGTGCGACGGAGGGAGAAGAAGAAGCGGATTTCGCCGCGCCTTCTATCGTATAGGAGAAGTGGGTTGGCATGCTGGACGGCATCATTTACGGGAGAAAGGAAAAAAAATGCACGGGGGAAGGACAGAGGAAGAGGGTGAAACATTCCCTCGTAATAAAATGCTCATCCGCAAGCTGAATGGTGCGATTTGAAAAGAAGTTACCTCACGAGCTCCTGGGTAGCTATAGGGACAGGAGGAGTCTCCGAGAAGATCTAAGAGTCGGATTCATTACAAGAGCGGGGTGAACTTAGGGCAGTAGTATTCAGTCCCGTGGAAATAAACCCCCGGGTCTGTAGTTTCTGAAAAGAGAAATGAACCATTCAAAAGGAGGCGATGTAGTCATTCACGTTCAAGTGGTGCAAGGGTCGATCCTTCTTTGAAAGGGATTAACTTCTCAAAAGGCAATCTCAAAAAGTAGCCTAAAGAGGAAAGGAGCGAACGATGGAGCCCGCAAGAAGGTAAAGGAATGGAGAAGCAAGACCGGCAAATGATTTTCTAACTCGAAGTAATTCTTAGGATCCCGGTTAAAAGAGAGGGAACTTCCTTAAGGAGGGATCAGCGGGGGGCCTAGGAAAACTGGTGGGCGCAACAAAAGTACCCGACGAGAGGAGGGGAAGGTAGAAGGGGAGAATGAATAAGGGGATGACTCCTTCTTTACGGGGTATACGAGTGGAAGCCCGCGCCAGGGCTAAGAACTGAAGAGAAAGCGTAAAGAATGTATATCACATCGAAAAGGTCTAGGGAGAGAAAAGATCGAGAAGAGGGAGGAGTGAAAAAAGGAAGGCTTGGATTGAAGCGAGTACGGGGGAAGACTTTCTCCCTTGAATTCGGTCGAGGGCGAAAAGGTTTGGAGGAGAAGGGAACGTTCCACCTTTTACAGGCTCCTGGCCGGACGAAAGGAGAGGATCGAGAAAGAGACGAGGGGAACTCGACTTAGAGTCTCTGGACAAAGAAATCCTTCGGAACCTGAGTTAGGGAACGAAGTGAGGGGGCTCTTGACAGGAGGACTTGGAGGATCAAGTGGCTAAAAGGCGACGTGGGCAAAAAGGAAACTTCTTGGATTCTCCCGGTTTTGTTTATGAAGAATACCCAATTTAAAAACATCAGTGATCGTCTGAAGCCGAAGAAGGAGAAACTGAAAGGGTAGTAAGGGTTAGGAAATCGGAAGGAGAAGGGAAGGATATGAAGGAGCCCTAACAAGTGTAGGATAAAAAACTCCTTTGGGAAGAGTAGGACCTGAAAGAGGCGACTGCTTCCCGGGGAGGAAGGTATGGGCCAGACCTTCGTGAGCATATTGACAGAAGCCTGCCAAAATGAAACAGAAACTAGAAAGGTAATCGGGGAAAGACTTTCGGGAAGGGATCGAAAAGAAGGAGAATAAGGAAGAAGCGCAAGTTTTTGTGAAGGTCTGACTTTTCCTTTCATTGAAAAAGACAGACCCTTATTAGAGAACGGGTTTTACTCCCAACAGGGGAGGAAAAAAAAAACGAAGACAGGGAAAGGAGGAGAATCGTGGGGTAGGGAAAGCAGGAGTGAGTCTTGTTATGAGAAAGCGTTGCACATTTTCTCCTGCGAATTAAAGGAAAGAAAAAGAACGTTTCCGGGAGGAAGAGGAAAACACAGAATATCGTCGGTAGAAGGGTACATATCTTGCAGAAGAAACCATGAAAGATGAGAGGAGGAAGGAGAGCAGAGCTTAGCCGGAACACGAACCTAAGGAGTCGTCAGGGAAGAAACCCAGCATTGAAGGAGAAGAAACGGAAAAAGAAAGTCCTGGTTCTACACCTGGGTCAGGAATGGGTAAGCCGGAGGATTAGAATCTGGAAGAGGGGAGAGACAAAGAAAAGGAAAAAGGCGTAGGAAAGGCACAATCCTGTCCAGAAATGGAAGTCAGCTCCGCCATTCGGGGTAGAAAGGAAGGGGTAAGGAGGAAGAAGTACTACATCTGAAAAGAACGTTCAGCGCCGCTGA
>Ga0179591_1341712_pt1 | contig 12771 bp, 14 predicted proteins | sample CZOMad2_1_08_16f_FD_182891 | JGI IMG/M metagenome (GOLD analysis project Ga0179591, IMG submission 182891) | Vadose zone soil fungal communities from Angelo Coast Range Reserve, California, USA - CZOMad2_1_08_16fungal (PacBio error correction) | ecosystem: Environmental > Terrestrial > Soil >...
CATCTTATCCACACCTCAGGCTCGGAAAAACCTGTGTGAACAAGAAGGAAAAAACAGAGCGAGATATTCTTACTCGGCAACTCCAGGAGCTTCTCCAAAAAGACTATCAGACTGAAAGGAATCAAGGGGGCGTATTCAAAAAACTCAAGGAGTCTGGAAGAGGAGGGGACCCTAGGGGAAAATATTAATTGCTACAGTGGAGGAAAAACGCCGAATGAACCGTGGTCATTAAAATCAGAAAATGAGGCCACAAAAACAGTAAGTATTCGTCATAATCGAGGTCGACACAAAGTCACAAAGGAGTAAGAATCTGCCGGGAAAAGAAAGCTGTTCAATTAAAAGAAAAAAAAAAGTGCAAAGAAAAGGAGGCACACTAGAACTCCGGGACAACATTAGGCAAAAGGACTTTACAGCATTAAAAAACAAAAAGTATTACAGGGCGTGATAGCAATCATGATAAGGGAGGAACCAAGCAATAGACAAAAAGAAAAAACGAAAAGAAAAAGAAGGACAAATAGACCTCTGGACCGTCAATGGTCAAGTCGTCACAAACCAGGTCGGCACCGGTTGGAGCCCGAATGCATGGGGAAAAGAAATGTGACCACCGAAAAAAAAATATCAACCGAATCACCAACGGTGATCCAAGGAACCGGCGAAAAACCACAGCTATGTTGAAGGCAGCCTATGTTTAAAAAAAGACAAAGAAGGATTCCGAGCCTTCGGGACACAGACGGCAAATGCAGGACGAAATCTCCGGTGGCCTGTAAAGCTTCTGTCCGGAGGCAAGGCCACCAAGAGCAACGTAGTGAAGTACCATGGTAAAAGGGAAAAGAAGATCTTGGCGACCGCAAAGTAAAAAAAAAAGCAGCAGGCAATTCTCCAGAATCGGGAAGGATGAGGGAAAGGCACAGCAGAAGAAAAAAACAACCTCGGAGCCTATAAAACTTGTCCCCGGAGGTAGACGAAGTCCGGCTATTTCTAATGAAAAGACAGGGAAAGCAAAAGTCGCGAATCAAAACACACCCACCAAATCAAATACGTGATCACGCACTGATGAAAGCGTAAAAAAAAATTTAACCTTGTTATTAGGGAGGAAAGGAAAATGAGAAGAAGCAAAGTGACGGAGGAAAATCAGCGCCAGTAATATCGTCCCAGGATAGGCACGTGATCAGGAGGAGCACAACCGATTGCAAAAGGGGCAAAAGTAAAATATCGACGTATGTCTGAAAAAAGCGTCGAAGATCAAAAAAAAAAAAAGAGCAATGAGAGACGTAATAAGTCGCTAAACGGCCAGTTATAAGCGCGAAGGAGGGCTGGGAGGGAAAAACAAAAAAAAAAGACAAAAAATGGAACTTATCAAACCAATAAAAAAAAATGCGATGAGGGGGGAGAAAAAAAAGTCCCAGGAAGCACGCAACGACATGGCGCTCGGGGAGGGGGGAATGGAGGTTTCACAGCCGCTGCTTGGAGATGAAGCGAGAAAAAGGCGTATCTGGGGAAGACATGTGCAGTTTGGAGAAAAAAAGCAAAAAAATAGCTAAGAGGGGGGAAGGGAAAAAGGGCATGCTGCCGAGAGTCAGGTGATGATTGCTAGTCAACAAAAAGAGATTTGCTCACGAGTAGCGATTCAAAACATCACCAACTCTGTCCTTGAAGAAGACACGGTAATGCCGAGAACAGAATATCGAAAAGGGGAATTAACACTATCCCTAGAAAAGCACAGTCACTGGAAGGACAAAGGAAATCAACAACCACCAGGGGGAGTAGGAAGGGAAAAAGAAACTGGCCCGAAAAACAAACACCGACGGAGGAGAAGCAACCAAATAAAAAAGAAGGGGGAAGCGCCAGGACCAAGAGGGGGTAAAAGAACTGACAAACAACAACACGAAAGGGACAGAAAGTTTGAAGACTTGGGGAGCCGAGACAGGAACAGAAAGAACATCAAAATTGAGTTGTGGCTACTCACACCATAAAGAGTACAGCAGCATCCCGAATGGGAAGCGGAAGGTGCGGTACCAAAAGAAGACAAAAAAAGAAGAAAGAAACCGATAAAAACAGCCATAAGAAAACATCATCGGCCAGAGAAGAACACACAGCGGAATCCAAGCCAAAAAGCACAAGTCCGTGCAGAGAAGCCGAAGGAGGGCACGAGATCAAAATGGCACGGAAGGTCTCAAAAAACCTAAAAAAGTCTGGGGAAAAAACAGCGGGGACATAAGGGAAAAATCAAAAAAACACCAAAAAAAAAACGAATAACAACTGTCCAGGGACACCTTAAAAAAAAAAGCAATACCCTCAGTTCAGGGAAAAGGTCGAAACGCCAAAAATGAGAACAAAAAAAAAAGCAACCAAAAAAAGAGTCAGTAGACAAATCAAGTTTCAGCACATGGGGGGGGAAAATTCAATACCAAAAAAAAAACAGCCTGGCCGATCTCAATCGACACACAAGGAAAGAAACCAGAAAGCAGCCCAGGCTCAAAAGAGGAAGGGTCTGAACAGACAATCTGCAAACAATCCTTGCCGGAGTGATCACGATCTTTGATCGGGGGCGTGAAAAAATTATTCGAAAAAAAAAAAGTCGAAAAAAAAAAACTCAATCCGAGAACAGGAGCGAACAAGGGAAGGTCAAACAAGGATTTCGATCATCAGAAAAGCGAAAAAGATTTTGAAATTCGCTGAGGATAGAAAAAAGACATACGAATTAAAACCACAAAATTGAAGAACAAGGGGAGTAGAAAGGATATGGATCAAAGGAAACAGAAAAACAAAAGAGCGAAAAAAAAAAGAAACTGCAATGAAAGCAGGCACAAACATATCTGCATGTGTTTTCCTAGCAAAATAAAACCAATAGAGAAAGAAACAGAAAAAGGACAAGAACCTTCCTGCAAGGAAAAAAGAGGAACGAAAGAGACAACAAACCAAACTAAAGATAAAACTCAATCGAATGCAAAACCGCAATGAAAACTTCAAAATCAACCAGGGGGAGTAAAAGGGGTAAAATGAAACGGTATGCGGGGGGAAAACAGCGAAAACAAAAGGCCAAAAGACTGGAAAATTTCCTGACACAAGAAGAAACCCCTTTTAAAACAACATAAGGAGGGAGAACGGGAAAAACAGCTCCCAAAGCAAAACAAATCGCCGCATCGGAGAGGAAAGAGATCCTGAAAACATAAAACCGCAAGAGGAATATGACTGGACATAAAAACTACAGGGTCAGAACAAAAAGTCCACTAGGAAGGACAATGTCATACTATGGGGGCTCCACTAAAAAAAAACAAAAGGGGGGGACATATAAGTGGAAAAACTAAAGAACCGGGCGGAAAACGGTGGGGGTGGGACAAAGGACAAAACAAACAGATGATAGTAACTACCATCGCAAAAAAATCAGATCACAAGAAAAAGGGAAGAAAAAGGCTAGAACAAACCCGAGAAACAACAAAACAGAAAAAAAAAAAAAAAAAGAAAAAAAAAAGAGAAAGAAGTGATCAAAATACAGCATTCACCCTAGGCCCGAACAAAGTGGAAATAAGGAAAAAGGAAACACACATCGAGGAGGAACGAAGCGCCTTGTATTGCAAAAAATTCCCAATAATAGAGGAAGAAGAAGAAGGGGAGAAAAAAAAAGTCAGAAACAAAACGCTGTCAAGGCGGCAATGCGACAAGGAAAGGGAAAAATGGCATGAGGAGGCGAGGAACGAGAAATGTCCTCTACACCTATACTGCTAAAAGTTTGAACTAAGGGGAGCTGGAAAGAAAGTGAGCGGACGATTACGAAGACAATGCAAATTGCATAAGAACCATGAAGATTATACCCAAAGGTCGGAAGGAAGGTAGAAAAGCCGCAGAGAGCGCCCCTTCGAAAATTTTCATTTAGATTACCTGGAGAAGCAATGGGATAGGGAACCATAACAAGCGAGAACTTGACTGGTCAAAAGTAAAAGGAACAGAAGGGACAAAAAGGGGAACGAAAATCACATATCAGTTTGGCAGCCCGGGGGGAGGGACAAGAAACTATAAAACGTCATCAACAAAAAAAAAAGGACAAAAATAGAATGGAAAAGAGGAGGGGGAAAAAACCGAAAAAAAAGAGGATGGACCAACTTTGTACAAGAACAAATACGGCACTAGGAAAGTCGTGGGGGGGGAATGACCTAAAAAACGGAGCGCTGAACGAAGGGACAAAACCAATATGGAAACAGGAATCGGAACAGGGAGGGACAAAAGAGGAGAGGAGAACGATGCTTCGCTACCTTGAGGAAAGAACAAAGAGGAGGGGGGAAACAAAACAACAAATTTGAGTTCATGGAAACAATGGAGAGGGGAAGGGATTATCAAAGAAAGGGAATGGAAGAAGCGCAAAGGTAAAATTATCATCTGTATCATAATGGGTCAAGCAGACAAGCAAAAAGAGAGGAAATCCATCTAACAATAAGTAAAAAAAAAAAAAGGAAAAAACAACTCCCTCTCTTTAACCGGGAACCAAGACGGAAAAGATAGGAAAAAAGTTCCCGGCATCAGCCAAATTAACGCTGCGCAGTTCAATCAAAGACAGGGAAAAGGGAAAAGGGGAAAAGCAGTCCTCGAGGCTAGACTGAGATGGGAGGGAGAAGGAGGTGGGTGAAAAAAAAGAAAGAATGTCAGAAACGCGAATGCCCTTTGACATTAATGGATTGGGAAACGACAGGAACGTTCCCGTCTTAGATTCGATGGAGGCGCAACCGGAAAAACAGATGAGAAAGCACCGGGCGCCTAAAAAAGACAGAAAGACACACAAAAAAAGGGCCGCCTCAAAAGAAAATGAGAAAAGGTGAAAAAGAGGAATTGAATAGAGAGGCAAATTGTCATTACTCCAGTCATGTCTGCTTCTGGATTGACGGGAGAGAGAGAGGGGGAAAATACTGTGAAGAAAAAAAAAATAGTTAGTAACCAAGTGACATAGAGGGGGAAGGGAGTAGGGAGGAAAAAGCAGGAAAACCAGAATAAACACCTTATCGTGCAGTCGGGAATAACCAGAAGGAATAAAAAGGGAACATTCATAAGGAAGCACAATTTCAAAACAAAGGAAGAGAAGGAGTTTTCCAAACAAGCGTTCTTTTGCACAGCCGAGAGAAGTTCGCATCGAGGGGGACTGGGACATACTAACAAACAAGGTCAGGACATGCTATCTAAACATGTGTGGGGGAATGGGGAGGACACAGAAAATCAAATAAAAAAAGTCCCAAAAATCCCCCCAGGACCTTCTGAAGTCATTGCAGAAAGTAAACAGGCAAAGTGAAGACAAGAGGACGTAAGCAAAGGGGGGGTCCCTAAAAAACAGCTACAGGACACAAAAGGGAGGACAAGACAAAGACGACTGAATGGTTTACCTCGGCACTCCCCAGACCATGGAGGAAGGATGATGTAAACGAAATACTGAGGTCAAAGAATGCAAAGGCGCGCAAAGTCGTGCAATTAAGAGCCAGCCCGGTGCAAAAGAAATCACAGAAAGACGAAGGGAAAAAAAATACACCAAAATCGTATTAAAAAACAATCATCCGAAAAAATGTGAAGGTGTTGTACGAGCCGTCAACCATAGGTATATTCCCAACACCAAAAAACCGTTCTAATGACCTTCAGGAGAAAGGAGAAGAAAAAAAAAAGAAGGAAAACGGGATCACTTGGAAACAGCAGATAAAAAAACTCAACAGGGAAAAAAACGCCGGGAAAAAAAGGTAGGAGGGAAGGAAAAAAAAAAAAGCAAAAAACGGCGCTACAACAAAAAAGAAAGAGACCGATGAAAAAAGATTGAAAAATTTAGAAGCTCGGCCGTTGAGGAGAGATCGCACACTGACTGAGGAAAAGAAAATGAAATAAAGAGTAGCGCCAATCACTCTGTCCCTAGGGACCAGAACGGAGAAGATAACTCTAATTAAACGGAAATACTCACAAACGACGGGAAGTAAACGGAGAGGAGGGGGATTTAAATCCCCAGCTTGCTAATGGTCATTCTTTCAAAATAAGGGCGGGATAAAAGGAGCATAAAAGCAGGGGGGGAATCAATGTGAGGAAGGAACTGTGACCTCAAAATTCAGCATCTCCACCTTAGAAATGATACGTCAGGGGAATAGGGGGGGGGGGAAGCAACACAGGAAATCAGATTAACGGTCTTTTCTTACTTAAAAAGAAAAAGAAATCGATGGGAGGAAGGGGCAAGCCGGGTCGAAAACTAAACAAAAAGGGTAATCGAACAAATTAAGAACTGTCTCCTACTAAAAAGACGCGAGACAAAGGAACAGTATAGAGACTAAAACCAAAAAACAGAGGGGAGTAAATCGAAAAAAAAAGAGAGAAAGGGACCAACGACAGGAGGAGCAGACGAAAATCGGAAACAAATCTACAAAAAGCATATTAATATTCTTTTCTCGGACCCGGGAACTGGAACAAAACAAGAGGGGAAAAGGAGGAGGCGGGGACAATCCGATCCTTTACAATCAGCAAATCAGTAGTCAGTGGTGGCCTCAATCCCAAAAAAACGCTCAGAATCCTGCAAGCATAAGCGGGATTGGTGCGGACCCCGATTCAGGCCCGGACGGATCCCCCCCTCACGGCCCTGAAGAACAAGGGGAACAGAATCGAAAGATTACCCAAACAGCGGAAAAAGAATCAAAACTATACAATGGGCACTGGTACGGGAATTGCGATCACAAAATAGAATCATTACATCGGCCTATAAATGGCGCCCCTTCAGGTCCTTTATGGCAGACAGCAAACTCTAAAAAACAACGCAGGACATCAAACTTCCTCGAAAGGCGCACAATTAACTCCATTTTAGGACGAACATATCTTAACCAAAGAAGAACTCAAAAACAAACCTACAAAAGGGATCGGGAATAGTCAAATTGAAAAAGGTAGTGACTCCAGACTACACAAGCTCCCAGCCTGGCAGAGATCAAGCGACGCCGGTCATCAACAAGATATAAAAATTTCGCCAACACGCCAACAAAACGAACTGCTTACCTGCAGGCTTGGGAATAGAGGACGAACACTAGGGCGGGGGATCTGAAAGCAAAGAAGGCCAGTGCCGGCTAATCATAAGCGCACAAACAGGCGCAAAGGCGAAGTCGTGACAAAATATGGGAATACTAATATTTCTAATTGAGGACAGAGGTGGTCCATAAAAACTACTAAAAGGTAAACTTTTAAACGACAAAAATAGGAGCCGGGGACGGCCGGCCACTGTGCGGACTAGGGTTATAAAAAAACTAATCGCCAAGATCTTCAAAGGGGAAGAACAAAGAAAGCGTCAACTTCAAGTTGGTGCATCTTCAACACAGGAGAGGGCGGTCAAAAAAAAGGCAAAAACGAGCAGATCGCCTCGGAGGCCCTACAAACAAACGGGGGAGACAAAAAAAAAAAATAATCGGGAGGAAAAAAAAAAGCTGGCAAACCCTAAACCATGAAGCCTTTTCCCACGGGGTTCAGAAGGTTGGATCAGGTGGGAGGATGACCAAATGGGGGAAGGGCCGAGATACATGAATCTCACCGGTTTCCTTCTGGGATGGCAGAAACGAGGGCCAACCAACTGAACCAAACCATTGGCACGAAAAAAAACAAAGACATATCCGCGATGCAAAAGGAACAAAGAGAAAGGAAGAATTGCAAAAAATCCGTCCCTACCTTAAACTGCACCGGAGTTCAAGTGACCATAAAAAACTCAAAAAAAAACTTGTCCCGGCTTCGAGGTAGGAGTTGAAAACACAAAGAAAAGGAAGGGGAAAAAACTAGGCAAAGAACCGTCCATTATCAGGTTTGAAAGTGTACGCCGCAAAGGAAAAAAGAAGGAAAAGAATGGCCGTCAGGTCCAGGAAAAAGCGAGCCACTCATCCGTCGCTACCCAAAGACCCAATAAAAAGAAACAAAGGAGCGAAAATCAATGCTACGAATACTAAAGATCCAAACGGAAAGGAAGGGAACCTGCCTAAAGAAAAAAGGGCAATTCTAAAATAGAACAGCGAACCTGGATGATAAAGTTAGGCCAAAGGCTCAGAATGAGAGAGCTGCCGAGGACAAAAAGGGTCAAAAGGCCTTGGGGAGAAATGAAAAGGACCGTACTCACGATGATGATCGGCGAACACTTCGCTAATTGTTCCTGCAAGTTGAAAAGTTTAGATCAGAAGGACAAAGGAAAAAGTGCAAAGAAAACAGAAAAAAAGAAACACAAAAAAAAAAAAAAAAAAAAAGAAAAACAAAAAAAAAAAAAAAAAAACAAAAAAGAAAACAAAAAACAAGAAAGAAAAGAAAACAAACAAAAACAGAAGGACAAAAACTGCCCTTCGTGGTGACTCAAAAAAGGTCATACAGCACAGTAGCATTATATGCCGATAGTGAACAGTAAAGGAAAAAAGGTTGAGGGGAGAAAAGCTATAGGAAAGAAAAAAACCAGTGAAGCTAGAAAACGGGCGGGCCAGCGCGGTTCTGGTACATGGTCAGAAAAAAATTCCGAAGAAATTGACCTAACAAAACATTCCAAAACATGTCTGGTGGCAGCCAAGGGGGGGGGAGCATTGTCCCAGAATAACGCAGAAACCAAACACTGAAGAAAATAGACTAAAACAAAACCCCACGGAGAGGGAAGAACGAACAACTAAAGGAAAGTTCAGATGCATCGCAAATGGGACAATATCACTTTATAACGTGACCAGGACACATAATAACGGGCAGCAAAAGAGGCGAAAAAAACACCACGAAGGAAACATTATACGAGAATTCAACATCGGCCGTTCCGCGAGGAAGAAAAGGCAAAAGCTTGCAAAATGTAAGAGAACTCAGTGTAGATCACCACCTCCTGGGCAATGACATGACGGACCTCGGGTGTAAAAAAAAAAAATGGAACAGAAGGTATGAAAAGAAACTTCAAAAATGTCCGTAAAATTATATGAAGAGTGGGGAGGGAAGGACCGAATCATCCGCTGATAAAGAGTCGGACAAGCGCCAGCCTCAGAACAAACAGACGCGGAGGGAACCGGGGGTCAAAAAATATACTCAAAACAAAACCTCAAAGAGCGCAACAAGTAAAAAAAAAAGAGGGGGAGGAAATCGATTTGAAAAAAGAGACAATGTACTTTAAAATATCAATAAAAAGACGGTGGAAAAATGCTGATGGGAAGGGAAAAAAGGGAAGAAGGGACTAGGTTCGGTGCCAAAAGAGCCTAAAGGGCCCTTCCAAAACCAGAAAAGGCGGCGACAACTTCACTAAGGGGTGCAAAAGTCGGCCAGCGTCCTGTGCAGTCACATGAGGGAAAGGAAAAAAAAGCAAAAAGCGCCACTCTCAAGGGGACAAGAAATTTTGCTGAAAATACTTTCGGCGATTGTCATAGAAAAATCTGGAAAAAAAAGTAAGTACAGGAAACGGAGGAGAGAAGGAAGACCTCTTTGAAGAAACGATGGCGTGAAGACAATGCAAAGGCAGCACGGGTCGAAATGGGGTAGATGAAGGAGCATGCAAAAACAGCTCGGCACCAATGTCGCGGAAAAAAAGGGCACAACACAAGGAAAACAACAGGAATACCCAAAACATGGAAAAGCCAGGGGGGATCAAGAAAAAAAGTGAGAAGAAGAAACATGGGGTAATAATCTGTTCCGCCAAGGGAAATGTGAAGAGAAACTTCGGGGGAAAACAAAAGTACTACAAATCATGCTGCAGATGAGACTTTGAGTCGCTCATAGAAAAAAGAAAAAGACAGAAGAAAAAACCATGCGGCTCATTAAATCAGTTCGATCGAAGATCTAGAGGGAACCGGAAGATAAAAAGAAGGACCGAAAGAAAAAATACGGGCAAAAATGAGGCTGATGGTGACCAAAGCACCTATCAACAGCAATGGAGACAGGAATGATGAGGAGAATACTAGAAAAAGGGCGAGGAAGAACAACTTCTAAAAGCAAAAATGAAAAGGGGAAGCACGGAACAAAAATGGAAGCGACCAAAAAGCTCCAACCCAAAAACATATACGGATTCCAAAACCTTCCAGCTATTGGTGAAGAGAGGTGGTTGTACAAAGTCGGAACAAGAATGTCAAAGAAGTAGCAAAGAAGACAGGCGTCACTTTTATACTGCCCAGGTGGGACCGAAGAAAAAAGACACAAAATGCAAGAACGCTAAGTCGCGGTCGTGAAGGCAGCGGCAAAACGCGAGAAAAGCCAGCGAACATCGTATAAAACAAAACGTAGAGGGCCTGATGCGCAAGATACTAGGCTGAAAATATAAACTAGAAAGGTGAGCTGTTTGCAACCATATCCAAATGGACTATAGCGGGAGAGGGGAAAAAATGAAGTACAAGAAAACAGGAAAAAGGAGTCTGGGGGAGGTAAATTCCCAGCCGGCTGCTCTGAGATATCGAAGGGGCGGAAGCTGTGAAGGTAAATGGTCGGAAAACATCCGGGTATCCGAAGGAACCGGTCAAATTCAGCAGAAAAAGGGATAAACGGCCTCTGAGAGGCGGAGGGGGAGTAAAACAGATAATAAGGGGAGCTTAGCACTTACTTAGATCAAAAGCACTCATCGCTAGGGAGCCTAAGTTTGGCAGAAGAACGGTCAAGAGAACAGATAAGAATGCGAGCCGCCATTCAGCAGGGCTTCGCGACGGAGGCTACCGGTCGAAAAGTAGAACTCACAAAAAGGGAGGATGAAAAGAAGGGAAGAATGGAATACCTGGTCTTAGCCGAAATCGGAACCGAATCGAGAAAAAGGGACAGGACGTCAAAAGCCAGTCTGTTTGGATGAATACTGGGCAGAAGGACCCGGATCTTAGCAAAGGAGCAGGGGGTTCGCACCGAGCAGAAAAGAAGAAAACGATCACTGTGTTGGGCGACTCATACCCGAACTACTACGAGAAAAGGAAGGTGTCAGGGGGAGAAACTGGTGGCGGTCAAGAATGAGCCGACAAGACCCATAAAAACGGATCCCAACACGAGAACTATAACCTGAAAAACTTCGACAAAAGCCAATACGAACATAGAAAAAAAAAGAAAGAAACTACTAAGACAATTTCGAAGAAAGTGTCTAAAAAAACGAGTAACATGGAGAAGAGCATGGAAAAGGAATGGCCTATAAAAGATGGACCGCTTCATTGGCCAAGAGACGGCAAGCAGCCCGTATAGAGAAGAAACGGGAAAAAAGCAAAAAAAGCAACAAAAAAACGACGATACAGGCCTCCTATGCTTAACAATCAGGGCTGACAGAGAGGAAAAAAAAACAGTCCCATTTTTTCCCCGGAACAACTCGGTTGAAGGGGCAAAGGGGGGTGCTCATACAGAAACGGCACCAGCCTTTGTCTCAAGCAAACAAGTACAAACAGAACAATAAAAAATTCTGGCACGGCGATCGAACAAACTAGCTTCCTGCAACACGGGAAAAATAAGAATCTGGAAGTGGAGAAAGGAAAAAGCGAGTAAGCCGGCCTTCTCTTCAATCGGAAAACAACAGTAACGGACCGGGAGGGGCGAAAGGAAAGGAAGGTCCTCATACCGAGGCATTTCTGTAGGAATGACGCGGCGGGTGACAAAGAAACAAGAGAGATTACAGGCCTTGGCTCAAAGGCTGCCAAATGAGGAGACTTTGAAGAAAAAGATTGAAATCGAACGGACTGAAAAAAACGGCAGTGGGTCAGAACCCAAAAAAAAAAAAGGGACCAAAGTAAACAAGAAGAGGACGAGCAAAACCTTCACGGCGGAGGGAACGAAGGAAAGTCAACAAACAGGGAAACAACGGCTGCAAAACAATCACGGATGGCAACAACAGCAAGGCCTTGGCGAAGGGCTCCCAGGGGTGGAAAAAAATGGGGGACGGGAAAAATTGGTGTGAAAAGAAGAAATGACAAAAAACGGGGTGGCAGAAAATATATGTTAAAAGGGACGGACGCGAGAACTTTTCCGCTGAGAGCTTTGGGCCAAAGGAAGAAACCAAAAAACAGAAAAAAGAAAAGCGGAAGAAGCCTCAAAGCTCGCCACCGATCCCCAGACCAACAACCAGGAAAAAAAAGTTCCGAGAAGGAAATTTCATGACGCAAAAAATGAAAAGTCGCAGAAAATCCGGTCCCGGCGGTCGGAAAGTCGAAGGGAGGAGGAAATAGAGAAATAAACGGAAAAAGGGAAACACCGGCGCCGGCAGTCTCAGCACCCGGGAGAGGAAAGAAGAAGGCGAGTGCCGTGACAACAACTAATCAAGGACAACGAATAACGGCTTCAAAAAAAAAAAGCCAAAAAAATCAGACAAAAAAAAGGCATCAAGCACAAGAATCGGAGACAGCAGGACATTCCGGCCGTTGCTCGAGAAGACGCATCGGGGCGCGAAACAAACCAGGGAAAAAAGAAAGGGTATCGCATAAAATCATCGGAAAAAGACGGCAACGAGGACCAATGGAAGAAAAGACACACCGAGGGAAGAGCGAAGGGACGCTAGTAAACAAGGATCAGAGGATGAGCGAAAGCGAACAATCAGTGACAGAACGGAAAAAATTGCCCAGAAACTTCAAAAAAGGAACTACAAACAAAGAACCATGAAGAATAACGTACCTGCAAGAAAGGGGAATGACAAAAGGATGTCTAATCCAAGGGGAAAGCCACTTAACGGGAAAGGAAAAAAAAATTTATGGCAGAAAAGCATACAGTTCAGAGTGTCGAAAAGAAAGGCCCAAGATAAATAAAAGAGTCAGGGGGCACCAGCAAATCGGCGAGAAGCAAGAAAGGAGGGGATAACGAGGTCAAAGGAAAAAACCAAAATGGGGGGACTGGCCC
>Ga0179591_1232145_pt1 | contig 12768 bp, 21 predicted proteins | sample CZOMad2_1_08_16f_FD_182891 | JGI IMG/M metagenome (GOLD analysis project Ga0179591, IMG submission 182891) | Vadose zone soil fungal communities from Angelo Coast Range Reserve, California, USA - CZOMad2_1_08_16fungal (PacBio error correction) | ecosystem: Environmental > Terrestrial > Soil >...
ATGGGGCGGAAACACACCTAGAAACGACAGATAATGAATGGGGTTGTCCTAAAGAATTCAGGTGAATTTGCAGAGCGGGGCGTCATCAAACAACCGAAAGATTAGGGACGTGGGGAAAACTATTATGCCACCCTCCTCAACGTTACCGGACAGTACCCAAGAATCCCAAGACCCCAGGAGATCGAGAACCGGTTGCTTGCGATTACGTCTTGAGCACTTCATCTCGAGTCACGATACCACGGCAGGGGCCAGAAAGAAAGATGAAAAACTAAAAAAATGGGCGAGCGAAGCACGAGGATCTGAAGAATAATGAAGATTTTTTCAAATCGGGGGGGGGGAAAAAAAGGGGACGCGAAACAGCGGGGGTGGCGCTAGGGAACGGAATTTAGTTTTTTAGGGCTCAAGGAGCAGAACACCGTTCGTACTTTCTGAAACAGGATTTCGGCGCAATGAATGGCAGAAAACTGGACAACTTCTCAGAGTCGACATGCCATCCGTCAGTGGAACTCGGCTTCAAAAAAAGGATTTTGGCTGTGCGGCCGTTTGGTGCGAGCAGGATAAGCGGGAAGGTACGCCATGGCGATGAAAGCACAACAAATGGGAGGAGTAGGGAAATCGAAGCCACGGGAGCATTACAGGAAAGGGAAACAAGGACCAAGACACAGCATCGCTCCTTGCGGTAGTCCTTGTTTAGAATTCCACCAAACCGATAGGTATCGGGCAGGGGGAACATCAGGTAAGGGGGGAAAAGGGCGAGTTAGGAAAAGGGGGTGGCGGGAGATGGTGAAGGGGACTGTCAGGGGTTACGTACAGTGCTGGATCTCACTTAGAAGGGGATCTCCAACGGGATGATCAGAAAAGCAAACCCAAAGACGGAGAGAAAACACCCAGTAGAAAAATAAACAAAAAGTGTGTCTTAAAGGAGGTATCGGCGTGTAAACAGGGGCGCATCGGCCAGGAACTCGGGATATCATAAGGTTTGACATGGATGCTACAGATGAAGATCCCCTGAAGCATCAATCGAACGAAGGAAAGTGGGGATCTCAGGAGGTACATACGAAAGTGGGGTCGCAGTTTGGGTTCCGAATAGTTGCGGTGGCGGAACTGTCAAGGAAGGCACGGAGCACTCACGAGAAACGCACATACCTAAAATCAACTCTATAACCAAAGAGGGGGCATAAAAAAAAAGGATTCAAAAGAAAGACATATCAGTTTAAAAGGGAACATTCAGGACGGAGCGGTGCAAACGGCCATGTGAGCTATAATAAATTAAAGGGGGAAGGGATGGGGGCTAAGGATATAGTAATAGGAAGAGAAAAAAAAAAAACAGTTCGCAAAGAAGAATGGGGGGGGCGCCAAGCTCAGCATTGGGTTCTTAATACGGACCCAAAGGGAAAAAGGGGGGACACAAAAAAAAGATTAGGAAAGGGGAGAACTCTAGTACTACAACACCAGCCTAATACCGATGTTGGACATAGTCTTCAAAGGGAAGTAAAACGAAGGGGGGAGGTCGGGAGTTGCGTTAATGGGGGAGGGTAGGGGGGGTTTAGCATCTTCCTCAAAAGTCAGACAGTGGTAATGAAAAGAAGGAAGGCATGAAGAAAAATCATTTGTTTTCAAAAAATGAAAGAGGGAAAAAGGGATTAGACTGGGGTGCGGCTACCTGGGAGGAGTGGCAAAAGTAAAAACACTGGAGAAGGAAAGGACAGTGGGGGGGAAAAATTGTGGGAAAACGATTTGATTTCGAAACCTTGTTAAAGGGCCTTTAAGGGAAGGACTAACTCTAGCGAGAAGAATGTCAAATCTATAAGATCATTTTTGGCTACTTGTGAGAAAAGGGTCGTGCAACAGAATGGAATCAAAGGGGGGGGAAAAAAGGAATAGCGATAAAAACAACAAAAAGGGGAAGGTTGTAATAGATTCTCATTTGTAAAAAAGGGGGGATAAGGCGGGGAGAAGAAAAGTGGACACGTCAAAAGGGCCAAATGACCATAGAGGGGGGCTAAAAGGCAGGGGACAATTCTACAGAGGCCTAGACATTGTCATATCAATTACCCCGCGATAAAAAAGTGGGGCGACGACCCTAGGTCGCACCCCGTGAAAAAAGAAGAGACGTCCACCGGGGGTTGGGGGGGAAGGAAAACCAAATTGGAAAACTCTCCGCCTGCCTGAAGCTTATCATCCTCCAGACTATGCGTTGTAGTGAAACAAGATTGGAGAAGCCGGGGGCAAAAGATGAAATGGAGAAGAGAACAGGACGACTTTGGGGAACTGAGGGGGAAAAACGCATGGGAGTAACCTGCTATCCCCTTCAGGCCCAACTCCACGAATAACAAAGAAAGACAACATCGGGGGGAAGGGGGGGTAGCTATAGAGAAGACTCTTTAAGTGTGTTGAGGTCACTTGGGATCTTCACGGACCCCCTCTGTGGGGGAGGGGGAAAGAAAGCCATAGAAGGACAAGGGGGAGTAGGAAGCAGAGCAAAGGATCGGAAAGAAGCAAACCCGTCCTGTAAGTTAGAAGGGAGCCAACAGCCTCCTCGCTTTCAAATCCAGCTGATTAAAAAGGGAAGTGGGGGCAAGAGAGGGGAAGGAGCGGGTTGGGGGGGATTCAAATTGGGGTACTGCTTTCATGGGGGGAGTATTTGGGGGGGGAGGGTCGGTAGGGAAAAGGGAAAAGCCTTAATGTGGAAACCAACTAAAAGATGAAGCTAACCAAAAAAAAAATAAACCCATCTCCTCCTTTCCCACTACGCCAAGGAAAGCAGGAGGGGAGGGGGATCTTAGCAGCGAACTGCAAAAAAGAACTATGTCCAAACCGAGATAATACTCAGTAAAGGGGGGGGGAATCTTGCAAATTTTACAGACGAGCAAAAGTGAAAAAACGCTTAAGAGGGGGATGAGAAGGGGGGGTTGAGAACACTAGGTGGGGGGGATCATCTCAGTGTACAAGTACAAACCTAACTTACGCTCCAAGCATAAGAAAAGAAGCGGAAAACGCAGGAAGAAACGGAAAAGAGAAGGCAAAAGCTAAAAATCATCACTAAAATATGTAACGTTCAGGGGGGGGACAAGGGGGGAAAGGGAAAAGATAATCGGAGGGGTTTTCAAAGGAGGGGAAACCTTGAGGTAAAGGCTCCAATCATTCTCTCTGCGCAAGGAGTGTTGAAAAACGGCAACAAGGTAGGAAGAAAAAAAGGCTGAATGTTAAAAGGAAGACATTTGTTTTGGAGACTGCAGCAGGAGAATAATGGATGGGCATGAAAGGGGAATCTGTTCCTCCCCGAATTTCTCAAGGAAAGGGGAAAACCAGAACGAACAAAGAAGGGGTGTGCCAAGACGAAGGACTGGGAAAAGGACACCATCGGGATGAGCGATCCCGCGGACCATTTCTAGCCAGCAGGAAAAAGAGGAGTCACAGGTGACGGGTTAAATGCAAACCGCTAAAGAGCAGAAAAAAAAGCTCAGGCAAGGGGGCACGAGCAAAACTACTGGGGCCGAGGAAAATGCGCTGGAGGGGGATAATGAAGGGAGAAGTTGGGAGGGAAGCAGAGCAGGCGGTTAGGTAAAAGAGGTCGCAGGAGGGGAGTTTTCGCTCTTGCTGTCCGCGAGGAGAGGGGGAAGATAAGAGACAGGACAATAGGGAGAAAAGAAGTAGCGGAAAAAAAAAGGGTATGAAAGAGGAAAAAAATAAGTTGCTCTTTGGATGAGTAAGGAAGGTAAGAGGGAGGTTTCATCCTCAAGTGTCTTCTCAAAAAAAGGTCCGCCTCGGGCACAGGGGAGGGCAGGAGGGGAAAAAAGGAAAGGGACAGGAAAAAAACAACGATCAGGATTATCTGACAAAAAAAAAAAAAGAATCAGGTCTTTATGGCTCAGCTGCGACGCAGCAAGCCGCAAAAAAGGAGGAGGGAAATATGAGGGGGAGGACCTCATCCGGGATATTCGAAACCGAGCAAGGAAGGGGTTGGAGTTGGGACATAAGCATTCAGGTTTGCATTTTGCCGTGGTAAGGGGAAAAGGACCCAGGGGGGCAACAAATAAGAAAGAACGCGTTAGAGAGAAGGACGGGGACCGAACTATTACCTCCACAAAAGAGGGAAACCCGTACGAAAAATCGTGCAAATGAGACTCCGGGGAGGATAAAAAGGGTGGAGGGGCGGGAGTAAAGTCGTTTGGAGCTGACGGAAAGTCGAAGGATACCTCAACCAGGCTGGAAGAAAAAGGGGGGAAAACTTTAAACGTTGGCGGCCGAGTCACTGTAGGACCTCGTAAGGGAACATTGTCATCTATGCGGAATAGACAAGGGGGAACGGGTAAAGGAAAGGGAGAAGGGGGAAGGGAAAACGGGAGTGAATGTGGTTCAGTTGTTGTATTCTCAGAGTAAGGAATTGAAAAATCAAAGAAACCGGAAAAGACAGGGAGCCAGAGGTGATCGAAAATGTCGCACTTGCCCTCTAAGCCGATGAGGGGGGGGATAAGGAACAAGGAAGGGAGGTGGGACGCGCGAAACAAAAAGGATGGGGGGGGAGAGGGGGTGGTGTGAACAAGGAGTCTCCCCTCGTTGGGAGAGGAAAACTCTTAAAAGAGGAATGAGGATTTACGAAGTGGAAATGATGGGGGAAAAAACAGTAGCCGCGTAGGGGAGAAAAAGAGGGGGGAAGCCAAGAGAGTAAGATATTGTGTACTTTTACCCAAAACGCTTTTCAAAAGGAAAGGGGATCATAGAAGATAATCGAACAGGAGGGGAGCAAGGCCCCGGAACATAGGATATTATCGGGCAGGACATTGGTCAATTGGAATGGAATACCAAAACCGGGCCGGGGAAGGGTAATTGGGTTTCGTAGGGCTATTTCATTTAGGTTGGGAAAGGACGCGCGGAGTAAAAGGGAACAGTGCTTGGAGAGCAATTTATGAAGTCCTACCCGGTCATAAAAGGAAAACACCAAGCCTTAGGGAGAAAAAAGGAAGAAGAAAGAAAAACTGTGCAGCAGGGGCGGGGGGTAAAAAGGGAGGAGGTAAAACTTCGAAAGCCGTCCAGAAAGACGCGCATAGCTAGGAAAAAGAGGGAGGGGCAAAGAGCAGGGGGGATATAACAGAAAATGCAAAAGAAATGGCGCGGATCGATTTTGCAGATGGGGACGAGTTGGGAAGAATTTTTGTGGGTTGGTGGGAACGACCGGGTCGTTTTATGGGGGTGAGCACACAGGGAAGAATTGATCGGACGAAGAAAAAGAAGAAAGCAATAACACACGTTCCAATCGGGGGGCAAAACAAGGAAATCAAAAAAGAGGAAAAAAAAACTTAGGAAAAAGGAACCTTTGCCTTAATTCCGGGGATAGAGGAAAATTTCAGTAAGAACAGAAGCGAATAGGATTCCTTTTCGGAAACGTTCGAAGAAAGGAAAAGTAGGGGGGGGGCTCAAAAAAGAGATATAAGGGAAACCAGAAGGACTCGAAGATTGGACCGATGATAGTGAAAGCGAAAAAGAATTGTCAAACGTGAAAGAATCCAAAGTTGATCACCAAAAAAAAATAAAGGGTACCGTTAAAAGCAAAAAAAGCAAAAATAACAAGGAGGTTGACAGGGTGACGGCGTCTAGTTGAAAAGCTGGAAAAGGATGAAGGTTTCAGGGAAAGTGGTGGGATGTAGGGTGGTCAAAAAAGGAAGACAAGTAAAGGGGGGAAGGTCGAAATAAGAGTGGAAGACATGAATAAACAGCAGGGGTTTCGAAAGGGGCAGGTCAAATGTATGAAAAAAAGGAGGGACGGAGAAGGGAAGGGAAACGGGGGAGGGTGGCACAGAAAAGAAAAAGGGCGATAGGTGTTTGGGTCAATGGGTTGTGGTCTCCAGGGGGAGGTCGAAACCAGGGTGGAGCAGGATGGGCAGAGTCATGCCTCTAAAGTCTTGAGGAAGAGAAAAGGGGACGCAAAAGGAAAGGGGTGGGGAATGGGAAAAGGTAAATGGGCGGAAAGTGGACGTTCAGCGTTGAAGAAACCTTGAAAAAGGAAAAATAGAGAGAAAAAAAAAAAAAAAAGAGGAGAAAGGGGAGGAAAAGAGAGATATCCGTTTGCCAAAGGGGGGATACATTCTCTGCCGCAAACTGGCTGCCCTTTACACGGGGGAACCAGGCACAAGAGGGCGAAAGAAAATTCACCTGGAGAGGCTAAAATGCGCTAGAGGCAGAAAGGACAGGGGGGGCTCTCAAGGCTAAAAGGGTGGGTATCCGACAACTCTGGATACAAAAGGGAAAAACGAAAGAAGAAGGAATGGGGGTGGAAGTTGCAAAAAGCCTAGTCAAGAAACAGTCAAGGGAAAAGAACGGAGGGAGACACCGTAGCTCGATCTGTTACCGGGAACGGATTGGGGGGAGGCAATGGAAAAAAAAGGACTGAGGGAAGAAAAAAATATAAACGAGCTTGAAAATCTGGCAAAGCATCACGTCCCAGAAGACTTCAGGGGAATTACAAGAGAGAAAACACAGAAGAAAAATATTAAAAAAAGGGTGGAGCGTTGGGGGCTGCACGAAAAAGGGAGAAGTAAGAAAGCTGCGGGTTTGGGGGGGGGGGAGGTTAGGGGGGTCAGTCTTCACGGGGGGAACAAAAGGAGGGTGAGAGTGGGGGGGGACTTCTGACCGTCAAGCGAGAAAGGGGATAGGTCAATTTCCCATAGAAAGGAACCACTCCAGGGAAGGAAGGGGAGAAAGGTAGACAAATTCAAAGACATATAGCTCAAGGTAAGGGGGAATGAAGCGGTCATTACAAGGCATCGGCCCTGAGGAAGGTGTAGTTCGGGGAGGGGGGGGGGGAAAAAAGGCAGGGGGGGGAGCAGTAAGGTTTGTGGGATGGGGGGGGCAGGTCTTCATGATAAGTCGTAGACCGTGCGGGGAAAAAAGACATAAACGGGAAGGGATGGCTAAAAAAAAAAATGAGACACAACCTGCCGAACGATTGTAAAGGTAAGAGACACAAAAAAAACATTCAAAGTACGGGGAGGAGGAAGGGGAAGAAAAGGCGCGGCTGACAAGCATCCAGTTTCAAAACCGAAGGAGCCTTAAGGGCAGCTGGGGCGAAGGGGTTAAAAGGAAAGAGAAAAGGAATGAAAAAGGAACACAGTGTGAAGACGTGGGATGAGGAACTTTTTTATCGCGAAAAGGGGGGGACGGGTATTAATCTAGGGGAAGAAAGGAAGACGGAAAAGAGAAGAAGCACTTTCCTAAATAAGGGACCCAGCCGGACCGAAAATTAAAGAGGAGACAGGGGGCACAATAGCTAAATAATCACTAAGGAAAGAAGGGGGGTCACGGAGGTGTCCACCAAGTTCAACAATGTCCCGATAAGGATAGTTGGGAAGGGCAAGGATGAAGAAAAAGGAATGAAAAGAAAAAAGTGTCAGAGGAAGCTTGGGGGCAAAAAAAAAAGATGAGAAATGCATGTGCGATTTTGGAAAACGATAATGTTTGGGTCACGGGAAAGAAAACTGGGGAGAAAAAATGACTGGGGGCAGGGAGGGGGATCGCGATAAAAACTCCTATGGTACTAAGCAAGGGGAAAAAGACTTGGGGAGAGGTAAAAAAGAAGTACGTTGAGTGGTAAAAAGAGGCGGGGGGGGGCAGAGTAAAGAGGAAAAAGAGAAAGAGCGAAAGACCTGGCGAACATCTGGAATGGTCAACGTGGATTGAACCCGAAAAGAAAAAAGGTCCCAAAAGGGCAAAACGGTTCCATATCTCAACTTCGGAAGGGGACGAGGTAAAACGAGGGGCAGGAGTAGGAGAGGACAGTTAAAGTAGGCAACCTATATCTTGGAGGACGATGGAAAAGCAATTCAAGGGGCAAAAGGGCTTGGGTCTGGGGGGCCAAACTCGGGATAGGAATAGGGGGGGGGGAATAAAGAATCTCAAGAATACTTCATCTACAATCAACCGGGGGGGGGTGAAAAGGGAAAAGAAAATCTTGTGGATGAGGTGATTCCGTAAGAGTCGGGGGCGATATTCGGAGCTCACCGCTTCAGCGAGCAGCATTTAGGGGGAGGGTACTTGAAAAAAGGTGAACAATGAAAAAAAGGAAGGCACAGCAAGAAGGTTTGGGTTTGGGATGCTGACCACTCCAACCACTGTTTGGACTGGGGGAAAGCTAGTCAAACGAAGCTCTTAGAAAAAAAAAAGGAAGGAGGAGGAAAAAAAAAAGGGAGAAAAAGTGATGGAAAGACAGCCGAGATTAAAGAAAAGAAGGGTGGGTGTGATTTGTCCATAATGAAGGGGCTTTTCAGTTGCAGCGGGAGGGGAAAGGAAGTTGCAAAAGAAAATGGGGGTCAAAGACGAGGGAGGCCAGGGGGGTGAGACCCCATGGCCTGACAAACCCAAGACTTTAACAATGGAAAAACTAAGGAAAACGAAAAAAAAAGAAAACCTTATCGGGCAACGTTTGGAAGGAACCGTTGGGCGGGGCGATTACTCTTGATGCGCTTGGATCGTCGAGGTCCGAAGAAAGGGGAGGGAGGGCCATAAGGGAAAGTCGGGGGAAAAAGGAAAGGGGGAAAATGAGAAAGGAAAGAAACATAACCTGAGATCTGATGAAGAGGCAATGGGGGAGGTCCTTGAAGTCAAAAGCTGGGGGCAACATAGGAAAACGAAAAGGGGGGGGCAGAAAGAAACGGGGGGAAGGAAGTGGGAAAAGAGGGGAAGGGGACAGGGAATTTGAAAATCCATACCAGAAAAAATTCAACAAAGGGAGAGAAAGGAAAGAGGTAGGAGGGAGAACCTGCAAAAGGGGGGGTCAGGGAAAGTCCAGTCCTACGTGAACTCGGCTTAAAAAAAGGATTGGGGGGGGAAGGGGTTAAAACATTGCGAAAAAGAGGGGGGTGGCGAAGCGACAGAGGAAACGAACTTAAAGGATCTACGGGAAAGGGATCGTGAGGAAAACAAAGGTGGGGTCATTCGTGAAATCGGAAACAAGAGAATAAGAGTGGGGAACGGTAAAACCCAAGTCTTCTCCACTACTCAGAACTCTGAGGTCTGAGGAAACGGCAGGTGCGCAGGAGGTACACCCGGAACACAATACGAGTAGAGAGTGGGACAGGGGGGAAATCACTGAAGTAAAAACCCATGAACTTCGTTAGGGGAGTAAGGGGTGAGAGCTAGGGACAGGGGGGAGGGGGAAGGGGGGGGCAAAATGGGGAGAGGGGTACGGTGACACGGGGAGGGGATAGTCAGTCGGGTTGGGGGGGAAAAAGAAAGAAGAAAAAAGCACACAACATCAGGAAGTAAGAACCCCAGTCAGATCAAAGAGGCCAGCAGGGGAAATGGTCACGTCTTAGGGTGGTAACTTGGAGAAGGAAACGGAAGGGAGGAGGGTATAGCCCAGGGTGGGAAGAGGATAGACACAGGAAGAATATAACCGGAAGATCAATCACTATTATGAAAAAAGAGTTACAGGGCGCGGGGGGGGGGGGGGGAAGAGGTGGGGGGGACAAAGAGGTGTTGGATTAAAACATTGTCCAAAAAGAAGACAACAAAAACTCAAAAAAAAAAAAGAAAAAAAGAAAAAGAGAAAAAGAGGAACAGCCGATAAAAAAAACTCTGCTCAAAAAAAGGACCGGAAACGGTCCTTGACATTACCTTGTGGTGAAAAAAAAAAGGGACACTTCCATTAACGTGACAAGGCTCAGGAACGGAAAAAGGACGGAAGGGAAGGGATAGGGCTTCGGGGGGAATTCAATGAACAAACGGCTATCAGATTGGGAATGATCTAAAAAAGGGCTCAAGCCCATAAGGGGGGAAAACGTGACGGACCTAAAAAATTTAAGGAAAAAAAAAAAAAGAAGAGTTACCTTAAGAAAGACGCTACCCAAGAAAAAAACCGGTTGCAATAGGGTCAGTCTAGGGGACGAGGGAGGATGACGGTGCAAAAAAAAGCCAGTGTCAGGGAGGGAGGGTCGGTAGGGAGAAAAGAAAAGGCCGACAAGGAAAGTAAAGAGATAAAGAAAGTTTAAAATTCATTACCCCCACCGGGGGGGTGGGGGAAAGGACAAGAGGAAAGAGCAATTGAAAAATGAAGAAGACTCAGGCGTCTGAAGGAAAAAATTGCGGAGGTGTTTGGGCAACATGACAAACCAGAGATTCCTGAAGGGCGTATGGTGGAAACTGGGGGGGGGGAGGAAAGGCATGAAGAAACAATGGTGGGAAAACCGGGGGAACAGTCCGAGGAAGGCGAAAGGGGAAAATAAAGGACCGGGATAAAAAGAAGGGGGGGTCCTTTGCAATGTAGACTGGCAGAAAAAGGTGAAAAAAAAAAAAAGAAGGGAAAAAGGTGGGGGGGAACGGAGAGAGAGCAAACCACAACAACGGGGGAGAAAAATAGAGATCTCATTCCGTGAAATTCGAGGAAAAAAAGAGCAAGGAGAAGGGAAATGCAAGGCGAGGGAGAAGGGGGGGGGCAACCTTTCTAGGCGAAAAAGTCAGAGGTCCTAGGGCAATGGAACGCTAAGGCTAAAAACCGGGGGTCCGAATCATGTGGATGAAACAACACAATGGTAAACCAGATGAAGGAAAAAAGTGGGGTGGGGGAAAGGGGGGAAAAAGCCAAAGTCCGGGGAAAAAAAAAAAAGACTTCGGGAAGACACAGGAGACAGCAGATGTTTCAAACTTAAACACAAAAACTTGTTTTGAAAAGTCAAAAAAAGGAGGAGGGAGAAAAAAGAGGAAAAGACACTGGGGGGGTCGTAACTTCGGAAAGGAAAGGACTGAAAGAAGGGAAAGGTAAGGAAAGCCGAGGGACTAAAAGAGCGCGGAAAGAAAAAAAATTGCTGGGTGAAAAAGGGGGAAAAAGAAAATCAAATTTGGGGCGGAAGGGGGGGGGCAGTAGTGTAAAAAAAGGGGACAAAAATGAGCTTAAAAAACTAGAGGGCACAATCGAAGGAACGGGGTTCTGGTCTGCCCTTGATACACTATAGAAAAGAAAAACGACGGGGTAAGTATGAAAAGGGGAAAAACCAGGGGAGAATAGAGCAAGTTCAGCTGAAGGGGGGGAAAGCGTCGTGGAAAAGGGAATTCAAGGAGAGGGGTGGGAAGTTAACTGGCGGGGGGGGCGGAAGTGGGGTATAAGGGAGAGTAAGGGTGGGGAAGGGTATTTGCAATTGTACTGGGCGCGGGAAGAAAGCCGTGCAAGGGGGGAAAAGAAAAAGAAAGCCCCGCGGTAGAGAAAAAAAGCGCCAAGAAAAAAAAATCCATGGCACTCATCCCAGCAGGCATATGACGGAGGAAAAAAAGAGGACCAAGTATCAACTGAAGCAGACAAGACTGGAACCCCTAGAAACGGGGAAAAATCGAGCAATTTACCCAAAGCGAAGAAAAGTGCAAAAAGAACCCTGACTGGGGAAGAGGGATACTGAACTGGGTTCGCAAATATCGTGGTGTGAGGGGAAGAAGCATCGAGGGATACAATTCCAAGGAGGTATACTCCCAATCACTTTCACCGGGGGGGGGTAAAATCAGAAGCCAAATCCGTCACTCCCCTAAACACTGGGGAGACCTCAAAAAGAATAAACAAAGACAAAACCCGGTAGGGGAACGGGAATTGCACTTTAACTTAAAGCGAGAGATCGTATTGGGGGGTCCGGGGACTCTGGGCTCACATTTGGTAACCTTGAATATAAAAGCGAGAGGGGGTAGGAGGCGAAAAAAGGGTGGACAAATCACCAAAATATTATCAGGGGAGGGGGAAAAAGATTTCAAGGAAAAAACGCAATACCTGTGGTTGAACTGCATCATCTAAGAGTGAAAAATGCCATAAACTGGAGGAGAGCAAAAAAAGAAGTCGAAGCAAGGAAAACCCGAAAAAAGCCTTTTTAGGGGTGTGGAAGAAGGGGGAACGAGGGAAGTAAATTTGCTCACCGACGGATGTGGAACGAGGTAAAACGATTGCGCCGAACTGAAGGGGCAGGGGAAAGAAAGAAGGGCACAGTTATTTGTAATTCGGAACCTGAAGCAAAAAAACTAATCAAAACGGAAAACGCGATGGTTAACGCGACCCGGGCGCAGGAGGCATTACTCTCTGAAATGGAGCTTCAGCACTAAAAGGCGGGAAATCCGAGGGCAAACCGCAAAAGTAAAGGGGGAAGCGGGGCGGGGAGTGGGAAGCACAGGGAGGGACTCGAAGAGTCAGCAGCGCCATCAACGGGGAAGAAATAAAAAACCGGGTTAGTAAAACGGGGGAGAGAAAGGGGGATAGGTTTCATATTTCCTCCAAAGAGTCAGTAATCGGCAGAGGACACAAATCAAGAGGGGGGAAAGAGGGAGGGCATTACCACTGTGAAAAGGAAGGTGGACGGAAAAAGGGGGAAGGAAAAAGGCAAGATATGCTGAAAATCCAAAGGAAATAAGTTCTGAATAAAGCCTCAAGCCATAACACACAAAGAGGAAGGAGGGGGAAAAGAAAAGGAAAGGGATTAGCCGCAGACCGAGGAGAAAGAGTTCTGGTTGTTAGGGGTCCAGCATAATCTTGATGTGCAAGCACCAGATAGCCGGGGGGGAAACCGAACCACGAAAGCGGGTTTAGACGAGCTGACGGGTGAGAGGAAAAGGGCATGCAAACGCCCCGCTGGGTACCCTGAACTTACAGAGAAGCAAAGAAAAAAACACTTAACTCAAAATTTAAAAAAAAAAAGGGAGGGGCGAAGAAGGATGATGTAGCATGAAGGAATAGAGGGGGGGAGGGGAGGAGGCCGGGGCTGCCAGAAAAACGTCGGGAAAAACTTTACTCATAGTAAATCTTAA
>Ga0179591_1248820_pt1 | contig 12768 bp, 7 predicted proteins | sample CZOMad2_1_08_16f_FD_182891 | JGI IMG/M metagenome (GOLD analysis project Ga0179591, IMG submission 182891) | Vadose zone soil fungal communities from Angelo Coast Range Reserve, California, USA - CZOMad2_1_08_16fungal (PacBio error correction) | ecosystem: Environmental > Terrestrial > Soil >...
TAGGTGGCGATAAAGCAACCGAGGAGGGGGAATTGGATTCCACGTCAGATGCATCATTATTGGGGAGTAAATTAGAAAGGCTTCCACTCCGCAACCAACGGAACCAACGAGCCCGAAAAGGGAATGGGTAAGCTCAGACATACCTAAAGAAGATGCACGGGTAACCCAACGCAATGTTCTCTCGAAGGAGGGGGTGAGATCAAAAACGCTCCCAATTGCAAGTAATTTTTAAAAGGGGGAGGAAGGCGGTTGTCTGGAGTAGGTTGGCACTTTTACTTAGAAGGCACGAGCAAAGCTCGGTATTTTGACAGAACCAATCATCGGTATGAAAAGGGGGGAGAAGCAACGAAGAGAGAAAGAAGCAGCATGGGAACTTTTTTGATGTGGGAGAGCCGTTGGGATACCTGTTTGGAAAGGGGAGGTCCCGGCACGAGACAGAGAGCGGAAGTTTAGACCACAGGACGCACCGGGGTAATGGGGCTCAAAGGAAACTCATATAGGGACAAGGACCCTCCTTTTACGTTGATTGGGTCGAGACCTTTCTAACCATTAGAGACAGTGGGGAAGAAGGAAGAGCAGGGAAAGCTAATTTCAGCTTCTCGGGCTTTTTACGACAACGAGCGACAAAGACTCGTTCGCACGACCTTATCAATTAAAAAGACTTCAGGTAGCCAGGTGACAGGCAGGGGGGAAGGAAAAGAGTCAAGGGGGAATCTGCCCCCCCTTGGATCGCCACCAAGTAGCCCGAAGTTGCATCGCGCTGCCACCTCACGTCAGAGGGAAACGGAGTGAGTTGAACGAAAACCTTGAGTCAGGTTATGCATGAAGCGGGAAAGGTTCAAGAAAAACGTCCCGGACTTCCACCACTCCTAGACTCTCTGACGTTACGGTAAAGGTAGGAAGGCACCAATTCGAGAAGGGGGGGGAAAAAAAGATCCGCGGTAGGTGTTACGCCAAAAATCTTCCGCTAGACCGGCCTTTACCTCAGGGAAGTTGTTCCAGCTCAGAAGGAGAAGGTAGTACCAAAAATTAGGGATCCACTGTCCCTTGGTCGTGGAAATCGCAAGAAAGAGGAGGTCTTCGACCCCTATTAGCAAGGTGTCCGCTTCCCCGAAAGTCGGACGGACTAAAATGAAAAAGTAGAGGGTAAGGGGAGTTCGGCTGACTTTCCTCTTTTTTTCTGGGTGGACATGAAAAACCGCTTCCGGATTCAAACGCACCACGCAAAAAAAAAGGAAAAGGTCTTGAGACAATCCATAAACTTTCCCTGGCTGTCTAAAACAGGTCAGGGAGAAAAACGTTTACGATCATTCCTCCATGAGATGAGCGACGGGCCAACTGGCTCCTCAAGAAGAGGACCCCAGCAGGGGATAAGTGCCTACTTACCTTCCTAGGACCCCCAAAGTTGACTTGTCGGACTGAAGTCACAAGCTCAAGAAAAAGAATCGCCACAGCATAAAGAGGGTAATTAACCTTCTATGTCTATCCCATATTAATGTAACCACCTGAGTCGGTGGGTCGTCGAGGGGTAACCAGTATATTGAAGAAAAAGGTCTACCGGTCGAAAAGCAGTCAAGTCAAAGGGCTATCAAAACTTCAAAGGGAACTAAAAATATCAGGGACCGGTCCATCACAAAGCATGAAGAAAGGGTGAAAGAATGGCCGCATCGAGTCCAAAAGGAGTAAAAAGACCTAAGGGAAACATGCAACCAGGAAGAGCCGGTGCGATCAAAAAGATTAAGAGTTAAACACGCTGCTTCCATGACGCAGGAAAAAAACGCCAACGAAGAAGGGAAAGGCTAAGGGGCGACGAGCGAAAAAGAAAACGTTAGGTGGACAATGATTGGTTGGTTCGACCGCGGAGTTCGGGAAAGGCTTGAAGTGTCAGTCAACCGAGTCGAACGACCCTTCAGTTTGAAACTGGAAAGGAGAAAGAATCATAAACACCTCGTATGGTCACGGAAATCATCTTCGCGGGGAAAGAATCCCTTAAGAAGGAGTTGGAAGCCTGTTGTCAAGCGGCAAATCACATTGGGGGCTGGGGAAAGTATAAAGCGGACCTATTACGTTTTCAAAAGGACTAGATGAAAGTAAGAACGGCGAGAAAAATGGGGGGTTTGATTGACGAACAGTGAGTTGTACTAGCCCGTTAAAAACCTAAATGCGGTACTTAATCCTCTCGGAAAAAACTACTAGACCTTAGCCGGCTTGGCGTCAGTTTTTCCGTATCGGGGAAACCGGAAGGTCAATAACATAAAGTGCCGCCCGTGAAGTGCAAACCAAAGAAGGCAAAAGCAGAGAATCGCTTTGCAAGAAACTTGTACGCACTGGAAAGAAGACTACTAAAAAAAACAACAACACGGAAGGGGAAGAGATCAAAGAAAAAACGGGAAGGACGGACGATCAATGCATGGGGCCAAAGTGCGATTCTAAAGTCGTTTGGAAAACTGGGGGGGCTGGTTTGCACGTCGAAAGTCCAGAACCCACAGAGAAGCAACGGACTTGTCCAGAAGACAAAAGTAAAAATAAAGAAGCGTATCGTTGGGCGCGGGGCTAGGATGTTGCAAAAAAAGCAGGAGTGCGGATTACGGACAAACTTCATCGTCTGGTTGTGAAAGAAAGTCCGCTACTTCTAAAACAAAAAGAGAACAGCGCCGGGCTTAAGTGATTCACGCAGTGGTACCGGACGGAGAAAAAAAAGGAAATACGGCAAGAAAGTGCCGTGAGAGCAAACGGCGGAAGGGCTCTTGACTGGCGGGGGGACGCCTTGGGGTCCTCGGGGGACCGGGAAGATGAGTCAGGGACATGAGATGTTGGGGAAAACGAAGAGGGAGAGGCAAATTTCAAAAACGGACGGGAGAGAAGGAGAACACAAGAAAACGCCCGTTCAAGACTATTCACTTACCACCAGACACATAATTGAAAAGAAAGACTTGCTGTGTCAGTTTCCACCGCCAGTGTCCGCAACCGTCCAAGGATTACGAGGTGAATGTGCCAGTCCGGCCTCGTGGTGAGGGCTCAGAGGACCGGTTGGCCGTGCCCCCCTTCGAAGCGGGGAATCCATTTGGCCTAAAGGGGAAGAAGGTGGAGGCCCTTCAAAGATGAAGCGCGCCATTAGGGAACTCGTAAGGGTTGCTGGTTAGGTCAGTTTTTTTCGACGAGAATTTTTGGGAGGGGAAGGGAAGGGAGAAGGGCAGAAGAACTTTAATGGACTCTCAGAAGCAGTAGAAGCAGAAAACATCAAGATCAGGTAAAGGAGTAAATGCCGAAATCAAGTTGGGACAGAGATGGGAGAGGGGAAGACTGGAAAGGGGCGGGGAAAGATTAAGACGGGGCGAGTCGGCGGAGTACCGGAGGGGGGGGGGAATTGGGGGGGGGGAGAAAAAGACAAAACCGGGGTGAAAGAAGGGCATGTCCGGCTCATGGGAAATGCGGGGCTGCCGATAAAAGTGCTGTGGAAGTAGATCGAATCGGAAAAGTCCAGGGGGTGGTATCAATAAGGGTGTAGAAAAAGCCATCCACTTTTCTGACTAAAAACCGGGCGTTACACCGTGGGTGTTCTATGAGGCCGTAAGACCTGGCTGGGGGTGGTGGATTTCAAAAGTAAACAAAAGCGCATCAGCAGGGGTGAAGGGTGCATACAAAAATAGAATGTGAAATTTCCTTAAAATTTAATTTGGGAGGGAGGCTTAGGGGGGGGGCTCCTTCTAAGGGGGAAGAAAACATAGCTTTCTGGGAGATCAAGCGCAAACCTTACTGAGGTACCGGGGTTATGGGAACCTTACGCCGTTGAGAATAAGGGCACTTCCCCGAGAAGGGAAAGCGTAAAGGCAGTCGCGCGGTCGTGGGAAACTCCCGCCGGCGCGAAACTGGATGCTATATTGTTGCAGGGAAAGGGACTTGCTGAAACTGAGAGATAAGTGGGGGAAGGGCGCGTTCTGAAAAGGTGAAACATCAGAAAGTTGCTCACCTGCAACGCAAAGGGATGTTACATAAAGAGTGACTCGAAGTGGATGATCGCAACATGTCTGGTTGGGGGGGGTCTTCCAACAGAGGTTGGTCCTGGTAACCTTTACTTCAATGTCCATTTCCTGGAGGGCTCATTGCATAAAAGCAGCAAGGATGAGGGAAAAGAGTCAAGGCGTCTGTTCGACCTCTCCGGTTGAGGAAAAAATCCGAGTGCCTATCGAGAAAGCGAGATTGGGCTTGACAAACGTGTCCTGACCCATCTCCTACGATCAGGAGGACAAAACCTTATTCATCAGAAATGGTTAACTTAACTTCCACGGTCGGTCCGAAGGAGACGGAATGTTCTATTGCCGTACCAGGGGACCTGTGTGGGGGAGACCATTCCGATACGAGTCTTCGTTGCAGCCAAGGACCCGGGGCCAAACGGTAGACAACCCGGAGAAAAAAGACAAAAAATTGAAATCTTGCTCGCCGAGAGGTCGAGGGAGACAAGGAAACGATGCCGCTGGGTTGGGGGTAGACCATCTATCGTGCTTCACATGAGCCGGGGAAGAGACAACTAACGGAAAACACAGAAAAAGAAATTTGAACTGCATCTTCGAGCAAAAAGGCGCTGAGCGCCACCCTGGATATGTGGGGGTTGACTGGGTAAACGGTGGTCAAAAGGAAGGGGGGAACGATTCTGTGCCGCTGCTGAGCAGTAGACGGTCATCGGAAATCCTTTGTCCGAGGGTGGCACTTTCGGGAATTAGAGCGGAAAATTAGAAGCCAAGGAAAAGACGCGGCGGGAGGTACATCCCGTACCTGTGGCCCCTCCTTTATCGAGAGCAACCAAAAAATTAGAGAGAAACTAGGCAGCGGGAACAAGGGGGGAAGTGTAAGCCGAGGAGGTTAATTTGCGTTCTCTCCTGAACCAAGCGCATGGAATTCGACGAAGTAGAAGCCAATACGGGGTAAGAAAATCAACTTGAGACGGAAAGGGACGGGGGGGATCATCATCGGACAAAGTTCTTCGGGCACGTCCGAGACAAGCAAATCCAGGAAAGGCAGAAAAGGCGAGAACGATTCCTGTCAATTTTAAAGGTGGGGGGCTTTCTGGGGCTGGTGGGAAGAGTGGAGAATGGGTACAGTCTGAGCCCGAGCACGATCTTGATTGTCCCCCACCACGGAAGGATGCTTGGAAAACTAGAACTGCGCCTAAAACCCACTCCTGCAAAATGAGGGGTGGGATTCGCCGTGTTGATACAGTTGGGTCTGTGATGGGGGGGGAATGAACACTAACGATAGGCTAACCCCCACAGGCCCTGGTATTGCGCGAGAGGACATGCATCGCGGGGCAGGAACGTTGAATTCAAAAACCAATGACAGGGCGCACATAAAAAAGGGGGAGGGGACTAACGATCGCTGCGATTGGGCGAGTGGTCACGAAGCCTTCGTCTACTATAGGGGGCAAGTTTCAAATGAATGGCGTTGAAAAGAACTATCCTCAAGGCGCAGGATCCAAGAGAAAAGGGAACTCTCATAACGGACGTCGTTTAATCCCTTTTCCGCATTGCAGCAAGTCACGGTGCCGTCGGCAAACAACTGGTGACGCCACCAAGAAAGACAGAAAGTTGCAGCTTGCGCTACAGCAAACTTCAACGTCATGGGGCAACTATTGGGGTAAACTCAACCGGCAGGGGCAGGAAAAATGAAAACTGATTCACGGAACGTAGGACGAGCCACCGAAGAGCTCTCTCCGTTCCGCCCGGGAAAAAAAGGTACCGAAGAGAGGGGGAGGCAAAGGGGTTAAAGATCCGAGGGGAATGTCAGCCAAAGGATATCCATTACATAATACAATCTACTTTTATTGGGGGGGCAAGAGCTCACGAGAAGAAGTACTTAAGACTAACCCTTTTGGAGTCGCAGATGAATTTGGACCTGATTCTACCAGACGATGGTCTGAATTCGGAAACTGACCATTTCATCAGAATGGAAGTGACAAATTCGTCACGTAAATACTCAACATTTTCTACACGGGTCTTGAACTTCCGAGGAGGTACCTATGGTTAGGGGGAAATGTTTACATAAGGGCGGGAGGAGTCACGAAGATCTCAAGCGAACCCAACTTAAATTTATTTGCTCGTAATCAACGTGGGGGCTGGACGGGTCTAAAACTTAGGAACCGGTTGAATATCCAGTATGAGATATCACACGGGAAACCTCCCGGTCAGACTTCCGCTTCACGCCCAGGAAATTTGGATATTTCCTCCACTGAAACAGGAAGAGCCCACTGAAGAGGCGTGGAAGGGAAAGGGGGAAAAGTGTGCTCTCAAAAGATGACCAAAAAAAACGATAGAAAACTCTTAATAGCTGTCAGAAAAAGTTCAGAGTGCCAGACACACTGCAGCCGTTAACAAGAGGTGATGGGGCGGTAGCTTTTACAATACCTAGCTCCGGAAAGAGGACCCTGAACGGTCGAGGGGCATTAAAAATAACAATTACGAAAGGAAAAAGAAGTCTCGGCGGCATCCGGACGAAAACCGTCAAGTACATTTACAGGTGTACAAGGGCACTTACGAGGAAAACAAAAGTCCTGAACTTACACTTCCAAAATGTAAGGTCTATCCTTTTCGGCCCGGAACAAAAAAGTACGTCGAAGGCAAGGGGAAAAAAGAGTCAAGGAAAGCTCACAAAAGGGGAGACTGACGGGGGCAAAATACATTTGGCTAACTCGACATCACAGGATTGGTTTTCACAATCTGGTGTCTGGGGGAGACCAGGAAAATCGCGTAAAGACGAGGTCGGCAAACATGAGGCTGGACGATCAGGTTTTAAAGCTTTCACCAGGAGGCCTGAATACCCACAGAGAGGGGGGTCACCTGAAATAGCTTAAGTTCTAAGTGGACGTCTCAGGAGACAATTTTAACAATTGAAGCCTTACTTCCGGGGGAAGATAAACGCAATTGGTCTTGGATATTCACTTCCGGAAGAGAGGGGAAAGTTAAACTGTAGCCCTGCGAGAGATCCTGGGGTGTTGAACGCAGTTAGTTTTAAGTGAAATGCACTGTTCAAAACAGGAGGAGAGACGGCTTTTAATATAAAGAGAGAGACGGCGGGAACACGAGCGGAACTAGCAGGATGTTCGTGTTCCGGAGCTGACTATCCATTACGGGGAAGTCCCGTGCATCGCCCTGAATTGCTGCCGGGGGAAAACCAAAGTCACAGAGAGAAGTAAATGGGGGGAAAGAAACCGGTACTTACTTTCCCCGCAGAGGGAGTCTCAACACAACTTATGATGAAAAGGAGAGAAATCATATGGAAGGACGGGCGTAAGATTGTCCAAAAAGTTCAGAGCGAGGGGGGGGAATGAGGGTTTAAGAATCACTAAAAGCACGCACGTATATTGAAAAGAGGGGAGGGTCATAGACCTAAACGAAACTCTAGGGTTTTCCTTCTTGCTGAACGTCCTTTCCGAACTGAGAGTCCGGATGACGGGAAGAAGCTCTGCGGTCTGTGGGAAACGGCGGTTCCTCTACAAAGAACATGAAATTCTCAAAAACAAAAGCCAGGAACAGCGCCGGGCATGTGGCTTCCAAGGAGGGGACACCTACGAGGGCAGAAGGAGGGAAGGATCAATGGCCTTTTGTCTTAAAGGACGAGAGGGGGACTCTTTCCATTGAGTGACAAACTTGGGAGGCTCGAGGTGACTAGTCCACTTCGAAGATGGGACGGAAAAAAGAGTTGGTGAACTCTAATTCTGTGTATGTGCAAGGGAAAAAGCCTGTGACGTGGGCATGGTGACGAAAAATCACGTTCTCAAGAACTATGCCGGACCGAACCATAACAAGCAATTGGAAAATAAGAGGTGAAGGGGTCTAACAAATGCCACGGGCAGGAAAAGTACAGGCTGCGACTGTGTCCTGGAAGTCACCAGGGAAGGGGGTTGTAATATGAAAGTGGAGGGCAGCAAATAAGACGTCCCCTCTTGTGTTAACGGTGAAAGGGGAAAGCGGACGGTGAAGACCGTGCGCTGTCTCTGCCGAGTAATTGAACTCGTAAAGTTGCTTTAGTCGTTTGGATGAAGCCGAGATGAGTTTTTCGGGGGGGAATCCGAAAAGTCTGAGGAGCCATGTTGGGGAAGGACCTTTAGGAAAATTTCCGAGGAGTACGCGTCCTCCCATCAACTCTTGGGTTCCACGTCGGGAAAAGGGGGGGATACTCTACGTCAATGTGGAATAAAGCAAATGGGCTATTCTTCGAAGGTCGGAATTTCAGAAGCCAGTCACCGGGGGGGGGGTCGGGATCGTTCCAAGGTCTTCCAGAGACACCGTCTGAAGGAACACTGAGAACGGGAAAAGGGGAGGAGCTTAAATAATCGTAGCAGGACGTCAAAGGGGGGTATCCTGGGGAAAGGTTTTAGCCAAGACCACTTCGTAAGAAAGAAAAAAGCGCCGGGTACAGGTGGGGGACTATTAGTTCCCTTTCGGGGCGGTGTTGAGGTCCAACTTAATCAACAGGACGGAAAGCATCAAGTAAGTTCCGAGGAACACGATGAAAAGAGACTTGGTGAGTTGGGAGATTAGAGTGGGTGGGACAAGGCTTCTTTGGGTATGGGAATGGGCACCATCCTTGGGAGGGAGCTGACAAATAGGAGGTGGGGTCCGAGAAAAAGCCCGGCGCTTCTCTAAAACTGCTGGGTAGCGGTCTCCTTTTAATCACTGTAACACTTCCCCTAGGAGGGGAACGGTCAACGGGGGGAAGGGACTCTTCTTTGGGGAAGAAACACTCCCTAAAGGGCTCTGGTCAAGGAGGACTGTGGAGGTCACGTATAACTGGAGTACGGAAGAAAAAGGAATCAGGCAAGGAGGAAACTGTCAAATTTGTCAAAGCCTTATTGGGATCACCTGCCAACTTCAGATGGGGCAGGGCACTCACTGCTTTTAAAGACTTCCTTGGGGGTTGGAGGTTACGAAAACCAAACTCTTCTAAGTGGGTTGTATCTCAAAAGGGGGGGGGGGGGACGAAGGGAAAAGTTGACGATCAATGGCAACAGTGGTGTACGGGGGGCGAATGGAGCACGCCTCATTATGAAGCGGCCGTATACTGGGGGAATCCTGGAGCTGAGCTCGTTGCCGAAGCCAAGCCAGTGCCACGGTGCAGAAATCGATGCTTGAGAGGGAAAACTGCCGAAAAACTAGTCAGATCGGGTCAAAAAACCTTATTCGCCGAATTGGGGTTAAGCTGAAATGTCTGCTGAAGGGCGAGACGAGGAGAGTAGGCTCAAATCATGGGGGTGGTCACGAAAATTCAGGGAGTTGCTCGCGACCTTTGCACAGAAGAAAGTACAGCCGGTAAAACGCTTCCTCCCAAAAAATCAAGGATTGGCTTCGGAGTAGCTAGGGTCTCTGTTTTAATCCTTTTGCTCAATGCCATGATGACACGTTTTTGGTAGACCCTAGTCGGTGGCTCGGGCCAGTTCGAGTTAAAATAACGCCACCACGGACACAAACAGAAAATTAACAAAAAATTGGAGGGGGTCCTATCTGAGGAGCACGGCTGATGAGAGCCATACGTTATATAGAAGTTTCTTTTATGGGGTTCGACGTGACTACAGGAATGGGTGGCAGAATCAAAGTTGAGACCAAGGCAGCGTGATCAATCGGGGTTCCTTAAGGAAGATGGCGACGGCTTAAATAAAAGAAGGGATAATGACTGGCACCCAAGCGTCGTCTAACGAATACAAAGTTGTCCCAGTCTGTTATCTCGAATAAACACAAAGCGAGGGGGATGTAGATAGATCACGAGGGGGGTGACACTTTCGCGTTTGACAACCTTTAAAGGGAATTTGCTACCGTCATAGAGAAAATAGGCATTAAATTCTCCTCTTCCCAAGCAGGGGCAACACCGGCTGGAATCCTTACCAGGTGCCTGGGATCAAATCCGGCCAGCGTCGTCCGAACTTGGCCAAGTATCACGGGGGTCAGATCTACCGGAGTTTCTAGATATCGGAGACGGCGAGGGCAACTATGCCCGGCATTTTCAAATTTTTCGGTCAGGTATGGGGTGTCGCTGAGGTTTCGACTGGGAAAGGGGAAAGAAAATCACTGGGGAGGAAAAAGAAACCCACCATTTTGGAATGTGCGCAAACATAACAGCTAGCTCGCACTAAAGACTGGTTTCTGTTTTGGGGGGCTGCCGGGGTTGAAGGGGTCGTACGTGGGGGGGGGGGGGGGGTTTCCACTAAATTCCCCTATAGATTGAGGACCACAGACACGGAAAGATTTGGTGACTAAACAGAGAAAGTCCGCGGCGCGCCGTAAAGACCCTCCTTTCAGGGACAATTATGGAGATCCTGTCTGAAAAAGGCTTAGCAGATTGTCCTTGTCAACCACAGATGCATCTAATGGGGCACGGTGAGAACAAGTCTTTGATCAACTAGACGGGATTGCTCACGAGAAAAGAGGAAGGACATCAAGGGGGGGGGGGGGGGGGAGGGGTGGGGGGGGGGGGGGGTGGGTTGGGGCGAGTTATAATGCTCGACGGGGTGTCAAGGAAACGGGGGCATATCTTCACTTTGGGAAACAGGGGAGTCCACCACTGGTTATCGGGGAAAACCCTCCTCGAATGAAGGCATCAGGAGCGAAGCCACTTCAAGTAAGGCAAACGGAGTGTTTCACCTCGGCAGTGGCTGAAAAAAAATGACTGCGGTGAAAATTTTCATAACTTCTCCTACTCCAAGTAGGAAAAATCTCTCTCAATTTCCAGACTCCAGGGAATTACGTGAAACGGCACCAAATAATCGGGGGGTCTGCCGTTTTCACAAGCTAAGGCCAGAAGTGTAAAAGAGAAAGAGACCTCTCTACAGTGGACAGACGAGCCTTAGTGGTCCGGATCTAAAGAGGAAAACGAGTAAAATAAACTTGTGAGTCTCTCTTTCCTTTTTACCGGGTCTCTCTCGACCGCGCAGGGGCAGTCAAGAGAGGCTAACGATGGAGCCCATCATCACTGACCAAAGGTCAAAATTTCTTACCTTAAAAGCTCTGTTGGAATCCGGGTGTAAATTCCGTAATGCTGGTCCGATGTTGAGGTGACGGGGTACAACAACACCTCGGGGAGTCACGTAAGAGAATAGCCACCAGAAAGGACTCGCGTCTTGGCCTGTCATCAACGGTAGGTCTGGGCGACAATGGTCATGTTATACCAAAGGGAAGGTACAGGCCGAAAGTGACATCAGCAAAGTTCTCCGGCAGCTCACGCCAGCATTGTTGAGCAAACCAGGCTAACTGTAACGTACTCGAACACCACAGGGGGACGTCGGATGGAAATCACACGGCGCTCAAGGCGAATAGCCACTACTTAATATGTTTGGGTAACATCACCTTTACACGGTAGGAGAGCCAATCGCGGACAAAAGGGAAACCCCGGGGCTGAATAAGAGGTACCGTAGTGCAGGGAACGGATCTCGGAGCATGAAAAAAAATGAAGAGCCAGACGTGCGGCAAAACACATTCTCAGGCGACAGGCAAACTCTAACGCAACTTTACCGAGGGAAGGAATTAAGCGGAAAGGGAAACAAAATAACGGAAGAAGGAACCCATGGGGGGGAAGGCGAGCCCGGGGCTGCCATGCCTAACCTTATTCATCTAGTAAAACAAACGGAGTCCACCTGAAACTGCTCAGAACCCGAAAAACTTGCGCCACGGGATGCCTACGCTCCTCCACCAACGGCTTATTAAAAAGAGTGTCGGGGGTTCGACCGGCAGAGTAGGGAAGGAGGGTATTGGATTCAAACCATTAGGCGGAAACGATCCTGGGAAAAGGGGGAAATGATCAACTGCCGGTCAAACCAAAGAGGATTGGGCACGGGAACTCATCTTCTACAAATATAGAGAAAAAAGGGGGGTCAAGTCTGGAAAGAAGAAGGAGGTCCGGGGAAGACCGGAGGAAAAAATTTCTGACATATTCAGGCAGTACCCTCGTACGGTAAAAAGGGAGTCAGATTAAAGAAGAGGCGAGATTTTGAGAATCATTTCTTTTTAGAGGAGGGAAAGGTACCAAACGACGCAGAAAAGGCAGTTACTTAATAAGAATCAGGCGGAAAAAGAAAGAAAGAACCAAAAGTGTCAATCGTTTTCTGTTCTGGGAAAACGGAATCAAGGGTCATCAGTTTGGACGCCAGGGAGGACAGGGAAAACCACGGCCATAATCGAACTTTGGAAAAAGGCCTTGTAGTCAGTAAAGGGGGAAAAATTCGTGAACTCAGATCACCTTATTAGTATCTCTCCACTAATTCTAGAAAGGAACGTGAATTCTGAAGAGAAAGGCGTTTTCCAAAGTAGATTCTCGGAGGGGTTACTTCTGTGTGGCCCTACGCCAGGCCAAACTCTACGGAGGTTACCCTTCCCCAGTTCTGTCCGAAAAAAGGAAAATGAACGGAAGAGACTTGCTCCACGGTACCGACGAAGATTCGGTATGTCGACAAGCCTCCGTGAAGTTTGGAACGACTGTCTAACCAACTCCTTCTCTCAACAAAAAAGCTCATAAGAGCGATCTTAGGCGGGAAAAGTCACCAGTGAAGATACAAAGGAAGACGGCAATTCCATTGGAAGGTGACATGAGGTTGACGAAGCTCTTGCACATGGCGTTAAAACCTTGGGGGGGGAAAGTCGCGGGACGACTCCCCGTCAGAAGGGGGGTAAGTGCCAAAGACGATGGGGTTGAGGAGTGATCATTGCAAAAGTTTCAAAATGGGGGTCGGGGGGGAGCCTATGTGAAACGCCTTCCCTAGGGGAAACCAAGGTGCACAAAAAGTACAAA
>Ga0179591_1269612_pt1 | contig 12767 bp, 21 predicted proteins | sample CZOMad2_1_08_16f_FD_182891 | JGI IMG/M metagenome (GOLD analysis project Ga0179591, IMG submission 182891) | Vadose zone soil fungal communities from Angelo Coast Range Reserve, California, USA - CZOMad2_1_08_16fungal (PacBio error correction) | ecosystem: Environmental > Terrestrial > Soil >...
TCAAGGGTTCACAGCGAGGAAAGGGTCTGGGTTGCGAGCTCCCGATCGGGGAAAGGGTAAGACAAAAAAAAAGGGAAAAAACTCAAGTAAGGGAGTTGGGTGCGCACGCGGAGAAAAAGAAAAGGAGGGAGTGGAAAAGCACAAGAATAAAAATTTCCTGGGAGAAGTTTCAAAAAAGGATGCCGTCCGAAGCCGGTTGGCTAGAAAGTAAACTGAGAAAATACCTTCAGGGGAGTGGAGCAGAGGAAGTGGAAAATCACAACACAAAGGGTAGTGTAGTCTTCCAAACCCAGACGAACTTTGGGAAGCGACAGTTTCAAAAACGAAAAAGAAAAACCGGAAGGAAGGGCGAGAGAACGACGAAAACGGCACAAAGGGGAACCCTGGAAGGGAAGGAAGTGACTGGCCACGTACGGGTAGAAAAGCGGGGAAAGATTTCCGGCAAATAGGGGGGGTCTAAAGAACTCCAGAAGGGTCCGAAGAGGTACATGCAAAAAAGGAAAAAGGGAAAGCAACGTATGGAAAGGTTGGCGGCCTGCAAGAGGCATATAGATGAAATTAAGGGAAGGAGAAAGTCAATGTGCACCACAAAGTCAACCGACAAAAGCACAATGCACCCACCGGGGGCAGCCTCAGAGAGAAGCCCCTCCCGGGCATGAGGGGAAACGGGGGAGGTTTACAAAGCAAAGAAAGAGTTGTGGTTCACAGGAGAACCAACCATTAACGAAAAGTGGAGGGGGTCCGAGGAAAAAGAGACGAACAATCGCGCGAAAAAAGGTTGCAAAAAAAAAAGCGGGGGGAAAAATCTTAACCGTGAAAAAAAGAGTCAAAGAAAGAGAGGATCAACAGGGAAGGGGAAAGAACGTATGGCCTTAAAGGAACAGCGAGATCAACGAAAGCTTAGGGGGAAAGAAAAGGAAAAAAGGAACCAGCAAAAGGTCCGATCAAACTGGAAAGGTCTATACCAAGCGTTTGTAAGACAATTGGTGAGAGGAAAGAATGCTGGGAAACAAGACAAAAGGGGGAGAAAAAAAGAATAAAAGAGGGAAAACCCAGGCAATATAAAGGGGGAAGGGGATGAACTGAAAAATAGGCGGGGGACAGTCTCTTTAACAGGGGGGAACACGACCCTCACGAAACCGGGGAAAATGTGTTTCCAAGGGCGTACTTTTGCCTTAGAAGATAAAAAAATCAGAACAAAGGGGGGAAAAAAAAGGCAACAAGAGAAAAAGGTTCCAAACCGGCACAAGGAGGGAAACGAGGATGGGATAAGAAACCCTGATGGAGGACAAGGGCCTTTAATAAATACTATGTTTGAAAACCGCTTTTTGGGAGGGGGAAAGGAAGAGGGGAGAAGGCAAAAAGCGCGGGAAGAGAGGAAAATTGGATGGCGGAAAGGATGAAGTTGGGTCTTCTACGAGAAGAGACAAAGGAAGGAGCAAAAACCAACGTAGGGAAAGGCCACCGCGTCCCCCAAAAAAGAAAAAAAAAGCAAAACAAGAAAAGGGGAAAAAGAAAAAAAAAAGAAACCGGAAAATCGGAAGGGTGAAGACTGAAAAATAAGAAAGGAATCGAGGCAGCAACAAGAACACACCCTTCTTGAAAAAAGAGAAAGGACTGAAAAAAGGGGTTGTGAGAGGAGAGGCTGAAGAGAAAAAAGGAAATTTAGTGGGGGGGGAGGCTGGAGGGATGCAATTCAGAGGGGGACAAGGAGGAGTCCAAGTGACTAGCAATAATCTGCCAGGAAGAGGCGTGGTGTTTTTGAAAGAAAGGGGAAGGGGTAGAAAGGAAAAAATAAAGGTAACTGGGGAGTGAGGGGGGGGGAAGGTCTACTAAACTGAAAAAAAAGGAACATAATTCCAATTCGTGGAAACGGGGCCCTTCATTGAGAGGAAACTTCTCGGGGAAAAAGAGAGAAAAAGGAAACGGAAGGAAAAGTCGGAAACGGCTCGAAGCCAAAGATGTTGAAGTAGCCTCAAATCGCACTAAAAAAAAAAAAAAAAAAGTCAAGATCATAACGGGGAAAATCACTGACGAGGGGAAAACAAAAGAGAAAAATAAAAACTTGGGCGGAGGAGAGGGAAAAAAAAGCGAGAGGGGGGGACAACGCTACAAGAAATTTCGCTCTGGGGACAGAGACCTGATCAACAAAAAAAAGTCAGGGACAGAAAAACACGGTCCTATAGGAGGTGGGGGAAACGCGGATGGCTGTCAAAGCAAACAAGACCTCAAGTAAAAGGCCGAGGATAAGGCGGGCAGAGAACTGGAAAGGAGGGAGGACAGAATTGAGGAAAAAAAAAGACAGTACGCTCTTACTAAAGAGAATCCAACAAAGTTGATGAAAAAAGGAGATCTGGTGGAAAGAATTAATGAAGGCTAAGGGGAAATAAAAAGCTTCTTATGGAGCACCTCCGAACCAAAGGTAACCTCACAAAATCATGTCCGGAAGACATATCTCTAGAAGAAAGGAAGTACAAAAAAAAAGACAATGCTTTTATCATCGATGATAGGATGAAATAACTTAGAAAAAAGAAGCCTAAGAATCATCTGGAAAATTCTGGCAACGAAAAAACTTAAAATTCAATCTCTGTGGGGGAGGGGGAAGGAAACAAAAAGGTGTCTGGATTGTGATTCGCGGGAGGAGGAGTTTGGCTGCAGGCAAAAGGAAAAAAAAAAAAGAACAAAAGATAAGAGAAACAAGGAGAGTGCCCGGAAAAAAAAAAAATGGAAAGTTTTAGGCAGGAGAACCCCAGGAACACCCCCAGGCTGAGGGGGTCCTAAAAAACTTAAATCATCCGCAGAAAGGCTTTATCGGGCGGCCGAACCATCCCACGGACTAGTACTACTTCCATAGGAAGGGGGGAACTTAAGAAGGGGGTCTATTAGAAAGATGGAGGAAGAACTACTAAATAAAGCTTTTTAGGAAAAAGGAAAAAAAGACGGGAAGTGAGAGAATCAAAACAAGTACTCTCCTGGTGTTCGGGTTCAAAGTTCAGGCAGAGTTGGGGGGAGAACAGTCGGGTGATTGAACGGCCGAAAGGGGGGCATTGGAAAAGGTAGAAAAGAAACCAACTTCCAAAAAAAACCCCTTTAAACTTACGCAACGAGGGAGGAAGACTCACCTTCAAGAAGGAAGAAAAAAAACGATTGGAGGAGAAAAGAGGAGGGGTCTCAAAACAAAAAAAAAAAATCTTGAGGAAGAGAGAGGAAGTAAAACTGAGGGAAAAGAGTCAGTTCAGTAAAAAATGAGTTAATGGATGAAAGGGAAAAAGAAAGCAACTGACAAGGGGGAAAGGGGGATCAATTGGGGAGAGAGACATGAGCCACAACAAAGAGGATGAAATAAAAGACCTCTGGATCCAAAGACAAAATCAGGGGGGGGCAAAAGTTGAAAGGGGGAAAGAGGGAGAGTAACTTGACCGAGAGCGAAGAAAGAAGGGGTAAAAGGGGAAAAAATGAAAAGGGAGTCTAGGAAAAGAGTGAAATCAAAAAAAAAAAATAATTGAAGCTGGGCAGCTGCGGAAGAGAAACAATCATTTCGAAGGGGGTAGGAAAGGAGGGGGAAAGAGCTTCGGATAACTGTTGTATGCGAACTAAGGTGGTCTCTCGGGGGGCACAAATCTAAAGAGGAAGAAGAAGGGATGCCGAGGAGTAAATCAGAATCACCTTTCAAAAAATCAGGGAGGTGCCGTCGGGGAAAAGCAGGGGGTGGGGGGCGAAGAAAAAAAAGAAATCAATAAGACCCTAAAAGGGGTGTGGGGAAAAAAAAATCAAGGCAAAAGGAGCGACTTAAAAAAAATGCTAGCATGACTATGGAAGCGGAAGGAGACACTTCCTTAAAGTGGCTGACTGAAAGCTTGAGGATATGGGGGGGTGGTGGACCTCATACCTGGCTGCTTAAAAAAAAAGGAGGAACCTTCTTTTTTGGATGAGAAGGTAGGAGGCTACTCAAAAAAAAGACCCACAAGAAAGAAAAAAGGGAAAAAAACCAGACGGGGAAAAAATCAAATTTGGGAGGGGCGGGGAAAAATCAGCGAGGGTAAGGAGGGGTGTGGTGGGGGTGGCCTGAAAGGGAGACTCTTCGCCACGAGGAGCAGTGAACAGGAGAAAGAAGAAAGGAAGGACTGGCGGAGAGTTAAGCAAAAAAGCACGGAAAGAATGGTTCATGGAAATGCTTTAGGGATCAGGGGAGAAAAGAAAGGAGGGATTTTGTAAAATGGGCGAAACGATAGATCAGGGGGCAGATAAGGGGGAAACCATGTGCTCAGCGTTGGAGAAAGGGAAAGAAGAGCAAGTCGGGATGCTCTGAGGGCGTGCATTTGGGGCAAGAAGGAAAAAAAAGGGGGGCGCGGAAAAAAAAGGGCAACTCGCGGAAGTCAAAGGACCAAACCAGGGGAGGGTCCAGAAGGGGGAAAATCAATATATCACACAGGGGAAAGGGGAAAGAAACAGTGAAAGGGAAAAAAAAGAGAGGGAGGGCATAGAAGGAAGGGGAAATAGGGAAACAGTCCTAATACTAGAGGTCACTGTAGGAGGTGACAAAGACAGTCAGGAGGAAAGGAGGAAACCACCAAAACTAGTAAAGGACACTGCTTTGCCTTCTCAAAGTAATTAAGAGAATATTATTGCCGGGTCCAGAAAAAAAGATAAAAAGAAAAAGGGGGCCCTTCTGGGAGAATCCCTAAGAAGTAAGGGGGGGGAATTAAGAAAAATCAGTCAAGAGGTCCAGTCTTATCACCTCGAGTCGGAAAAAGGGACGGAGGGCTTGGACAATTCAGAAAAAGGGAAAAAGGACGGGGAAAAAAAGCCGTAAAGAAAGGAGGTCAAAAAATCGCCCGCTCACAACGGGGGAGGGGGGGGGACGAAGAACCGGTGGGGGGGGGGGAAGGAGAATGGAGGGAAGAGGGGGGGAGGGGGAAAGACACCAAAATCCCATCGGGTCCGAATCCCGACTTTCAGTGAAAGGGGTCGAAGAACAGAAAAGAATGGGGAATCAAGTCAAAAATCTTTGCAAAAGCTTGGGTAAAGTCTGAGAGGGAAATAAGGGGTGGGGGGGGAAGAAGCAAGAGGGGAAGTTGGCGTGGAAATGAAAGAGGGGGGGACAGGCGGAAAAAACGGTTGGCTTAGGCGGGAGCTATCAAAAGAAGGAAGGGAAATTCAAAGGGGGAGACAAAGTTCGGGGGAGGGGGGGACTGAATGTGGCCAGGGGGAGCAAGAGAAAGTAAAAAAGTGGGTGACAGGAAAGCCCAATTTTATATTGCAGGAGTGTCCATTCCGGGGGAAGAAAGGGGAGGACCTGTAGGCAAAGAAGGAGCTCAACTGGGGGGAGGAAACGAAAGTTCTTTTGACAGCGATCATAAGGGGGGGTAATCCCAAAATTCCGTGGGGGGAGATGAGAAAGGATAGGGGTGAGAATGGGTGAGGGGGGTGAAGGTTGGAGTACGAATGAAGGAAGGGGAGAGGGCAGAGAGAGAGGTGACGCGGGGGGGGAAGGAAGGAAAGGGATACTAAACTCTGGCCGAAGCTGTTCTGAAAATCTGGGGAGGAATAAGTAAAAAAACTGAACTTTGGGGGTGGCAAAACGGGATTCTGGGACGGGAATTGAACTTCAATAGTTTATGTTTATTCTTTACAAATACCTTAAAGGAACTGGGGAGGAATGGGATAAAAAAGATTAGGGAAAGGGAAGGGGAAACACATCCAGAAGAAGGAATGGGGGAAAGTATGGGGGACGGTGGAGAATCGCTAGCATTCGGAAAGGGTGAAGTGATTTCTTTCGGGGGAAGACTTAGGAAGTCAAGCGGAGGAAAAGAGGAAGGGGAAGCGAGGGAAGATAGAAAGAGGGGGAATCGAGAAGAAGACCAGAGAACTCATAGGAATTGCGTCACGGATCATTCGAAAGGAATAAAAGTCAGGAGGGAGGGGAAGGGCACCCAGAGATTCTTCTCCTAAAAGAAGCCCACCGCCTAAGGGCTAAGGGATTGGAAGTGAAGGTTCAAGGACTCCAAAAAGGCGAATGACCTTTAAAGAGAGAAGTGGCACGGGTTTGGGCTCGATGGCAAAGGTCCTGCTTTGCTATACAAGAAAAAATGCGAGGAAAAAAAAAGGGAGGTAGGGTAAAAAAGGGGGAGAAGACCCGAAAGGATGGCGTGCGGGGGAACTCACTGCAGCCAACGAGAATATCTTCAAGTGAAACAAAAGAGGCTTGAGCAAAGAGGGACAGGAAGACATGTGTAAACAGAGCAAAAAAAACAAAGGCGGGGTCTAAGAATAGAAGGAGATTTTGAAAGACTAAAAACAAAAAAGGAAGGTGTTTGCTCGCCATCTTCTCACAAAGGGCACATGCGGCTGATCGAAAAGAACAGAGGGGGGACATCCGGAGGGAAAAGATGAAAAACTAGGAGGAGGCAAGAGGAGATCTCAGAAGGGAAAAGCGAATCACTCGAAAAAAAAAAAGAGGGTAGTGCTTGAGGGGAAAAAAAGCGGAGCTCGATGTCCGATCGGGATTCGAAGGAGGGGCAGCGATCATCATCATTTAATCTTAAAAAGACCGGTCTTGACAGACTGGAGGGGAACGAGAACGAAGAGGTCCGGTGCAACTCGGAGAAACGGCAAATTTTGGGCTTTCGTAGGGGTACCACGAATTCTGGGAGGACAATTTCAAAAGGAAGTTGACCACACGATTCAAGGCAAGCAAATCCAGGGTGGAAAACGAGTGTGTTAAGGGGACATCAAAAATCCTATTGGGAAATCATTGAGTGTAACTTGCAAACTCCCAAACACCTGCGGAGGTTGGAAAAAAGGCACCCTACAAAAGGGAGACGAAGAAAAGTTTGAGAGAGAGAAAGACAGGAATTAGGCCTAGGGCCAAGGAAGCCTCCACAAAAACGAAACCCTGGTCCTCCGAATTTAAAAGGGGAAAGGTCAAAAAAAGAAGGTGCAAAACGCGGGGTGCAAGAAGGGAAAAAGGAAGAGAGAGTGTGGACACGGAAAAGAAAAAAAGCTAAAGAGCAAGATCACTCTTTTACGGCCTAAATTGAAACAAAGTTGAGGAGAGGCAGGAGAAAGAGGAGGCGAAGAAAGGGGTGCGAAGGCGTGAAGGGAGGGAGAACACTCCACCAGAAAGCAAAAAGACAAAAAAAATGAAAGAGATCACCACTTCCATAAAATCAGGGCCTACTGGGGGTGGGGGGTCAAAGGAGCTAATGGATCAAAGGGTGAAAAGTAAGAAAGGGGTCACATATAAGAAAAGGAGGGGGGAAGAAGACAAACCAAAGGAAAAAAAGCGCGCACAAAGAAAGGGGAAAAAAAACGACAGCAGTTTTCCCATTCGACCTGAACGGAAGAAAGAAGAGGTTGTAAGAAGAAGCGGGACTTCATTAAGGAACCTCAGAAGAACTCTAAAGAGGCAAGAAATTTGCTCAAAATGCACTTAACCATCAACAAAGGGCCATCTCAGGCTGACTCCTGGCTCTCACAAGGAGGGGGTTGCGAAACAAGGAGAGAAGCAAAAAGGAGGCATGGCCGACCAGGCGCAGAGCATACCGTTAGGAACACAACGTAGCACTCTACACGGGGAAGATGGGAAGGTCAAACAGAGCGGAGGGATAGAGGAAAGAAGGACCCAGAGAGGAACACGAAAGGGGTACCAAGGAATCTTTCAAAGTTCCGGTGGCGATACAGAGAAAAGCCAAAGGGGTTTTTGCCAAAGCAGAAAAGAGGTAAGGGTAAAAAAAAGCGAAAAGGGGAGAGGAACAGAAAAGTGGCACATAGAACGCCAGACCAACGATTGGCCCTCTTTTGGGTACACGATGGCATGAAAGTCGAAAAAAACATTCTTAATAGAAGCAAATTGGGAGACCTGCGGGTGTAAAAAGGCGAAGGAGAAAGTATGCCCTTGAGGAAGAAGGGAAAAAAAAAAGTTGAGAGTAAAATTAACAAGAACCGCCGGAACACCGTCCTACGAAAGGGAGAAGAGGGCGCAAAGGCCAGGAATTCTTTCAAGAAAAAAAAGCAAGCGAAGAGGGCTGCAAGAACAGGGTGGGATCAAAAGGAGAGAACGGGAGAGGCCGGAGGGGGCCACGAAAGGGGGTCTGCTCTGAGGGATTAGAACACGGATGTGGGAGCTGCTGTCAAATAAAATCGAGGAAAGCTAAAAAACGTGCAGAGTCAAGACCAGTTAATCAGTTGGGGGGGGTGAAAGAAAAGAAAGCAATGTCTCTTAAAGGGGGAAAAACTACCAATTACACGCTTGCTTTACGCCAGGTAAAAAAGGACCAGAGGGAAAAGACGCAATGCGGAAAGGAGGACCCGGTCAAGTTTCTCGAAAGGGAAGAGGGATCAACGACTTAAGAACAACTCATAGACAAACGAGCTGGAAAAAAAGGAGTAAACATTAGGCGGAGGTTAAGATTTGCGATCGCCAGAAAGGACGAAACTGCAAAAAAATAATTGTAACTCCTTATTGTCAACAACAGCAGGAAAACGCAGAAAATGGAAAGCTGAAAAACACGAGACTATAGGGAGAAAAATAACAAATAGAAGAGAGGGTCATCTACAGAGAAAAATCAGAAAAAATGCAATTAAAAAACAAGAAAAATAAGTCGGTCGCGCACACAAAATAGGAAAATCAAGCAAGTTCCCACTAAGGAGGAGCGAGTTCGCTTACCCAATAGGGGTGGGGCTACGAAGGGAGGCATCACGGGAGAAAACCTACAAAATGAATAGAAAAAAAAATGGACAAGAGCACTCCAACGGAGAGGGAGAAACGGGAATTGGGACATGCACGGACTTAGCGTAGGGGTCACGCAAAATCCTACCCCTTAGATGGAAAAAGCACAAAAGAAAGAGGGAGAAGAGAGCGGAAAAAGCCAAGGAAGAAACACATACGAAAAAAAAAACAACGATCCTCAATGAGACAAGAAGCCGCAAAGACGAAAGGATGACCGCCGGCAAAAAAGGAGCCTTGTCCTCTGCGGCGTGCGGGTTGGAAAGAAAAAACAACAGGGGGAGGGGAAGATTTGCTGCGCGTTCGGGCAGCAAACCACCAAAGAGGCAAAAATGCGAAGAAAAAAAGGGAGAGAGAACTGACGCAGGAAAGGGAAGAAAGGGAAATGGGAAAAAAAAAAGGTCCAGGGCGAAGGGAAAACCAGGCGAGACCACCGCAGAATATACAACGGAACAGCATAGGCTCGAATCATTTGAGGAGGACAGACCTCAAAGAGGGTTGACCTAAAAGGGAAGTAAGGAGGAATGAAACGACGGGACATAGTATTCCTTTGGACCACGCCTATAACACAACTAGAGGGGGACTGGAAAGAAAAAGGAAGTCGTAGAAATCTTCCTTGCGCGCGCTGGTCTGAAATCAGCTGTTTGGGGAAAGTCGGAGGGGGTCTTAAGCAGAAAGGGGTGAAAAAAGGAGGGACAAACATTATCAAGCCAAAAAAAGGAAGTAAGGCAAACAGCTTGACGGAAATCACCTAAAGAAGTTCTAAAAAAAAGCACTATTTTCGAAGGAAAAACTCTCTCAACAAAAAAAGGAAAAGGAGATATAAAGGGGGCAGTCGAAAAATGTGATGGAGGGATCGGCAAGACTTCTTGAGTGATGCCGGAAGACGGGAGACGCCAAGGAGGATAATTGGTGGGAAAGGGAGATGTGTCGGAACAAAAAGTAGAGAGGATAAAAAAGGAGGGGGAAAAGACCAAAGGAGAAGGTTAAAAAACAAAGACTCAAAAGATTTCAGGACCTATACTAAGAAAATGTAAGCAAACTCTCCAAGAGTTGTATGGAAAAAAAAAAAGTGGGGGGGGAGACAATAAGGGAAGAAGCAAACGAGTCGAAGGCCCTCGAGGGATCTGGAAATGCGTAGCTTGACAGAAGGTCGGGGATGTAATGTCCTAAGAAGAAAACTGAGGAAGAAAGGAGGGAAGGGGGGTGGTGGAAAAAGAGGAAAAAACAGATGTAAGAAAGGTGGGGTGTGTTTAAAGGGGGGGACCATTCACAAAACCGTGAATGAAAGAGAAATCGAAGACAGAGGCGGCGATCGAATCAAGGGAAGGAGAAGGGTTGAAGGGGGGGAAAAAGGGTTTGTGCCTTAAAAGAGAAACACAAGAAGAAAGTTGTTGAAACAAACACTCAGACTGGGGAGTTGGACCTGAGGTCAACCTTGAATGCAGGAGAAGGGATGGGGGAAGGGGACAGGGAGGACCAGGGGGAGTTGCCCACGCTGTCGCGAGTGGGTTGGGTACCCAGGTCATTGGAAGAAACAAGAAAGGGAGACAGAAAGGATGGGGGGAGGGGAAATCTACTGTGGAGGGAGCTAACGAAAGAAGCGGGGGGATGTGAAAAAAAAGATTCGGCTTTGACCAGAACGTTTCACAACTTGTGGCGGGAGGGCGGCCACAGCAGACATTTGGAGGGGTTTTTGGCATAGTTCCTACAATCAGGCGCCACAAACAAAAAAGGCTAAATCAGCCGGCAGAGGAGGGAAAGGGGGGGCTTGGGGGGCAAGGTAACAAACAGCACTCGACGGAAGAAGGGCGGGTGGGGCATTACCAGAGGAAGTGAGAGAGGAAGGAAAAACAAAGCGGAAGGAGGGAAATGTTGAGACTGTGCTAAAAAGGGAAAGGACTGGGGGGGTGGACCAGGGGGGCGCGAGGTATATATCGGGGGTGGCAATGAAGAGATTTTGAATTAGGAGATGGACTTTTCGTAAGGGAAGGGGCGAGGGAGGACGAACGAGAAATCGCTGACGGATGTAAGAGAAAAGTATAAAAAGCAATCACAGTCCCGATTAAGTTGGATCCTTAAACGCTATCAAACACAAGATGGAGACGAAACTGACGGGGGGTACTAAAAAGAAAGTCTTCATCCATCGTTTTCAGGGGTGAGAGGAAAGGAAGCATAAAAATCTTGTCCGTAGGGGAGGTAAGAACAGACATCTTCAAGTTAGGGGTGCAAAAAAAAAAGAGATCCCTTTCCGAAAAAGGAGAGACGTATTTTAACGAGGGAGAGACTTGCCGAAGATCAAAATAAGTTGACAGGAGTATAAAAGCGCAGCATCAAAATTGGAGGTTAAGAAAGAAAGAGGATGGGAGGGAAGAATAATGTTGGACCGAGAAAAAGGTCGAGATGAAGGCGAGGACGTGAGGCCTGTCCTAAAGGCGACGTCTCCAGATGTAGAGAGTGGGATAGGGAACGGAGGGGGGGGGCAAAGAAAAAGTTCAGACCGAGGATTGTTTGGACGGCCTCCAAAGGGGGGGGGGTGGTCCCGTATGGAAAACAGGGTCTTAGACGACAAAAAACTCCGAAACGGGAACGACAGCCCGCTGAAAAGAATTTTAAGAATAGGTGGGAGAATCCAAGGGAAAAGGAGGTCGCCAAGTAAAAAATGAAAGGGAAAGTTGTACAGTTGCTAGTGTTGCCATCTGAGATAACTCAAGAATGAAAAGGCAGGGTTCTGGGGAAGGTCGGTAAAAAGGAAAAAACAAAAAAAAAAACCCAAAAAAAAAAAAAAAAGGGGACATGCCGTGGGGGAAAAAAAGGGGGGGGGTCTTGCTACTGTATCGATCCCACAGTAAAAAATAAAAAAAAAAAAAAAGAAAAAGAAAAAAAAAAGAAGGAACGACTTCAGGGAAAAAAGGAGGGTGCTAGGGAGTGGCAGCGCGCACAGCCAGACACTCCGGATGTTTGACGGCGACACCTTTTAGGGAAGGACGGGGTCTGAAAAAAAAAAGGGAGGGCGCCTAAAGGGGGGGAAGAGGAAGGGGAGAAAAGAGTGGGTCAGAGATATACCTGTTGTTCACACCTTCGGGGTAGAAAATGCTCATCGTAGGGGGAGAAGTTTGGGGGGAGGGAAGTTTTTCAGACAGAATGGAAGAGTAAAATGGCGGAAGGTGACGCTAATGGGTCACTTCGGCGAAGGCGGAATCAGCGCGATTACGGGAAGGGGGGGAAGGGAAGGTAAAACATTCAGTGGGGGGAAACAGCGGCTGGTGTGCATGTCGGTGCTCAAAAATTGTGTTGTGATAAAAAATACTGTCGGAATATATGGGAGAAGGGGTCCACAAAATTAGGAAGGAAAGAACTTTTGGACAAAACCCATCCGGCGCACGTAATGGGATGATTTAATTAGAGCTCGGCAGGCAGGGTGTTTTGTCCGCGGGGGGAGGGAAGGGGTATGGATGGAGCGCAGGCGCACCGCGCCTGCGCCAAGGATAGCATCGCAGCGACGGGAAAAAGCAGAACTTCCTTGAAAAGGAGAGGAGGCTTCGCAAGCGATTCTGGCCTTTCGGGGAGCCACACTCATGGTCTCTGAATGAACAGCAACACTCTAATGAGGAAACAAGGGAGGGGGAAATTGAAAGCCCCTGAAGAAAAGTGGATCTTGTGCGCAGTGAGTTGATATTTTTTCATAAGATGCCCACTGCAAGAGGGACTCTAAAAAAACAGGACTGACGCGACAAACATGGGAAAATTCGTGTCGTGTATGAAACCGCTTTGTTTCTATTTTAAAGAAAAGGAAAAATCAACGCTGAGGAGAGATTAAAGGGAAAAAGCTGAGAAAAAAGGATTGGTTCCGTCCCCTTGGAAACTCTCAATCCCTTAAAAGAAGATCTACTCTGGGGGGCTGTTAAATACTAACAAAAAGGAAGGGTGACTCACATCAAAAAAGGGAAGAAGGGAGACGACGCAAGTGGAGGGGGAAAAGGCTAGAGAAAGAAAAAATGCTTTAGAAGCTAAAGAAGGGCTAGCCAGAACAAATAAA
>Ga0179591_1353522_pt1 | contig 12767 bp, 13 predicted proteins | sample CZOMad2_1_08_16f_FD_182891 | JGI IMG/M metagenome (GOLD analysis project Ga0179591, IMG submission 182891) | Vadose zone soil fungal communities from Angelo Coast Range Reserve, California, USA - CZOMad2_1_08_16fungal (PacBio error correction) | ecosystem: Environmental > Terrestrial > Soil >...
GCGTATCGAGGACGCGGGAAGGAACGCTCCGAAGTCCCTCATGTCACAGAGGGGTCGTCAAAGGTAGGGACACCCGTTTGAGAAAAGTAGGAAACAAGGAAATCTCCGAAGAGAGGAAAAGTAGCCTGTGAGGAGACTGTAGCGCTAATCAGGAATTCTGAAGATAGAGGAAAGGGGAGCACTTCTACAGAAAGGTGATCGGGGGAGAGAAGAACTCGACATGAATGGGAAGAAAAAAGTGGGGTGTGAAGAAGAAAGGGACGGGGAGCGGAACAAAAAAAGACTTTCATAATCATGAAAAGTTGAGATAAACCCTGACCATCTTAGCGTGGGCCGGCTCAGAGGAAAAAGAGGAAGAAAACTTTAGAGAATACCCTCAGCACTAGCAAGAAAACCCTAAAGAATTCAAATCACGGAGCCCTTCAAAGGAGCAGGTCTTGGGGGGGAGAGCTCGGACGAAAGTGTCAAAAAAGATCCGGACGTCAACGGCGTGGCGGTTACTTAAGGGGAAAAGAGTGAGTAAACAACCGGAGTAAAAGAAAGAGGTACTTACTCCGACGCGCTGCACGGGAGAAAGTGTGGTTCCTTCAATGAAGCTGGACACAAGACCGCGATTAAGTGCTGGCTACTGGGGGGATTTTGGGGAAGGGAGGGCACTACGAAGATATTTGAAAGGAAGTCGGTCTCAATTTTTGGAACTCCAGAAGGGACTAGGTTGCGAGAACGAACTATGGGTGGCATGAGAAGGAAAAGCAACGTTTCACAGATTCAACGAGGCGGGTTTGGGACCGAACAACGCCTGCGGAGGAAAAGAAAAAGGAGTCCTTCAAGGAGTCGACTCACCGGGGGCGTAAAAGCAAGAAAAACTGGGCTGTAAAGTGGCCACCGCGAAACTCTTAGAAAAAGAGCACAAAAGGAAATTTCTTCGAAACGACGAGGGGTTTGAATCAAGCAAGGGCGAGGGGAGGGGGGGGTTCGACGAAAAAGGGAGAAACTCCGAAGGCGGGAGGGGTTGACCTCAGAGAGGGCGTGAAAAGGAGAGGGCCACTGTTAAGGGGTTTTCGCAACACAAGGAACTGGGGGGATTCGCTAAACGGAAAAACCGACTTGAGTGAGGTCGATGCTGATGAGGCGAGCGATCAATCAGAGGTTGGGGCCCGCGCCTCGGGGAGTGGGGGGAGGGGGGGGAAAAATGGGGGGGGGGTGTTTAAGGGGCTAGAGCCGAACTTACACCTGGAGAATGGGCGCGGCCTGGGAGATCAGAGAAAATGAAAGGGGGGGGTCTACTTCAAGGCGGGGGAGGGAAAGAGATCAGACTGAAACCAAAGGGCGACTTAAGGGGAGTGATGATTACGTTTAATAGGGACAGGAGGGTTTGGGAGATAACAGGCTTCAAAAGCGAAGGAGGAAAGGGGCGCAGCAGGTCAAACTAGGAGCGGGAAAAGGCGTCCCTAATCTGAGGGCGAGTGAAAAAGAAATCTTTTCTTTAGTGCAACGAACGAAAAGACTAGCGCGGAGAGAGACGCTGAGTCGACTGTTCGAAGCCGAAGGAAGGGGGAGGCTCCACCGACTTGGACGAGACATTGGGGGGGTTCCATCTTAATATATTAGCGCAGAGCTAGCCCATGATTCACTCAAGAAAGAAGGAGTGCTGGAGAAACTCAAAATAGGAAGTGCCCTCGTGAATCGTTAAATAACTAAAGGAGGAGGGGAGCTCTGAACACTCTAGATGGAGGGTGCAGACGGCGTTTTAGAAAGAAAAAAGGACTGCACAAAAAAATGTATCACCCTTGAAAAAGAAGGAAGCGAGCGAGAGGAACATCCTTGCTGGTGTAGCATCTTCTCCCAGGGTAAGAGATACGTGCCTCTGAACCTAGGAGGGGGACTTTTCGGGTGCACGGTTAGTCGAAAGAAAGAAAGGTCCTTGAAGAGAAGCGACCAGGCTAAACGGTGGGGGAAAACTCAAGTTTCTTAGCTGGATAAGTGGAGAGTGAAAGGACGTCGAAGAGTCAGAATCAGGGAGAGAAATCTACTTCGGAGAAAATCTCTTCGGAGAGAAAGACGGCAAACAGTTATGAGAAGAGCAGTGAAAATAAGAGCGGTAAAAGGACATTAATATAGAGAAAAAAACAACAACTATTTATTGAAAGAGAAATAAAGAAGGGGTGATCGAAAGATTAAAAGGAGATTAGAAGCACGATGGGACCTCTTAGTAGTCAAGAAAGAGATATACCAACAGAAACGAGGATAAAGTCAGAGCCCTTGAAACAGATAGAAAGTGTGTGCAAATGAGAATCTCTAGCAGAAGAGTCCCCGAGTGAGAGGGTAGAGTAGTAAAGTACCATACTAGTACTGGAGAAATCAACCTAGTGGGTTGGAGAAAAAACAGACAAAAAGACTAAAAGTTCTATGAGAAGAGAGACCATCTCTATAGACGAGGGAGAAAAAGCCAGATAGCTCGACTGCCGAATGGAGAGTTCGAAAAAATTTTTGACATGGGGGCCAAGGAGAATGTATTGAGGAAATTAAGAACTCATTCTGAACAGCTCGGCGCGGTGTCTGATCGGGAACACAAAAGAAACGCGGAAGTTTCTTGACCAAAGTGGGAAAGACGGAAAAAGGAAATGCATCGTCTCACTTGGGGGCCGTCAAAAACTCGAACTCGTAGGGCACCGGATGGCTGTTGGACAAGGCGCGAAACGTCACTTTCCACCAAACACACTGCGCTTATGTTTAGCCCTGATCGCGTCTATCATTCGGGAGAGGAAAAGATCGCAGTCTTCCAGTCGCGGTCGGGAAAACGAAAAAGAAGCGTCGACGTAAGAGACTTTGGGGGAAAACAGCTTCGGGCACCAAACCTTCAACTGAAAAGAGCAGACTGACTGCGTCATTCGATCAGAGGAAACTGTGAACTCCCACAGCTGGGTGTGGGACCAGAGGGGAAAGTCAGAAATACAAAGTCGCGGGCCAGAGCCGGAGGGGTACGAGCGCTTAGGAAGGCACCGCGGAACCACCTTTACGGTCGATCCCTCGAATACCAGGCAAAGCGCAAACATTTCGCACATTGTGGTCAATGCCGGCTCGAGATCGATCACTTTAAAAAAAGGGCCACGTACAGCCGGGGACAACAAACGGCGCGCGAGCCTCATGGAACCATCAAAAAAGTGAAGCCAGTCGGGGTGAGGAAATCGCCATCGCAGCAAGAACGGGTTCGGACATCATAACCAAATTGAAGAGTCATGGGCAAGACCCGCGATGGGAGGAAAAAAAGCCGGGGGTCGGGGGTTCCCGGTAGAGCCAACTAAGGGGGAAAAAAACACTAAAGTCTCTCCTAAAGCAGGAAAAGGGACTTCAAGGAGTAGGTCGGCATTCTCAAGACGCAGGGGAAGGGCGGAAAAAGTAAAAAGCTAATTTGACGACTCAAGGGATCGACTTGCAGACGAAAAGGGAGTGACAAGTCCGCGCAGTGCAAAAGGCACAAAAATCCTCAAGAAAATCGGGAAAAGTTCAAAATGGCAAGCCACAGGGCAAACAACATCTTCGGGTAAAGAAACCTCGGGGAAATGAGCGGAAGCGCGAGAAGAAAAGCAAATAGCGCCGTAGGAAAAAAGAAACCAAACACCAAATCTAAGCAAAACGGGGGGTCAAAGGCGGAGAGGGTGGTCAAGCTAGAGGGCCAGGCAACGAACGGTCGAAACGTCAGCGAGAACGCGACGCAGTGGATTAGGGAAGGGGGATGAATCACACAACACAGGGAGGGGGGAGATGTGGTCCCGGCAGCAAAACGAACTCAAACGAAACGGGGCTAATGTTGAAATTTCCGAAAGAAAGGGAAAGAAAAAAGCCGCGACTTGAAGGGGTGGCAGACGTGGTGATTTTGAAAAAGCGGGTGGGGTCAAAGAACGGGCACCCTGGGGACTATTTGGGGGGCGCGGGAAATCGCGAGTTTACGATCAGGAAGGGTGGAAACGCTAAACGCAAGATGGGTGGACCTGGGGAAAATCAGGCATCTGGACCGGGGGTAATAATTACTGACAGTGGTTGTGGAAAAAACGGCACGCTGTAAAAAAAAAACAGGGAAAAGCAACTGCACGGAAGGAAGACCGTAGGCGAAAACCGGGATGGAAGGAACTCAAAGACGCTGCAGGGACCGAGGAAGAAAAAACGAGAAATTTGATTCGCAGAAGGAACGTGAAACGCGTCGGGAGCAGGTGGCGTTTTCGCTCACCGTGAGACCCCGGGGCTGGGAAAAAAGAGGGGAGAAGAGTAATCGGGAAAAGGGTGCGAAAATGAGCCGAAACCGAGCTGATGCGAGGCGGCTCAGAGCAGCACCGACAAAAAAGCTGTTAAGGGCGGAAGGTGACTCGGGGAAACTAAAAAAAAAATGTTGGGGGGTGCGACCGCGGCCGAGGCGGAAAAAGGGGGGAAAAGTGTCGAGCTAGAGCCGAAAGACCATCATTGAAAGGGGCTGCGAACGACAGGGGGGCGAAGCCAAAGTTGTGAGCGCCGGAGCTTCCGATTCTGGGAAAGACGAGTGACTAAACCCCGAGGGAGACCGGGCCAAGGGGATGAAGTTCACCGAGGTCAACAAGGTGGTGTGGCGATCACGTCACGGCAAAACATTCAGGAAGACGAAAAGAAAGAGCGAAAAATAAACGGTTCTGGAAAAGAAGCTTGGGGGGAACAAACGTTCGATTACGAGAAGCTGGGAGGTGGGGGTGCCCGAGCAATGCACTGCGACGATGCTAAGTTAACTCGGGAAACTTTTTTCGAAAAGAGAAAGAATTTCTCAAAAAAACTGACTCTCAAAAAAGGGGGAAAAACTAGATTAAAGCCGCGACGGCAAGCCCATTCACGGGGTTCAACTACTAGTGAAGAAACGCGGGTGCTGGAAAAAGGGCAAAAACAGACTTTAATCGGACCTAGAGTACAACTCCTAAAAAAAAGGGGTGCTCAAAAAACCACCGCGGGGGACTGATGGAAGGAGAGGGGGGATTCGAAAGCACCTGATCAGTGGGACTGAATCAACCCCCGGACAGCCTTGAGAACGCAGCAGCGTTTACATCGTGGCTGGGGTTCTAAAAACAAGCCAGAAAGCGTGTCGCGACAGAGGGGGGATCATCGGAACAAGACGTCGGGGCATCTGTTTTCTGGGTGAGGAAACAAGGGGACGGGACCGGGATGGGAGGAGGGACGCATAAATCGCACGGTTTGGGAGATCATGGGAAAAAGAGCAACGGTAAGGGAAAGGGCGATTCCAAAGGCTGAGGGGAGAGGGTCGAATCGGACGCATGGGCCGTTTTACGTGACGAGCGGTAAAAGTAGAAGCGGCAACCGATCTTCTAAGCGCCGTTGAAGCGGTACTAGACGATTACACTCCGTTAGAGATCAAACAACAGTATTAGTAAAAGAAGAGATACCGGCGGGGAAAAGAGAGAGACTAGGAAAGGAGCTTCGGGTACCGTGCCGCTAAAAGAAACGGGATCGAGCGCACAATAAAAATCAAAAAAGTCGAATGAGCGCCCTCATTCGAACAGGATACCTTAGGGGAAACTGAAGAAACTGCTCTCACACCAAGGCGTCACAAATGGCGACTGGTCAAATTCTTCCATTAAGACATAACTGCCGCGCCTCACCGTGGCCAAATACCAAAAAAGTTCTATGTCTATCAAAAGAGACGCAGCGCGGAGGATACTCTAAAACAACAGAAATATATGGAGGAAAAATGTTCTAAGAAGGAAGCAAGGAACATGGACTTTTCAGACTTGATTCTAAAGGAGCTCGGGCGCGGGGGTCGAGAGCCACAAAAGAGGGCGTGAACATGACCCCAGAGGCTCACGCTCAACCGAAGGAAGCTACTCTTTTGCCGGACAGAAACGTCGCGCCCAATCGTAGTCAACCGTGTTTTTCAGAACGAGGGGAATCTCGTGAGGCCAAAAAAAAAACTGCGACGGGGTCGATGGGGAAAGAGGACTGATGAGAGAAGAAGCTTCAGCGTCTCTATGCATAGCTCAGCGGAAGGCGTCGTGTCACCTAAACGACAAAGATGAGAGGACTCAGCACCAGTTTGGGGAAGAGTCTTGCCGCCTTACAAAAAGTCGCCAGGAGGAAGCAACTCAAAGATGGGTAGACGTTGCGCCAAAACCAGAGGTTTCCCAGGATAGGGAAAATCATCAACGCACAGGGCCGGAGCCTTGGGGGAAATTCGGCTAAAAATCGAGAACGGCGCTCCAACAGATCTGAAGTTCGGGGGCCCATTAAGAAATGGGGGGAATTCCTTCCATCGAGCTCGAGCAACCAGTTAAAAAACAGGACACGCAGATTGGCTACAACAAAGAGGATGCGAGAGTATCCGAAGCAAAATCGAAAAACATCAAAGTGCAGACCGAAGAAATCAAAAAAGTGTGCGGGATCGAGCAACTTGCATCTGATGGTTGAAAATCGCGTGAAACCGCGGTGTTCGACTGTACTCAATGCCAGGTCAGCCTCACGAGTTCATAAGAACTGCTTCCTGGGGAGGGAAAATAAAATTTGAAGGAAGAGGTCTCTATCGGATTCGATCGTCGCTCCGGACGTGCCCCTCGGAGAAAGAGTCTCGTTAGAACCAAAGTCCTAGACGTCCTTGGTCAGAAGGGAAAGATGATGCGTCCGCAGAAGAGTGTCTGAACAAACAATACTCTTTACAGAAAAATATGAAAAAGTGCCTGAAAACCTGATGTCGCAGTGGAGCGAAACGAGTTAAACCTCGAGCAACCTAAAATATTGTCGTAGTAGGAAAACCCAGGCAAGAACAAAAAGCTGCTCAAGCAAATTCGCGGGGAAATTGTGGTATAGAGGGAAGGACATCTTCTCCAGGAAGGACGTCGGAGTGAGGCGCAGTGTGATTTTAAATAGACGACTCAAAGGAAAGGGAGAAAAAATTTCCCTCCTCGACAGAAGAGATGAACTTGGGAGTACTCGCCGGCAAGAGCACAAATACCCTACTTGGAAGGCGGGAAAAAAAAAGGGGTTAGTGGCAGGGAGGGTTTTAATACTCGACTATTTGGAGCTGAGGGGCGAGTGTGTCTCCGATCATGGTAGGTTTCTCGAAAAAGATAGGGACAATCTTGCATGGTGAGATTTGAAAGAGGAGTTTTGGTTCAAAGGAAAGATGATGGCTACCGATCATTTAGGGGGAGTGAAAGTATATCAGGGGGTTCTAACGAGGTCAGTTGCCAGGCCCAAATGGAGAGAGGTAAATTTATTAGAAGACGTTTTAAAGCGGAGGAAGGGCGAAAAGGCAGGGGTTCGCTAGGGGAAAACCCTAAGCCGCGTTAACGCGGGGCGTGAAATAATCTGGGGGGGCAGAAACCCCAGGAAGTGTACTGAGAGGTTCGCTCAGGAAAAAAGAAGGGATGAAATTGTCTGTCTATGGGATGATTAGATCGTCATAGCTCTCTTGTTTTTCCGACAGAGTGTCCTTTGGACGGTGGAAAATTTGAGAGCTACGGGGTACAAAATATGGACGCATGGGCGAGGCAGGTGTTAGAGATAGGAAGAAAAGAAAGTTTAGATCCTATTTTCTCCCGGTTCGTCTAAATCACACCCGGAAAAAGTGGTCCGATTTATTAGGAAGTTAAACATTTCATGGGACGATTAAATTGCAAACCTTCTAAAGAAGGAGAAGAGGCTGAATACACTTTGAAAAGAGTGAAGAAGATGGGTTCACTCTCTTCCTAGATCTTTAGGTGGAGGGGAACGGAAAGGAGAGCTGATAGAGAAGAGGAAGCCTGAGATAATGAGGTCTCTCACAGAGAGCGAAGGTGTTGGGTGGAAACGAAAAAGAGAATAGAGAAGAGATGCGAAGGAAAATTCAAGGTGCAGGGGCGGACTGTGTTGAGGAAAGGCGAGCTCTTCTTTAAACGCTGGGAATGTTCATCTAAGAGTGCTCTCGAACTCAGAGAAGAGATGATGGGGAAAGTTATCGAACGGAAAAAATTAATGATAAACCAGAGGTGTACTCCTAGTCCGAGAAGAGATTAAATATTGGGTGGTCTAGGACTCCAGAGCTGGGTAGCGATAGTGATAGAACAAGGGAGGGGGAATATGGTTAGTTTTCAAACAACTACTTTAGGAGCAAATACTTAGTAAAAGGGGAAGAACATGCGGAAAATTGACCACGGTGGTGACGAATGTGATGGGGAGATCATGTTTTGAAAGGCTTTCCGGTCGAATAGGAGCGCTAAGAGTTTGATGGGGAGAGACTTTCTTATCTAAGAGGGAAGAAGTGTGAGATATGAGACTCCAAGACTAGACAACAAAAGAGAGAGATAAAGTTCAGTTAATCTATAGTAAAGGAATTAGAAAAAAAAAGTCGGGAATCTTCAGAATAAAGAAACCTCTAATAGAAACCCATCTAAGAGGAATAAACGTCTTAAAAGCATGGGTAATCACATTGACCTCGTAACCCACGGAGTAACAACCAAAAGTTTCCTGGGTCCGAAGGAGAGGCATATAAAGGAAGTCTTTCAGTGGTGGGAAAGAAACATATCGAGGTTTCTTAGGGAGAAAGAAGGAGAACAAGAGTCTTTAGAGAGACCAAGCCGATTTAATCGGAGAGGCTAAGGATAAAATGGGGTTCTGACAAGGGGGGATCATTGAAAAGGAATTAAGGGGGGTAGGGACACCGAAGGGTCACAAGAAGCTAGGAGCTGGTGTACGGAAAGGAAGAAACTCATTTTCTTTAACAGTAAAGGACGCTTCAAAAACGCACAGGAAGTCTCGGTTCAAGAAGAAAAAAGAGTCTCCGTCGTAGGGAACAAGGTGGATAGGCTGGAGAAGTCTCGAAGATCTAGATGGAACCCAACACACAATGAGAGGAATGGTTGCCTGAGCGTCGAACATGAGAGGTCAAGTCAGAGAGAGACGCTCACTTAGCGTCGGGCAACTGGATAGGGAAGACACCTGAACAGGGTGCAGGGAAAGATACTGAGAAGAAGGTCGCCTTCTCTGAGAGGGTGGGTCACGACGGGAATCAAAACACAGAGGGTGGGAAAGAGGTGAGCTAGGAAGGAGGGGTGAGACAGCAAGACAGACTACCGGAACACTTCCACATCGGGTGTCAGAAATACGACGCAAGCACATTCTCAATAAATGTTTTGGCAATGCCTCGCTTCATAATGTGGCCAAAAAAGCCTAGGCGAGGTCGACAACAACTCGCTGCGAAGAGAGAAGAATCCCCTCATCTACTCTAACATCTGGAAGAAAGTCGGGACCGAGAAGGACACGCTCCGGGTGTTCATCAGAAAGATGAAGGTCCCGAAAGGTGTACTTTCGGAGAGAGGCGGGAGAGAAACGACACCTGCCCATTCCCCTCCTAAAGACAGAGGGGAGGTGAACGATCCTCGGCGGCTAAAGAAAGGTAAGAAGGATGCGCTAAGTTCAGCAATCTACGAGGTAGAAAGAAAGTGGGTCCCTTTGAGCACGTGGAGGAGCGGGATTCATGGCAGAAGGAATGTAAAGGAAATTTTCGACAGCGCAGGAAGGGAAAAAAAACCCATTGAAATCTGAAATTTGAAGGAGGAGAGAGACACAGCAGGAAACCATCTCGGCGCTTAGCGCAAAAGTCCAGTAAAAAAGTGGGCAAAAGAAGAGAGAAATAAGGAGACGTGGAAAAAAGAAAGGGAAAAATCACACGTGCAGCCCTTCAAGGAGAGGGCTTTAGAGGGAAGGAAAATTCAAAAGTCAAGAGCGACGTCAGGGACTCAATGGAAGGGGGGTGAGAGAGAAAAAAAACAACGTGATGGAAAGAGATGGAAAGAAGAAAAGGGGAGACTCCTACTACTCGAAGAAGAGGATTTCCTGCCAGAGAGGGAAAAAGAAAGGAGAAGTAAGTTAGACGGGGGGAAATTTTGGGTCCGTGCGTTTTTACCTACTGAGAATAGTGTTGGGACGTGGCGATACTCATGTTGAAAGAAGACGTACGATTTGTAGAGAAAACAAGTTGGGAGGGGGGAAGGATCATCTGCGGGTGTTAAGATCGTAGCTTTGGTGAATCAAATCAAGAGACAGTGAGTTTCTTCAGGGAAGTAGATAACAGGGAGCTCAAATCCCCTTTTGGCACGAAGTGGAAGGTCAGGCGCGACGCTGCTAGGAAGATAGGCGCGCCTCTAAAGGAAATTTCAGGAGGGAGTGAAAAAGCTAGTAGAGGCGAGGGTGGATTTTAGATAAAAGAATAAACCAACTGAGGGTAAAGTCTCTTTCTTTAAATGAGAGGGGAAAAGTGCTGGTTATTCCAGAAAAAGGAAGAGTTCATTCTTATGAGGAGATAGGAGAAAAAAGAAGGCTAATCTTGGCTATCTTGATGAGGATAATCTCGAGTGTTGTTTGTAGATTACTAGGAGGGGCCGGGAAAAGTGATCGATACTCTATTCGGAAAGGAAAAATCTTTCCTAATGGGCCGAGCTGGCTGAAGATCTACTAGCATAAGGGAGCCGAGGGACGTATTCGTTTACAGAGATGAGACTTCACCCGATGCTAAGGGGAAGAGAGGGGAGGAAGTACTGCACCTAGTGGAAAAAAGCTTGTGGGGTCGAACCAGGAAATTAGGTCATCGACTCGCTGGGTTTGAAAAGAAGATTTACAAACCTTACGAGTACGGAAGCTGGTCGGTGTGCCGAAGAGGAAAAGTGAGGAGGAGGCTGGCTTCTCTTAAGACTGAGCTCTAAAGGTTAGAAAGAAGTGTAAGATACATCGACTAGGGGTTGGGTGTACATATGAAGCTCGAGGACAGGGCTGGCAAAGAGAACTCCGTGAAAGAAAGGGTACTTTGGGGATGGTAGCTATCTAGAGGGTTAACTTTCTCAGTTTAAGCTTGGCACTCCCTCATTTACTGGGGCGAAAAAACGAGAGGCTTTTTCCCTCGAGGTGAACGGCACCCCGACGTTGAAATGAATAACCTTCACCCCATAAGATTCGCAGCGAAGATTCTGGGGTGTATAGAATAGTAGTAGCGATGTCTCCTACGGTCGGGGGCAATCGGTGTCTGTTCAAAAAAAGAAGGGGGGAACACTTTTTCTTAATGGAGAGAATTGAGGGTCAGTCTCAGGTGGGGGCGCCTGTGACTTAACTAAGAGGTATGCTATGTTTAGAGACGGGTAGAGGATGACGGAGGGTTGGGGACTGGTGCAGAGAGGGGCGTCTGTTATCTAAGAGGAACAGAGGGGGAGAGGCACTCGGTACGATGAGCTTCAAACGACGGTATCCTCTCAAACAACACCAAAGGAGGGAGAAGCCTTAAACTCAGCTTAAGGGGAAACAGGGCGAGAAAAAAAGGTTTTTCCGAGAAGAAAACCGCTAGCGCAAAAACCGCAACAATTCGAAGGGGAGAGAACTATTCTACACTCGAAAGAACTGGTCACAAGGAAACGATTCGAAGCGGAGCACAAAAACTGATGGTCAGCAGCGTCTGCCATAGGACTAAACGGCTTCGTGCTGCCAAGGCTGGTGCAGACCAGAAAACATATGAAAAAGAAAAGAGTTGAGGATCACGATGAGAACAGAGGAGGAGGAAAAGGCCAAAGATTGTAAGAGGATCTGAGGGCGAAAGGAGTCAAAGTGTTTCTCAAATACAGTGAACTTCTGGGGGGGGCTGCCGTTTCTACTTAAACAAGTAGGGAAACAAAGAGGGGAGGGTCTAGCGGCCACCAGAAAAAACTTCTTGGAAGAGTACAAAGAGGTGCCCCTTGGAAGAGAATTTGTGCATTCCAGCACAAGGAGACAAATAATGGGCCGACTTAAGAGCTCCGAGAAAATATAGGAGGCAGATTGAAAAAAAAATTCTCAGAGGACCAAGACTTGCTGAGATTCATAGAGAGAGAATCGCGATCTTCAAAGTCGCTTCTGCAAGAAAGACCAGACTTGTCGGGAACAGAGGGGAAAGGGTGTTAAAACAGAGTGCGGAAACAAAAACAGTGCGGGGCCGATACGGTCAGAAGGGACGTTCTTCTAATGGTGGTGACGAACGGATCGCCCACACAGCAAGAGGGGAAAGGAAAAAAATAATCGACTGCCAAGGATAAGCTTGAAGATCATCGCTCTAAAGACATCGCTCTCACCAGGGTATAGAGATGAACGTCCGCTCCCAGTCGAGATGGTGTCGAGTAGAGGGATACGGATCACCTTTTCAAAACGGCCAAGAGGTCACAACACTCTGCTTCGAGGGGACCAGAAAGAAAGAAGAGAACTAACCTCTTCTGATGCCGCGACTCTCAGGAAAGAAGAAGGGTCCGTCATGCCCAGCAGGTGACCCCAGATGGGGGAGCGCGAGTGAAAAACAGAGCGTCTTGTTCAGGTAGAGAAGCAATTCCCTTAGCCAGATCAGCCTTTCTTCGGGGAAGAAAAAAAAAGGAGGTACCGGGTGGCTCGATCGGAAGGAACAGCTGAAGGGCAACCGGAGGATGGGCTCTTTGACTAAAGGTTAAGCGCGACGGTCCTTGCCATCTAATTTAAAGGAAAAGAGGGACCTAGCAAGCGTGCCTGAAAAAAAACTCGTCACGGGAAAAAGTGGAAGATGACCAACAGAACACCATGCGTGGGCGGAGCCACCGAGGGCCATTAGCAGGAGAACTTCGCTATCAAATCCAATAGTAGAAATTTTAAACCCTCTATGAAAAAATCAACCAGTGTGTCCACTTCTAAAGAAATGAACTTCTCTCGACGAGAAGGCTATGGGTCCTAACTTCAAAAAAGCTTAGAAGGGCATCTATTGATTTCACTGAAACGTGGAA
>Ga0179591_1300207_pt1 | contig 12766 bp, 16 predicted proteins | sample CZOMad2_1_08_16f_FD_182891 | JGI IMG/M metagenome (GOLD analysis project Ga0179591, IMG submission 182891) | Vadose zone soil fungal communities from Angelo Coast Range Reserve, California, USA - CZOMad2_1_08_16fungal (PacBio error correction) | ecosystem: Environmental > Terrestrial > Soil >...
CCCACAAAAAAAGATGCGAGACGGGGAAAAATCAGGGCTATCTGGCGCCATGTTGGGCGGGCGCCGAGCGAAGTATCAACGAGAGCGAATCCACAGGGAGCGCGTGGAGCAGGACCTGCTGTGGGTGGGGGGAAAATCTTAGGGGCGAAATGACCATGCGACCAGGTCACAAAAACAGACGCTCGAGAGGGAGGCAAGGTCAACACCCGGGGGGAGGGGGTGGGAGAAGTTCGGCCAAGAAAAGACAAAAAAGATCCACGATCTCTATTCAGGCCAATCCTCTTGGGTAACGCCCCCGAAACCTCTCCCAAAGGAAAAAAATAGGAAAAAGAACAGTCATGGATTTTAAACCGACCGCCAAGTCGGAAAAAAGGAGGAAGAAGGCCGGACGAGGGAGGGTCATTTCCGTTGGGAAAGCACGTAATAAAAGACTCCCCGTTCCAAGGAAGAATAGGACGGTGCCCTCCTAGAACAAGAAAGGAAAAAAAATAGGGGGGTTAAAACGCGAAAAAACAAGAGCAACCTTGCGCAGGGAAAAAAAATAAGGTCCTCCGCGATTCTGTTAGGGGACCAGGAGAAATGGCGAGGGTCTATCGGGAACGCAAACAAGTGGGGTGAAAGGGGGTAACGAGGGGAGGAAACCCTCCTGGGCAAATAGCTGTTAAGGAAGTTTGCCGAGACTCCTAGTGAAGAATCAGGACGAAAAGGGGACTAAAAGGCACCTGGGCGGGACCAAGTCCGAGAGGGACTTAAGATAGCCGAAACCACGTCTCCTGAGACCAGATTCCTTCGGAAAAAGGAAAAAAAAACAGAGAGACAACGAGGGAAAAGCACAAAAAAAAAAAGTTAGGCCTGGCCGTATAAAACGCCTATTAAAAAAAAAGGAGGAAGGAGAAATAAACTCCCGGGAAGAAAAAGGACTGACCAGGGAAACACATCAAAATGAGGGGCGTGGAACGTTAAGCTTCATAGCCAAAGAGACGCCTGAGGAGGGCCCGCCACCACTTGTGCTTGAAAACAACCCCAAAAAGAGAGGAAAAAAAGGAAAGAACGACAACCAGAAAAAGGGGGACTAATAAGGAAAACAAAATTTCTTTGGACGGCCCAAACAAACCACAAAGAAACAAACCTAACGAAAGAATCGTGTGGAGAAAAGAGAGATAAGTGGCAAAAAGGAGGGACCCAATGTGACCAGCGTGGGCCAGTAATCGGACACAACGGATTCTGGTCGTACCTAAAAGGGGGGGGGGGGGGTAAGTGCCAAAACAGACAGTGTAGAAAATGACAAACACTGAGAGAACCCTACCACCCAAAAAAAAAGCGGAAAGGTAAGGAAATAAGTAATTCAACAGCAAAGGTCCGGGTGGGTGGAGAGGAAAAAAAAAGTTCCCCCTCAGAAACGGAGTTCTCCTCGAAGGACGAAGGTCAGAGGGCCTCGAGACGGATTAGAAGCCATCCGTCCCAGGCCCGTCAGGTTCAAAAAAAAAGGGGTCACTGCCCGGAGAGAATAACTTTCGAAGAAGGCTGGCAAAAAACAAAGGTAAACCACGGATTAATAAACCAAGAGGTCCAAAACCCAGAGACCTAATGAAAGTGGTGGGATGGGTCACACGTCCGTCGCCATGTCAGACGAATGCAAAAATTCTGGGGGGCAAGACATGGTAAAAAATGAAAAGAGATTACGTGGGGGGGGAAATACGCAGAATCCGTGTGGTATATTCCTTTCTGCCTGGGGTCAGCCAAAAGAAGTCCGTTGGAAAAAAGGGGTAAACTGAGAAGTCTGGGGGTACTACTAAAAAAAATCTAGAAAAAAGTCAAAAGACAAAAAAAGAGAAACACACAAACCGCACCTCATCATCCTGCCGAAGAAATGGTTCTCGAAGTACCCCGCCGGGGGAAAGAAACAACATGAGACCCTTACTTCAAAAAGTAGCCGTTGCTCAGACCAAGCTGGGAGCCAGGTGCAAGACAGTCCTATCAAGAAGTAGACCTTCTCCAGAAAAAAAGGGGGAAAGTGAGAAAAGGAAAGGGAAACGGTACCCCATAAGGACAGGTTCAGTCATAAGAACCGTCCACGGTGGGATTTCTGGGGCTCCGGGACCAAATGAGCTGACAGGGCTATAAAGGAAGGGGGCGGGGCCGTGTCAAGGACAAAACGGTCGTGAAAAACCCAAAAGTTAACCTCCCTTTGACGCCGGACTTTCACAACGACCGGGGAGGGGGGGGAAACGGAAAAAGGGTTTCCACCTCCTTGCGGTTCGGAGCAAGGAAATGATGTAGGGAGGGGGGGGACCGGGATGTCTGAAACCGTCGTGCGACTGTAAAAGAGGAAAAACTGCCCCCTCACCTAAGGATCCGGAAACTAGGAAATAGGCCAAAAAAAGGCCACCGAAAAAACTTTTGTGGGGAGACAAGAGCAATACGTCCGCACCGGTCCTTTGTTGACTTCGGAGATAAGGGACAAAAAATTTTTTGATTAAAGAGAAAAAGCAAGGGCTAGGGGCGCCTGGGGGAAAAAACCGCTTGGAAACAAACCGTTGTCCAGGAAAGACCCAGACAGACCCGAAACCGAACCAGTCTGGTTCAATGTCCCCCACATAGGAAAGAAGGAGCAAAAACGACCTACAGGCAGGGAGAGAAGGGGGGCGCTTGGGGCAAATCCTCTGGGAAAGCCAATGTACGGAAAGGAAATCAAGGAAACAAAGAAGAGATTCCCCGTGCCTCAGAAGAGGGTCTCATAAATCCTCAGCGATAAAGTGTACCACACTTAAAGGGTGAGGACATCCCAGGGGTGGTTGTGAATAAAGGCAGATGTTGTCCACTGGATTAGTGACCGGGAAAGGATCACCTTAGCAGGAGGGGCCATCAGGGGGGGGGCGTCTGGGAGAGCTGTGTAAAAAGTCCCTCTGAGGATCTGCCCGGACCTGTTTTCGGGACCAGTGGGACAAGGGGGGAAAAACTGGCAGGCGGGACGGGCAAAAAAAAAAGGGCCACCTTGACTTAAATGATGCACACATGGCAGCCCGCCTATTCAGAAGCCCCATACTGCACTGGGGAAAAAGCAAGCTTCCCACAGAAACGTCCATGATGCCTGGCTTCTGGACGCTTTCAGAGAGCCTGTGGGGGAGGAACCAATCACAAAATATTGAACGGGAGGGAACGCGGAAAATCACTATCTCACAAAAAACAGGGGGAAAAGCTAAGAAGAGGGTAGGGAAAATAAGAAGGGGGAGAAAGACGCTGTGGGGGGTTCAAGGAAAAAAAAAAAGTCAAAAAAGGCCTTAAAAACTCCCAAAACGACGAGGGACAAATGCGCAGTAGGGGGGTGGGAGGGCCGAAAGACCGAAAAAAGAGGACTGTGACAAAAAAGCTTTATCACTGAACATGTGGGAGCATCAGTCCCCGCACCAATGGTTTTGGAGGACCGCAAATCGGGACCCAGAAAAAAAGAATCTGAGAAAAAAAAAGGGAGTCACTTTAAAAAAGTGAGGTACGGGAAAACACCAGAAGACGTCAAAAGAGGGGGGAGGAAGCAAAGGCCAAAAAAAAGCGGACGCCGATCCCACAAGAAGCAATCGCAAAGTAAAAACGACCTTAAAAAAAGGTCTGGCAAGGCCACCGAATCCTTGGAAAAAAAAGGGTCAAAAATCGATGAGGGGGTAGCAGAAACTGACTCGAGAAGGGCTTCAGCTGAGGGTGGGGCTGTGCGAGCCACCGCCGTCGTGTCGTGGAAAAAGGTCCCGGAGAGCTATTGAAAATCCCAGCCGGGTTGGGAGGGTGCACTTGAGGGAGACTATTAAATGGGGTCTGGTACCGGAACCGTGACTTTTCTGACTTTCCTTAAGACGGAAAAGGTAGGGGAGACGCGGGGTGACCAGGACTAGCCCTTCCTCGTAAAAACGCAGAGGAAAAAGGGAGGGGGTTCACCATTATAAAAAAAAGAATGAAACCTCAAAGGGAGACCAGTGGGAGGATGCTCGGGGTCCAAAAAAAAAAGAAGGGGAAAAAAAAGGGATAGGGACGGCGTACGAAAAAAAACCCCAAGGGGGGGACCTGCTGGTCAAGTCCAGAGGAGGAAGTACGTAGCAAAACATCACAATCCACGAAAAGTGGAGACCTACGAAGGGGAAAGAGGGCCTTAAAAAGAGGTGGGATGGGAGAAAAGGACGTAAACAAATGGGAAAAAAAATTACAGGAAACAACCAAGAATGAGGACACCGGATAAAGGAGGAAGATGGGCAAGGAAGTCGCCCTTTATTCAGAATAACGAAAAAAAAGTACGAAGACCCACGTGTCGGAAGGACGGGGAGCGTTCTCCAAAGTGCGGAGGAAAAGACCGGGGGGGGAGCGAGCACGGCCAGGGGGGGGACCCCAAAAGGAAGAGGGGTGCACTGGGGGAAGACCACCTCTACCTGGCGAAAGTGGGGAAATGTGATGGAAAGGAGAAGAGGAGACAGGGGGAGGCTTTGCCCGTGGAAAAAAGACCCGCGAAGTGGGTGGAGGGAGGTCAAAACAATCGGGGAGGAAGGGTCTCGCTTCGAGAAAACGACAAAAGGCGAAAAACTTGACCCTACAGGAAGAGATATGGGACCCAATCAGTAAGCTAAGACTTTCCATTTCCCAAAGAAGAGAGGATTTAGGAGGAAAAAAGGATGCAGGGGCGCTCTCCTCGGGCAAAAAGGAGAGCAAACGAGAAATCAAGAGAAGGGAGGAGAGGGACCGCACACGCAGTGGCTGAAATGGAAGGAAAAGAGGTCATAAGAAATAGGAATTTTCTCGAACTCAAAAGATATAAGGGGGGAAAGGGAAAAGAACCGACAGAAAGGGCAAAGGGGGACCATCGTCCGAGCTTCGCCGGGGGCATCGGACCGACTGATAAGACGGCGAAGTTGGGAGAATCAAAGGGCCTAAAAAGGGAAAGTTGGTATGGGGGATCAGTCAAAGGAGGGGGTTCAAACTGGGAAATCTTGAAAAACCAGCTAGGGGGGCTAAGAGGCGCTCCTGAGCACGAAGAAATCTACATAGAAGGAGGAATAAAAAACTGGCAAAGGGCGAAGGATCCTTTGGTGTGTAGGGGGGATCGAAATTAAATCCAAGACTGTGTCACGGTGGTCGCGGGGCACGTACATCGAGTCTCGAGAAATCGTTCCGAGGCGGGCAAAAGACAATGGGGCCAGAAGGGGGAAGGGATTGTGGGAGGGAGGGATCAGCGCTAGGGAGAAACCACAGTAGGGTAGGGGGGCCCCAAATTCTACGGTGTCTGGAAAACGAAGAGGGACGAAAAGGGAAAAAAAGCAAACTGAAAATCGGGGAAAAATCCGGGTTAAAACGGAACGGAAAAAAATAACCGTTTAGGGGAGGCTGGTGGTACTATGCTAGCGCTGGACCTAGGCAAGGGACAAAGGAAGGGGGAAATACAGGGGGGGAAGCGGTTACCCAAACAACAAAATCAACTTTCGCTCTGCAAAAGAGGGTTGACGGGTGTGAGGAAAAAGATCTGAAAAAAAAAGAAAGGGGGGGGCCGGGGGGAGGGAGTTGTTGGCAACTGGTCGGCGCCTGCCGTCCCTAAAACTCCGAGCGGGTTCATCGAAAAGCCAAAGACACCTCAAGAAGAAACGGGGGGTTACCACCACGGACTTTCCAAAAAAGGGGTTTCCGCAATCTACCTCGAAGCGAGACATAACGAACTCGTAGATGAATGAAGAGAAGCGCGTTGGGGGACCTCGGGTGTACCTAGAGGGGGAGAAATCGGGAGTTTCAAGCCAAAAAAGACGAAAACCATTTATAAGGAAAGAGGGGAGGGGGACCGGCGGATGTCAGGTGAAAAAGGACGGGAAGGGAAACAAGAAAAAAGAAAGGCCGGTCTCAGGGAACAATCCAGTGAAAGAACGCGAAGAATGGGGGTCAGTTGTCTTGGGAAAGTCGGGGAGAAGTATCTGAAAACACGAAAGAAATTCTTGACCCGGGAAAGGCCTAAAGAGAAAAAAAGGAAAAGACCAAGGCGTTAGAAAGGGAAGGGGGGCTAGTGACATGAAAAAAAAGTGTGTCCTACGCTCCTATCCTCAATAAGGCTGGTCAAACAAACGACAACACCACGAGGGGGCCAAAAGAAAAAAGACAAGCCCATCAAGGGGGAAGGGGGTTTGAACACTTGCACCGCTCCCCCTTGAAAAAGAAAGATCATCCAGTCAAAACACCCTCACCTTCTCAAGATAGTCCGGACCAGGACGTCGTGTCAAGTTGTCGCCGGTAATAATAAAAAAACCACAAACGTTTAAGAAGAACCTTCGAGGACGAAAACAAAAAAAAAGAAAGTTCTCTTACGAGAAAGAGGGACAAAATCCCTTTGAGGGGTCCGGAAGAGAATCACGGGATCAAAGGGATGCCGAAAAAGTGTAACACATACTGACGTGGGGGGAGTCCAGGCGTTGGGAGGGGGGTAGACATAGAATGAGATGGGGAAGGGGAACTTACCCCACCACACTCTTGACCATGCGTTTGACCCCTTCTACTAAATGGATGTTTATGGGGGTGAAAGGTGCAAACTAAAAAAGCCTCCAACGGTACGTTATCGGGGGGGAAATGGTTCTAAATTCTATAGATTCGTAACGTCCAACGAAAAAAAAAAATACAAAAAACTGACTCAAGGGGGAAATGAAGTGGGTAACGACAACTGGCCGACCAACTGCTCTGCATAACTTTCTCGGTCCAGGAAGTGGGGGGAAGAAGCCAAAGAGACTTCTCCCAGGCACGCTTCAACAAGCGACGGCGTACGAAAATGCATATCTCAAAAGGATTGGGAAAAACCTAAAAGCTATGGCCTGAGAGATACAAGATACGCGTTAGGGTAGTACACCGGGAGGAAGGGTGCGAGGATCGTCAGAAACGGTCAAAGAAAACAACCGTGTGAGCGAAAGTTGGGCCCTAAAGAACGTCGACTGCAGGGAAGATCCGTAAACCTCTAGGGGGGAAAAATGAACGAAAAAGAGAAAGCAGAGCAGCAGAGGGGAAAAGAATCATAAAAAATGGAACCAGTAAACTTCTGAAAGGGAAAACTTGGATCTCCAAAAAAAGGGAAGAATATCGATCCTCCCATAATACAAGGAACCCAGGAGAAAAAGGCCACCCGAAGTATGCCCCTGTGAAATTAAAAATCGGAAGAGGAACATAAGGGACCTAGAAAAACTCCTAGTAAAAAAATAAAAACTAGAAGAACAGGAGCATTGCTTTCTTAAAAGAGAAACGTTCCAGGTCAACTCTGACAGCCCTTGAGGTACAGAATAAAAAAACTCACCTGTCCGAAAAAAAGCCGCCGATATAGAGACAAACAAAGAATGACTCACTAAGGCCAAAATTTCTGGTGTTACTATGAACAACCGGAAACAGGGAGAGCTCTAATTAAAAGTTGACACGAGTACGGGTGAAAAAAAACATCGGCCGGGATAGAAGAGATGCAGAAACAACAAGGGAAAAGAGTAAGGGGAAAGGAAAACTGGTACCGGAGCCCGCTCACGGTATGAAGTAGGAAGACAAGATCATGAGCCAAACGAGAAGAAAACAAAAAAGACAAAAAAAAGAGCCCACTCAAGGGGGAGGAGGGAGAACAGGGAAACCAAATCAAAAGAAAAACAAAGCAGATTCGGGTTGGGAGCTAAACATGCTTCCTTACGGCCTAGAGAAAATTGTACCGAGAAAGAGAGAACGATTCACGGCGGGGGAAAATAGAGTGTACTAACCCAACGGAATCAAAGGGGGACGGCAAAGAGGAAATCGGAGAAAAAACAGAAAGGGGCATGGAGTTGAAAAAAAGGGAGGACCGCCACGGAAAAGAGGGAGGCAAGCGACCAACTCAAGTGATTGGGTGTTAGCCCAGGCCTCAGGCAAGAGAGCATCAAGGACTCAGAGGGGGGCCAGTCCCTTAAAAAGGAAAAAGATCAGATGGTAAAAAGGAAGCAGCCCCGAAGAAGTGGTACTTCTGGGAAGGGTAGCGGGGAGGGAAAAGCAGGAGGGTCAAAAAAAAGTCAGAACTAAAAAACCAAGTGCAAAGGGAAAAGAAAACGACGATCACGTCCTAATAATCTGGAAAGGGACAACAAAAAGAGAAAACTCAAAATCCCAAAAAAAGATTCGCATAGTCCTAAAAAAGGGTTCACCCTCATAACTTTTAATTCATCCATAAAAGGGGGGGTACGAGTGGACTGAAAAAGGAGATGACCCCGGGGTTGCAAATGAGAGTCTTCTCTGATTACATTAAAAAAAAGAAACAAAAAAAGAAAACGGGGGGAGGACAAAAGTAACCGCGCACCCGTACTACGAACCGGGAAAGTATTCTCAAGGTTTTGAAGAATTACAGAGTCCGGCAAAAAAAGAGGTCACAAAAACTGGGGGAGAAAAAACGCAGTTGTAAGGGGAGGTGGGGAACAGTCAGGCGGGGGTGTTCCGGGAGGAATACGGGGCATCTTTGACAGAAACCATACCACCGGGAAAAGAAGCACAACCTGGGGAACGTTAGGAGGGAAGGACGGAAATAGGAAAATCTGTTCTTTTCCTTGGACCTGCCGTCGGGTCTTACCAAAAAAAGGAAAAAGAAGAGGAAGAACACCCGAAAGAAAGACGGAAAAAGGAGTCCGCAGGAAAGATCACAAAAGGAAAAATCAATTTGTGGACGCTATCACCTTCTTCAGTGAATACTTTTTTGGTCGAAGAATAAGTGAAAAGGAAACGGTGAGTGGGGAAAAAGGCGTACACGGGGGGAAGTAAGACTACTAAACTGAAAGGTTTCACACCTCGGGTGAAGGAAAATCCCGAAAACCGGTCAAGCAAGAACCAAGGCGAAACAATGAAAGATGCGGGAAAAAATCACAACCCGTCTCCTAATAATTATAAAAAAAACGAAAGCGTCGGAAAGGGGAATCCAACTAGGGTGAGCCACCTGTGGATAGAAAAGTAAAAAAACGGGTCCCCCTAAACAAGTCTTTGTCTATAAGAACTCACTTGGAAAACTGCTAAAGCTCGATCATGAAGGGGGAGCGGAAAAAAGAAACATACTAAGTTGATGACGCAGATCCGGGTTGGGCCGAGAAAAAAAAAAGTCCCCTGTTTCCGGGGGAACTGAGGAAGTAGGGTTGGCGGTCGATCAGGGAGGGGCTATGTGGTTGAAAGAGATCCGCGGCAAGCGTTATTCCTAAAATTCGGGTTAACAAGGAGGGGCTCGCAAAAATACTCCAAACGGTGGGGGACCACTCTCTGGGAATTTACCCGCGAGCGAGTTTTTTACAAGTCACCAAAAGAACGGTTAAAAATGGGTGGGGGGGGAGGGTGATGCGCAAAAAATTGGAAAAAACCAAGGTCCTCGGGAAACAGCCGGCTCAGACTGGTCCAGTCTAAAAAAAAAGGTGGGAATCAAACACCAGCCGGCCTGGGGTAGGGAGGGGGTGCTTCGAAGGTCCTGAAAGGAGAGATGGTACCAGTCCACTTTGAAACAGAAAAAAAAAAAATCAAAGGCTTTTACATCAAAAATGTAAAAAGATACAACAAAAAACTGAGGGGGGGGGAGAGATGATATAGGCAGACGGCCAGAGGGTAAGAGGGAGGGGGGTGAATGGAGACGTCTAATCCAGGAAAAAACATTCCGGACGAGCTGAATGCTCCCTTAGGAGGAAGAAAGGGGCATCGTCCCATAGAAGAAAGGAACGGTAAGCGGGAAGAGCTAAAACAAGGGGGGGGGGGGGCAATCATCAAGAAAGAAACCAAGGGTTGAATCTACGGAAAAACTCCTCCAAACATCAAAGAACACAGAAAGAGGGAAAAAAGAAAAAGAAAAGGATTGTTTCGAAAGAGAAGACTTGAACACCGCCCGAAAAAAAACCGGAACCCGGCGACTACTCTTGGAGAAGTCCCGGTCAATCAAGAAAAAGCTTCGGTCAACAACAGCTCCTCTCAAACCCTCTTTAAAGTCAGGAATAGCCAACAAGGTAAGACGCACTAGTGGGGGGGGGCAACTTCTCGAGAGGTGTCAGTAACTTACGCTAGAAAAAAAGAAGAAGGATGATATCAGGGATGCAGCGTATGGACCCCAATGGAAAATGGGGCATATGACGGCTAAAGCATCGGAAGTACACCATCCGAGGTCAGGGTTTGTGGAAGAGGAGTTCCGCGCAGAAGGGGGGTGAACTTGTCAGGGGGAAAGACCGGGGGGAATTCGGTTGGGGTTTCTAAAAAAAAAAACTGAGAAAAAACCGGCCGTGGCATCCGGGGGGTTGGTAAGGAAAAAACCCTAACTCTTTCATCTAAGAAAGTAAGTGACAAACTGGAGACCCCAAAGGATCAAAGGTGGCTAAAAAAGGAAAGCACACGACAAAGAAAAGGTGCAGACCAAAATTCTGGGGGTCAAGGGATATAGGGGAGGGGGGATCACTGAATAGGGGGACCGGCAGAGAGGGAGTCTTACTCGTCGAATTTACGATCCAGGACAAGAAAAGAAAGGACCACGATTATGAAAAAATGGAAAAGAATAGTTGAGGGAAGCCGGGGCCGGAAAACTCGTTTTTTCTGGTAAGGCGGGCCCCCAGAATAAAATTAAAGAAAGCTGAAGACAAAGAAGGGGGCAAGTAGTTGAGGAAGGGGGCATATCTAGGAAGGGGACAAAGACGACGGCGAATACCAGAGTTTTCTACGGAAAGGGGACAAACAAAAAAAGGGTGAGAGAAAGACTTTAAAATCGCTCCTTTGGAAAATCGAAAAAAAACAAAAAAAGTTTGTGCCAGTAAGGACAAACGCAGCTTTGACAACGGATGAGGACTTCTTCAAACGGACGAAACGAAGCTGTTGCAGGGTCTTGGAAGGGAAGAGTTGCCCGGGGTAGACGCATTCGGGCAAGGGGGGGGAGAGATCATCGGTAAACAAGAAGACGGGCCGCTCCGAAAAAAAAATTCCAAAGATAAACCAACTAAGATACAATAAAGAAAAACGGGGGATGCCGAATGAACACTAAAAAAAAGGGGAACTCGTAGTTCATGGAAAAGAAGGAAAAGGAGCTGAGACATGGGGAAGAAAAGTGAACCAGAAAAGAAATTTAGTGATTGGGGGGACGGGTCGGAGGTCCGAAAAAGATAATGGGTCGTGATAAGAAAAGGTAACACGGAGCCGATCGAGTTCTCTTGTGTACAGCCCAATGGGAGAGAAGGGTGTTTAAGAAAAAAAGTCCATCCTGGTGCTCGAAGCATCGAAGGATTCTGAGGTAGGACTCTGACAGAAAGGGCTAAAGGGGATCACTCAATGGGGACTTTGGGTTTAAAAGGGAATTAAAAAAAGGTTCACTTAACATCAAAGAGAAAAAGGGGCATTCTAGTGAGTTTCTCCAGCAAACCCGAAAGGGTCTCGACTGGAAGTCACGAAAGAGTGAGAGGACCAAAGTTTCCGGCACCCGAAAAAGGGGGGGGGGGGGGAGGGGAAAACTAAAAATAAGGGAAACGAGGGGGTCAAACTGGTGGGGCGGTGGGGAAATTTCAAGTCCAAGGGATCCAGTAGGTAGGGGTGATTGAGTTACCGGAAAAGAACCAGTTGGCAGTGGTTACTCGTAAAAAAAAAAAAAGGGGGTACGGTGTGGGGAAATGAAAGTGGCCAGAACCTCCTCTCGGATGGGGAGCAACAGTTGTATGGAGTTGGAAAAGGAAAAGGCCTAACGGGCAATGAAAAAAGGGTCCTGGTTCGCTAGGGGTGGGGGGGAACAAACCAGGCCGGGGAAGCTTGGGTCGGAAAAGGTTCTTTTTCAGAATGGTTTCACCAGAGGTCAGGGGGTCCTACTTTCCAAGTGTAAGAATGGGGGGTTTCAAGGAAACGGAAAAGGTGTCGGCCGGGCCAGCATAGGAAGAAAAAACAGTGAAGACTCAACTGGTGACGGGGTTCCCTTAAGAAGCTCCAAGAACGGAAAGGAAGGTGAAGGGTGTCAGGGGGATGACGGGCCAAACCTTGTCTCAAGACCGATAGCTAGGGGGGGGAAAGAAAAAAGGGGGGGGAGGAAAAAAAGCAAAAAGCAGGAAAAAGGGGGGAAAGAGGGTGAACCCAAAGATGACCACGGTTGGCCGTCGGACCAGGTAAAATAAACATTTGGACTGGGGGAAGAGAACAAAACGGCGGAAGACGTTGAAAAAAGAACCTCAGGCCATTTGAGTGCCGACCTCTGGAAAAAATATTGGTTGTGAACTGAAGAGCCAGGCGGAGGCGGCTAAAAGGGGCAATGAAAAAAAAAAGAAAAGGCCTTGCGCCCTAACGCTGAGAAAATTAGAGCGAAGACGTTAAGGGACACTCGAGGGGACCTAAGGGGAAAAACCGGTTGTCAGGGTCGTATTCTGTGAACAGGGACAAAACGGAAGTTCTTATATCAGGAAAAACTCCCAATCTGAGAGGGAGAAGAAAGATCTTGGGCGGATGTGCGGGGGTCTTGCAGAACACCCGATTCCAGAACAAAGTGACAACCAAGAGGGGGCGGGAAATCCTCACTGGGTAAAAAAAAGCGGAAGAGATTAGGTTCAAATTGTTGGAACACTTTGAGGAAACGCCGGGTGAATGCATACGGATGTCAGAACCCGTCCAAAAAAAGAACCCAGGCCCCCCAAATGAAAGCTAACCCGTGGGGGGGTTGGTCTGAAAAAAAAAGCAGTCGTCGTTAGCTACTAGTAGAAAGGGCCGAACCATGGAGGAAAATTCGGTCCGAAAAAAGAACGGTGGATCAAAAGTACCGAGCCTGGGCAGGAAGGAAGGAAAG
>Ga0179591_1375592_pt1 | contig 12766 bp, 10 predicted proteins | sample CZOMad2_1_08_16f_FD_182891 | JGI IMG/M metagenome (GOLD analysis project Ga0179591, IMG submission 182891) | Vadose zone soil fungal communities from Angelo Coast Range Reserve, California, USA - CZOMad2_1_08_16fungal (PacBio error correction) | ecosystem: Environmental > Terrestrial > Soil >...
GGTCAGGAAGAGGGGAAAGGAGGAGGCAGTTCGCCTGGGATTAACTCTGAGTCTTGCCGGCGTGCCGGTTGTTGAGAGGGACAATTCGGAATGGGAAGTCGAAACGGCCTCTCCCACTGCATACAGCCTCTCCGGAACGCAGAAAGAGAAGGGAGCGAAACTCGGGGCTACGGTTGAGTACACCCAGTGTCGCCGAATCCGGGAACGAGGCGAATATTTCTAAAAGGGCTTACAAATTTCAAGAGTAAGACGAAAGGCGTTAAATTAAATCGTACTATTTGTTTTCTCTCTCAGGCAGAGGTCTGCTGGGAAAGAGTCTTCCTCGACTGGCAGCCACCCACTGAGGAGGGGACGTACTTGCTCTCTCAGCTGTTCAGAAACCCAGACGCTATAGGATACTAAAGGGGCAGACGGCCGGGCTTCAAGTTAATGGAAGCATAATCTTCGTTCGTCCGCGCCTAGAGTCATTGCGGAAGGACAGTTACTTATCTACATGGCTGTCTTCATGAGAGGAGAGAAGAGGTTGTGAGAAAGAAAGGGTAGGCCCATCGCTGAGGTATGTACAAAGCATCAATACGCGACTCCTAAGTTCGGCACTAGGAAGAGGAAGGCTAAAGCCGTTTTTGGTTTCTCGGAAGGGGGAAACTTTAGGCTTCCGCTAGCATCGATAAAAGTACTTGTGGTCAGCGCCTTCTGGCAATAGAACGGAGCCAACTGCGGTAGAGACGCGAGGAATGACTTCTTCATCTGTTCACGACATCGAGGGGGGATATGGCTAATGGGGCATCGGGCGGAGGTTTTCCAGAGCGCGCCACGGAAAGAACAAATGGCATTGGACTGCCTGCGTAGATCGGGGGTCCTAGAAAATACGCTTCTGAAACTCTTCAGAGAATCTTCATGGAGTACTCAAACTCCGCCTTTTAGAAGGAATGAAAAGTAGACTATTTTCAAGTCCCATAGAGAGAGAATCCGAAAATTAAGCTAGGAACAGGTGAGGCGTCTGGACCGGTTCTTCGTACCTATGTAAAGGATCGGTTTGAAAAACATTGAGAAAAGAACATGGGGAATTCCTGCTGTTCCGACCAAGGAGGACCGCGGGGAAAGGGGGGATACAGTGGGACTAACACTAGTGTCTTGAATCTAGGAGTGTGACGTGGGAAAAAGGAAGGGCCGACTGGGGCTGGCGTCTACTCGCCATCAAAGGATCGTTTTAGGGGAAAAAATACGCTAACTACTTTTCCAGCACTTCTATCAGAAAGGAGGGGGGCAAACGGGATCCTTATTCAGGCGAAGGCGGCAGACAAGGAAGTGTGCCAAGACTGCCCAACGCTCGGAGGGGAGCGCTCAAATGGGCGACGCACTTACAGGGGGATTAAACCTAAAGGGGAAATAAGTGGAGCGAGATGGAGGAGGGTTTGACCGCCCTCTCGTAGAATGTGACAGGGAAGGACGATGCGCTGGGCCATCAGAGTGCCAGGAGAAGCGCGAATGCATAAACTCGTTAGGGAAGGGTCCTTTCTCTTACGCTGCGTGAACATAGCAAGAGGGGGGAACGTTGGCATCGAATCGGTCAACTTTCAGAAAGTACCCAGGCGCGAGAGGTCAACGATTAGAGGGCCGCCGTGTGGACTCAATCTGCGTAATTAAACAAGGTTCTGACCTCCGTAAGAAGATTCGTAGCAAGAGGGCCTCTTTGTCTTTCCTAAGCATCTGTTGGGGATAAAGAGAATCGGTGGCATCTGAGGGGTAGGAAATCGTCTTCTCGAGAGACTTCTCTGGAAGAGATCGAAGGGAAGGCAGACATATCAGCCTTCGCCGCTACTCGCTATTTCAACGGAGGACGGCAAGAGGAGGGAGGGTTGGAGGAAGGCTGTACGACTAGTCCATCCCCCTTCCGCCACATATGTTTCCCAGAGACTTGATTTGGCCAATGAAGGGATAAAGGGGGGAATCGCTGCGATATTTCGTCAAGGCCGGAGGACCAAGAGGGAACGAGAGGATAAGTCGTGTGACGAAAAGACGAGGAGAGAGGGGGTTGCCATAAAAAACATAGGGGGGGAACAGGATTATCTTCACAACACAGCTGCGCGCTATTGGAACTCGTGAAAAAGACGAGGATGCTTCAAGAACTAGATCGAATCATCGCAACTAAAAGAAAAAAAGGCTCAATGGAGAGGTCTCGCGGGGGGGGGGGAAGGGGGGAATATTCTTAGCTCCAGGGTATCACATCAGGACAATCGAAAAGAGGGATTCAGCTATACGGGGACTTCTCTAAAGGGTTCGCAGGGAAAGGTGAAAGTAATCGGAGGGAGGAAGGAGTCCGCGGATCAGGGAGAAGACGATTCCATTCTATCCTTGACGACCGACACAAAGGGAGGACGAGGAGATGCTACAGTCTAAGAGGAGAAATGGGCGTCATCAAAACTATGACTACGAAGACTGGAGAAGAGCTGGGAAGGAATACCCGTCAGTGGGAGAGTTCGACGCCGTAAGCGGCTGCGAAAAAACAAGACCACTGAAGGGTCGCGTTCCTCTCCAAAGAAGAGCAAGGCTAGTAAGGACAGATTTCAGACCATGAAGGAGTCCCTGCGCAAGGAAAAGAGAAAATTGTGCCGAGAGGAGGCAAAGGCTAAGGGCCACCGTCCGGATTCGAGGTCCTAAAGGGGGGCTGAAACTCCTGACGAAGAAGAAAAAGAGGACTTCCACTAGAGCTCAGAAGGTTCGGGAAAGGATACTCCTCTCTAGACAGTGGCTCTGAACAGTGGATGACTGCAGGCGTCCAAGGGTCGCTCGCTTTTGCCGAGAAATAGGGGAAGAAAAATCCAGGATCTCCTTCACCACCGTCTTCATCGAAGGAAAGAGTTAAACGGAAGGGACGCGGAAGCTTTAAAAAAGAAACGCTCAGCGAGACGACCGGGAAGTGGACTGGGGCCGCACGCGGTGCGCCATCACCTAATGGAGATCAGATAGGCGGCCGCCACAAGGGAGAATTAACCAATCGGAACTCACAAGGCCTAATAATGTCCCGGCCGAACGGAGGACTGACGCTAAAGGAGAAACCTTTTACTGTAAACGGTGAGCTGGAAAAGACTGGGGGGCCGGGCCGCCCGAATAAGCGGGACACGCTCGAAAAGAAAAGAAGGATCCTGAAAGGGGGCTGAAACCCTCGCGCGAAACTTATTGCGAAGGTAACTTCGAGACTCGCACGCAGGGGGACTTTCAAAAAATAGTCAAGAAAAGGGGTGGTCTATGCCGTAGTCCTTCGGAGGATCAGGAACGCCGAGGGAAACTGACTGCCCCAGCCGTTCTGGGGGGGCGATAAGAGCAGGGGAACCGACGCTCCCAGTCGCTTTCGGGCTCTCGAGAGAAACTATCAGGAGGTGAAGGGGTAATCATCCGAGATATCAGGTAGCCCTCGTACGATCTTTGTTCGGGGACGTAGTAGAGAAGTCTCGGAGGCTGAGAAGAGACTGTCTCGATGGCTGGCTTAGAGAAGAACGCGGCTAAAAAACAAAGAGGATTCTCCCGCTCACAAGCTCTAGCTATAAAGAAGACGGTCTGGGAGATATTACTAAACGCTTGCGCTCACCGAGGAAGAAGCTGAAAAACTCTCAGCAGACAGCATAGGCGGGGGGTCAGGAGTGACTTGTTCTTATAATTGGGGGCTAACTGCGACTCTTCTATAATTTGATGGGTATGCGCATTAAGAGAAGAACTTCAACGAAGTCTTGGGGAGTGGAGAGAATCTATCTATCCTACCACCAGCGACCATCTGCAGAGGGCGGAGGAATCTGAGGGGGGAAGAAGATAATCAGCCGGTAAGCACCCAGCAAGTTGCCTAGAAAGTCTCAAGGGAGTCCCTTTAAGGTTTGCAAGGGCTTCGGAGAGAAGGCGGAGGTTAAAATCAAAACCTTATGTGAGATGATTTTTCGAAAAGATTCTTGCAAGGAGGGGAGAACTAGATGCGGGGTGACTTCAATGCCGTTGTTAGAAAAGTAAACTTCCGAATTGCGAGAAAACCCGTACTATGAAAGCGAAAGTAGAAAATCTGGAATGAAAGAAGTAGGTACGTCATCGTAAAAATCGTCGCCTTACCAAAGAAACACTTTTAGTAGAAAGAGGGGGGTCATTAAGGGGGTCAGTTCCTGTAATAGTTAGAGAAATCCCAAGAGAATTGAGAAGTAGGAGAAGAGGGAAGGGATCTCCATTCTTACGGGGACGCCTTCTAACTTCCTGCAAATCACAAAAGAAAGAAGGATCCCAAGACGATAAGGGAATACCATCACATACCTAAGGTTTGCTAACAGGGAATACCCCCGTTTCGAGATTATCAATTTCATTTCACTCCGCTGAATTCTATTAGGGGGGAGCGTACTGGCTTGTTGTCTCTTCCCAGGACGAGGGGAGGAGGCCGGCAAGGGTCCAAAAAGTGGGTGGAAAACACCAGCCTGCGAATGGTCGCGGTAGGGGTCTTAGAGATCAAGGATCATGAGGAGAAACCGCCCTCGGGAGACCTACTCCGCTCAAACTTCCGAGAGGAAAAGGCGGTCACATACCGGTGTCTTAAGTTAGGAGAAACGCGACCCTGCGGAGGCCAGTGCCACCGGACTGATCGACTTTAGGGGGTAGTCGGCTAAGTAGGGCGAGTGTTGTAAGAGGGTGCCTCGAAGGACGAGACGCAATAGAATGCTAGGAGCGAGGAGAATCAGGTGGACTGCCTCCGTGCCTGATCAAACGTATTACCTAAGAGGGGGATTGTGGGGAATCCGCGCGTTTGGTGCGGGTCCCGCGAAGGATTTCCGAGATAGTAAGCCTCAAGAGAGTCCGGAGGAGGCTTTTCAGCAGCTCCTTAGGCGAAACTCATACTTCAAAAAAGGAAGAAGGCTTGGTTCATGAGAAACTCGGTATGAAAGAGGTTTCGGGGGTGAGATCATCATGCGCATCGGCGTCACCTGGTGCCGAGAAGAGCCAGCCTGGGCGCAGGGGGCTACCCTGCATTTCGCCGCCAGTAGTCAAGGTAGGAAGAATACAAGCAGACGCCGGCAGGTCTAACAGTCTCTTCTTACTTCAACTCGGAAGTAGTGAAAGAAAGGAAAATGGGTCTTACGCTTCTCATAGCTCGGGCGAGGGACTAAAGAGGGCGCAGAAGTCAGAGGGCTTCGGCTTCAGTCTACCGCGGGAAAAAGGTGAGAACTTCCTGCCGGTCGTTCTGCTCCAGAAGGCATTAGCAGGTGTGGTGGACTGGGTTTCTTGAGCAACCATCTGAGGTAAGAGTTTAGAAAATAGAAGTTCGATCTCGGGGGGGTTCCTGAGCATATTTTGGGGCGAAGGGGGGAATCGGTACGGAATCAAATTGATGGTCTAAGGGGGAGAGCGGGGGAGGGAACGAGGGTCCCTGATTGACTAGACCAGAGATGAAAAGGCCGCTGCTCCGTTCAACAGACCTTAGAAGAGAAAGCCTGAGGGGGGGGTTCAGCTGGCCTTATTCGGTCAAAGCGGGGGGGCTAGGCAGACCGACGCCGAGGATCAAGGAGAGTATCGTCTCCAGGAATTTCTCGAACATTAGGAGATGTTGACATAGTTCTGCTTCTTCTTGCCAGAAGCTTCTTGGGGGCGGCTTAGACTATCAGCCGTGGGAAGTAGGAAGGAACAAAAATTGCCTCTCTTTCCCGTACACCGAAGGGGGGAGTAGAGAAGAGGGTATTTCTCGTAGCTGGAGGGCGAGGATGGAGGGGGGAAAAACGCGCCATCTCGAGTTGACGTGACCTATTTTGGCTCAGCAGTGAAGGAGTGCCGACTAGAGGTAGGCAAAGTCCTTCCTCGGGGCTGCATGAGATCTTCATGAAGACGCTGATGAAATGAGGGGGGCTATCTGTCCAACAGCCTAGGGGGTTGACGTAGGAATAAAAAAGGGTTATTTATACTTTCCTTCGAGATATGGGCAAAGAAAAGGAGGAATAGGGAGATCGAAAGGCTCGGCGCGAACTATCAAGACTTTAACATTAAAAAGAAAAGAGAAAAGAAACAGAAGTGTCAAGACTTAAGAGTATGTCTATGGATGGCTGTAGGTCTAGGGAACCGGGGAAGCCACATGGGGGCGAGATTGCGATGGGCCGATGCCGGCTAAGTGGATCGAAATATGACTATAGAGGGCCTCGCAGGGACGGTACCTCCTCTCCAATGCTCGAGGCCGGGGGGGAGGTACGAACTAGAAAAACTCGGCTGGGGGGGGGAGATCTCTCTCACAAAGCTTGAGAAGGAAAAAGGATAAAAATCGAAAAGAGTGCAGGGAAGCTTAGCATGCTCTTCGGGACGTTAATGCTAGCCGCTATAGGGAGAGCAACGAACTGATGCCTTCCAGACCCATCTGAAAGATAGAGGCCTTTGGGGGGAGCATTTAAAAGCAGGTAAGGGGGAACCAACTCCATCGACCTAGCGTGCTCCTTGCACCTAGGAGGCAGAGGGGAAGAGGAGAAATGGCTACCGGTTCAAGGAATAGAGTAAGACTATGCAGGCAGATCGGAGCTCGACTAAGAATAGAAAAAGAGGAACCTCCTGACTCGACCGCCCATAAATGAAGAGAAAAAAGGAGAACCGCGAGGAACTATTGTTCTGACGGCTCATAGACAACCTACTAAAGATACGGCCTCTTCAGCATTCGTGGGGTCGACTAGGAAGGATAATTAGGTACGTGACTTCTGCTAAAAGACTCAGTTCCTATTCCACTTCTAGATGGAGTAATAAAGAAGAATCTCCAGGGGAGAAAAGTACTCCTTCATCGCCTCGGCGAGGGAAATGGGGGCCACAATACAATCTTCCTATACTTTTCAACCGGAGAGGAGGATGGGGAGGAGGCAAAGGAGCCTCCTCAATCCTAGCGAAATGAGTAGCCCTTCCGATCAGAATACAGAGTAGGCAGTCTACATGGACGCTACTTGAGCACGAAACAAAAGTGGGCCGCATTAAGGCCATGGAGCAGCTTTCGCAAATATTGAGGAAATTCTTCATGAAAGGCTTGAGTTCTAAAGGTGCTGTGCGGTCTAAGACGAGGGAAAGAAAACGTCAACTTCTTGCTAATAATTAGAGAGGGGAAGTCATCTCGCGAGAAGAATCTTGGGAAATGAACAATCTCGGCCATCCACTATGTCCAATATAGAAGTCTGGCCTTCCTCACGCGACTTCAGTGTTCTGTTAAAGGATTCATCCCCGAAGCATTGGAGAGGAACTCAATTTCGGACGCCGACCCTAAAATCAAAAAGAATAGAAACGTAAAAATCTCTAGTCTAGGGGACCCGAGGAAGAATCTGAGTTCTGACTGGGAGACTTAGATTCCTCTCGACTTACTCGGTTATCTAATCGCGACAGCGTCGACTATACGTGAAAAAACTCTTTCTTAACGTACGTCTAAGTAGGCGACAAGACTCAGTCAGAGCCCAGAAAAAATTGGGGGTCTCGCTTCAGACTGAAGTTACTTCTGACTAAATCCAGGAGCAGCTGGGAAAAAGGACGCGGATCCTTACTGAACCCGGCGATCTGGGGAGGGGGGTTAGGGGAGCTTAGGGGAGACGAGGGAGGGCCAGTACGCATAGAGTCGGCGTAGTAGAAAAAAGGATGTCTAACGCGCTCGGCGCTAAAAACAAAAAATTCTGAAAACCAGCTCTCGGAATGGGAAAGGTAAAAAAAGGGATTCAGCAACTATTCCTGCTCTCGCTCGGATATCATTCTCTGCTGAGAAAAGGACATCGCGCAACAAAAAGGCTCTGACGTCGCCGACGAGTCAGATCGGGAAAGGCGAAATGCGGCGGCGCGGAGGCAGAACGAAGAACCGCGGGAACCCTGGGATGATCTCTTCCGAGACGGAGCTGGGAACGCAGATCGGAGACGAAAAGAAGATAGCGACCGCGCACACTCTGCATCAGGAAGGCCAGAGGGAGGATATCCGAACAGCGCCGGGAGCGCGCAAAGAACCTTAGTAAGGGACTTGTCTCTCTGAGGTGCAAAAGTGAAAGGTAAAGTAGAAGCTTCAAGAGACACGGGGGGGTTAATAGTTCCCCTTCTAACCTGATGTTATGCTATGTCTAAGGAAGGGAGTGGGAAAGAGTGGAAATAGAGGCGATGCTGGGTGGGGCTTTTTTCGCGGCCCTGGGACCTCACCCGTCGCTAAGGGAGAACACCGCGAAAAAGAAAATGCTGCATCTGATCGCGACATACTTAGGGGGATCGAAATAGAAAAGGAACTCATCGAAGGACAACTCTCTAGAAAGTTAGGAGGAGGAAAATAGAGATGTCGGGGAAAGGGGGGGAAAGGACGAACTCTGGAGGATCCATATGGCCGAATATATCTTGAACATCTTAAACGGGGAGGGCCCCAGGGGGGTCGGGCATGCGACGGGCGGAGACACTTCCTGCTCCACACGAATAGAAAACAGAGAGACTTGGGTCGTACTCATAATCTCCGGTTTTTGGGTAGACGGGGGGGAAAAAAACACCTAAACCCCTTTTGAGTTAGGCTAAAAAAAGGGCTCAACAGGGTCTACAAAACACAAGAGCAATAAGCTATTTCTTAAAACTAGTTCTTTTTTCTAGAGACCGCGAGAAGAGAAAAAATGGGACAAAAACTCTGCCTTGCGCACAAGTAAGATGGTCGTCTTAGGTGGGATCTCTCTTGAGCGCGATCGAGCACCGTCCTCTCTACGCAGACTTTCCTTCTCTGAGGCGATCCGGTATCTCAAGAAGCGGGAGTCGTAGAACCGACGCCTCCTCATGGGGCTCTCCAGTCAAAGGTAGAGTCCAGGAAGGAGTTACTAGGTTCATCGCCGTGTTTCGATCTCCTCGAAGGCTCTTAAGGGGAAGGTAAATGAATCGGGACTGCCTATCAGTAGCACTATGAAAGAGCGGAGGGGGAGTTGGGGGAACGAGGGATCTAATCCTTTCTAGCGTCACCTCTCTCCATCTATATCAGTAGGAAGGAAGTACTGGTGTCAGGCCTGACATGCGAGAGGGGACGTCGAAAAATCGTTTCTGCGCTGAGTGGAAGGATAGCGGCAGTTAAAAAACTCTCGTTTCGAGGGGGAGATACACATCGCATTGGAAAGCGGGTCGGTTTCCGAGGCTCGCCCGGCCTGTGGTGACGATGCGTAGTAAAGAATGTCCCATTTAGCGAAGCAGTACTCCTGGACGTCTATCTCGGGAGAAGGGGGGGGGTCACGTTAGAGAGCTTATTTCACGTCTCTCGATCGTCCCGTATGAATTCAGAATAAGGATAGTCACGCGGCAGTAGCCTATTACCCTCGTCTTCTGAAACGAGACAGGGGGAGAGCTTGTAGTTCTGGGCGCCAGTCGTGCTCGCCATCTTCATCTTTGAGGAAGGTTAAAAGGAATTTGCAGTCTCGTTCCCTCCGCAGAGACTCTTTGAGTACGATTGGTGGAAGGGGGGTGAGCCTTATCTTAAGGTCCGATGGATGCGACGGGGGTCTCGATGACGGCCACACTGGTAAAAGGGGGCAAAATTCTCTCGCCAGACTGTATCGTTTATTGTGTCAAAGATCCTGCTGAGAAGGCAGGTCAACTCGACACTTCGAGTCATCCAGGTATCATTGACTATCAGGATTCGACTCATCAGGAGGGGGGAAAGGGAAAAATAACCGAGGCGACGGCTCCGGGGCTGCGGCAAAGGCGCTACCATTCGAAAACGAAGGTAGACGCTCGGGAAGACTCTGGGGTTTACTCCAGTTGGCTTCTCTTCGGACTGCAAGGAGGAGATCTTGAAGAAAAAAAAGGGTCCGCGGCACTCTCTTCTCGGAAGGGGTTAAAAGAGGAAGGAAAGCCGGGGAATAGGTCCATCTCTCGGGCCTGCATCCCATGCTCTTAAGGGGCCTGGTATCTTTTTCACATACGGAAGGGCTGAACCGGGAAAGTAAAGGAGAAGACTTCTCAAGTGTCCTCGCGATTTCAAGGGGGGAGGGAGCAGGATGAAACTAAGGAGCGGCCTAGGCCTAGAGATCTCCGATGGGGCCCTTTCTTCTAATCGGCTTCGGGGGGAAAATTATCAAAATTCTATAGTAGTAACCGGTCTGTGGAAAGGAAGTTATCTCCTCTTCGGTCAAAAACATTTTGTGCTCGGCACTTCGAAGATGAATCAGGGATGGGCAAAAATCTCTCTATCCTGCTATTCTGGAACTATCAGGAAAAGGAAAGGGGCGCGATCAAAAAGGAGACTGAAGCGACGCTCTATCAAGCTCCTTCATCGAGTGATATTCGGGGGGAATTAAATTCAACATCTTGCCCTCCACAATTTCAGCGAATTGTCGGTGTGCCAAAGGAAAGCCTCGATGGAGAGGCGGGGTTGCTAGCTTCAGATGCGGCGGGAAGTCGAAAAAGAAGAAACTCTAGATCTGTGGTAACTTCCTCTCTCAGGTGACTTGTTTCGGATCTAAAACACAACGAGGGAGGGAGAGATCTGTCAACCACGCTGCTCAGGAGAGGGTCGTAACGAGAGGCGCGGCGGGGAAAAAAGGGGGATCTAATCGCAACGCGATAGTGAGCCGACGGCGTCGGTGGGTGGGGGAGGGGTGCAAGGACTGACACCTAGGGGGGAGAAGGGCAGACTGGGGAGACTAAAATCGAATGATTGACGTTCACTCTCTCGGAAGGCGTACGGCTTCTCTTGGTCTTCGGGCCGGGTTTTCAGAAGTAGAGAGCGCCAGCAAAAGAGCAGAGATCAAAACATCTCGGAAAATTCTAGGCGCAAATGCGGGTACCTACGATTCGTCCCATATCGAGAAGAAAAAGGGAGAAGTGTATCAAAAGGGCAAACGCCTTGGAGACGCCAAGGACGAGGATCATAAAGGGAAACCTGGAACTACGGGGCCTTAACTGTAGCTCCGAAAGAATTTCGGGGAGACTTAAATGAAGGGCTGGTTACCAGCTCCAGATAAGGGCCTGAAACGAGTTTACTCCATAGGGACACTCTCTCCTTCGCAGGAAGAATGGCAAATCTCTGATTCTAGGGAAGGGAAAAAAAAATCTATCTTGCAGACACCTGTTGATTCAATAGAAAGAAACCAAAGGAGCAAATCCAGGCGGCAGCTCTCCAGCCTACAGGAGGATTCTCTACCAGCGCCGAAAAGGTGCAATTCGTCCCTTCGGAAACAATTTCGCTCTTTGACCAGCGAGAGGGGGGGGGGACTACTCGTGAGGGGCCAGCGAACACCTTCTGATGAGCGTGCTCGGGCTGAGAGTCGGACATAACGACGCGAGCTTCTGTCTCGAATGCAGAAGGACTCGCGTTAAGAGGCAAAAATCAAGATTTAGCCTCAATAGATAATTAAGAGAGCGCTCGTCGGAGGGGACTTGGACGAAAGGGAGGAAAGTAAAAATTTGGAGGGAGACAGCAAAGTGGGGGGACGGTCCTAAAAAGCCTTCAACTGGAACGACCCTGGCGAAAAGGGGGCAAGGGAATGGACTCTCTCTCGAATCCGCGGGATCATCGGAGAAGGGTCGGAGGAAAAAATAGCTCACTTATGCTTCAGAAAGAAATCTCGACAAGAGAAACTGTTCAAGGAGGACACTTCGCGTAGCCTTCCTTCTTCTAGGGGCCAGCAGCCTGAGGAGACCGGCCTCAGATAGATGTTGTCTAAGAACTGCTGGCACTCAGAAAGCCAATAGAAGTAGCTCGAGGGCGACTTATCTTGTCTAACGATTCGCGAAAAGTTGTTACCCTCTGTACCGTGGAAAAAAGTGCTTGGCTTCGCGGTAGGGACGGCACACCATTACTCCTCTAGCTGAGAGAAAGAGGGTCGGAGGACGATAGCGCTCTAAAACCATTCTTCGGATCAAAGATGCTGAGATCGGTGATCGAATCCAGTCCTTCCTATGCTCGCAACGAGATGATCAGCGACTTTGAGATAAAAAGAAAAATTCTAAAAAAAGGAGGGGGAAGCAACCAAGGAAAATCTCTACTTAGACGACTACTATTCGGTCGTGAAAGGGGGGGGGCTGGCTAGGCGAGCGGATGAAAAGAACTACGCGAATAGGTATCCGGGCTAGAGCTTCCTTCCGGGCTAGTCTTATTCTAGAGACTATCTTAAGGGAGAAGGGTCTAGTCGAGAAGAGAAATCTTCATCATTCAATTGCTCTAGATATATTCAAGCCGGTCAAGAAAGGAAGATGTCGTCCTTCTGCCGTGCACATGAATTGATTGGCTTCTAGAAGAGGAAAGAAGGAGGAGAACATTTTTGGAACCGTAAAAGGGGGATGCTTGGTTCCAAGCGTCACAGGTTTTGGGGCCTCAAAGCTTGAGACTTTTTTCTCTGGGGCCTGTTCCTCCGGCCGGGGGACCCATCCGGATAAAAACAAAGGACAGCTCTCTCGCGTGAGGAGACACTGGAACTAGGAAGGAAGAGACACTCAGCGCGGAAATATATAAAATAACAAAGGAAAAGATAGAGAAGGCTTCTCTTGCGCTGCACCTTCCTCGTTCGCGAGAAGGTCGGGGGGGGGGATAGGAAAAGAGGTCTGCTGGGTCCTGTCCTCGCCGGAGAAGGCGGTGAACAAAACGGCAACACCAGACCTGCTAGACGCGAGCAGAAAAAGGGGGGGGTAACATCAGAAGCCCCTGTGAGACTGGGGGAAAAGTCCTCCTACCCCGGCCTCCGAAGGGAATGATCTCGCCGAAAAAAAATTTAAAAAAAAAGAAAAAGGGTTGATCGTACTATGGCTGGTTTGCTGCAGCATCAGGAGCAATTCAGAGCGTCCGCGGGCAGGC
>Ga0179591_1370255_pt1 | contig 12765 bp, 12 predicted proteins | sample CZOMad2_1_08_16f_FD_182891 | JGI IMG/M metagenome (GOLD analysis project Ga0179591, IMG submission 182891) | Vadose zone soil fungal communities from Angelo Coast Range Reserve, California, USA - CZOMad2_1_08_16fungal (PacBio error correction) | ecosystem: Environmental > Terrestrial > Soil >...
TGGCCTAAGCGATGGCCTGAGACTGGGGGAAGGGGGGGGAAAAACAGACGATACATTGGCGGTGGACTCCCATTTAAGATATAATGGGAAGTGACTCATGTTGCGTAAACATATGTAAAAAGGACAACACACTGGACATTTCCCGCGCGAGGAAAGTCGAGGACAAATCGAGGTAGAGGGATAGTTTGGGGGAAAAGAGAGTATCTTTCCTGAAAAGGAGGGGAGCAAAAGGAACCTCTCAAAAATAGGGGGGAGTTTAGCACTAGGAAATGCGCAAAACGGATACATTGAAGCAGCAAACGAGTTCTCCTAGAATCCTGAAATACCCAACCGAGGGGACATTTGAAGAAGGGAGTAGAGATTGACTAAGAGTTAGATCACGGGAACCAGAGTTTTCCCAAAGGTGTGGTCGGGAGTTAAGAGTTTGTGGCGACTCAATGCAGACTTGGGGAATTTCCTCTGCCGTGGAATTAAAAGCGGAGACTTTTCCTGAGGGGAAAGGAGGTTGGGGGAAGAAGTGAATTCGCATCCGGAAAGGAGGGGGGGGTTAAGAAGGAAGTTTTTTTCCCCTTTGGGAGGGGGCTTTGAGCTGCGTCCAGCTAGGAGGAAGATTCCCCTACAGGGAAGGGGATAGGGCTTTTAATAGACGTGTGGCGTGTGTTGCTTGCTGTTAAAAGGAGGAAAATGGCTTGATCGGTCGTGGGGAAAGGACCGGTTGCGTAGGCCTGGGGGGGAAAAGAGCAGGTGCGGAAGAGGTGAAGTGGCTTGGAACTTTTTGACAAAACTGACACCCGGGGGAGTCAAAAGTCGAGAGTAAGAGACGAGGGAAAAGGGATTTGTTCAGGAAAGAATCTATCTAAAAGGAGAAACTGAACTCAGCAATTTAAACAGATCAGCGCTATAGAAGTAAAGAAAAAAAATCGGGACGCGTGGTCAGGGAAAAAACAAAGAAGAACAGTACTTCCTCAATAGGCTGAGAAAAAAAATTAAAGAAGGACTCATTCATGGGGGCGCCCAGATCAACGACTGCCTTCTCATACCGAGAAAAGAAAAAACGAGTTCGAAAAGGCTCGGGGACCAAGGGACTCTCCAAAGCCCTGCGAAGGAAAACTCAATTTAACCGGAAAACTTTCAGAAGAAAAAGACCCTCCTGCGAGGAGGGATGAAATGCGTTCCCTCGCGGGGTCAGTCATCCAACCAACGGCCTCTTACAAGGAGACGGGACTCAAGGCCTTGAGAAGACAAAAGATTGAAAGAAGGAGAAAAGATGTGACCTCGCACCCTCTGTATCATCAACCTGCTCCAAAAAATGGGGCGCGGTTGTGGGGAGGAAAAAAAGTCGCAGAGGGAGGACGGCTGCAGTCATGGGAGCCGCGGGTCTGCATTTGAACTCGGGACTCCAAGGGGGTAAAGTTGGGTAGAGCAACCCTATTTAGTGGCAGCTCCACTCGCTTTTAACAAGAACTTATGACAAAGAGAAGAGGTAGAAATTTCCTGCGCGCGGAAGGCCGCCGTAAAGAGGTTAAGCGAAACATTAGTCCACCTCGCAAAAAAAAGGCATTAAAGTTCGCCAAGAAAGGTCAGCAAGCAAATTACAGCCATAGGGCAGGGAATCCTCTTTGGGTAACAAAATAGAGGGAGATCCTGCCAAACGAAAACGAATCTCTCCATCGGCCATAAATAAGGGAAAGTAAAATGCCAAGGCTCAAACAAAGAGCTCTCCTGGAGGGTTGTCCTTTCCCGATACACAATCTGCAAAAAAGCCTCTCCGGTCCCGACTGCCAAATGTCGCTACTGTTACTGCAAGAAAAACAAAAAAAACTAACGCAACGGAATTGAACAATATCTCGGGTAGTTTAGGAATCGGCCAATAGATTTAATACCCTTTACGCCGTTGGGGCCCCCGAGAAAAATTGCGGTTGCTGTAACTTTGGGGGCATTTACCCACTTTGCAGGTCAAGTCTACTTTAAACCTGGAAAGGAAGGGTAGGAGGACACGTTCGCCAACAAAGGAAGGGCACAATAGAAAAACACTGCATATTTCGGAGGGAAAGAGAATACAACATTCGCGCTCAATACTTTTGGGGGCGGCACGAACTTAAACGTGGGGAAAAAGCAAATAATTCAAACAAGATCCGAAGGAACAAAGGATGCCGTCATGCAGACAGCGAACACCGGTATTTTCGAAGAAACAAATACAATAAACAAGTCCCGGCATGCCTCAGGCGCGGGCGGAGCAAACCCAGACTTTAGAAGTACAGGGACCGTAGGGGGGGGATTCATTCACTCTCTTCGAGATGGGAGGGAGCAGAAAATTTGTTGAGGAGAAGGGGGGACGATTTCTCAAGGAGGCCAGGAAACTTTCATAAATATCAGTTTGGGAAAAATCTGGGCGAAAAACCAGACGTGGGCACGCTCGTAAATGGGGGGTAGTTTTAGGCAGGTCAACGGGATAATTGCACCAACGTAAGACACCCTTTGCCCTAGGGATCCTCAATTTCCGGGATAGCCGGTAAGGGCTGGAAAAAAGGGTATCGATGCAAGGGTTGAAAGCTTGGGCAGCAAAACAATAAGGGAATGGGGAGAGAAAATAGCACAGAGGGGCTGGTAAGATAAATCAATTGCCTGAGAACGATGCGGGCCGAAAACACAGTCCAGGTGTTTAAGCAGGGTCTTTATATTCGAAAAACCACACAGGGAGGAGGCTATGGAGGAGGGGGGGGGGGAATTCTGGGGGACAGAAGCTTCATCGCGGGTGAAGCGCTCCGGGTTCTGTGGGACATTCATGAGGGCGCTTCGCGTAAGTTGCACATGTCCAATATGCGAGCCTGGACAGCGAGGAGAAAAAGGGGGCAGATCTATGCGAACGCTGCGCTGTGACCAAGAGGCAGTTATTAAATACGCTGTAAAGCAACGGCAATTCTGAATGAGAAGGAAAAGCCTGAAAATGAGAACCGTACGTATCACTCATAGAAAAATTCGAAGATTTCACGGGCCGACTTCACCTACATTCACAGCACCGGGGAGAGCAAGGACAAATCCAGGGGCGAGCCGTTAACCCACGCTTAGGAGTGTTCGGGAATATGAAAGAGCTCAACAACAAACGGAGGAGATAGGAAGAAGCCGATGTACACAGAGGAACAGAAAGGGGGTGAACCGTCTGGAGAAAAGAAAGATACCAGGCTGATTTTTAAACTTAGAAACTGGGTAATCTAGGAAAAGTCGACAATCGGTCTGTCGAATTTCCGGGATCTTGACGATTAGAAAAAACCTGGAGAAGCCTTGAAGAGAAATCGCATTTCTCATGAAAAACGGTAGGAAAGAGGCAAAAGTGGGAAAGAGGAAGGGGGGAACGCGCCCTCCTTTCACATGACACCCATTACCGATATCAGGTAAGGAGAAAGTAGGGGGGGACAAGTTAATAAGGCCTCCCCGGCACTCCAAAGAATGCAAATCTTATCGGCGGGAACAAGCTAGGGCGCGTCCCACTAGAATCAGGGTCGACGAATGAAATTGGGGGGTCTAATATCCCAAAAAGATCAACGAAAGCTGCCGACTGGGGAACCCTTGAGGTGTTGATACTAAGCTCCATCATGTCAACGGGGGGGGAAAAATCCCAAGAAAAAGTTGGCGCAGATATGGGGGGTATAAAAGATCCTTGGGGTCAAGGGACAAGAGGAGGCCAAATGAGTTAGAGGACAACTACTAAGTCTTGCAAAAAAGCGATTATAAATTGGAGTGAGGAACCCTCTAAAAAAAAGGATGGGAAGATGATATTCAGTGGTGGGCAAGGATTCAGAGGGAAAAGAGCCATCAAAAGGAAGTGATGTGCAAAACGTTTTTTTGAGGCTGAAAAGGGAAAAGGAAAAATTGTTGAGTTGGGTATTTTCAGGTTCGAGAAAGCAAAGAGTTCGAGGTTCGGAAGGAAGGATGAAATCCACCGGAAACTGGGGGGAATTTTGAAAAAAAGTCCCAATCCAGCCAATATTATAAAAATGTTCTTTCGCCCCCTCTCCTTATTGAGAGGAGGGTCTAATTGGGGGTGACTTGAGTAACTCCTTATGGGGTTTGCAGGCAAACAGTTTGACAGGAGTGAGGTCATCCGAAAGGCAATCCAAGGATGTGGGGGTGGCGGTTGGGGGGGGGTATACGGGGCGTGGCTTAGGCGTGAAAAAGGCTTAAAAAAATGGTTTTGTGAGAAGGCTAAGATTGCGACCTCGGAAGTGTTGTGGGAGATTGCATCAATATGGAGTTTTTTTGGGGGGGAGGTCTTGGGTTTTCCTGGGAACGACCTTTTGGCGCTGACGATATGCCTACAAGGGTTCGGGCGCCCAAGTGCCGGGGACAAAAGGGAGTTGACTGGCAAGGTACCAAATAAGGGGAGGGGGGGAGACAACCGCACGTTTCGCGGAGGGTTTCGGACAGCGCGGGGTTAAAAGGGGAGGTCTATGGTAACAAATCCAAGCCTTCGGTCGGAAAGAGGGGTGTCTGCTTGGTGAAGCGAAAAAGTGAGAAGGCCCAGGTTTCATCATTGAAACATTCCAGCGAGTGGAAAAAGAAGAGCGGGAAGTATTGGACGGCTTGGAAAGTACAGGGGGAAGAGATGAGCGGCGGGGGGGGCCTCAGTAGTCGGAAATGTCTTTTTTTGTCCTCGGGGAAAGGGGGGGGGGGTTTTTTTGGAGTGGCAAAAAAAAGGGAGTTGGGGCTTCTGCGTAGTAGGTTGGAGGAGAGAAGGAAGGGGGGGGTGCTTGAGGAATGGACGGGGTAAAAGGCGATAATTGAAGTTGTTTTCCTAAAATTTAAAAAAAAAAGATCGTTCAAGTTCTGGAGTTAGGGAAGAAGGTGCCATCAGAAGGAAAGGTCCAGGGATCATCCAGCAGGAAATGCGAGTACCCAGGATAGGGATAAGTTCGGTGTTAAAGCGAGTTAAAAGCCTGGAAACACTGCAGGGGTTCTTAGGAAATTCACTACGTATGGGTTAAGGGAACACCTCTATTCAATGAAACGGGAGAACAGGGTCCAGGGACCATCAGCCTTTGCCGAAGACCAAAAAAAACCCAGGGTGATGTGGAAAGCTTGCTGAATAGATGGGCCCCGAGCATTCCCAAGGAGTGTGGGGGGTGACGGGGAATAGTTTGGGACGATCAACTACCAGTTCAAACATTAATAGTGGAGGCTTTCAGACTTGCTTGCGCCGTCGGGAAGATGGGGAGTGTTCCTAAATGGAAGATATATACAGGACTTCGGGGGAAGGCCTTGGGTCCCGAGTTCGACTTGGTTTTCTAGGAAAAAGGGCGAAAGGGGCGGACTTACATACTGAAGGGGGGAAGGCTGGGTCGCAAAATAAATTGTTGGGACGTGTTGGGGGTCGGAGACGAGCGTGGAGATAATCGGGGAGGGGCGTCCAGGAAGGAGAGGTATGGGTCGAGTAGTATTGAGTCGTGTTAGACTTTGGGGGAATTGGTGACTTTTTTAAATGCGTAAAAAAACGGGGGGGGAGGGACTAGTAGCATTAGGGAGAGTTTCACTTAAGGAGTTGGTTAGGAGAAGATCAACACCAACAACGGGGGGTCTGGGTTAGTACATAAGAAGGATCAAGAAATCAGTCATCGTCGGATCGAAGACGGGGAGACTCAACCGGGGAGGGAAAAAGGGATAACCGCCCCATTCTTCACAAGGAAATCATCTATCACCTACCTAATATGTTACGCTATCATCTGACACTCTCTCGCGGGGAAGAAAAACACCAAAAAAGGTAGGGTCAAAAGCGAACCTGCCGCGGGGAGATAACAAGAAGACCTCCCCCGCTAAACAAATTCAAAAAAAAACAAAGAACCAAACACACTTCCAAAAAAAGCAGGGAGACTATGCAAGGGCCAAATCTAAAAAAAGGATCGGGTCAATTCCTTGGGGGGTACCCTCGCCCCTCAGGAGTTGAGAAGGGCCTCAATCGTTTGATAAAAAAAAAATTTGCCCTCACGGGCCCTCCACACTCTATGGGGGGGGACTCTTTGCGATTTAAAACGCGCTCCGGTTCCCTATCAATCAAAATTCTGGAGGAAAAGGAAAAGTCAAGGTGGTGTGGGGTCGGAAAGGGGGCAACTAGTCTACATCGGCTGCCATGCAGAAAGTGGAAATGTTAAGAGAGGGTTGGGGGGGCGCCTCGGCAGCATCGAGTTTAACGGGGAATTCTCACTCGGTAAAGCAATCTCCACCAAGCGTTAACAAAACAGAGACAGACTCCTATAGTTGGTACGAATGGATGGCGAGCGGGGAAAAGTCACTCATCATGGGGGGGGTTAAAAATGACTTCAAAAGGGGAGGGGAAACCTCCCCGAACTTGAAATCAAGAAAGGGGCACAGGAAAAGCTGATCGTGACAAAAACTGGAAAGTAGAAGACAGCTCGATCTCCAAGTTGACCAACATCAAACATAAGCCAAAATAGTCCCCTCCAAAAAAACGACTCGGAGAGGAAAGAAGAAAAGTAGAATCCTTCAAGGGAGATACCTAAACTTCTCTGCTCGGGAAGGGACGAATCAGAATACAAAAGTCGCTCTCCCTACCTAACGGCAGTAAAAAGAGAACCTGCAGGGGGGAGTAAAACACCAAGAAACTACGCAACAAAGTCTTTAAAACCGAAGATCTTGTAAGGGGAAAAAGGTGGAAGAAACTTAAAGAGGGAGGGGTCAGGTTCAACACTTTTCGCGGGCCGAAACCTCTCCAAGAGCACGTTCGGGGGGGAAAAAAGACCGTCCCTTATTTGGGTCATTGGAAAAAATGAAGAAAAGAAGATGGTGCTCTGGGGGCAACCTGCGAAGAGAGGGGAGGGGAATTCCCTAGTACACCCAAAAAAAGTCTCAAGAACAAAAACAGAAGAAAACACACGGACATATTTGCGGATCGCAATCGAAAGGAACCACTGAGGAAATATAACGTGAAGAATGCCCTCCGAAAGATCAAGCCATACTCCACGTACCGCCGCCCAAACAGAAAGAAGGAGGGGACGCATATCTAGTGAACTTTGGAAAAAGAAAAGGGCGCAACCTAGTCAATCAGCCCTTCTCCAAAGGGAAGATCAAACAGGGCTGCGGCTCAACATACATGTGAAGAGAGGTTCCAGCGGAAGGGGGAAATTTGGTGGCGAAAATCGATGGGGGATCGAAATTACATCATATCGGTGGGCGAAATGCTGAGAAGGCGAAAATACAAAATTGAACTTTCCGGGTTGGAAATGGGAAAAGAACTGGAGGAAAAAAAAGAAAGAAAGCAACGAGCAGAAATGATCGAATTGGAATCGTTCCCGAAACCTGAAGAAAAGGGACCCAAAGGCATCGACAGAAAGAAGGGGAAGCAGATCTGAGGTCATTCCAGGGAGTGAACATGGCGGGTAGGAAGGCTTCAGGAATTCAGGATTTTAATGCGTTCTCAGGAGGAGGAAGAGGGTGAAACACAAACGGATTGCATCAAGCAACCATAGGAAGGACAAAAGGAAGAAAAAGTATGCCTGTATTTAATATAGGGGAGTCCAACAAAAAACCGGTTAACTCACAGGTGAAGAGGAGGGATATTCGACCGTCATGGTCAATATCGACTTAGAGGAATCTCCGGTTCAGCAGTTTTATTACGGATATTCGGGGAAGGAAGGTCGTAGCTCTCCTTTCACAGGGGAAATACTTGAGAAAGGAAGATAGGAGGGGCATCAATTGGGGGTGGCGGCAGGGGGAAAGGGGATGGGAGGGGTTCTGAATTCTAGCATTTTTCATACTAGGGAAATTGGGGGGACGAGCATCAGCAACTTGGTTTGCTGGCTGCAGAAAGAGGGACGTCCGGCACTTCTACAGGGCAAAGGTTGGATCAATCAATCATCAAAGAGTTCACGATTGGGGGGGAAGGTCAAAAAACGTTCCCTCACCGTGGGATTGCCGGACAAATCAAAAACCAGGGCAAGGGAGGAGAAGGGGGTAACCCACGTTTAGGCGGTGGACATCAAGAGTCTTCGAAAAAAACAAAGAGTATTAAAAATAATTATATAAGAGGAAGGGGGGAATTTCCACGCGACGCGAAACGCGGGGGTAAAGGGGGGAGAAGAGGGCAGCGAGTCTTTTGGTCCAAGAGAAGGAAGGGGGGTAGGGGAAATTCGAGTGGTGAAAATCTTGGCTGTGAATTGCGGATCACTGGCGGGAAAAAGGGGCCTAAGGACCACCGGGATCAGGAGCCGTGCCAGGATTTTCGAGGGAGGGGTAATGGGTGTTGATGCCGTAGGATCAGAGGGTTAGAAGTTATAAATGTCCTTCAGAAGAGGTCTGGAAACCCGCTGGACCGATATGAAGAAAGAAAACGCAGGGGGGGGGGGAAACGTTGCCTTAAGGAGAGGAGCGCAAACCGACCTCCAGGGCAAACTCGGGACGAAGCTATGAGTTCGCTGTTGCCCAATGGAGGGGGAAATCGCTGGGGATGAACTTGTGGGCGGGAAAAAGAGGCCAGAACTATCCTGTTTTTACCACCGGGGTACGTTGGTCAGGAGAAGAATAAAAGTTCCATCAGAGAAATGGGAAAGGTAGGAGTCCACAAACCGTTCACTAGAGGTGTGTGGGGACGTTTGTGCCTTGAAAAGGACAAGAGGCGGAGAAAAAACAGGTAAAATTTCGGATTGAAACGACGAAAAAATTCTCAGACGCTAGGAAACTGAAGTCAAGGGAACTGACCCTCCGCTAGGGTCGGTCCAAGGGAGGGGGGGCTGGAGGGATTTTGAGTCAGGGTTTGGCAAAAGTTTGCGGTGCGCGGTGACCTACGAAGACAAACTTTACAGGGGAAATGATCTTTAAAAAACTTGTGGTGAGGGTTGGCGCCAGGCGGGGAAGTAAAATGGAGGGGACAAGGTGGGTTCCGAGAGAAAAGAATTTGAGATAAAACAATGGCTGCAGGGAGATCTCCAGAGGATGGAAATCACAAAAGGCCACCGGGGATTCAGACCCGGGGATGGATAATTATTTTGAAAACCGGCACCTTATGATAAGGGCGACTGTATTATTGGGGGAGAAAAGTACGTAGGGGGTCGGCGCAACATGTGGGGTTGAAGGGGGAGAGGGACGGACAGGTAGACTGCCTCTTGTGTGTCGGAAAGGTCGGTTGGCTTGAAGTATTAGGGGAGTGTTGAGTAATTCGTAGCGACAAAAGATGAAGAGAAGGGGGTTGAGATGGTGCGGTGGAATAAGAGGGGGGGGGGGGGAGGGTTTTTGGGGTGGGGAGGGTGAACTTAGGATGAAGGATAATTCGACACGTAATCACGGGGACAAGGTTGCAAAAGAGCATGTATGGGGAAGGGACAATTGGGGGGGAATGACAAAGACTCTCAACGGCAAAGGCGGCGGGGGAGGGGGGGATGAACACCTATCTAATCATGTGGGTAGGGGGGAACTATTGTCAGAAAAGGAAGAAAACCCCTGAGAAATGGGTTGAAAAAAAATTTGCAGTTGTTGTCTCAGTTGGAAAAAAAAGGGGGAAGTCCCCAGAGGAATTTTTCTAGGGAATAAGGATACAGAGGTTCGGCGAGAGGATGACAAAGGTACTAAAGGGGGACCGGCATCAAGTTTAATCCGGAGGGGGGAACTTTGGGGAGGGGAGTCCGTATTGAGGGCTGGTTAAGGGGTTTATGAGGGTCGCTCTTGGAGATTTGGGACCGAGGCACTTGACATCAGGGAGAAAAAGGGTTAAGGTTTGTCCACCTCAGAGGGGGGGAAGTTGTCGATTTTCCTAAACTTAAGGTAGGTCGGACGAGTGGACGCAGGGGGCCGTCATAAAAAGGAGGGGGTTCAAGAAGAAAGGGAAGGGAAAGAGAAGGATCTTAAAGTGAACATAGTAGAGCTTTTTAACAGAGTATCTTTCAGGGAAACTTGGGTAGTGCGAAACAAATTAACCTCTCCCAAATAGATGGGGGAGTGGGAGGAAGGACTCTCAACGTGGCCTTTCATTGGGGTCCAGTCTGGAGCAGTAGGGCCGGTGCCTATCCCACAACCTCGAACAGGGGGGGGAAGGGGAAGTAGCGGGATGATAGACAGAAAGAGGGGGGGGACTAGTCAAAAATATGCAATCTTTGAGTTGAACTTGGGAGGTCATCAGGGCGATCTGCGGGGGGGGGAATTATGAGGAGGGGGTAAGAGGGGGAGGGGATCTTAAAAATACGTGTCTCTCAAGTACGGGGGTGGGGGGTAGTGTCAAGAAAAATTCTCAGAGAAAAAGGAATTTGTCTTCTTAAGCCCCATTGGGGCCAGGGTTTACTACTTTGTGTTCGAATGGAGGAGGGAATTTGGGCCGACTTCCCAGACTAATGGGAATAGCTGGTCGAGCAATATACGGTTAGGGGTGTGTTTCAACGGGGCGCAGGTATATTATCGGGCGTGGGACCATGACTGCTTAAGGGTAAGGGTGGATCAAATCTACATATGAATGGGGGGAATAAGTAATGGGTTGGGGGTTTAATCTTACCGCGTGGGTTTGGGGGGATCGACTAGAACTCACTATGTTGGCAAAGGGTGTCGAGAATCTCTCAAAAACAAGTGAAAGAGATAAGATCAATCGAACAAAAAGAAAAGATTTGAAATAGTCGCGCTCTGTGCAGACGTAGATCCAACAGAGGATGCAAAAAGTTCCTCAAGGCAATCCAGGGAAAGGAAGAAGTCCAAGAGAAACGAGCAAGCGACGGCAAAAATGGCCTGAAAAGACCCATCATCTCCACGCCGAGTACAAGGAAAGCAAACGCCCAACACTTCAAGGCCTACTACCAAAGGCTGGGGGACTCGCCATCGCCCTGGGAAACGCCGCTAACCGAAAAAAATAAAGGTCACCCAAGGAATCAGAAGCACTACCTGCTGAAATTCATTTCTACAAGAAATAGGGACCGAAGAGAGTCCCACTGGACCTATCTCCCAGACAAGGAAGGGAAAGGAAATACCTGAAAGATATTATAAAACAATGCCCTCCCGTCCGCCGAAAAAAAAAAATGGGGAACGAGGTTCTCGGCCAGAATCACCTCAGGAGAGAAAAGTCCGAGCCAGGGGGGGGGGGTTCGGCACCGGCGCTAATAGGGAGACAAGCGCTGCTTAACAGGGACCCGGTGACGCAGTTTGAAAGGTGCCGCAAAAACACGCATGGGGGGAAAAGAGGGGAAGGGTGAGGCACTACCAATAGATTCAGAAGCTCACAACCGAGTTAACAATAGGGAAAAGAAAGGAAAAACGATGTCACGGCGAATAAGGCTCGCGGTTAAAGTAAGAACAGATGAAACTCATCTGGGTAGCGGCAAATCTGTCCAAAGACCCTAAAGAGTGAGATCATTCAATTCGAAACGGTGAAGCTTATCGTCTGTTACAAATTCAAAGGAGTCCCATCGGGGGGGAAAAAAGACTGAAGAAGGGGGGCTCAACACATACATGGAAGAATAAGGCGAACTCCAAAAACGTCAAGAAGAGGGAAAGAGGGGTAGAGCCTGCAAAGTGGCAAAAGGGATCTAACTTCAAAGGGTGTGACCTTTCCTGAAGTTCCGAGAAACCGGTCAGCGAAAAGAGTACGAAGATTAACTCTGAAAACTAAGAGGAAAGACAAATAGCTGACACAAAGCAACAAAAAAAGGATGGGAAACGCGAATAAGCGCAGCTGGGGGGGATAAAGGTCAATGGGGTAAGGTAACCCGTTAGCGCGGAGCCCCGGGGGGGCCCGCGCAAGGAGGTCCCGTACCTGCTTTGGGCATTTAAACCACTTGGCATAATCAGAAGGAAGGACGACGGGGTTGAACTTTTCTACAGAATAGGGAATTATCCGGGGACTCCAAAAGGTAAACACTACACAAACACGGCCAGGATGGGTAGATGTCGAAATCGCCATATCAAAAAATTCGGCTAAAGTTTGCCGAGGAAATACTTCCTCAGACCCGCAAAAAAGAAATAAAAAACAACCGATAAGGACGGAAAAAATTCAGGAGGCAGTCGATTCCGCAAAAAGGGGGTTCCAAGAAACCTACGGAGGTAGCAAGTAAATGTCCAAAAGTTTAGGAGAAGAAGGGCGCTAGCGCAAACAACATTTCGCGCGGTCCAGGGACGAATAATGGTGGCAGGGGATTTCAAAAGGAAAAAGAGGGGCGAGGAATTTTCAACTGCAGCAAAAAGGGGTTTTCAGAGAGGCTCTCTCGCCGGGGGGGCGGGAAAAAATAAATGGGGGGGGCAGTTGCAATTTGTGCATGGGTCAAAAATCCAGGGAACAAACAACGTTGTCAGACTCAACAAAAAATCGTCAGGTGGAGTTAATTTCCCACTTACCGTCAAGAACTGTCACCAACTACTCATAATAGAAAAAAGGGAAGAACGAGAGGAGGGTTACCGCTGGGCAGCATATCCGCTGAAAATAGGGGGGAAGGAAGGAAATGGGGAAAAAGTTCCGAGCGTTTTCAAGCACACGTCTGTGCAAAACCTAGGAACACAAAAAAAGGAGGTTGGATGCTTACCGGAAGGGGGGGGATGACTGGGGAAAAGAGGAATCAAACCACGGGGATTTCTAAAGCAGCGCGAGGCGATATGAGCAAACAGGGTCATTCGCGAGTCAACGCTTGAGCCTGATTGGGGGCCCACTCCTCTGTATTACAGGTATTACGGTTCGCTCCAATAAGAAGGGTAAAAAAATACTTGAGGCCTCAGAGCGGACCAGCAGTGGGGGTTCCGCTGGTTCTTAAACTGAGGAGATGAGAAGAGTTACTTTCATAACTAAGACGTGGC
>Ga0179591_1248331_pt1 | contig 12764 bp, 13 predicted proteins | sample CZOMad2_1_08_16f_FD_182891 | JGI IMG/M metagenome (GOLD analysis project Ga0179591, IMG submission 182891) | Vadose zone soil fungal communities from Angelo Coast Range Reserve, California, USA - CZOMad2_1_08_16fungal (PacBio error correction) | ecosystem: Environmental > Terrestrial > Soil >...
AACAGGTGGGGGGGTAAGTACGTGTAATACAAGGAAAGCCATTATTACGCGACCGCCCCTAGGGAAAACAGAGGGACCAGTTTCTAGTCGTGGATGGGACCGGCTGCGGGGGGGTCAATCCACGATATATGAGCCCACCAAGTTCTCGGAAAACATTACCTGGATAACAAGGGTCGGAGAGTTATGCGCCGATTTCACCACAAGGAACGGAAGGCTTTCTTACTGGACTCAATTCATCAAAAACATTGTAAAGGGAAGGAACGTCAAAGAACAGGGAAGGCACCGAGTTTCATGACGAGGGGGGAAACAACCCCGCGCCAAAAAAAAGGAAAAAAATTCAGTTCCCTTCTTCCGCACCAAGACCAACCGCGCGCTTTCGGGAATGGGTGACGATATACGTGGTTCGAGGGTAAACCTTAACGGGTGGGTCCAATTGGGGGGGGGGAAAAATGTGCCTCCTTAGCGAAATCAAAAAGAAATCCAAGGTAGACGCAAAACCAAAATGCGTGGACCGGAAGGAGATAACGGGAAGTAGGGACAATAGGTAGAGTAAAAGAACGCACGATAGATACAACCGGGGAGGAGAGTCTCCCAGATGACGACAAAAAAAAAGGGGGAAACAAACCCGTCATCTAAAAAGGTCGATAGGGGGAGACCGGGGGGACCGCAAAAGAGGGAGGCCCTCCCAGAAGTGAAGCTCGGGTTGGGGTGTACATCATAACTAAATAAGACCGCCGAGGGAGGGGGGTAACCGGGAATCCTGGGTGCGGGGTTGTGCGAGCTCGAAGGGGGGAAGAAACTCTTCGAGGTGTCGGGCAGCAATAGCATATGAGGGGTCTTCCTCGAGGGATTGGGGTGGGTCAAAAATCCTCCATCGGAAACGGGAAGGAAAACAAGGCGGGTACGCTGCCGGAGAAAAAAGTCCCGCAGGACGGGCACTAAGGTGGGAATCAAAAAACTGTTTCGGTAAGTGGGGAAAAGGCCACGGGGAGACATTCTGAACCTGAGGTACTCCAGGAAAAAAAAAGAAGGCCCCGAATCCTTCAAGGAGGCAGGGAAGGCCGGAGCTAAAGCCCAGTCTTCACCTAGGTGGTGGTCTAAAATACCAAGGGACACCGGGAAGAAGGAAAGCCTACTTACACCGCGGGAAAGGCAGGACTTGATCTAGTGGAGTGGAGGGGGGAGGGATTCTTTATGGGGGGGGTTCGCGGAAGGGGGACCGGCGATGGGAAGGAGTTTGGGTGAAGACACAGGAGACTTCTTCTGGGGGACCCAGGCCATCCCGACGGGAAAAAAAGCCAATTAGTAGGCAATGTCCTCAAAGCCGTCGCCATCAAATCGAGTGAGGCAACAGGGATAAGAACACTTTGGCAATCTCCAGTTTGATCATCATTGGTTTTGTGAGGGAACACCTCCAAGGGGCTACTAAAAGGGGGGAAAAACGTGGTCAGGTCCTTCTGTGGTCGCGGCAGAGAGACTTCACCGAAGCAAGACATCACGCACATCCCCCACGGGTGAACGCAGGTCAACGAAAAAAAAAGGGGGACCACATCCTTCGCTTAAAAAATCAAGAAAAAAGGACATGGCAAGCCGGCAGACCGCCGCCGCGCCACGGAAAAAAAAAAAAAAACACTTTTCGGAAGCTTTCTCTGAGCACTGCCACAAAGGTCAAACAAAAAGAGGTCATTTGAAAGGACCTAAGGGACAACCGGAGAAACGTCCGGACGATGTTTCCACTAAGAAAAAAACTCCACGTCAACCAACAATCAAGCATACAAGAAGGGGGGTCCATCAAGAAAGCATCGCAAGAACATCAACTTGGTAGTCAGGACTTCTTCGTCACAGCCGGGAGGAAGTGTCTTCCGACCAGCAATTGGACAGAAAAAAAAAGATGGTACCTAGCCCCGTCCAGGCCAAAAGCCATCAGCATCCTGGGGGGAGTGCTCCCCACACTCCTTTTCCTCACCAGACACCGGCCAAGGGCTGGAAAGTGTACAAAGGGGGCCCGGGGCTAGCTGACCTGTGGCCAGGCAAGGCGAAGAAAAAAACAGATAGAGCTTGTCAGGGGAAAAAATGAAACGACGTGCCCCAGGGGGTTCGGCTAAAAACCCGGCGACACCGGGCTGGAGGAGGACGCTCCGGGGGGGGGGGGGGCAGAAAGATGGAGCAAAATCAAGAGACCTAAATCTTGCAAGGTGGGATTCCGTGGGACGAGGGTATCCTTATCCATATCAAAGTAGCGTAACAAACCTGAAGTGGAAATGGCGAAGGCTAAGCGAACCGACCATGAAGCAAAACAAAACAAGGTGGAGGGGGAGGAGAAAGAAAAAATAGTAAAACAGGGGGGGGGGAAAACTCGGTTATGAGCAAAAAAAAAAACGACGGAGGGTGGTCAACTTCTCATGCGAAAAGGGAAGAACTGAGTCAAAAAACAGCAAAAACATCAAATTGTAAAAGAAAAAAAATGGTGCTTAAAATCCTAGAAAGCAAAGGATCCGTATTACATCTGGCCTGCGGGTTACTTTTTAATCACCTGCTCAGGAAGCTGCAGTGCAACCACCGAAGAAGATCAAGGCCCCTTCCCGGGGCCTCCTCTCCCCGCAGGGATCCCCTGCCGACTCCCGGAGCTGGAAACCAGTTCCTTCACCCAGGGGGGGGAGTTCACCGAAGAGTAAGAAAGTGACTCACCGCCAAAGAATTGAGATTGGGGCAAATTTTTGAGAAAAAGGGATTTGTCTTCAATGGGAAAATGGGCGGAACTTTCAAAGAAAGGGTCTGTGGTGGATCCCCGGCAACGAGAAGTCAGGGGGGGGTTAAAGGGGAAAGGGTAGTTTTCCAATCATGGAGAAACTGAAAAGTGGTTAGGTTTAGTATATAAGATAGGGGCGACTGATTGAGCAATAGGTTGGAAGTTATGAAACTAGTCAAGAATGTTGTTGGGAGTGTGGGGGGAAAGGGGGGGAGAAAGATAATTAAGGAACAAAAGTGTGTTACCGGCCGTCGCCATGCGGACAGGGGAAACGCTTTTTAGTTCCAAGGAGGCCTTGGCTACCAGAGAAGTCAACTCAAACCCGGGGGGGGTGAATATGGGGAGCGACACCACCGTTTGGCCGGGGAGGGGACGAGTTCAAAGGGGGCTCTACTCGTACTTTTCAGGGCACCGCGGAAGGGACGACCTAATTTCGGAGAAAGACGGGGGTGCGGGAATGGGGACATTACACGACCACGGCGAGGAAAGACGGGCGATAGAAAACGGGTCAAAAACACGCAAGGATTAGGGTCGGGTCAAACACGGGGATCACTCGACCTTGGAAGTCAGGGGGGGTCTCCGCGGTGCCATGGGGGGTTTGCAAAAAGGCGACTGTGTATACTAGACAAAGGAAAGCCGTTCAGCAGGGGTCAACAAGAGAAGAAAAAAACACAACAGAGGTACCCCCGGGACCATCCCTAACAAAGGAACAGAAGTCAAACACCAAACTAAAGGAAAAGGAATGGACTACACTATCAAGCAGGGAAGTGTTAAACGAGGAAAAATGACTACGGGTGAAAGTTTTATAGGAAAGCAAAAAAGCAAGTAGTGGTTCGGACTGTCTGGTACCAGTCCCAGGGGTGTTTGGGTGGGGGGGTGTGGGGGGAGGTTTTTTTGTTTTTGGGGGTGGTTGTGTTGGGGGAGGGGGGGGGGGTTTTTTTGGGTGTTTGTTTTTTGGGGGGGGGTTTGTTTTTTTTTGTGGGGGTGGGGGGGGGGGTTTTTTTGTTTTTTTTGGGGGGGGTTTGTTTTTTCTAGCGATGGCATTTTTCCCTGTGGGGGGGGGGGGAAACGTCCGGGTTTTCTAAAATTCACTAATACGTGGGAAACGGATTATGGCAAAAGAGTAGTTCACCATTAAACTCGTGGCTACACGAGGAATCGGTTCCCGGAGCGTAGCTACCTGGGGGGGGGGACCCATGCGCGGGACAAATACTAAATGGAGGTTCACAACGAATCGAACACCAGTTTCTAACCTGGACTCTGACGAAAGAAAAGAGTTAGGAGCATCTCTAAGGGGTCACTTCTCCCGCGGGGCGGGCCGGGACCAGGACGCTCCAACGCCAGGCTTCTCAAAACAGAAGAAAAGACTAGGGGGGGGTCGAGGACCCTATTTCACTCGGGGGGGATTTAAGTCTGGTCCACGCTAAAGAATCCTTCCGGAAACAAAAGTCGGAGGCCTGAAAGTTAAATTGACTTGTGGTCAAGGGGGCATGCAGATAACTTATCGAGAGTCCCTCAAGGGGGGTAAGTCCACACCTTAGTGGAAAAGTATCATCGTAATACACAACAAAAAACTGATTGATGAAAAAATTATAAAAAAGATACAAGCAAGGAAAGGTTGCGCAGTCTCCGCGGTTAAACCCCAAATTAAAGAAGACCAGTTATAGTCGGCGAATATATGAGAGACGTCAGTGGGAATGCCTAGAGAGTTCCAAGGAAAAAGGGAGAGTTTGGGGAGAAAATAGAATACCAATGACAAACTTTAGTTGTGAGGGGGTGGACTAATCACTTGAGAAAGTTTGTTCTAGTCCATTGAATACCTCGTCAAAGGGATGGGACATCATGCTACCGGATAAGTAACTCAGGTTCACGTAGCCAGGCGAAAGGGACCCAAGTTGGGGTTGAGGCCACTTCGGTCTCTTGTCCGCCAAGGGCGGCCGGAAAAAAACAGAATAGGGAGGAGAAAATCCACGGAAAATCTAAATAGTTCCAGGTCGACTGGGGGGGGACTCCCTTTTTAAAAAAAAAACAGCCCGGGGGAAAACACTGGGCAAAAGAGCTACCCTTCTACGGCAAAAGGACCACCCACAGTAGTCGAATAATGGAAAAAAGATTCAGTTAAGAACTCGCAGAGGAAAAAAGACCGCGTCCCACGTTTTGCGTTAAAAAGGTGAAACCAAAAAAAATTGTCCAGTGTTATAGCGAAGGCCTTTAAAGGAACTGATATACCAATCCATTTCTTAGGGGGTTCTGGTGCCTTGGGGAGTTAGTTTCGGAAAAAACGGAGAAAAAATGCGGCTTTGGAAGGTACTGAAAACACATTCTCCAGGGGGGACGACACACCAGCAGATACCCGGAGGCGCTCAAATTCGGAGGGGAAGCTCAAGGCAAGGAACCAGCGTTAGGTTCGACCTTCTAGAGGAAATGTGTCAAAGTTGAGGGGACAAATCTCTCACAAAAAAGCTTCAAACGCAGGGGGTCAGAAAGGACAGAGGGTGCATCCATTACAAGGAGAACCAGACGAAGAGCAAGGAACCCCGGGCAACGTGGAGGAAGTATGCGGAAAACAGTGCAAAGGGTTCCCCTCGGCCTCAGTGGGAACGGGGAAAGACCAACCCGGGAAAACAAACGGTTTCAGGCCAGGCATACCACGCTTGGGGCAAAGGGTGCCCCACCAAGAGGGAAAAAAGTGGTGACAGCACTGCAAAGGAGCTCGGGATCGGGGGAAAGCCAGCAACTGTCCCACAGGGAGAGCAGAATCTTGTTCCAATCAGAAGGAGACAAACCAGCGCCATGAGGAGAGGCCCTCCCATCTTGGGGGGGGACCGCTAACGCAAAAGCAAAAGGGGCCCGCATGACAGAGCTATCCGCCACCGAGGGGGGACCAACCTGAAAAAAGGGTGCAGGACCAAACAACGTGAATCGTTCTTACGGGAACCGAGGAGGGGAAAAGGTGTGAAAGAGAGAGGGGATGAAGGATTTGAGGGATGGAAGAATGAAGAAGAGAAGCTGTGGCAAAAGACAATGAGAGCTTTTTCTCTTAGAAACAGACAACTAAGAACAAAAATTGGGGGTAAAATACAGCAATAAGGTGGTTCATCGAAAACTCTGCAAAGGTATTTGAGAAAATTGGTAGGCTTCTCTTTGGGAGCAGTATCAAGGGAAGGAACCCTCTAATTTTTTAGGGGGGGCCATGGAATCTAACCTACCCATAGATATAAACCACATTGGGAGAGGAAAGAGAGAAAGAAAATGGTCATTTGGATTGTGCCTGCCCCTAACTCTTATGGACACAAAGTCAAGCCTAAACTACTGGGGAGAAAAAGGGAACAAACGGCAACCAATTGAAAGGGAGAAAATAGGGGGATAAAGACAAGCGGAACAAACCACCCCAAAAACCACCCAAAAAGTGAACAGAAGAAAACCGGTCAGGGGGACTACGAAAATTGGGGGGGGGAGGCTTACCTTGCGAGTCCTCTCAGCTGTCCTTGACACCTAAGACCTACCCCTTCCGGAAGACGAAGGAGGAATACCGACGCTTCCCTTCTCCTGGCAAAAACTTTTTCTAAAGTAGGGGTGGGGAATACCGGCCAATAAGACCATTCCCACGTGGGAAAATCCAAATTTCCTGATGGGACGGTGTCGGAGGGGTTTAAAGGCGTTTTGGAGGGGACACAATGGCAGCATAAAGAGAAGGAAAAAACCTCTCACAGGCCGATACTAGGAGATTGGGGATCTGAGGACGTTCCAATAAGGAAAGGGATGAATGGGGTTTAAGCATGTTGTTGGGGTAGGATTAACCCTAAGTCGCAAAAAACTTAAGGGTGACTCCAATCTGGGTTGCTTAAAGGAAATCAGAAATGGGGGACGCTGAAAAAGCGTTGGGGTGCGAAGGGAGACAACTGCAAAAACACCCATGTTTGAAAGGCGTCTGCGAGAAAGACCAACCACGGCAAAACTCCAGTAAGGGAGGAGACGAACGAACGGGAACAACGTTGACAAGGGAGACTTGGCGAACCCGGGCTTGGGGGTGAAGGCGCTGGTCGCTCAACGGAGACAGAGGGCCAGGGCACCCCAACGGGGGGAAAACCGGCCGAAGAAAAACAGAGTTAGTAGAAAGCTTTGTGGGGGTCAGAAGGGGAAAAACCGACGGCGCCTGACAAACAGAAAAACCGGGAAGGAAACATCGACACATCAAACAGAAGGGGGGAGGGCTCGCGTCACGGGAACGAAACGACTTTTCTGAAACCGCAGTACTCTATTTCTTGGTCAACCCTATCAAAGGACGACACGGTGAAGGCACGGCCGGTCGAATCCCGCAAGTCGGCCGCCTATAAGAGAAACCACGCCAGTTCCCCCGAACACCGAGGTCAAAACCGAAAAAGACGTAATCAAAAACGGGAGTAAGGTGACTCACTGACTCAAGGGGGGAGGGTGAAATAGTCCCCCCCAAGGGCGGAAAAGAGAGACACGGAGGAACATGAGGACCTAAAGGAGGAAGATGGGGGGTGGGGGGTACCTTCCCGAAGCACTATAGTATCTTTCATAAAATGACCGAAAAAAAACCAGGGAGTCAAAACACGCAGACAGTTCCTCCGGACCTAGAAATGGTTCAAAATCGGAAAAGCGACCAAGGTCTTCAGAAGGAGAACGAGGAGTTTCAGCAGGAAGATCGTGGAAAAAATGGAGAAGCCGTAAAGACTCTGGGGAGGAGAAGTCATTATAGAGGGAGGAAAAAAGGGCTCCGAGGGGGGGGGTCCCAGGGCACCCAAACACATACGAAACCTGGGGCATTAAACGTTCGGAACGTACCTGACATCTTGGTGATAGGGTGACGTATTCAAAAACCAAGAGGACCGTCCTCGCGGCCCAAATCAAATGCCCAAAAGAAAAAAAAAAAAAAAAAAAAAAAAAAAAAAAATCAGTGGTTCAAAGGGACGGAGCAGAATCCTCGGGTCCGAGATGAGAGGGGGGTTCATTGGGGTGAAAATGACGCAGAATAGTTATAGTCTACCGCAAAACACTGGAGTGCAGTTGAATAATCGGAGATATAATCAAAACAACTGATGGAAATAGGAATATCAAACGCCAACTTTTCTCCGGTGAGATATCTTTAGGGGGGGGGGAAAACGGAAAAAAAAGAAGGTCTACTCCTACCCTTCTAAGGGAAGACAATCACAGGTTATAACCGGCTTCGGGAGGTTTTAACCCGGGTACCGGCACACCTCTTCAATGTAAGGTGCAGAAAAGGTGCAAAGTTTTTCTTTCCGGCTACAGGGGGAAAAATAGGGAGGAGAAAGAGGATGAGGTAGAGCATGTTGAACGCCGTGGGGTTGGGAGCTCCTCCACTTGTGGGGTGAAAAACATGAAATTCTTCCGGAGGGCATCATCTTTACCTGCCCCGGAAGGGAAAAACGGGGAGGGGGGTAAGAGAGTGGAGGGTCCTGGTCCTTTAAGGAAATGGGATTCTATCGGTACCAGGAAGGAACGTCCCCATCCCACCAATGCTTCCGAATAGTGGAACTGAGGGGAGGGGTGGAAACGAGAGAAAAGGCCGCCGTTCAGAAGCAGTTAATTTATAAAGGTTATTGCCTTAAAGAAAAGTGGGCGAGAAAAAACGCAGAGATGATCCCTATGGCAGACGTTTTTAAGGGGGGACGGGTGGGTCTGGTGGCCTGTTTCCTCTGGAAAGGTAAGGATAAACGTTGGGCCGAAGGCTTTCACACGAAGTTGCTCTGGGGGGGAAAAAAGGGAAACAGTCCTACAAGTGACTTCTGGTCAGAGACATATCTCCTCACAGGAGTATGGAGGAAACAGGTCGATACCTACTGTGGTTAATTCAATTTATAAAAAATTATCACATGTATGGGGGATGAAGTGATTCTTTAAAAAAGGCTCCGGGGGGCTTTTACAAAAGAAAAGGCACCTGCTTCAACGCCGAGAGAAGCGCCTCCGCCAAACTTGGATAGGACATGACTAAAAACTGTTAGTGAACGCTCTTCGACATCTGCCTTTACGGAAAACATGGCGGCCAATCTGGGCCCCTGGGGGCAGAGAAGGAAAACACTGGGTTGTGGACGAACAAGTCTCCAGTCTTTGACAAAACATGTGCTTATGGGGTAAGTCAGAACGGAAAACAGAAGTACAACCTAGAGAAGGGAGGGGAACCCGCGAAAGGTCACCCCACAGGCAGCTCCTTGAAGGGTGACAACATATCACTCCAAAACAGCTAAAAGTTACCTCGCGTCCACTGATCCCAAAGAGGTAAGGATTAAAATGTCAGGGAGACAAGAACCCCACGCCGCAACATGGTTCCAAACGCTAGAAAAACTCCCAAATCAGAAATCATGCAGGGGCTTCAACCACGGAAGGGGTCGATTACACAGTTGGAACGGCTTCAGAAAACAAAGGGTTCACGATAACTGGTCCGTTTTTTGGTTGAACCCTATGGGGTGGGAACACCAGAGGCGGTCGCCTGGATCGGGAGAAGGGAGGGGTTGACAGCGATCAGTTCAACGGCTGGGGATTACACCACCGCCACCAAAAAAAGGATTACTATTCCATAAGGATAAGGGGGGGACTGCTCGCCGAGTTTCATTTCCATTTGAGAAGTTCGGTGATCAATGTGAATGAGAAAGTAAAAAAATGGTAGGAAGAAAAGGTCAGGAACGCGAAAAACCGACCAAGAGAAGCCAAGGAAACCAACACTATGATTGGAAAAAAAATATATATTCAGTGTTAGCACCCCAATTAAGGACCCGTACAAAAGAACCCCGGGGGGGAGGCATTGTGCTACGGAGCAACCAGAAAAAAGACCACAATCACATTGAAGAAGACTGGTCTCTGGAGCCATTGAAAAAAAAAAGAGAACGTATGGACTCGCCCGTGATCTTTTTTGAGAAATCGAACGCGCTCTCTAGTTGGAAAGTTAAGCCCGGCGAAGAAGGCAGCCCGCCAACGGAAAAATCCTCCACGGAAGATACAAAGCCTTCACATCACCCGTTGGGATCGAGGGAAGCAAGCAAAAATCGACCGAAGGGAAGGGGCAATTTTAAAGAACGCCATTAAATTCTGTCGCGGGGTCTGGAGAAGGGGTAGTCTTTTTGGGGGCTGCATGTTTCTGGCGTCAGTACATAAGCTGAAACCAGGGGGGTTGGACCCAGTAACTCATTGTGGAGGGGATTCTTCCAATCAGGGAGTTATTTGGGTTTTGGGGAAAAGGGCCTGGAAAGAGACGAAGGAGTGGAAAAAACAAGATCAAGTGATAAATAAGAAGAATGGGTTAAGCGTGAAAAAAGAGTTGTCTACTAGACAACCATTAACCCCGTTGGTAAATAAGGCTGGGCTGAGGGGCCGGCAACCCGTGTCTTGAAATGTGAAAAAAAAACTTGACGAAATCACCTCTCACGAACACTTAGAAATGAAGAAAAACCTACCCGTGGGTGGAGTTGAACTGGTCCTTGAGGGGAGACGCATGGTTCCTTTAATGCCCTAATATAGAGAGACAGAACCGAGGGTCTGCCGTGTTCGAGGGGACCGGGGCACGAGGGACAAAACAAAGGAGGTATCGACGGGGAGGTCCTGAAAATATATTGTTGGCCGGGAAGCCAAAAGAGAACGTTCCCTGAAACTACTGGGAGATTTTGGCTAGACGTGGGGGGTAAACCTATAAAGTCTAAATGGGGTGCATTTCCAACAGAAAAAGAAGCTCTCCTTTCGCAATCAATCTAAAAAGGAAGACCCAGAAAAAGCCAAACCCAGACAGGCCCCTCAAGTTCATGAATTACGAGTGACTTCCAGCTATCAATTTACCTTTTTGGGAGTCATAAGAATTAGGAACTGCGCGAGATGGAGCACTGAAAAAGGGACGAGGTTTTTGACTGTCGAACCTGGGAAAAACGAAGAATCTGAGAACAGACGGAAGGGACTGCCAGTAAAAGTTGTAATACCGGCAGTAGACACGGGGGACAAAAGGAGAACAGCGCGGGAAACTGTCGCCAACGAAAGGAAATAAAGGCGGGAATACCACAACCGGAGAACCTGGAATTAAAAAAAAGTCCTTAATTAGTACAAGAGGGGGGGTCATAGAGACCCTGACGAGGAAAGCGAAACGGTTCAGCGGTCTGAAAATACCCATAGAAGAGGTGGCCTTCTACGAGGGGGGGCGAACGCAGATTCTCCGCGCCCCTCGAAACTAGCACCTCGCTGTCTTCGGCTAATTCTAGGTCGTTAAAGTCGGGGGGGGGTCAGGGTTCGGTTTCTAAATAAAGAGGGATGCATCGCGCTCTTGTATAAAACTGAGGGGGACTGAAGAATAGTCTCCGGGGAAAAAAAAAAAGGAGGAAGGAAGGAAAAAAATATATCAGAGTACAAGGTTGCGAATACCCGGCTGGGAGCTGATCAGGGCTGAAATCCCCCACCAACCCTCCAAGTGACCGCAGGAACTGAATAAAATTGCTGAAAAGAACTAGGGGCGAGCCGCAGTAACGCTTTTTAACAGCAGCCACCGGGGGGGGGGGTTCTTGGGTACTAGAACTGAAAGTTAGAAAGAGAGAAGAACACCGCGGCTAGGACCTCAGGGAGGAACCAGAGGGGGCGGCCATAAGTCGACCTTTGGGGAGTAGGAACCTGTACTTAGAGTGGAAAGCGAGGGGAAACTCAGAAGCCAGAAACAGGCAAATCGAGTTCCCTACCGGTGTTTCTTCGAACTGAAATCCGGGAGGTAAAAAGAACCGGGTGACACACGGACGTCTGGAAGAACCAAGAAAAAGAGCCCGGAAAATCGTCGCCTCGTCTCAATGGAAGGGAAAGAAGGCACATTCAAATACGGAAGTGAAAAGAAATTCGTTTCCCCAGGTTCTTAATACTGAAGGAGTAAGCTACTCCTCTTGACGGATACAGAGGACACTTCTTTTTGGAAAATGTTTTGGGGAAGGGGGGTTGGTGGGGGGTCAGAGGCCAGCTACGGAGGGGGGGACCCAGTTTTACCGGAAAAAGGACCAGTTCCGCCTGCACTCGGGGAAAAAGACAACGGAGCAAGCTGCAGGCAAATGGTCTCTGTTCCTTGTGAAGAGATGAAGCCGATCTTTTCTTCTAGAAAACGTCAAGGATAAAAAAAAACGGGTGTCCGCCAGGGTGGGAAAAGGGACATCAGAAAAAAGGCGTCGAAAATTCTTGGTTAGTCGCCGTCTTTTCATAATGCCGGGACTAAGTCGAAAGAGAACAAACCGCCCCAAGGTGACAAGCAGGGGCGGTAAACAGTTTTCCAACAAAAGGATCAGTTCTCATCTAGCGGAACAGATGTCCTGCCGCAGAAGCCTAAACTCCGGGGACCAACTGGTAGGGCTCTCTTAAAGAGGTCCAAAACAAGAATTCGTCCAAAAACGGAGGGAAGGTCCTCTAGGGGCGGGGGGGGAAGAAAATGCTCCCCACATGAAAAAGCACCTTCAAGGGGGGCCAAGAGCAAGGATCCACAACAGCAGGTCGGGAGGCGGGCCTTCCTCAAAACCCGTGAACTTATGAAGGTCTTCAGAAAAACACAATTCCGCACCAAAGATGTCTCATCGCCCCGAAAAAGGGCGCGAATCCTGGCGTTGCGGAAAAAGTTATCGTCCAGTCTGGACAGAGGGCACTAAACAGTCCCAGCTATGAGCGGGGAGAGTAACGTACGGCTAGTCTCTCCGTAAATCTAGAGGAGGGGGGAAAGGACCATGAGTCGGTGAAGAAGGAGACAAAAAAGCATCAAGAGGCATTGAGCCCTAGTTAAGAGGGAGGCTCCTGAGGTTGCTCCAATTAAAAAGGAGGTCTGTGGGGAGAAGAAGCAACCAGACAATATCCAGGGAAACCTCCTGGGAGGGGGGGGGGTAAAGTGACGACAAAGTAAAATTCAGAGCCAACACCTAAAAATATGAAAAAAAGAAAAAGGAAGGGGACAAGTTTCCTGGGGGCGCCTTAAAAGAGAAGGTAATGGCTCAGTCTTCTGAGAGCAACACGAGGAAGAAGGGGGGAGAACCTT
>Ga0179591_1321770_pt1 | contig 12764 bp, 16 predicted proteins | sample CZOMad2_1_08_16f_FD_182891 | JGI IMG/M metagenome (GOLD analysis project Ga0179591, IMG submission 182891) | Vadose zone soil fungal communities from Angelo Coast Range Reserve, California, USA - CZOMad2_1_08_16fungal (PacBio error correction) | ecosystem: Environmental > Terrestrial > Soil >...
AGCCATACGCAACGGTCTAAAAACATCCACACCAGTGAGGGAACAAAATGGGTCAGGAATCGTGTGAGAAGGGGTCTGCCGGGGAGATCTCGCTCCATGGGCGAAAAAGAAGAGTCGGGTTGAACGGCGAGATCAAGGCACTGACCTGGCGTCAAAGGGCCGCCTCTTCCTCCGAAAGGGTTTGACTCAGGAAGAAATCAGTAAAATCTTTAGGAATCGCTGGCAATCAAAAATTCAGTCTCTCGAGATTCTCAGTCGTGTTCATACTCTGGCGGAGGAAAAGAGCGCAAAGTGACGAGGTGTTTTCGCGCTCTTAGGATAGAAGCACAAGGGTGCTCACTATCAAGAATCTTCTAAAGTCAAGGAAACCTCCCTCTGAGGTTAAAAGCTACGCAATTCCACAGGATCAGTGCCGAACTTTCCGCCCCTAGCAAGTCTTGCTTGATCAAGGACGCTTAGCTATCTCATCCCAAGGCCATAATTCTCAAGAAAACGAGGAGGACATAGAGTTCGGTACGCGCATTGGACTATTGCAGTCGTACTTGCAAAGAAGTACTCCAGGGGGGGGGGGGGTCGTTTCATGAAGGAAATAGGGGAGGAGGCCGGCTAGGGGGATCGCTTTGAAGACCGTAATACTTCTGGGAGAAGTGCAAGTGAATCTCCTAGGACTGGCGAAATTTCTTCAGTGATCACTCTTGGGGGCGTCCTGGAGCAAGATCGAGACCTCTTCGTCAGCGGGAAGAGGGGACGCGCCTTATAGGAAGGAAAAAGGGTATCAGGATACAGAGGCTGCTATTCAATCGGCCCAGAACGAAAGACACCCGAGCGGCGTCATTAGAGGTTAGGGCCGAAGACGGCATAGATAGTTCTGCAAGGTTGCAATCAGACTATAGATCTCGGAGCGAAGGGGCTATTCATGCGAAAGCGGGACTCAAAAGGCGGTCTTAAGGGGGAGGTACAGTTTTTTCAGGGTGGATATATGGGGGGCGGGGTTCGGGCGGTTTACAGCGTTGTGAAGACGTTCCGTGAAAGGAATGGAACTTGAGTCTCAGACTAACCTGCCAAAAGAGTCGCGACACAGAATGGCGATACCAAGGCTTCTCACATCATTTCGATGAGATGGTCCAGTCCTTTCCGGCGCGGCGGTAGGTATAGCACATCTAGGGAGAAGTCCATTAGAGAGAAGGTGGTGGACGCTTCAGAGTGAGGGGATGGGCGAGTCCTGCTATCGGCGATCCTACGCGAAAAGGAGACAACATACGTCGATATCAGCGACACTCGAGAAGGGATGGGATGCTTTAACCGCAGCTGGGTGCAGGAGCTAAACGGTAGGGTACTATGTCGCTCCCTGAGTGGAAACAATCAAAGGGGGAGCTCGTCACATGGGGTTGGGTAGCCGCGAACCGGCTTCGAAGGGCGTGGAGTGCTAGAAGGCAGCCGGGAATAGGTGTGCGAGATCGTAGATTCTGTCTGCCTGAGTTCACTGCACTTCTCTCTCTAGCTGGACCGTGCGGTTCGCGGGGCGCAGATATCTCGAAAAGCGAGTTGCTATCTGTGGAGAGACTACAAGTACGAGGTGCTCAGAAGAAGCGAGTTCTCTCCCTTAAGTCGGGCTTGAGAATCGGGGAGGAAGTGGATAAGGCAAAAATTGGCGAGGTGCAGGACGGACGGAGGGCAACGCATTAGCAGGAGAGGATCATGGGCATCCCATAATAGTGTTGGCAAGATACTTAGACTCCGGGAGAGGAGGGAATCCGAGTTGGGGATATCGGGACTCGGACTATTAGACGGATCACGCAAATCAGGGCTCGGGGGGGGACTCCAGGTCTGAAAGCAACTGTCACCTAAGGGGAGGGGGGGGTCAGAACTTCAGTCTGAAGCGAGCCAGAAGATTCGCGAGTATTGGGAGCGGGCGACAATTAAAGCCCGAGGAAATAAGTAAGACTTGTTCGAGCAGCTCTGTGTGTTTCAAAGCTTACTATTGAGGGGATGGGAGAAAATCCCTCTCCTCTCTTCACGCGTTTCTGAGTGCTGAGGCGCCTCGCCGTCAGGAAAAGTATGGGCTTTCGTTTCGCCCGGTTCTGTCTCAAACGGGACGTAGACGTGTTAGCAACCGTTTGTGGTTTGCGGAATTAGATGTTGGACTGCGCGGGACCATCGAAAGTCAGTGCCAAAATTGTGCACACAGGGCATTATGCACGTCTTGGAAAAACGTTAGTTCAACATCTCCATCGCGAGTTCAGGCCGAACCCATGCGCTACGTTATTGGGGTCTTGTTGATACCCTCGGGCGGGGAAAAATGAGGGGGTCGCATACGAAGCTTCCTTACGCCGAGCGTCAGAGGGACCGTGAATAAAGCACTGGGGTTCGCCGCCTGCCGGAACCAGTCTATTCTTGATTGGTCGTGCGCGTCGTCTGGGTACAGGTAGAGCAGGGAGGAGAAAAAGCAAAAATGGGACGCATGCTAGGACTCTGTGCATGCCCTGTATCTGCTGGAAGTGACAAAGAGGGTACACGGGACTTTTCAAGTGACTAATTTTCGTCGGCCCGAAGCCGCAGGGCGGATTAGTTCGGGGAACTGGATTCGTTTTCGATAGACGTCCCTCGTGAGCGTGGGCGGAACCAGAGACGCTGCCCTGAGTCACGCGAAGCGGCACCAGCTGAGAAAGGGGAGTGTACGTTCGCACGGTGAGAAAAAGGAGGGTCGATGTAGATAGAAAGGCTGAGAGCTGTTAACGGTCCCAATTATTCACCGGCTTATCAATGAGGGAAACAGAATGCGTTCTCTGGGGCCAGGGACACAAAAAACCAGGGGGGGCCTACAGATACTGAGATCTGGGTCTAGAAGAACCCATGCGCAGAGAAGAGCCCACTCCGAACGATCGCCGGCGTCGTGAGCCGGCTGCAGTTCGTACCGGTACTGTGCGAAGGAGTTAAGCAAAAATAAGACGACTACTACTGTGCTGCTGAATTGAACTACTAGTTAAAAATGAAGGCTCGAGCGCCCTCAAGATACGAGGGCAACCGAAGAAAGAAAGGGCGCGACCGGGAAACCGTCTCAAAAGCCCTTACCCTCTCTGACCCTGCGCGCCGAAGTAAAGGGAGATACTAGGGGGATTGAGCCGGGAGGGAAGGACTCCGTACCCTACGGCACTCGGAGCGGGCCAGGACTACCATCCTCTCTAAAATAGCATAGCAGAAAGTGTTCGAAACTACACGACGTGCTGAGGTCGGGATAGAAAACACGAGTCACAAGGTCGTCGAGACTCGGCAACTTCGGGTCGGCGGCGACTAGGTTCAATGGTGCGGGCGTCCGAGAGAACATGAGGAATGAGCAGAGGCTAAATGCGAAGCAGCTTGTGATTGACGCAAGGCTATCCGGAACTCGAGAGGACCGATTTCTAGGTTGGAGAAACCATCCGAAAGGGAGCGCAAGAGTGACGCTGCAGGAATGACGGGACAAGAGGGGGGGGTCAGCAGCCCAAGGGCACTCGTCCCCGTGAACGCGATATCCGTGTAAGACGGGTATACTTGAAAAACAAAAACACGGAGGAAGTGATAAAGAAGAAAAGAAATATGGCCCCAGTATTAAGATCCTAGGGAGTCGGGCCAGGCCAGACGACGAAGAAGTTGTCCGACAAGGTCATCAAAGGGAGAGAGAATGCATCCCGATAGGATAGCTGAAAGTACGGGATAGTTTCGAAAGATCGCCGGCGTGGCGCTCAAAAGATCTTGTCGCAAGTCCGAGGCCGACAAAACTGCGGTTCTGAACGCCGGGTCTATAGAGCATGCACAGTCAATTGAGGGGGCAAAGAACGAGAATTTCATCCGAGAGAGCCTCCGTTGATAGGTTTCGAAGCCCAGGACCTCATCGATGGCGTTTGGGGCGGAAAGGGAAATGGGGGGCTAAGCAAGGTCCGTGCGATAAGGACGGGCAGAGAGACTGGGAGATATGTGGAATCTCAGGGAAAAGAAAGTAGTACACGAGAAGAGGAGAGAGGGACGCGCGCGGGTAAGGGCGAGTCTGAACAGGGAGCGCAGGTTGTGCGCTGATACGTGCGAATAGGATGTGCAAAGCGTGTAAGGTGGCACGGCAAGCCAAATTTGTGGAAGGGATTCCAAACTCCAAGCGGCGTAAAGGTATGGGCGCGGACGCCCCTCGTCGAAACGCTACCGTGGTGAACGCCTGCGACCGTCCACGCCGTAAGGGAATATAGTACGGTCAGGGATACGGGAGGAGAAGTTGGGTCTGAAGACCATGAATTTACCAGGCGTGCCGCTTTGGGCTTCGTCCAAAGCGCCACGAAGGTCACAGCCTAGGCAATGGTCAGATGGGGCCCGAAAGAGAGATCGGCGGATAGGAGCACCTGACAAGGAGGAGAAAAAGGCACCCACCCCAGCCAAGAACCCCCGGATCAAGCCTCGAGGGGGAGGGGTCCTGTTGAAGGAAGAAAGGAGAGCCCTCTTGTTAACGTCGCACTAGGCGGGTCTCAATACGCCTCTACTAAGACATACCGCAAAATCATGCTGAGGAAGAGTAGGGAAGCAAGAATCGGGGTCCTTTCTACATGGTAGTCACTCATTGTCCTCCATGCAGAAGGAGGGGTACCTTGCTGTAGAGTGAAAAATAAGCGAGCAGACTCACTAACCTCTACTTAAAATGACGACGGGCGAGGGCAAGTTCGATCGCGGCATGCAAAAGGGTGGAAAATTAGACGCTGGTCGGGATGGATTCCTAGAAAACCAAAAAAAACAGGGTGAAGATGGAGAGACACTCATGGACTCGACAGGAACCAAACTTCATAGCAGACTCAGAAAAATACTCGAGCGCCATGGTATGAGTCTGCGATGCGGAAATAAACTCGTGTCTATTCTAACCTATGCCCTGTGAAATGAGGAACTTCGAGGCAGGTGACGGTACCGGGGGACCACGCGAATATATACAGAAAACAAACAACCGCTGCGCACCAACTTCCAGCGGGTGCGGAACGTAAGGGCAACGAACTCATAAAGTGGCCATAAGAAACAACTTTCAGAACTCTGCCACTAGCACCGACTGGGAAAACGTCGAGGTAGTCAGGGAAGAAAAGAACATCTCAAGACAAACGCGGCTGCTCTGACTACGCTTCGCCGTCGGCTATGACTGGGGAAAAAAACCTCCAGGAAGCTAGAGAAGGCAAAAAGAGTAATCCCCTGCTAAGTCGAGGGGGCGAAGAAGGATATGATAAGAACTCTAGCCCGCGGAAGGGTCGGGAGGCAGCGTCTTCGTCCGATAGATAACTAGGGACCTCGAACTAGCTGAGATAGCGCTACAAAGGAAAAACGGGGAGACCCCACGGCTCTGATGGGAAAGGCTTGAATGCCGGAGGAAGAATTTCGGACATAGCATGCCAACTACACGAATCACAGTTTAAGCTCTGTCGAAATATCACACAGGGAGATTCATGAGTAATGTCTCCCCTCGATCAAAGGAATTCGACTCTGGTTCTGAGAGCGTCTTAAGAAAATCGAGAATTACAGCTAAACCTGCAAGGGGAGAGACAGAGTAGCCAACGAGTAGGCAGTCCAAATCGAATCTCCAGCAGGGAGCACCTCGTGTCCTGTCCGCCTGGAGCCCAACATTAGCAAGCTCTTGGTCGGCAGGAGAAATTAAGACGGTAAAAATATCCGTCCATCATCCGAGAGAGAGGACATTAATATCCTGCATCACCGCAAGGGCACCGAACGCGACCAACCCGTGCTGAGGGGCGATTGTAATAATGAGATATTTAAAAAAAAGAGTAGCATTATAGGGACGAAAAAGGCAGACCCCCTGGAGAAAAGAAGCAAGGGAAGGTGAGGAAATATGACTCGATCGGGTGCTCCGGGGAACCCCGATAGAGTGTCCACTGATCTTGAATGGGGATATCTCTAGTGGACGGCTGCGCAGGTCGGCAACTACAAACCTGAAGGAGGGGACTTAAGAGAGAAAGGGGAGAGCAGGGCGGGCTAAGATAATCGTGACGAGCGCTCCTGAATCGCCGACTTCGCGGTAGGGGCGGGCCAAGCTGAATCTTTTAGGTCGAGTACGGGCCAATAATCCGGAAAAGGAATTCAGGACAACGGAGAAATGTCTTAATGACGTCCGGGGATCCAATCCACACCGTCGTTACACCGTGTCGAAAAGACGCGTTTGGAGTCCGATAGCGGCAGGCGAGCTCTAGTCGCCATCTACTCTCGTAACGGGAATGCACAGACGGGTCGAGTTCGGGGGAATCGATTTACGAAGGAAGGGGGTGCATCGTAGTCGCGGCCCCGAGGGAGTACGGGGGGGCGGCCCTGATATCATAATGACTCTTAAGAGAGAGGAGACTCTCCCCAGCCCGCTCACTATGTGCGGAAGAGGGGGACTTAATTCCTCACTGCCGTGCCAAGAAGGATCGCGTATCCAGGAACAATTCGAACGCGTAGTGTCTTCCACTCAAGATCAGGGATCAAAGAGTACCGGGCCTCCCTCACTGGCCGGCCGGGACCGCGTGCGCCAGTCTGCAGCGGATGTATACACTTCGCCATATCCACAATGCCGCAAAGGCAAGAAGCGCAGAGCAAAAAAAAAAAGGAAGGAGGAGGAAAAATAAAAGGGGGAGATCTCTGGTCCGCGCGGAAACGGACAGTAGCTATGGCGAGGGAAGGAAAAAAATCATGACTACGTCAAAAAAATGGCTGGGAAGGCGTCAAGGAGGACGGACTAAACGGCGTGAAGGAATACTCGTGGTCCCCGGCACTACGCGGCTGTGCATTTAGTACGAGATCATCTAAAAGGGGCTGCGAGGTAATTAACAGATTCTAAACTCTGTTCAGGGCGGGGGGAGTCTTGCTTCCTCACTAGATGACGTACAGCATCTCGGTGAGACATGTAGGGACCACCGAACTAGTTGGTGGGGGTTTCACAGGGTAAAAAGAAAAAAAAAAAAAAAAAATTAAATCCTCGGGTGCCCTCACGACGATGAAACATCTCCGAACGTCACTTGTAGAGAAGCTACGGCCCTTGAAGATAGATGACGGGCACCACCTTTCAGAGAAGCAAGGGAGCTCGACGCTCACTCGGAATCAAACGCGTCACGTACCTCGGGTAAAAACTGTTGTGGGGGGAAAAAAAAGTGGGGAATACCTACTGCGCGAACGTGGGGAGAGGGGGAAAGAGAGGACAGGGTATGAGGGCCACTGCTCAGGAGACAAAAAAGACTCACTTCTTGCTCTACCACGAGAGGCGAACTCAAAGCGCTGAAAGAAAGGGGAAGAGCATAAAATGCGTCGCAATAAAACTTCACTTCGCTCAAAAGGGGCTTATACGCGGCGAGCAGCCAAATCGAGTCCAGATAGCGAGGGATCGGGGTTGATCATCACCGGGGATTTTGGTGGGTGAAAGGGATAAATTGAACTGATGGTCGAACTATGTCGAAATGAAAAAGAAATCGCACTCCGAAAGGGCATAAAAAGTTATCCATCTCCACTTCAGCGACAAGGGTGGGACGTTTCCCTTGGCCTGCGGATCCAGGATCCAAGTATCGAAAAAAAAGAAAGGAGGGGAACAACCTTTTCAACTCAAGTCCGTGTCGCCGAAGAAAAAAGACAAGAGAGGGAGAGGCGTTCTTAAAAGGGGGATGGGAAGGGGGTTCGGTGACTCTCGTATTTCCGCGCGTTCAAGAGAGACTCAAATTCTAAGAGGGGAGAAGGCGATACTCTCTATACCAGCTCGAGTCAGAATAGGTAGTATAAAAGTGAGGTTGAAGAGAATCGCGGGTGCTCGCGAACTAGGTCAGGCGCGGGAGATCGGGGAGAGATTACTGTACAGGCGCTTCGTGGAAAATGCGACAAAAAAGGCGCAGTAGGGAAGGAGGTTGATCTCCCAGCTATGGTCCAGCCTGAACGCCGCGCGCTCAATAAAGAACCGCGAGAAAGATGCGTGACGTCGCTAATACAGGTCTACCCAGACTTCCTATGAGTGCAACTCAAGCCTCGCACGACCGAGATCGGTCTTCAGGGTCTACATACTTTAACAGACTCAGTCGCTGAGGAGGCTGCGCTGGGTCGACATTACATCAAAGAACATCGAACGAAGCCAATTCTAGCGACCAGCGTGGTGTCGTCTTATGTTGCGGTTGACTACCTCTCCGAGCGTCACGCCGTGGCGCAAGGTTGACCCCCGAAAAAAAACCCCCGAAGAGAAAGGAATGTTCATTGTGGAGGAAAACGGGATGAAGCGGAAAAATCGTCCGGGGGGAGCAGAAGGTTGGTTGGGGGGGACGTAGATATTCAGCTTGTCTCGTCGGGACCAGCTCAAAATGCTCGACGAAACTCAGGGAGAAAGAGGAAAAGTCAAAAAGGTTAGTTCGCGATAATCCAAGAAGGGTCGAGACCAGTCCTCGTAGTAGTTGGCATGGAGCCTTGAAGTCCTGGCGTCGAGAAATGCGGGAAAACCGAGCTTCTTAAAGAGGAAGGAGAGAACGGTAAATTTCCCTTACCTGCAAAAAGAAGAGATCCACGAGCGGAGGAGAGGTGATTTATGAGGGGGGGATGAGTAGAAGATTCTCCTTCGCCGCGCGAAGCATACGCGCACGGACACGGCGGGAACGACTTGTCGACCTTGACGATCTTTCGGCCCGTCTCCCAGTGGAGGGAAGGGATTCCATGCAGATTCGGGGTAGAATACTCCGACAAGAGCCGCCTTCAGGGCCCAAAGAAAGACGCTCCGTTCAACTATACCGCCGCCGAGGCAAGAGCGTGAGAAATGCTTGGCGGAGGAGCTATCCAAGAAGGAGGAAGGTTCGGGGCACAGAATACACGGCTTCGTCGGAAAAAGGGAGACCTCCGGCAGACAGGGCGAGTTCCTGTCGGGTTAAGTCGGCAAGCTGCGGAGAGCAGAGGGTTCAGCCCAATTGCAGCGCCGAGACAAGGAAATCTTCTCGACGGTCTTAGCCGCTCAGTATACAGGGAGAGGAGTTGTTCTAGAAGGTTCTTCACGATATTTGGCCTAAAGGGGGGCTCTAATGATCTAAGGAAATGTTCTCTATTGCGCAAAGAGAGAGAAAACGCAGGGCTCCCTACTACGTACTGGAGGCAGGGCCACCTGAACGCAACGCCTCCTCGACATTACCGCTCCTGGACGAAATCTCTACGAGATGGGGTAAGAAGGAGGAAAGAAACTAGCAAAAACCCTACTCCTCGGCACAAATACGCAGCCCACGCCGCGACTCAAGCAAAGAAAAGCAAGGTTAACTCAAACCTCGAAAAGGTCGTGCTCGAAACTGAAAACTCTTGAGGAGGGGATGCCTCAGTCAACTTCAGAAAAAGTGACGGCTACCTACCATGTCGGGCGCCTACGCTACGGAAGTCGCAGCAGGGCTCAGTCTGATTGGACAAGAGTTTTTTTCTGTTGGAGCGGCAAAGGCGATCCAGGAGAAACCGGGACTAGGAAAAAAGAGAGCGGTGGGCTTAATCGGCATACACGGAGCGCATAAAGTGCAAAAAAAATCCGTCGTCGGCCACAAGTATTGTGCGGTCGCGGCCCGGCCCTAAAAACTCTCCGCTATCGACTTGGGGCACGGGGACTAGAGAAAAAAACAACACGGAATGAAAAGAGAGATGAAAAAAAGAGGTATCGTCACAGGAGGTAGGGGAAAGGGGGCGCTGTCGACGACCGCTAAAAGTGGGAAGGCGGCAGCGGCACGAAGCTCCAGACGGCGGGCATGCCGGGGACGCCTCCCAGTCCGCCTCGTCCTGTACGAAGTTCAACGGAGAGAAGGCTGAACTCGCAAACACTGTAGCAGAAAAAGAACGAAAACTGGGGCGGAAACTACGCTATTTGGAACCGCACCTGGCCTTTGGTGTAGTCGGAACTAGAAGTTCCTATCCTCGACTAAGAACGGTCAGGTGAAGAGGGTTCCATGAAAAGACTACACGATGTCGAAGGGGAAAAATGGTGCGCCTTCGAGATAGGGAGTTCGAGGACTGGGAAATCTTACCGAGGAAAAGGGCATCTGCTTCTAAAGAGACGGGACAGCTGAGCGGTCGTCTGCGGCGGGTAATTAGCGGAGGCGACGGGGACCGGCGTGGCCCTCCCCGAAGTAGAGAAGGTAGAACCTCGCGATCTAAAGGAGAAAGGGGCAAGAAAAAACAAAGTTTTGACGGAAGAGGAATTCACTCACCGCCGTCGGAGATACGTCTCGTGACTACAAGCCGTCGCAAGCGAAAACCGGGGGCGCATGCCCGTGGTAAGAGGAGTGGGTGGGCGGATGGGGTGAATGGAAGGGGGTAGTTGGGAAATGGGGGTGGTGGGGGGGGGAGGGGGGGAGGTGGGAAGAGGGGGGAGAGTGGGTGGGGGGAAGGGGGGGGAGGGAGAGGGGGGGGGGGAAGGGTCTCAGTAGGGCAGACGCGGAGATTCCTGGGGGCGCGGCTGGCGCCTTGGTAAGGATACGCAACAGAGCTCTACAGCAATTGAGGGCCCAGGCAGAAAGATCGGACCACGCAGAATGAGTTTTGCATCCTGCAGTAAAAAGGCCGCCTCAGGTGGCCCGAACAGCTACCGAAAAAAAAGGCTCGCTTCCTCGCATAAGAAGGAGAATCAAGGCTCACCAGAGTCGAAGGCTTTTATAAAGTTACGGGAAAGGGACGGGTTCCGATGGGGGGCCGGAAAAAACTAGCGTCGGCACTCCTCGGCCACGAAGATCTGACAGCCGACTCATCATACGCGGAAGCGAGGGGAAGAAAGAAAGCGTGGCTTCTACAATCTTCAAAGGGGGACCCTCCTAGGGGGGGAGCGAAGGCCCTGCTCACGGCGGAATAGGGAGGACCAAGGGATGGGAATCCTTTCTCAATCATCCTCTAAGACGACGACGAGCTTGCGGCGATCGACGGAGGCGGCGAAAGTTAGGTGAATCACTTTCTATGGACGGTCGAAGGGAGCTCGGTATGCGCATAAAACATTTCGCTATTACAGGGGGGGGGGAAACGGTAGGAAGGGACGAAAAACGACAAAAGAAATCTCATGTATCGTCGCGGCTCTACGCCGAGATTGCGACTCACGTTTTGAAGGTCTGGTGGTCGAAAGGGGAGGGGGCCATGAGGGGAAGATCAAGGGCCAAGGAGAAAAAGATCAAAACAAAAACGAAAAAGGAGGCTAAAAACTACTGATGTGAACGGGGGGTGGGGTCAACAATACCGGGGACACTCTAAATCCACCCCTCCTAGGGGAAAAGGTCGAACAAGGAGGGAAGGCTCGTAGAGGGTCAGGTAATAACAAACATCTAAGACAACCACGCGCTATACCTACGGAGTCAGGACTCGACTGTAGGTACTGGACGCGTCCATAATCTTAGCGGGAAGGAAGGGGCACGCAGTAGGAGAAAAACATGAAGGCGACCAAGTCTCCTGCGGTAGCAGAAGTGCATGGAGGGTCTAAGAGGGGACAAGCCGGGAGGGCGCGCGCATCTTCTTACAAAAGGCGAAGATCTCTTAGAGGACAGACGAGCAATGCGCGGGAGGATCTTCAAGGGAAAGGAAAATAGACGGTCCCAGAGCGCGCGATCTCTCCTGGCGTGAGGCGACGAAGAAAAGAGGAGAGAAGTAATAATACGAGTCGGGGGGGACAGCGTCGCAGTCTGGGTTGTAGGGGGGCGCGAAAAATGGGCGTTCGGCTAGGACATCTTACTGGGACTCCTGAGCTCCAAGGGAAATCGGGGAGAGGGGTCGAGATCAGTCTGAAGTCGTAAACAATCGGATAGCTAGAGAGAAGAGTCGGCTGCGTAACAATTCGAGAGAGAGAAGACTGGGCTCCTGCGACCTCAAGTCTAGGGGGGGAGTCGGCCTTAAGAGCTGAACGTGGATAATGTAACATCGAAAAAAAAGAGAGCTGCAGCGTTGAGCTCTGATCCCGCGGGCGGCAAACAACCAACAGCAAGAAAGGGTAGGAGGGGGGGGGGGAGTTCGAAATTATCGACGCATAGTAAGTTTCGGGAGGCCCGGGAGGGTTCTGTCAGAGAGAAAGCCAAGGGACTCATATGGAAAGAACGATCCGCCTTGAAAGCACCAAGCTCTCTGTATATGGTCCTAGATCCTCGACTGCTCGCCTGATAGACCAAGACGTAAGGACGGGGAAAGAAAGAAGGACGGACTTCCTCTCAGCGCCTCTCCAGGGCGAACTCAGTAGGGGGTAGCGCCGCAGGAGGATCTGGTTGATGAGAGCCGGGCAAGCTACTAATTCCCTCTTGCGTCAAATAACAAGGAAAGACGGGGGCCCTGGTCATCAAGTCAAGAACAATCTGGACCGTTCATGGAAAGCGTTTGTGAGGCCTAGGGGGGGAAGCTTGAGTCGGGCTCGAGCTCCTCTAGATCAAGTTTTTGTTTTGGAAAGGGCCACTAATCTACAGTGGAGTAACTCTATGGGAAAGACTATCTACTTGAAAGATTTTTCATCGACTGAGAGCAGTGCCCGAAATGCGCTCGACGCCGACCTGCCCCTAAAAAGCGAGGATAAAGAAAAGCTCGGGCGCAGACACGAAAAGCCTCAAAACCCTACAGGGGCGGGGATACTTATCTAATTCGCGGGCATCAAATTCCTTGATCTTCTCTTCAAATGCAAACCTAGACAGCTACCGGTGTCTTCCCGGCGACGGAGAAGGCCGGCAAAAAGCAGGGCTCCGGCCTGAATGGAAACATCATGGGGCAAAGCTTATTAGGAGTGGCCTAGGTCTCAAATACTCAATGCCAAGGAAGGGGTAAAGATA
>Ga0179591_1344822_pt1 | contig 12764 bp, 12 predicted proteins | sample CZOMad2_1_08_16f_FD_182891 | JGI IMG/M metagenome (GOLD analysis project Ga0179591, IMG submission 182891) | Vadose zone soil fungal communities from Angelo Coast Range Reserve, California, USA - CZOMad2_1_08_16fungal (PacBio error correction) | ecosystem: Environmental > Terrestrial > Soil >...
CAGGCGTCCTTTCCTCTATACTCGCGGGGAAAAAAGATGCTACCGCTAGAAGGACTATCTCAACCCGGGACTAAAGAAGACCATTTTTGGAGTTTCGAACTTCTTAGGGGAGTCGGCTCTACTTGGTCTTCTAAGCGTTAGCCTACGCCAACCGTCGCCTGATTGGAAAAAGGAAAATCTCATAACGCCCTATGCTACCGCTCTTATAGAAAAAAAAAAAAAAAAAAAAAGGCGAAGAGTACAAAGATAGTTTAAAAAATCCTGGCAGGAGATCAAGCGCCTGACCTTAATGAAAGGGCCGCGAAAACTCTATAGGGGGGGAAAAAACGCCAACTCCCGGCAATTGAGGTACTTTCTGAGAAAAGCTCAGGAAGTTCGACAAAGAAGAATCATTTCGACGACAAAAAAAGGATAAGGACTCCTATTATCATTAAACGAGGGGGGCCTAGAGCTCGGGGGAAGTCTTTCGAAGGAGGGGTGGTTCGCGATGAGGAACGATTATCTACTCCGCCCAGGCAAGAGGAGAACTCTTTGGTTTTTGATAGAAAAAAAAACGGAGTGGAATACGGACAAACTTTGGGGGGGATTACGCCGCGCCGCTTGGAGGGGGGAGGCTGCTGGACGCTCGTCTCGTGGAAAGGAATTTTCGTTTCTCCAACGGGGGGAAGAGCCTGCTGAGGATGCATTGGGGTAACGTCCGTTCCTTGGGGGGGGTCGTTTCCATGACCACAGTGAGAACGGAGGAAAAAAAGAGAAAAGGGGGAAAAAGTGTTTTTCGCGATAACCCGACCTGGAGAAAAAAGGAAGAACCGCCGAACATGTTTGGGGGGGGCTGAAGCCGACGTTCATGAAAAAATGGGAGAGAGGGAATGGGATGACTTGGGTCCAAAGAAAGAGAAGAAGGACGGGGACTCGCAGGAGGGGGGAGAAAGCAATTTAATTATAAAAAAATCTCAACAAAACAACTTCGAGGAAAAAAGAGGGGAATGTGGTTTGCATCAGGAAAGAAGAGAGGACCCGGCGGCTCTTAAACGTAAGGAAAGGGGCACGGAGATGGCCCACAATTCATAAAAGAAAAGAGAAATATGAATCGTTTCCTGCACAAGGGAAAATCATGTTCGGCGAGGGAAAGGAGGGTGGGCTTCAGGCTGTTTGCGGAGAAAAAAAGGGAGGGACAGGGGCAGATCGAAGAAAGGGAAACGAACGCCTATTTAAACGGAAGAAAAGGACTACCCCATCCTCCTAAGCAGGAGGAAAAAGGGGGGGAGAAAACTGAAAATGTCTTAGAGGGAGGGAGAAAGCAAAACTCAACACTGCTGAGGAAGGGGAGAATACCCACTTTTTCAGAAAGAGAAGGGTGTGACCCTATACCAACCAAAAGAGTCGCGAAAGAGGAGGGGAGGGAGAAACTATCGCGACCACCACTTTACGAGAAGAAAAATTAGAGTGAAAAGAAAAAGAGAGGGAACACCTCTTTTCAAAAGAGAAGAAGGGTAGCCTTTTTTTGGGGGAAAGGAAGGGGACGCGAGTGTCTTAACTTCCAGGAGAGGTGGGGGAAGACATTACCCTCAATCCTTGAAGGAGGGGGGAAAAAAAGATCGCGCGTGCTTTCGAGGGAAGGGGGAGAGGAAGTCAGCGCTTGAATCGAGGCAAAGAAGGGAAAAAAAAGAATAGCGTGGGTGATTAAATCCTTTATAATCAGAAGACCAGGGGGGGAGAGGGGGGGAGAGGGGGAGGGCGCCTACCCGTGGGGACATCGAGGAAAAGGAATCTATCCTTAATAGGAAAAAAACCGGCATTTTTACAAAAAGGAAAAAAAAAAGGGAGATCACGAGGAAAACCATGGTCATCATGAAGGGAGGGGGAAAACGTTTCGAGCCGGGAAAGGAAAACCTACAACCGAACGGAAGTAATCGCTTGCAAGAGGTTCGAGTGAAGGAGAAAGAACGGGGAGGGGAGTATCAGATTCTTTAGCAAAAGCGCGGGGAACAGAATAAGGAGAGACAAAGCCGATTCAGCAAAAAAAAAAAAAAAAAAGAAGAAAAAAAGCACATTAAAACGCAAAACAGGCAGTCTTGCCTTAAGGAAAGGAGTGGGGCGCGGTCTGAGGAAAGGACACCGGGAGAGAGCTCTCGGAAAAAAAAAAGCCGGGGAGTCCTGCAACGCACCTTGAAAAAAAGAGGCGATGGACACTTAGAATTTTTCACGAAGGCCGCTAGTTACCCATTCCGGAGGAAAAAGAGGTCCGAGGGGGAGCCGAAGGCCTGAGCGCTAACAAAAACAAAGCAAAAAAAGAACATCTTCAGGTGAAGGAAGCACTCCGAGGACCTGTCCGTACGACTCTTCACTTGGCAAGGGGGCAGTTTAACGGTACACCGTTCTCTAGGAGAGAGTTTGGTCTTTGACCAAAAGTACGCGAACGTCGTTCGTGAAAATGGAGAGGACAGGTTTCAGGACTACGGGGGCCAGCACCGCCAGGAGGTCGAATTCCGTTTTAGGAGAAAAGGGGGAGACCGAGGAGATGCCGTTTGAGGGGTCGCTAGCACTTTTTGTTCGGGGAAGGAGTGGGCCTAGAGCGAAATTGAGTGCGAGCAACGAGAGTGCTTATGGGAGCCTGCCAAAACTGAAAAAAAAGGGAACCGCCTCGAGCTCATTTCGAAAAGAGCGGTGGAGGGAACATGGGGGGGGAAAGAGTCAACGTAGTCGCGGGTAATCGACGAAAGGGAGCTCCGATGGGTGACGAGAAAAAGAGACTGCATTAGGACGGACAGACGAGGGAAAAATCGTCCGGGAGGAAAAAGAAACATAGACGAAGAAAGTAGAAAAAAATCGCAGAGGGGAAACACACGCTATTGAACAGACTCCACGCCTCTCGTCTTTGAATCTCGATCCAAACCACTCGACTGAACAGAGTTCCTCTTGGCCGGTCCAAGATCGGAAGAAAAGAGCGCGAAAAAAGGAAGAAGGGAAAAACGTCCTTCAGTCAAAAAGTCGCGCAGTCAGAGCGAGAAACCCACCTTGGCCCGGAAGAGGAATCGTAGGATCTTCGCGTTCCGCTTCAGAAGGGAAAGAATAAGGTCGAGTTGCTCATAAAGGAAAAAGGGAGATCACTATTCACTTAGGGAAAGAAGAGAGGTCCTTCCTGTTTTCGCTCGATCGCGAGGGAAAAAAGGAAGTCATGAATAAGAGCCTCGCGAGGGAGGGGACGGATCCTATAATCTAAAGAGGAAAACCATTTCGCGGCAAATGGAATCCAGTCTCTTTTCCCGGATAGGGATCCGATCGGAGGAAGAGAGGCTGTGCGTTTCGAAGGGGGGAATTAAATTTGGGAAGGAATAGTCCATACGGGGGAGAGAAAAAAAGAGACAGAGCTCTAGAAACTAAGCCAGCAAAAAAAAAGGCGTCATCAAGAGGGGGGTTCTCGCCAGGGAAGCGGGGGACAATCTTTTTCCCCGAAGGAAGCGGATTCCAGCGCAATCGCAGAAGAAGGGGTAACCGAAAAGAAAGAGAGGCGGATTCAAACGACCTCGCGCTCAGTCGAGGGGAGGAAAAAAAAAAAAAAAAAAAAAGGAACTCAATATAACGATACGCGGGGCCGAGAAAAGAAGGGAGGGAGGGGGGCCCGAGTGAAATTGGGTCAGTTGTCTGAGAAGGGAGGAGGGCTATTAAGTCCCGTCCAAGGGGGAAAGAAAATAGAGAAGATGCTCTCCCGGGGTGGAAAAGGGAAGTTGCTCTGAGGGGAATATCAGGGGGAAACGACAAAAGCTCTAAAGACTTTTGGGGGAAGAAAGGAGGGATAATGGCACATATTCCTTCTCCAGTCCAATAGAGGGGGGGGGGGGAGGGGGGAAAGATCTATCGCCAGATAAGAAAGGAAAAAACAAAGGATTATGAAGGGGAAAAAGATCTTTCTCCTCGATACTCAGGCACACGCCACACGCTCATCTATGTTAGGGGGGAAAGAAAGGAAAATCTTTCGTCGGGGAAAAAGGGAAAACGGGGCCTTAGATAGGAAAAGAAAACGAACCCACAGGAGAGGAAAAAAAAATCTTCTCGATTCGGCCTCGTCTTCCTCGCCGACTTCGAGAAAAAAAGAGTAAAACCGAATACCATGGAGAGAGGGCAAGACTCTCTTGAGTGCAAAAAAAGAGAGGGATGCGGGCAAAAAAATCGTCGAGAAGCGCGCGGTGGAAAGACTTGGGAGTCTCTAGGGAAGGTGTCGGAGGGCTATTTCGCCGGCAAGGAAGAAAAAAGAAAAGCGGGCACAGATTGTCGTGAGAGGGGAGGGGGGGAGGAAGTTAATTCTTAAGAGTAGGTCAAGAAGTCTCGCAAGGAAGAGGGAGAGGGCGGACAAGAGGGACTATCTGATCAAGAAAAAAGATGGTGGAGGGAGTCTAACGCACCGCCGTAATAGAAGAAGAGGGCCAATATCAGGGAAAGATGGGAATCCCTTGCCGCGGAAAACCGGGGAGAAAAGAAAAGAGTATCTTATAGAAAAGGGAAGACATATAATCTCTAAAAAGCGAATTGGAGAATCCGGCCTCTCTTCTCGAAGAAAGGAAATAGAGTAGTACATCTGTGGATAAGAGAGGAACCCCCTTCTTATTTCGTCTCAGGAACACCCGGGCGGAGGGATATTAGACCTGTAGGAAGGGAAAAGAAGAAAATTCCGATGAAACAGGGGGAGGGGGGGAGGGGGAAAGTTTTTGGACGAGCCTGTCTGAAGAACCAGTTTCACTGAAAGCAGACGAAGGGTCTCTAGCGAAAGGAAGAGGAGGTTTACATCTTGCGCCAAGGGAGGAGAGGGGGGGGTTTCTCCGCGTTTCGCGCGCTAGTAGTTTCAAGAAGAGCCAGAGGGGAGGGGAGGACTACCTTCTGTCGCAGAAGAGGAGAGAGAGAAAAAAAAATCTCGCGCGGCTGAGAAGGAAGTTCATTTTCTCACCCAGACAGTCTTATCTACGGGGCCGTGCAAAAACAGCGACTAGAAGGAAAGAAAGGGGGTCGACGAAAACGCGGTGAAGGAAGGATCGCGGGTCAAGAAGAAAAGCTTAGGGCCGGAATTTTCGAGTTGCTAGATGAAAATCGTCCACCAACGCGGAGCAAGGGGATCTGCAGGCGACGCCAACGGAAAAAAAGCATTGGGGAGGCTAAAAAACGTACTTGCGAAAGGGAGGTTGCTGGCCACCAGGGAGAAAAAGTTCATCCGCCGTCAGGGGAGGGTGGGGAAACTCCCACAAAGCCAGAGCAAGGTGTAGATCAACTCTCGCGCGCAGGGGACGGCCATTCGACGACGGGCGGGGACTCTCAATCGCTTCGGCAAAAAGGAGAAAGAGGTGAGAGGATGAATTTTGCCCAAGGACGGCATTCTGGGAGAAAAGGGGGGAAGGGACTTTTCTTGGGGTGGAGGGCACGCCTGCGTCGATGAGAGGAAAGGTGCTGATCCCTGACGCAGCAAAGAAAGTCCCATGAATGAAAAAAGGAGAACGGAGTCCCCTGTTCAAGGGGGGCTTTAGGGTGGGGGGAAGGTTGAGCTGTAATTCGCGAAAGGAATAGAGCGTAATAAATCCTCTCCGTCGGAAGAAAGAAGAGGCCTGCCCGCGATACCTCGCGTTTTGAGGAGGAAAAATGACGGATGGCCTCACTGGAAGGGGGGGTCCTTCCACATAGGGAAGGGAAAGAGGTCTGATGGAAAGGGGGGGAGTCGTCGCGAACCGAACGTGAGAGACGGGAGGGGAAAGGTCGTGTGGAGCAAGGGAAAACTTCCCCTATGCTACAAGGGGAGAGAGAGAAAGTCTTTAATCACAAAACCCGAGGGGAAGTAAGGGCTCGAGGATAAAAAAATCTCCTACCGTAATGACTCCAGAAGGAAACGCGAATGCACCGTCCATCGGGGGGCGAAAATCCCTTCAAGTATTGAAGGGGAAAGGGGGGAGACACTCATTCGCCTGAATTTAAGAAAAGAGAGGCGACCGGGGAGAGACTAGAATCATAGGAAAGAGAAAGTCCCTCTAGGTTTTCGAGTAAAGGAGGAAGAAGGGGGGGTGATCAAGAAAAAGGGGAAGCTTTCTCGCGACTCGGAAGGGGAAAACTAAGGGGGGGGGAAAAAAGGCCTCCGCAGCTTTTCGGGAAGGAGGGACGCTCTCTCTTAGCGATAAAGGGAGGGATCAACTGGTTCACGAGAGGAAGGGTGTCCTGGGGGGGGAGCGGGAGGACGTTTCCCATACCAAAAGAAGGAAAAATCCCCGTCAGATGCAGGAGGGGGAGATAACCCCAGCCTATTACATCGAAGGGGGGGGTAAAAAAAGGGCTGCCTCCGACAGGGAAAGGGAAGAAGAAGATCTCATGGTATGGGAGGAAAAGAAAACTCTTTATGAGAACTACTATCCGAAGAGTCAAAAAAAAGATCTCCTCGAGAAAAAAAAGAAAAAGGAGCTATATATGTGGTTGGGATTCGTATGCTGGCAGAAAACAAGGGAAGGAGGGGGACACACTTCCCATAAAATGCGAGAGAGGAAATCTTTTATGCACGTCGAGAAAGGGGAAACAATCATGGAAAAAAACCAGGAGGGGATCTCCGGGAAAAAAAGAAGGAAAAGGGGGAGGGGCCTACGTTTCTCACGGGGGGTCAGAAGAGGGAAACTTCACGACCGTACCCCAGCAGCAGAAAACATGGTATAAAAAAAAGGGGAGAAGAAAGTCCATCCTAAAGCCACCCAAAAAAAGGAAGAAAAAAGGTCCTATTATCCATTCAGGGTGGTGTGGAAAAAAAAAGAGGAGAAATGCTGCAGGGGCGGATTCGGGTAAGATACAAAGAGATATGGAAGGAGGGCTCTAGTTCCAAAAATCTTGGAAGAGGAGAGGAAGAGGTATCCTTTTTGTGGGGAAGGAGAAAGGAACTCTATTGTCTTAACAGAGGGGAAATGGCCGGAAAGAAGTCCTTTCCGGCGGGGGAGGGGTGAGGAAGTCACATATCTCAAAACGAGGACTTTGCTTTAAAAGAGTGCGGGGGAAGGGCAGGCGCTTGAGAAAGAAGGGATTGAAAAAGCCTCTCGGGGAGGGATTTATGAAGCATGAATAGCCTGGGGAGCCTGAAACCTTTGCCATAGAGGGGGGGGGGGAAAGAGCCTTCGCTATCAAACTGTCTCGAAAAAAAGGGGGGACCCAGAAATAATCTCTTATCTCAAAAAGGGTCCATCATGGAAGGCGGAAGGGAGTGCGAGCCGGCCAAGAGGGGAGATACCGCTGCAAGGGAGAAGTGATTTCTCAGGCGAGAGAGGGGGAGGGAAGGATTATCAGATGGGAAGAGCGTCCTAAACGAGAAGAGAAAAAAAGCAACTCAAAAGGAGAGGACATATTCTCAACAACGTAAGGATGGGAGAAGGAAAAATTTTGCTGAGGCTGAAAAGAAGCAACCTGCTCGAGAAAAAGCTGAAAGAAAAAGGAAAGTAACAAGTCACCGGCCAATGAGGGTATCATTTTTCCGACCCATGAAGGGGATTCCTTCGAGGCCCGAGGGATTCGAACGAAAGAAAAGAGGAGGGCTTTTAGACATAGGAGGAGAACTTCCTTCCACGATTCCACGGGAGGGGGATCGAAAGAGTGGGGGGGAAAAGGACGATCTACTCGTTCGTAAGGAGGGGGGAATTTTACGAATGTGGCAAAGTCGAATCCTTGGGGGGAAGAAAACCAAGTTTCTCTGAGGAAGACGAGATGCCGCTCCTTTGGCGAGGGGGACCTAATCGTCCTGCAAGGGGAAAAGGAAAAAGGAGATCCTCCCTCCTAGAAGGGGAAGGAAAAAAAGAAGGAGGGATTCATACTCTGAGGGGTCAAAAAGGGGGAACATTTCACGTATTAAGGAAAAGGAGCGAGATTTTTTACTCGCCATTTACGGGGCTGATAACTGAGGAGGAGGGAAGATCTCTATCGCCGTGAAAATGGAGTCGTCATGAGAAAAAAACGAGAGTGCAGGCCATCTCCCCCTTCCTCTCAAGAGGGGGGAAAAGCTCTCTAAACGCGTCGAACCAAGAAAAAAGGGAGGGGGGGACTTGTCTGCTAATCTTGTCCAATGGGGAGACCGCTAAAGAAGGGAAAGATCTTCATTCAACAGTCAGAGGGAAGAGAAAACTCTGCCACCACAGGGGGGAAGAAAAACTACCCGGTCAGCTAGGACAAAAGAAAAAAAGGAAAGTCTCCTTTTGCGAAAAGAGAGGAAAAGAGTCCCTTATCCCGATGTCCTACGCGGAGCTCCATCGCGATTCGCACAGAAAGAAAGTCGAAAGAGTAGTGTTTCCGGGGGAAAGTCTATAATCGTGGAAGGAGGAAATTCGCTGCCCTGATGGGTCTCTCTTTGACCAAGAGAAAAATAAAAAAAACACCCAAGAAAACAAAAACCAGTCTCCGATCTTGATGGGGGGGAAAGACTAATCAAGGAAGGGGGGGGATGTTCTTTTGAGCACGAAAAAACGAAGGGTCGCCCTCTACTCGGACCGAAAGACATCCATCTAGAGCACGAGGATATCGGGGGGGGAAATAAGGGGAACTCTTCTCTGTATAGGGAAAGGAAGGAGAAAGAAATAGGAGGTAGCCTCTCGCTCACCCTCAAGAGGAAGAAGCGTCTCTTCTCACTACGGTCGGTGAGAAGCTAGTCTCGGAGGAAAAGGAGGGTGAGGTTATTCTTAGCGTCAGCTGGGGGGTCTCTATTTCGGCGATGAAGGGGGAAAGGAGGAAGAATACGTCTACTATCTAGCCCTGGGGAAGAATAGCTCGAGAGAAGAGAGCCTCTCGAATATTTGTGCAAAAAGGAAATCATTGAACACGATTCCTTCGCCCTTCACATAGAGGGGAGGGAAAAAGATCGATCTCCAAGAGAACAAAAAGGGGGGAGTTTTTTTTTTCCAAAGAAGAGTCTTCTCTGCACCAAAGCTCATCTATTTTAAGTGCGAAGGCATCGTGGGAGGGGAGGGGCAAGCGGAAAGAAAGGGCGGAGAGGAACTGTTGCGAAAGGAAGAAAAAAAAAAAAAGGCCCTCACCCCGGGCTCAGGAAAGTTCTTCCCCCTAACAAAGAAAAAGGAAGGCTTCATCGCCGAAAGGAGGGAGGGGGAAAAAGAAGGCTCTACTTCATCCAGAAAATTCAAAGAGAGAAAGAAAATCGTATCGTTACTTGGGAAGGAAAGAAGAGGGACTCGCGGGGCGTGAGGAGAGGGGGAGAGCTATTTCTACCTAATCTACTATCCAGGGGGGGCTCCTGCCTTCCCAGAAACCGGGAAGGGAAGGGAGATATCGGCGGAGGGAAACAAAGGGAGCCTTGCAGAAGGGGAAGAGTCTCGTCTTCGAAGAAAAAAAGGGAAGGAGGCTATCATACGCACATCAAGGAAGTGGGGAGGAAGAGGCGATCCGCCCCGCCGACTGATCAAGAAAAGAGAAGGGGGGGCCTATCCCGGGCAGAAGGAAGAAAAAAGGGGGCGCGGTCTTGCCCAAGATTATCGAGAAAGGGAAATCCTCTATTCCGCTGAGTAGAAGAGGAAGGTTTTCGAGTCGGTGCGACAGCGAAAGAAGAGAGGGGGGGGAATCGTGCGCAAGGAAGAAAAAAGGTTGCGTCCAAGGGGAGTCTGAATGGTGGGAAAAGAAGGGGGGGCAGACTCGAAGGAGGAGGAGGTTCTTATGTGTGCGGTGGAGGGAAGGGGATTCTTTCTCTACTTTACGGGAGAGTGGACTACTGGAGAAAAGGGAGGGGACGGAAGCCTTCTCTTTGACAAGCTGAGGAAAGCAAAGAAGAAGCCTTTTCCAGTCTCTGAAGGGGAGCGCTCTCCCCTTGAGGATAAACATAGGGAGGGAAAGCGCGCTTTCAAAAAGGAGTAGAAAGTCTTTCGCTACAAGAGGGAGAAAGGGAATCCCTGCTATCTCGCCGCGCAGGAAAGGCCTTTCATTTATCAGCCCCGTCCTGGGGTTCAAAGGGGCAAGAGGAATTACCCGCGCTGAGAAGGTGCTCGACGAAAACGGGTAAGTCGCGACGCTTCTTTCTGAGCTCGAAAGGAAGGGTCGAGTTGCCGCAGAAAAGAGTCTCTTCCCACCCGCGGTACAACCTTGAAAGACAAGGATCGAAAAGGGGGGGAGGGAATCGGTCTCAGACAACGGATTGGAGAAAGGCATTTCGTTGAGGGCCAACCAGGGGCAGAGAGAAAAAGAGGTCTCTCTTACTGTTGGGGAAAAAAGGAAGAGAGAGACGTTTTCTAAGCAAAAAAGAGGAAAGTTAATCTAGACGAAAGGGGGTCCTCGCAAAGGAAAAAGGGAAGGAACACAGTGGTACCCTCGGGCAGGGGGAAAGATCTTAAGGCACCATTCTAGTGTCAAAAGGAAAACTTTTCAGTGAGAAACCTTCGTAGAAGCAGTGCTGAGAAGGAGAAGCCGCCGCCGGGGGGGAGACAGTCCAATGACTTACTGGGGAACAAGGATCGGGGGTAGTAGTTTTTATTTGAGGTGAAAGAGGGCGAGATCTTCTCGTTTCGCGCGATGATAGAGAGAGAGCCTTCGATCGAAAAAAAAAAGGGAAAGAGGCGTTTGCGAGGAGAGGGAAACAAGGGAAGGCTCTCACCCGGGACTCAACAGGAAGGTTTTTCACTTGGGAGTTCGAAGGGGAAAAAATCCGCGTCGGCAGGAGAAGGTGGGGAGCTTCAGCGGGGAGGAGGTCCACCGTCGTCGAGGAGACACCTATCAAGAAGAGGCTTATTCGAAACAAAGCGAAAGAATTTCAGCCCCGAGTCGTCTTGGAAAAAGAGAAGAACCTCCTGAACCGTAATGACTCAAGGGGGGGGGGGGGGGGTTTGTAGGAGAAAGGGAAACGATAGGAGGAATTAACTCCCAACGCCCGGCAAAGTCGAATTCAAAAAGGTAAGAACACGAAAAGGAGGGCGCCTTCGGGAAAAAAAAAGGTTACGCTTCCCAGGAGGGGGGGCTAAAAGGGGGGAGAGGGGGGAATTTTTTGTCGCGGGAAGAGGTGTTTGAAAGCTATCGAATCGAAATCAGGGGGGGGGGATAGGGGGAACCACCATGGGGAGGAGAAGGGGGTAATTCTTCTCCGACTGCAGATTGGAGGGGGGGGGGAGGAGATTCCTCTCGCTCGAAGGTCCAGTGACAGGGAAAAGGAAGGAAAATCTCCTTCTGAGGGAGGAGGGGGAAAGGGGGGGAAGGGGAAAATCGCTTCGTTTCCATTAAAAAGGGGGGAAAAAAAAGCCCCCCCCGGCGGGGTATCTGAGAAAAAAGGAAAGGGAACCAAATCACTCCTTTAAATTCTACAGAAGAAGGGGGTGGAAGTGTCTTAATCCGACGTGGGAAGAGTCTATCATGGAATGGGGGACAAGGAGAAAGATCTGAAAAAGGGTAGGGGGGGGAGCCATATACCCCTTTCAAAAAAAACACCTTATCTCTCTCCACAGTCTCATAAGGAAAGGAAGGAATCTTCGCCCGCGGGAGAGGAAAGGAGGGCATAAAGTCTAGATGTTGAAAAAAGGAAGCCTCATTCCAGATATAGGGGGACTAAAAAAAAAAGAAAAGGGGGGGAAAATCATGTTTCGTTAGGGAAATTTCACGGAGGAGGAAAAGTCTGGGTTATCGCGGATTACCGCGGGAAGGGGGGGGGGGGACAAAAGGAAACTCCTCTCTTAAACGTAACAAAAGAAGACAAGAAGACTCATCATTCATTCCTCTAAAAGGTGGAAAACTTAAAAATGTCTGCATATTCGCTAAGAGAACCCAGCTTAGGAAAAAAGGGGAAGAGTATCCATTATTTTTGTTGGACAAAGAAAAAGAAGGAAAGAAAAAGCGGCATTGGCGGAAGAGGGGGAAAAAAGTACGGAGGGAGATTCTATTTAACAAAAAAAGGGAAAGGTCGCTCGGGAGTGGGGGGGGGGGGGGCACCGAAAGTCGCAAAAAAAAAACCACGGTTTCGGGAAAGTGGAGTAAATCAGGAAAGGAAAGAAAGGGAAGGGAGGTGGCGTTCATTGCGATTCAAGAGGGGCGGAACGGTGCTTTCGCGCCTGAAGGGAGGAGGGGTCGAGGGGAGGGGGGAAAGATTTCCAGACGAGAAAAAGAGAGGGGATTTACTCCTGTTATCAAGCCGGTAGGAGGGAAAAGATTTCGCCGAAAACCGTGCTCATTGCAAAAAAGAGCTAGAAAGCTTTCAAGTAAGACAAAGGAAGAAGAAGGAGCCAGCCTTTGTCACCATAAGGGAGGGGGGGGAATCTCTAGCTCACGAGGGGGGGGAAGTGGTTAAGGCGAAGCAGGGCCTCGTTCGGGAGCAGAGAAGAAAGGGGGAATCTTGCAGGACGCCTTTTATGGGGAAGACAAGATTTTGTGGGGGGGGGATTTTCATGCAAAATGGTTCCCTCAGGAAAGGATGGGGGGGGGGGGGGCCTTTGCCGCTACCCTGGATTTTTTTTTTTGTTGGCCTTGCAGGGGTTTTTTTTGGGAGGTGGGGTTGAAGGGGGTTTCGGAGAGGGGGGGGGGTTCGGGGGGTTTTTTTCCGGGATGTGGAGGGGTTTTTGGGGGGGGGGGTTTTGGTGAATTTTTTTTGGTGTTCGGATCTCTCTCGAAACGAAAAGAAATGAGAGAAAAAATCCAACACTACAAAACCTCTAACAGGGGAAAACACCCTTCATGGTAGTCTCAAGGGGGGGCTGAGGGAGTCAAAGTCGACCCTAACGCCAATTAAAAGGAAAGGGGAAGCGATGTCCACTTCTCCCAAAAAGAAAGGGGGGCCTCTATTTCAA
>Ga0179591_1220056_pt1 | contig 12762 bp, 15 predicted proteins | sample CZOMad2_1_08_16f_FD_182891 | JGI IMG/M metagenome (GOLD analysis project Ga0179591, IMG submission 182891) | Vadose zone soil fungal communities from Angelo Coast Range Reserve, California, USA - CZOMad2_1_08_16fungal (PacBio error correction) | ecosystem: Environmental > Terrestrial > Soil >...
CGAGCCGCCCAGGGAGAAAGAAAAAAAGCAGAAGGGGGAACATTGGGATGGTCGGCGCGGTAGGCAAGGATAAGCAGCGGAAAAGGCAAGGAAAAGGGAGCGTGTGAAGACTACCTTGAAGTCGTTTAAAAAGGAATCGGTGAAGGATAAGGAGGGGGAAAGGGGCGGAATCGAATAGGCCGCAACCTGGGAAGGGGAGACGGACTCTGAAAAGTGATGGACCCAGGGGAGAGATATTACCAGGTGAAAGTTGCTCATCAAGCGTCTGGGGAAAAAACACAGGCGATCACGAGGTAATCGAGAATTGGAGACGTGAGGACTGGACTAAAAAGTGAGTCAGCAGGGAACCTGCAGACTTGAAAAAAAAAAAACTGTGATCCTCTGCAGCGAACCAAAGAGGCCTGGAAAAAAGTGGCGTTGATAAGAAAAAATATGTGGGCGAACTTCGAAAACGAATTCCCTGGTTGAAGGGTGTCATCACGATAATGCGAGGGGGAGGAAAAAAAATAACGATTTCTGAAGGTGGAGAGCAATGATGATTACGCAGAGCCTGATAGCAGCAATCGCAGACAAAGATAAAAATCGAGCGCCTCCGTCGCATTAGGGGGAAAAAAAGCCCCTCGTCCATGGAGAGGAACCTGGGGAGATGCCGCCAAGGTGGAAGGGCGCCAATTAAAAATGCGCTTGCGGCCAGGACAAAGGACAAATCAAGAAAAAAATGGGGCGCGATCCAGAAAAGGACGGGGGATCGAGAATACTGGCCTTCAACGTCTCGCGCGTCGGGCGGTGCTGCCCAAAAAAAAAAAAAAGCCCGTCAAAGGACAAGTGGAAAAAAGGGAAAAAGGTGTCAAGGACCTTCTATTTGAAGAAGGCGAAAACTGAAAGGTCTGGCAATAAGAACTATTCACTTGGGTGCGGAAGGAAGAGCCTGGCTATTGGGTAAAAAAAGGTAAACGGAAGATGGGCGGGCCTTGAAACGGCGATGATCGAAAGAAAAAGAGGTCAGTGCAGTCCATTGAGAAAAGAAGGCAAGGACTCGTTTCTCACGGCCTGGATTGTCAAAATCTCGTTCAGCAGAAAAGGACACCCGCCAAGACCGCGGAACCCAGGGACACCTGAAACAGTGTCAAGACGTTTACCTGATTGGGGGAGTGCAAGAAGGGGCGGAAGGGTATACCCCCGCGTTAGAAACAGAAAAGAGATCACGCAGCGTCATTATCATGTAGAGGTGCGACACGATGGCCAAACAAAGGTGGTGATATGAAGCAGGGGTCGAACAAAAATCGGGGGAAAACCGCCTTATGCGGGCTACCAAAATAAGTGTTGACGACCGAGAAGCCTGGTGAGTAAAAGCTCAAAGAGGAAAAAAAGGGTTTCGCAAACCCATCTTTCTCCGGAATAAAGAAAAAGCATGGAAATCTAAGACTGAAAAGCGCCGGGTTCAGAACTCAAATGGGGGAAACCGAGCGTTAAAATGCCTCTGGGGCATGAGAACTATAAGCGGCGAAAATCCGACGAAGCTCTGAAGTCCGACAGGTCAAAAAGGGGAAAATTCTAAGTACCTCGAGGACGCGAACAGCAATAGTACATTCTCCTTAGCGGGAAAAGAAAGTAGGCAGAGCAGGGCAGAGGGCGTAAGAGGGCCTGCGTGCTGGGGGTCAAAACCAGATGTAAGAACTCGTCCCTCCGAAAAGGGGAACACTAGTGACCTGCGCACGCGCGTGGGGAGAGATAAACCGGGTAAGATGTTGGCAGTCCACGAACCAAAAAAAGCTCTTTAGCATCTGAAGCAAGCAGAATCCAGGGAAAAATCGCCGAGCCGGTAAAAAGACTCGCATGCTCCATTTAAAAGGGACGCCAAGCCCTGATAACCTCGAAAAAATTCATCAGCGATAGAAGAGAGAAGAACTCAGAGCCAGACACAGAAAACCGCAACGAAGAAAACAAACCGACCAATCTAATATGGGGGTTCAGAGAGTTGTGTTCTCATTCGACCAAAGGAGTGAATGAGAAACAATATTGAGATGCACGAAAACAGGGGTGTGAGAAGGCCGAATCGGTGCCGCCACGCCGTAGATCAGCAAGAGCTCACAGAAAGACACGCAAAATTGCCCGATAAAGCAAAATGAAGAAAAAGTAATGGGGGCCCGGAAGAGAGTAGCAACAACGGGAGGAGGGGGGAACTCATGCCGAGCAAAAAAAACGCATTCAAGCGAAGCCAAAAACGGAGGAGGTAAAATCGTCCTCGATCCCCTAGAAAAAAAGGAAGAAAAGAAAGCCAGCGCGGACAAGCCAATAAGATGGATCAAAAGTAAAATATAACGAAGGATCAGGGAGGAAACTCCATCGCGATTACGACAAGACTTCTAGAAAAGGGCGCCGAATAAGGATGAGAGGAATAACGGAGCGGTTCAGCGCTAAGGAGAGGGAACAGTTGGTTTGAACGAATAGAAGAGGAAAAAAAAATTAAGGGGGAGTTAAGCCACAGCGCAATCCCTTGACGATGGAGGACACCAAGCAAAGATCGTCAGAGAGAAACAAAGAAAAATATAGCCGCTATTCCACAGAGGGGAGTCATCCTGTACAAAAAGGCCCGGGAAAGACGCACGAACGAAAAGATAGAAAAAAGGGAGCCCGGCGATCATCAGAAAGACAGGAAAAGTAGGGCGCATTGTTCACAGACGAACGCGTCAAGAATGAGAAAACAGACCAAAAAGGAATCAGAAGCGGGGGCGAGAGAAGGTAGAACAGGATTCCCTATATGGAATCAGGAGCAAAAGCCCAAACTTCGATAAAAGAGTCACGTCGAAAGGAACTTGGGGTTTCGAAACGAACCGGGAAGGAGGGGAACAAAACATTTGCGCCTTGAAGACGGAGGGGGTTGCATGAAGGGTAAAAGCCAAAGAAGAGCCGTCTAATGTTAACGAGCGGAAACGTGTACGAAGAGGGAGGGGGGAACGTAAGCAGTTCCAGCCGAATTGACCACGGCCTGAGCCCGGGGGAAGACATAGCGAGCGGCACCGGCTGGAGTGACGGAAGGAGGATAAAATTCAACAACGAGGGGGAAATGGGAACGAAGAAAGCCGGAGAAGAGAGAGTTGAGATACGCTGGGGTCAAAGGGAACTCATCCTGTAAGAAGGGGGACTCGGCCTGGACAGGAAAAACACGCACGACATCAGCAGACCACGGTCGTACCCGAGCGAAGATAATTCAAGAGACATGAGACGGCGGACAAAAAATCGACAACCATTTTCCGCAATCAGAAAAAAAAAGTGTTTGGGACCTAAAAAAAAGGGGGAAACGGCGTCGTTTTGAGAATAAAGCCACGAAAGTGCAGAAAACGGAAAAGGGGGGGTGGAGTCCTCTTGCTTCGCTGGAAAAACGAGAAATCATGGATTATAAACTGCATCGACCCCAGCTTCTGATCGCTGGGGGGGGAAGCGAAGAGAAAAAGAGGGGAGCAAAGGAAGAGATCGAAAGCACAATGGAACCTTCTCAATGTGCGACGGCGAGATCAAAGGAAAAGACCGTAAAAAAAAGGAATGGGCGTGGGGTACTCGGCAAGAGGGTAATCCTGTTGAAAAAGACGAGATGTTGAATACGGCTATACTCGGGGAGGTTGCACTGAATAGATTCGGGGGGGGGGAAGGGGGTCGCAATCGTCAACTTGCGCAGAGGGAAGTGAGACAAGTATGTTGGGGGGAAGGCGGAAGTGAAAAAAGGGGCGTGCCTTTATTAGCGGCCGACCGCGCAGGGGATGAAAAAAGTCACAATTATCCGCAGAGACCGGGTTCGAGCTCAATCTGCGAGAGCGGAGGGACTTGTAGACGGCGGAAGGGAGGGTATATGTTTTCAACGCTAAGCCGCCTTGGGACTTGGCCAAAAAAGGGTTCAGCAGCGCAACGAAGATGGGGCGATCGGTAATCGTATAAAGGAAAAGAAGAGGCTGGGACTTAGTCAGGAGTATGCGCCATGGCGGCCGGGCCGTTCGCTGCGGCAGGAAGTAAAAAGAAAAACCCGTTCCGGTAGCCAAGGACGATCGCTTCCGTCATAGGAAAGGATTGGGTCTATTCAAATTTGTGGCTGCAGGAGAAGACGACCTTCATATGCGGGTGATATGCTACTACGTGAAATGGGAGGAAAGAGACCATCTTTGAAAGAAGCTTGGGACAGAGAAAGCGTGGGGAACGGACGGCAAGGCCCCTGGGAAGGGACAGGTAAAAAAACCTTGGGAAGCACCTTTGGAAGCGGAGTGTCATAAGTTGGGGGCTGCCGTGGTCGAGGTGCGGTTTGCTACGGAAGGAGAAGGGCAGCTCATGAGCTGGGAACACTGATCAAATTGGGGAGGAAATAGATGAGCAGGGGATGGGCAAGGAACAACTGGCGCAGGCGGTGCTTTATTAAAACGTGACTCGGAAAACGGGGAATGTCAGAGCGCGTTGGGACATAATATTTAAAAAATCAGAGAAAAAGGGCGTAGTGAAGAAACAAGAGGCTGTAACGTGTAGCACAAAAAAAAAAAGAGAAACAAAAGACAAAAACCAACCACAAAAAAACCACCAACCCAAAAACCCCAACAAAAAACAAAACACACCAAAGAAAAAAAAAATAACAACCCAAAACGACTGGCCCGAAAGTCGTTAGCGTCCGCAGGTTCTGTCAAGACGCAAGAGAACTTCCGATCTTCAATACATCATGGGGGGAGGACAACAAACTTAAAGGCAGAGCCGCGAGAAAACGCACGCCTGAATGTATATCAGTCTGTTTTGGTAAGGGGCATATCTTTCATCGCCTCATTCAGGGGGAAGTGGCTGTTCTCTCCGCAGATGAGGACTTTGGCAGGTAGATATCAGGGAAATGAAAAAGCGGCCGCCATCGCTAGGCGGAATGGAGTGAACCGGGCGCAGGGGTAAGATCGGCGTCAGTCAAGTTCGTCGGGCGCCATCTGTGGAGGACCACGGGGTGAAAGAGGGAGAATCAAAGCAGGCGGAAAGGGGGGCTTCAACAAGAGCGATGTGGGGGGGACAATATAAGACGGGGGGGAAGGATTCTTGGGGGAGAAGAGTAGTAAAGATTTTCCTCAGGTTGGATGGGGAAAAAGAGGCGCAAAGTAAAAGTCCTTCTACGGCCTGAAGTTGAAAATATCAGAGTTCTTCATAACGCGGGGATCTACGGGAGGGAGGCAGAGCAATCCGGGAAAAAAAAGAGGGGGAAAAAACGGAAAGGCTACGCGACCTCTTTCGGATGGGGCCAGCATGGAAAAGGGGTCAACCGACATAGAAGAAGAAAAAAAGGCGCCTGATGGGCGCCAATGGATCAGGGAAAAACAAAACCCACCTTGGAGAGGAGAATACGAAGAAGTCACCGTCCAGAGGGCCGGAAATAGGAGGAAAGGGACCTGATTTACGGCCTGGCCAGCAAATGAATCGTCTCGGCATGGGGGGGGAAAAAGGAAAAGTGGGGTTTCACCAGGCGAGAAAAGAAAGGGTTCCTGTTAAAAAGAGCTGCCGGTCGCAGGGGGGGAGGTACTTTGAATTAAAGGGAGAAACCGCGACGACGCTGAGAAAATATCTCGAATAAAGGTCAGGAGTCGGATGGAAGAAGATGCTTGCATGGGGAGGCTTTGAAGGGGGGGGAGGGAATCAAATCGTCCTTGAAGTGACCGGAAAAGTGTGGGACCAGTGATCCAATTTGAGAAGAAGATGTTAGGGGGCGGGGGGAAGGGGAGCGTATGTCACTGCAAGATGAAGGGTGGAGATCTGGGTGCTGGCAATGGCGAGGAACAATATCCGAGAAAAAAAATAACTGTTGTCATCGAAAACAGAAAAAAAAGAACGAGAGGGGGGGAAAGAAAGAAAAGGACGTGCGACGAGGGGCAAATTCATGGAAGGAGGGAAAACTAAAGTCAGCCACTGATCAGAAGTTCTCTGAAATAGAGGGGGAGAAGAGGGGGGAAACAAAGCTATAACTTCGAAAACGGCAGGGGGCGCAGGAAAGACAAGGGCGTCAGCCTTCACGAGCGGCTCTATTACTCAGGAAGAAAAGAGAGTAAGAAACTCGGGAAGAAGGAAATCAGGCATTACCCTGCGCGCAAAAGATCAGTTCCATAAACGTCGGAACAGGAAAAAAGCAACTTTTGGACAGGAAAGACGCGGCCGAAAAGAATCAATTCAAATGAAAGATGAAGAAGGGTATTAAAAGAAGTTCACGTTCTATTAAAAAAAAATCGCGCTGGCCGGAACACCTTCAAAAGAGGGAAAAAAAGGAGGAAGAAAAAGATTGAATCCATGAAAAGGCGAGGGGGGACGGGAATTTTCGTGACTTCTTCCAGAGAAAACTCAACAAAACAACTGATGAAGGGACCTCCCTAAAGGGAAGAGAAGAAACCGGGGAACAGTGCGTAATAGGGTAGGCGCGTGGTCTGAATCGCGGAAAGATGTGAGGGAAAAGCCGCCGACTCGTGAGCTGTGTGAGAAAGGTGATATAAATGTGGGACCAAGCCGGAATTATAAAATTCCTGTTTCTACGAGAATATGTTAAAAATGGTGAACGCGGCCTTAGAGAACGGGGATGGCCCCTTAGAGGGAAAGAGTAGAAGATGAAAGCATCGTCTGTGAACGCAGGACGTGGGGAGGAAACACCTGGGTGCGGTAAAACCTGGACGGGAAGGCTGACGTACTTTGGAAAAGAAAACAAAACTTGAGGAGCCTTTGAAGCCAAGGGATGAAAAAGGAGACTGCTATCCGAGATAGTCGGGAGACGCGCGGATCAGGTAGGGAGGACGGAACGCCGGGAAAGCCAATAAAGTAAGAGGAAAAAAAGAGGAAGTTCAGAGACAGCAGAATCAGAAGGTTAAAAAGGAAATGGTTTCTATTACAACGACAGGGCCTTGCGAGCAATCGCAGTCAAACACAAGAAAAAGGAGTAAGGACCTCAGCCGTCCAGTACAAACAGAACACATAGAAATTAGGAACCACCTGGGGAGAGGTAAAACCAGGGAAGGGGGAAATGTCCAGCTCTTGCTGAAAAGAAAAGGAAAATCATAAAAAGACAAAAATGCGGCGCAGAAGAAAAAAACACAAATCTTCGAGAATCGAAAGCACCGGGAGCTCGATTTGTGCTGCAACAACATGGTACGGCCACGAAAAAGAAAAGCCTACCTGAGGGAGGGGTCAAGACGGAAAGAAGGTGGAGAAATGGGAGACAAGAGTAAATGTAAGCAATGCCGAGAAGAGAACTTTTGTGGGCCAGGTCAAGGAACTGCTATTGGGGGGGGTCAGAACCAGAATTTCACCTGAGAGACGGTTCAAGTAGGGAAAATCGGAAGGTCGGGGGAGGAACTTCGCCATGGGAGCCATCAGGAAGGACGAGGGACTAAGGAAGGATGTCGAAAAATAAAAAATATCGGGAAAAAGGAACCGCCCAGAAGCGTGCGACACGCCTGTAACAAAAAACAAGATCATGGGTAGAAGGGATTGGGGTAAAAGAGGGAAAGTAGCTACAACGGTAGAAAAAAGAGAAAATCCAAGCAGGCACAGGCGGGGAAAAGTTGTCGTCCAAGCAGTACCAAAAAAATCGGACTAGACGAACGAGATGGACAGGAAAGGCCAAACGGGTTCGCCTACGGGATGACCGAAAACTAATAAAGGGGTGACTACCGTCTAAAACAAAACGGCCCAAAAAACACAATGAAAAAACGGTTGCGGCATCACCCAGATGGCGCCGACGAAAGGGAGAAATACCTCGCAACTAGGGGGGGGAAAAAAAACTGTCACGCCGATCTGGCGGGAAAGGGGGAAAATCTTCCGGAGAGGGGGAGCAATAACCCATCGAGAGAGGGGGATCAGCCAGGGAGCATTCTTTCTATGACAATCTAAACGGAGGAACATACGAAATAAAGAAAAAAAAAAAAAAAAATAAAAAAGCTCAACAGAGGTTGGAAAACAGCCGGCCCTGGAGTCAGTGGACGATTCTGATGATGAACAAAGATTGAGTTGACGGAAAAAAAAACATTCCAGACTAAGTGTAAATGAAGGGACATAGGGGGCCCTACAAAAGCAGTGAGTATCAGCCGAAGGAAAAAAAGGGGGCTTCCACCAAAATGCAGATCGGGACCAATATAGAGGAAGAGTAAAAAGAACTGCCATTACAATAGAAAGGGATTCCTTATCCGACGGACCTTCTAAAAGGGAAAAATATCCGCTCAAGCCTGAGAACTAGAAAAAAAAAAAAAAAAAAACAGCTAAAAAAGAAGAGAGCTGCAAGGGAAAGAAGAACAAAGAGGCCACCTACAAAAGGGCGGCCACCACTGACCCGACAAGGGAAAAGGAGAATATGGTTTCGGAAAGAGGTTGGGTCTCGCAAAGATAAAAAGGGGAAGGGCGCGGTCACAATATGACGATTACACGCAATACACCACCGAGGGAACGATAGGAAAAAGGGGGCCGAAAAAACCCGTAGGAAGAAAGAAAAAGGAAATAGAGGCGCCAGAGAACAAACAAAATTGTCCGACGCCCAGAAGTTGATTAGCAGGAGAGGATATTACTCCTGGCCGGAACTGGCACGACCTAAAGGAAATGCAAAAAAAAAAAACCAACCTGGAGAAGCCAGACTGACGACAAGGAAAAAAAGATGGCAAGAGAAAGAAGGAAAGAATAAGTCTCTCTTCTGAAGAATTGGAGGAGATGAGGGGGGGGGGAAAAGCAAGAACGATGAACGGAAAAATCTCACACAGAAAAGTTCTCCAAGATCCGAGAGCGAGTACTAACACAAAACACCGTTACCAGGGAAAGAGAGATAATGGGGAATCGGAGAAATAGGAATAAGATAGAGCGGGAGAGAAATGCAATCTCAGTAATGTGTGGGCGATGATCGAAGAAAAAAAAGGAGGAGTGAATGCGATGACAAAAAGAAAGGTCGGAAAAGAAGGGGGGGGAATGAAGACTCAAAAGAGAACAAACCAACTCGAGCACCCGCTAAAGAGCGGTCTATAATGGAAAAAAACGCCCTATGCCGATCCTCAGAAAAAATACGATAAGGAAACGAGATAGAAGCTAGACGGGGTGCGCAAAAAAAGATGCAGACGAAATTTGGGGCCGAGGAATTGAGGCCGAAAGAGGGAAAAAAAGGATTAATCTTCGCCAACGAAAGGGATAAAAGTGGCGATAGCAGGAAAGTGCGAGCTGAAAGGACTAGCAAAAGCACGAAAAAAAGGAGAAATCCCGATTACCTCAATGCCGGGACTTTTGAAGTGGAGAGGAAAAAGGCCGCGGCTTTCGACAAAAGGGCGCCGGGACGCCGGGAAATGCATGAAGAATTCGGAGGGGCGGGGAAGACCGTCAGTGGGCCGTAGGAAGTAAAAGGACCTGTCGATAGTGGTCACGGTTCGAGGGAGAGGTCTGGGCGCATCTTGGATCAGGGGAAAAAAGGGACCTGAAGGCAGGGAAAAGGATAGGCCGGCAAAGAAGAGAGACTTCATGAGGAACGAGTCAACCACAAAAAAACGAGGGAAGAAAGGGAGAGATAATACTAGGAAAAAGGGAACACTAGCTTATATGTCATGGTGAATCCGGAGAAGAAACGTGGCACGGGTCGGGCCTTACAAATAGAGGGAAAAACGACAGAGGAAAAGGGAGTACACCGAAAATCTGGAAGGGGTAAGTTAAATTCGGGGAGCTACAAGACTCGAAAACCTACAAGGTTCCTGAAAGGAGAGCCATTTGTGTGTAAGAAACGCCACGCAGTCCGGGGAGATAAGGACCATTGGCGAAGTGGATATGGGAACGAAAGGGCAGCTCAGGGGTGCGGCCTCTTTGGCAAGAGATCCGCTATTGAAAGAATGGATGCACTGAAGAGCCACAGTCAGGGAAATCGCTGCGTTACTGAAGAGTCTACGCTTGATCGGCTCGAAGAGGGGAAGCAGCACAAAGGGGAGGACTTGAAAATGGGGAGAATGCAGGACATGAAAGAGACGGGACTATTTCGAGGACTGGGAGGTGGAGGGATGAACACGGCATAGGTACGCTGGTGTCCGAGAAAAAAAGTGATCTTGGGGTCTCTGTGAGTGGGCGAGCTGGAAACTATCTGAGGGAAGGGGGGAGAAAAACGAAAAGAAATCGGTTGGAGAAAAGGCTAATAGTGGGGCATGAGAAGAAAGGGGGAAAAACATTCGGGAGAGGATGGCCCTGGTAAAGTCAAAGGGGTACTCGAAGTTATTCAATATCCAGGGAAAGGGGATTCTCTATTCGGCGCAGGGGAGGGAGAAGCTAGGCGTAACTCGCGATCGAAAGGGGGGAAACATGGGAAGTGGGGGAACGGCTAGAAGGAGGGCGTGGCAATCCTAGAAAGGGGAGTCAACATCTCTACGAAGAGTCAATGATCGGGGATGGAGAAGATAAAGCGTACTGGGGAAGAAGGAAAAGCGGGGAAAGGTGAGGGGAGAGATCGTCATACGGAGGAAATCAGAACCTTTCGTGAGGCTTAAAAAAAGGAAGAAGAGCATCATCAGTCGAAGGAAAGGCAGACTCGGCAATTGGGACGAATCGGGCGAAACGAGATTAAAGCTTGCGGGGGAGAGTAAAGACGGGGGAGTGGGGCGGCCAGGAGGAGGCCTATCGCCAGTTGGGGGATTGTTCACTCGTCAGAAAGGGGATACGCAGGGCTCAGGAAGAAAGGGGATGCCAAGCAAAAAAAAGGTAAACAATCTTGAGAATGGGGGGGGGGGGCAGGAACGGCTTTTTGTAATAAGGGCGTTTGCAAAAGTGAAGGCGTTTATTGGGGTAGAGGGAGTCACCTGCGCTAAGAGGCGGGATCGCGAAAACAAGAGGGGGTCGCGTTCCGCAGAGGTGAAGATACGGGTGTCACACTGGAGAAGAGAAGAAGGGCCTCTGAAACTTAAGGAAAAAATGCTGAGTGGCATCACCTACCGAGAGGACATATCAAGTCATAGTGGAGAGTGGAGGAAAACCATCTTAAAGGTCGTTAAGACGGCCGGTCCCGCACTGCGCGGAGAAAAAAAAGTGCGTCAGAAGAAAAGAGAGGAATTTCCAGAGTAGGAAAATCAGAGGGGTCGGACATCGAAAGGGGCAACGGAAAAATAAGGCAAGCCGGCTGACTCCTCGGAACTAAAAAGAAAAGGAGATAACTGTACTAACGCGGGGAAGAGCAGGGCTTGAAAGACGGCCAAAGTCTTACCTTCGGGCTTTCGCTAGAGGGGTGCGGCTGGATGCCTGCAGATCAGGAAAAGGAAAAAGATGTCCGCCAAAGAGGGCGTGTAAAGGGGCAGTTGGCAGTCACATACGGGAAAACGGTGAAAAAAAACCTTGCCTGAGCAGGGAAGGAAAAAAAACGAGTAGAGCCAGCAGGGTGGGAAACGCACCACTTTGTTGGAGCAAAAAGTGACATGGTAATCATCCCCAAAGGGGTCGTTCGCGGGAGGTCGTCACAATTATGGTGGGGGCGCCAAGAGAGAAAGGCACGGTGCCGATGAAGGGGGCTTAAACGGGAGAAGGGGGCATGGGGCCTAGTGGGATTTGGGGAACATGACTTTCAGAAAAATCGAAAAAACTAACATGATCCTTCCGCATGGAAGGGGAAAAAAAGCGTTCGGTTACAGGAGAAAACGCGGTGGGAGAGACAGGAGAAATAGCAGAAATCCAATCAGGGAACTAAGGTTTACCCTGTTGAGGGGAAAGGCGTTCGCAGCGCTAGTCGTTTGGAAAAAAGGCAAAGCTTACGATATTTCGTTCGACAAAAGAAGAAAAGAAAAAAAAAAATTTTGAAAGGGGGATTCCTTCAATAAAACAGTGTAGAGAGACATCTCCTTGAACGTCTCGAAGAGGCCGAAATATGGTTAGAAATACGGATAAAAAAAAAACCAAGGAAAAACGTCTAAGGGTATTTCAAAACTATGTGGACCAGAACCCTGGGCAATAGAGGGAACTTGAAAAACATATCTTTCTGAAAGGAAAGACGGGGCCAGGCAACAGAAAAGGCGCAGAGGAAGACTGTGGAATGCAATTCTCTAATAATCGTGGCCTGGGAAGATACTGGCGTCTGCTTGGGGGAAAGAAAAAACGCAAGACCGGGAAAGTGGACAACGGGAAGGGTGATACAAGGGATACACTTTTGCCGACCTCCTTGACGAGTATGGGGGGAACTTAAGGCGAGGAAAGAAGAGCTTGCGGGTTCGGACTAATTTCGCGCAACAAAACGATCGACATCATAGGTGCATCTAACAAGGATTAAAGGATAGGAAGTATCAGCGGAACAATCATTATCGTGGCAGCACAGAGGAAAGAAAGGAAAGAAGGGCGGCCTACCTAAGTACTAAATTCGAGGGAATAAAAGCAGTCTCAGTAAGAGTGGAACCGAGCCATCCTTAAGGGAAAGTCCACATTCATCTAAGGAGAATAAAGAGGTAGAGTAATCAATCCCATGACACAGAAAAGGCGGCTGGTTAACTGGGGGGAGCATGCAACAAACTTCGCGGGCAAACAGACACTATGCGCAATCGGAAAATAGAGTCAACCAAATAGCAGGACATCAATCTATCATTAGGACGGGCACCATTGGCAAGGAAAGGAGGCGGAAGGGAAGTCGGAGTTATCCCGAGAATATGTAGGGCCGACTGCAGGAGGAGTGAACAATAAGCGATACGATTGGGTGTGTTTCCGCAAAAACCGCGATTACTGGAAACTAAAGGAAAGGTTAAGCCATGTGGAAAGGCGCGGGAACTGCGCATGGGTTAGGGGGCGTCATAG
>Ga0179591_1295540_pt1 | contig 12762 bp, 10 predicted proteins | sample CZOMad2_1_08_16f_FD_182891 | JGI IMG/M metagenome (GOLD analysis project Ga0179591, IMG submission 182891) | Vadose zone soil fungal communities from Angelo Coast Range Reserve, California, USA - CZOMad2_1_08_16fungal (PacBio error correction) | ecosystem: Environmental > Terrestrial > Soil >...
AGGAAGTTGGGGATCGCTACGCCGAGGTTTGCGGAAAAGAAGGAGTAGTGGGGGAGATCGTCTCTTGAACGATCGAGGAGGACCAGCGAATCTAAGCGAAGAAAAAGGAGCGCCAGAGATAACTTACAATTATACGCCGCGTGATTCTGAACTGGTTCAAGAAGATGCGGATAGGACAAAAGTAGGTGGCCGTTTCCACGTCACACAGGGAATGGAAGAAAGGACTGAGAGACTCAAAGGAAATAGCAATCCAGGGCCCGCAAAGGGAGATACGTACTGACTGGCTAGAGAACGCAAGGCGGGTTCACTGGGGCTAAGCGGGAAGAATTACCTCCGTGCTGCCACTAATTAGAGAAAGGTCAAGGAGCTCGGGACAGCGCCCAAATCAGAGGAGGATCACGGCATCACCTCTTCTCGGAAGGAACTCGGGGGATCTAACTGTGCTCACACTCGATCCGCTACTAGGTCCTTGTGAAGCCATCGTTCACTGGGACGGGGTAGGGCTGCCCCTCTCGCGAAACGTAAAAACTGCAGTTGCTCTTTTCGGGCTACTTTTCTCACACTGTGGAAAACAAAAGCGGGGGATGGTGTATAACGGGTCGACTGACACAAAAGAGGAGGAGAAAATCTCTAGCGAGCTAATGGGTCCCGAAAAGTACCAGAGTGCCAAGGAACCTTTTGTAAGAAGTGACTTACAATGAGGATAACTGCAATTCGTACAGCAAGAAGAAGCGGTGGGACTGAGAACATTGTGAGTTGCAGGTTCTTTTATGTAACGTCAGAGGCGCTGACGTTACTACATGCTAAGCGGATAAGGCACTGGCAGTGGAGCTTAGATGAAGCGAAATGTCACTAAAAAGAGCCAACTCTGCCGAAATATTCGGGCCGATGTGGCCCCGGGAAGCAAATCACCTACTACTTACTTGCCCGTACATTTTGACGAAGGACTGTAAAAAGGGGCGGCGGAACCACGACTGTAACACAAAAAATAACCTCCAAACAGGGAACAACGTGGCGCGAAGGATCCCATCCCAAGGCGTAAAAGAATTGCACGGCACCTGGGGCCTCGAAAGAGAGAGATAGTGGCCGAACTGGCGAAAGGATCGTGTAAAATGCTCGAGTTCACGGTTGGGGAAGCGGACTGGGCGCGAGCACTCCTAGCAGTAGAAAATCTCCGTCTAGCTCGTCGTAGATGGGACCGTACGGCAAGGGGTACGGAGCTGGTTGGCCAGTCGGTTGTAACAAACGCACATGGCTGCTACCTGAGTAGGGAGACGGGTAAGGCCTGTACGTAGGGGGCGGCAAGGGCTGAAGTCAGAAAGGGCAGGAAACATCATTGAAAGGAGGGGACGGTCTCACCTGGCGGATGAAAAGAAACCTGAGTACAGGAGTAACAAACTCTACAAAACGAAAGACGACCGTCCCGGTACACATCACAAAACCACAAATAAAGTCCGTGGAAAACGCGAAGGGGTGAGTTACCAGGCTCAGAAAGAACGGGATAGCCACCACTCGCGCAATCAGAGATCAGCAGGGCAGACCTCGAGAGTCAGAATCCTAATAGGGAGGGAGCCGACGTGGAGTCGAGAAAAAGGTTCCGAACAATTTGCTGATGAATGCCAGGGAGCTGTCGCCGTCAGCAGGAAACTACTGGAGACCGAGCGAGAAAAATATGGAACAATAGAAGATATGTATGAAGGTAGTCGCGCGACGAGGAGAGAGTAAAAGGCGGTTTGCACCTACTGGGACGAAAAAAATAATACGGAAGGTGAGCACGGATCTCGGCAGCAAACAGGGGTTACAGTGAGAACCCTTCGGAGGAGACACACAAGAAAAGGGGGTAACGCGAGTTCAACGATGGGGTTGTCGCCGTTCTCTACGGGGCAATCCTGATGGCTACCTAGGACAACTAGGAGACCAGCTTTGCTGCGGAGCTGCAAAGATAAAGAAAGAAGGGATGGTAAACCTTGACCCCGTCGCGGGACTTCACCGGGGGGACCGAAACCACCACAGTCGTTATCGTTGCTAGGACACACGATAAAAAGCATGATCGTCTCTGTCGCGTAATAAGGTAGACACTGCTCATTTTTTCATGGAAACGGTTAAGGGGCAGGAGTCGCTTTAAGGGACAGGTTCTCTTTGGGAACCGTCATGCGTTCACGAGGGTCCCTCAGGGTTGGTAACGTGGACGTGGAGCGTGGACAAGGAGTAGGGAAACCTACTCTCAAAGTAACGAACTACTCACAGGCCCGTGACCTTCAGGAGTGTGGCGGACGGGATGATGAAGTAATCTTCTCTCTCGCCGAAGATGACCGTGGGGGAGCGCACACCATCTCTACGAGCAGAGGATAAGACTAATTCCTTCGAAGGAGAGCGCGGGTCATCATCTAACCCAGAAGACATGAAGAGCAGGGGACAAGCCTCCGGTGGAAGCAGGGGGTTACAACCTTGACTTTAGAATACGCTCTTAGGAGCCGAGGAAGATAGGGGGCGTCGAGTAATTGGAAGTACACTACCGCGGGAGAGGACGAGACATCAGGCAAGTGACCAGGTATAAAGTCTCGAAAAAAGGTTAAACTGTCTAGGACTAGGGTACATAGCGTGGTTCGCTTAGAAGAGAAAAGAAGGGCAACACGTAGGCGGTGAAGAACAACGGTTAATAGATGAGGGGAACACACCCTCCTACTAACGCTGGGGTTCCCTTACCGTCGTCAGAGAAGGGCTCTACCCTACTGGAAGCGGAATTGCAAACCAGATAGATCGGAAACTGCTGCGTGTCTCTTGAAACGTCACTAACTCCTGAACTCCGACGAGCGGTCCGAAAGGGAAGACGATCGCCCGGCTAACTTACGAGAGGAGGGTCAAATCTGGGGGGGGGGGGTGCGCAGAACCGTCACAAGTGGAAGACACCACTGACTCCCTATGTCTACCTGCAATTCGGCTTGAGAAATGGAGAGACGATCACTCGGGCCATATCGTAGGGTACTGGGGACGCGACAGGGTCCGGGGAAAATTCTATCTACCAAACTCAAAGTACGAATGCTCTAGGCCCGACGGCGGATCAAGAACTACACCACGAAGTAAAAAAAAGGCGCTCGCTATATAGATGGTACACGAAAAAGAGAGAACAAAGGAGGGCTGAAGGCACGAGGGTGAAAAGAAGAGGGAAACGGCTTACCAAGCAGAATTGGCTTTGTCATAGTCACACTATAGCGGGCAAAACGCGTAAGGAAGGAGGAGACTGCCAGGGAGGCCACCACGGGAGATCTCCATACGAGGACACGCGGCTCCGGAGATCAAAGGGGGAAAGTCGAGATACTATTACTTCTTAAGACAAAGTCGGGAACAGCACCACGTGTACACAGACGAGACAACGACTGGTAAGTCTGCTTCTCATCAAAATACAAAAAACAAGGGAAAGGGTGTAGAATAGAGAGAATCACACGGAGACCAGTACGAACAAAGTCTTGTCAGACCATGGAAAAGAAAGCCGTCTACGTGGTGGGTTCAAAGACGTTGTCGGAGTCCACTTAACGATGAAGGTGGAAGGATTGGGCAAGCCGAAAAGGTCGCGTAGGCAGCTCTATCGTGGGAACCTGGGAGTAGAATCAAACCTTCTGCCGCACTGCCGGCGCGTGCGTTTACGATGAAAAAAAAATTAAGAAAGCGCGTATCATCTTGGCGAAAGGAGGTTGCCAGAACAGGGGATAAAGGGGACAAGGCAAAAAGCGCGGAGAGAGGCGGGGAGAGGGGCTGAAGCGAATTGAATCCTGCAACGGATCTAAGGGACGCCGCTCGGGCAGGTCGGTCTCAGGGGAATGTTGAGGTGGTCGACTCGGGTGGTTCAGGAAAGTCTAGGCACTTCACCGTCGAATCGCGGAGAGAGAGGAGGAGACCGGGCTCCAGCCGAACGCGCAGAACGCAGGGAAAGACTCTGAGGGTTCGCCGCAGAGGACGGTGGTAGGACAATGGAAACCAGGCTAAGGGTGGGGGAAAATTTTTAAAAGGGAATGTAACTGAAAAAGCAGGCTCGGGCACGACTCGGGTACCGGGACAGCGCGTGGAAGGTCTGCGTGATCGTGAAAGGTCAACGACAGCTCCGAGATAATATGGGTGCTGCCAAGGGGATAGTTCTCTGCCGTAAAAAGAGCCCTACCTGAGAAAAGGTAGGAAAAACATCAGGAGGAAGGCTGTGTCTAGATAGTGCATGTGTGTATGCAAATCAGATCGTGCCCAACGCCACGGATCCGCTAATTGAAGGAAGGTCAGTAGTCCCGCGCAGAGACGTTGACGGCGTAAGGATGACTAAAGGGGACCGTGCTTGTCTTCGGAGCCGACATTCGCGTAAGGGAAAGACTGAGGAAGTCCATGGGAATCGTTCGGCGAGAACAAGCGAAACCGGAGAACAGTGTGTTACAACCTAAATCCACGGGAGCGCGAAAGCTGCACGCAGAAGGGGGAGAGGTTTAGTGTCGAAGGACGCCCGCGAAATAAGTAAGGGAATCCGATAGAAGAGGAGGAAGTGGGGTGTCGGGGGAATTCACCGTGCACTCTGCGATCAAAAAACGCGCGGGATCGTCGCAATGACCCGGACGGTCCAAGAAGGCAGGCAAGTCCTAGTAACGCTACGGCAAGCTCGGGTCACGACACGACCGGTGCCCAAATACGGTTAAAAGAGAATCAACGCTGATTGAAAACTGAAGTGACCTCGCACGCGAGTTGGGAAAAAAGAAGTCAGCCAAGGGCCAGTGCCAGTAACTCTGGGATATACCGGTGAAGAAACACTGATAATAGCGACGCGCACTGCTCCGCTCACGATAAAGGAGGGAGCGGAAAAGCTACAGGACGGGGCGGGAACAACTTTCAGAGAAAAAGTCTAGTTCCCTGTGAGATGACAAGGGGAGCTTGGTGGGGGTAACGACGAACAACTGGGGAGCCTTATAAGTAAACCGAAAAGCTCACAAGGTGACAGAATAGATTCTGAGCACAAAACGCTGATGGGAAATAGCTGAAGTAGTGCTGAATCAGAGGAGGTGGTATACCCAGGGGGTAATTGGCGGCGAGATGAGAAGTTACGCCGGCCGGGAATTTGTGCCTCCAGTTCAAATTCTCTGTTACTGTTACTGCTATAAAGCGACAAGGAAAGGAAAAAGAGGAAAAGATTATAGTCTCGCGAGGTTCACAAGGGCCTTTGGAGCTGCAGTTCAGAAGGCCCAGGCAACATCCTCACCGTGGGGGGGACCCTAGTGAAAGAAAAACCCAGGCGTCTAGCGAATAGGGTAATCTGGAAGAGACAGGACATGAAAGTCGTCAGATGAGACGATGGGTGAAGCATGCTTCGACCAAGTAAAAACCGGATAGAGGCGAACCGAGGCGTGCAGTTGAGTTGTTTGTGATTGGTAGGGTGTTTCTCAGTGGCGCCGGGGGGGGGGAATTTGGCTACGCGTTGAGCTTGATACGCAGGGCTCCTCGCGAGTTCTTGCATTGGCGGGGGACTTCAAGCACCCGGAAACAGTGCCGCAAACGGACGAAAGAATAGCTACTAAGAACAGGGCCCGCGGCACGGGAATTGGCCATGACTACGAGTGGAAAAAACCGGGGGGATTACGCTTCCGTTACTGGACGGGCGACGTGACGGAGAAAAGGAGCGTACCAGAAGCTACGGAGGGACGAGAAGTATAAGTTTCGGGGACTTGAACGTAGAGCCGGGACAATGTAACGTTCCGCGGATTCAGGCATAGAGATATGCTCTCGCGGAGGGTCTGGGACGAGTTCTTTCAGATATTGGGAGTTAGGGAACCAATCCCGAAAGGAATGTGGTGGGATGATGATCTTGAGTGTTAAGGCGATGTGGAACCAAAGAAGGGAACCTGGGGTAAGAGAACAGAGCTGACGTGCCCTTTAGGATAGATGGAGGTCAAAGGCGGCCACACGCCGACGCGAGAGGGTGTCATGCTGAGGAAGGCCGGTCAGCGAGGCTGCAACGTGTGACTGCAGAGGCCTGCCGGAACGTGCCGCCGGTTCTTCAGGCCTCAATAAAACGCCGGGATACAAAAGAACCTGCAATCACCATAGAGCGGAGGATGCGAAAAAAAGAGGAGGAGAGTAAGACTTTCAGTGGATCGCTTTCAGTAAGGACGTGATTGTAAGTCGCGGGCACGACGGGAACTGCCTAGGGGGCACCAGTGACTCTAAGGAGATTTAGGTCGTCCTCAAGGCGGGGCGAGGAAAAAGGCAAAAGGGGGTTTCCCCACAGGACATGTGGCAAAAAGAGGGGGGGGGTCAAAAAAATCTTCCGCTGGAGCCGACGAGCCAGGCGGTGCATTCCTTAGATCAATCCGCTCGGCAGAATTCACCCGGGAAGTAGACGAAATAGGAGACCAGTCCGGATCGGAAAAAATCCAGTAAGGGAAACCAGGGGGGGCTTGCTTAAGATCCCTCAGAAGTAAGCAGCGTCCTGAGGAGCGCGCCCGAACGCAGAAGAATGGCGTCGTCTTGATTACTCGACGCGCATGGCAAAATCCTGAGATTTCTATAAGAGTAACTGCGTCGAAATTTCGCCCAGGGACAAAGGAATGGAGGGTGAAGACCAGTCCCAGGAGAGAGGGGAGGGAAAGGGGAAATGAGGGTTGACAGGGTAAGAGCGTCACGAGCAACTAAGGGTTCAACATGTTAACTTGGGAAAACTTCACCTCACTGACATGGGAGTCCTATCTCATCGTCAATCGCCGAATCCGAGGGCAGGAAAGGTATCGATGAATAAGGCGGGAACTTGGCGGGAAGAAACGGGGAGTCATGGAACCTGAAAGGAGATAACCTCGTAGGGTCTGAACGCCTCAGCAATCGAAGGCCTCGCCGCAAATCGGCTCGTCGATCCATACCGGAAGATCGATCTCTCAACAACACACGTTATGAAAAGAAGAAAGGAAAGAAAGTGGCGGGATCGGAGAGGTGCGGGCAAGAAGGGGAAATGAGGGGAGGTGCCTTAGAGGCAAGTGACCGTACGCGAGCCACCGAAGGAAGAACCGGCAACTCACCATGGGACTTGCCTGAACAGAAGCGAACAGCGCTGGAAAAATGCTTTACTAAGGATTCGGCCGATGGTTCGAATGAAGAGTAAAGAATAACTTATTTGCCTTCAGCTCATTAATGGAGGAAACTGAAGGAGACGAGCTGAGAAGAGATCGGATTCATGCCGCACAGATGATGCTGACAATCTCGAAAGAATGGTAACGTGGCGAACATCGTGGAGAGAGTACATGCTCCGAACGAAGGAGAGAAGGTGCCATGCGCCGATTGAGACAGAAGCAAAGCATAGAAAGGCGGTAGAGCGAATCCTCTTCAGAGGCGGCGAACTACTAGGTCGTAGAAGCACATGGTGCTGCCCTACTCTGATCAGGGGGCTGGAGGAATGTACCCATCAGCAGACAGACGAATGGGCAGTTTTAACTTGCTTCTCCGGAAGATAGCAACGAGTCCCTTAGAAATTATGCTCCGGGGCGACTGGGTTCTCACATTGCAACACAAGGGTAGGTGGGAACAAGTTTACGGTAAGTCTACCAAGCCGGAGTAAAGGTAAGAAAGAGCGGAGAGCGAGTTTCACGACCAGGAGGGAAAGGAAAATTGGGTAAGTACTTGAAAAAGGACAAATGAAAGGAGTCAATAAAAGGGGTCCTCAGACCGAGCTCTGGGGGGTGATGGGGTCTGTGATCTCGTCTCGATAGGAGGCCGGTGGACTACATGCGAAGTGTACTCAAGGAAAGGAAAGGGAAATTCACTTCATCATCGGTGGGGGATACGATTTCGAATAACTCGCGACAGCTCCTCTATCCACCGGAGTCGGACGATGTGAAGCCGTTGTCAAAAAAAATCATGGGTACTAAGGCAGCGGGGTTACTCGACTGATCGTCAGGGCAGGGCTGAAAAACAACACTTTACACCGCCACGTCAAATCACCTCAACAGAGGGGTAGTCGAAAGTGGACTTTGAAAACCAATATGCAACGGGAAACAGGAAATGAACTCGACTCGCATGATCAGGGCTATCCGTACTAAACGCGAACACTCGGGGCGGCGCGAATCACTGGGGAAAACTGACAAAAACCTACGGGGGAGAGGGATAAATAACGGAGCGTCTGGACGAAGCGCTTCGACTCAGTCTCAGGAAGTACGGAATGGGCACTGTTTGATCATCACCGGGTATCAGGGCCAAAGTTCCGGGTGAAGCATGGCCCCTGCTGAAAGAGGCTGAGGCACTAGCATCGGGTTGCGGGGAAATTGCCGGCGGCTGGGAGAAAAAGAAATAAGAAGTCCGCGGACGGGAGACACTGAGGAAGAAAAGCAAACACGCGTCAGCAACCTCGAAACAAGACTCGTCACAGAAAAAGAAGGGGCAAAAAAGGTCACACAAAGCCAATTACGTGTTCGGCATCACATCCGTTCTGCCGCGTCCTGTCGGGAGAAAAACGTCTTCGGCCCTGGAGACACGAGGAACGAAGATCACGAAGCTCAGGGAAAGAAAAGGGCGGGGGAAATCCTCAGGACTCTTCATACTGTCCTGCTCAACCCGAAACAGTTGGCAAGGATCGTGCCATTGGGGGAGCGGTCTTAGACATGCTGCTAAAAATAAGGCTCAGGAAAAAAAGGAGCCCAGGCAAGGGGGCTAGGCCTTGCCGGTACGTCTAAGTTGAACCTCGCCGTCACGAACGCGTTGCTACTGCAGGGGAGGACACATCAGAAAACTCCGTATCAACGAGAAAGATGAAGCCACCTTTCACGAGAAAAAGAACAAGAAAGGCGACTCTCCCTACAGGACGAAGTCACAATAAAAGTGTTGGGGGTTTCGACGATCTCGAGCTGCGCTCTTAGGGGGGCTAACAACCAAGGGGGCAGCTGTAATCACGATTCTGCGTCTTCGAGACGTCAGAAAGAAGAGGAAATATACACTTGACCGTACCGCCCGGTTCCAGCCTACACTCGTATCCCCACAACCCGGAGGGGTCAGGGGAGCTACAAAAGTACCGAACAGTGAAGAGGACTGCGTGGCTCGACAGATGGAATGAGAGTGGGTGGAGTCAGGGGGAGAAACGGCGTGACGGTACCGTTCCATTTGGGACTTTTTTCACCCCTCGTCGGTCAACGACTGTTCCATCATCGCTTTATCAAAGGGTGACGGGAAGATGCTCAAGGCAGGCGGGAAATAGAGGGATCGACGTCAAAGAAACCTACACTCCTGAGGAGGGAAAGTGGACTTAGTGAAGAGACGATAGTCTGCGCTCAAAATCCCGAAAAGTGAAGGGGGACTCTGCAAACATAGAAGGAGAGAGTCAGACGACTAACTCCTTCAGGAGAGGCGAGCGCGGGAGTAGTCATCGACGACCGCTCAGACCTTATAGAGGTCAAATTCTGTTAGCCGAGCCCTTTGGAGGCGGTGTGGAACTAACCACGTCTCCGTTACGTAGAGAGAAGACTCCGACGAGACTGTATCGGATAATCAAGGTCAAGTACACGACCGAGGCTCGATCCAAAAACAGTCACGGGCATCTATAAACTTCTCCCCCAACTGCCCCGTTTAAAAGCCTCGGTCTCATTTGAAGGGTTGGGAGACCGGGGGCTTAGAAGGGAGAAGGATACGTGAAACTCGGAGGCGTGCAGACCATGGAAGCTAAATGAAAGACGGCAGGGTTTCCCTACCGGCGTCATATGGTATAAAGAGCAAGGTGCCAATCTTTGCCAGTGGGCCAGATAATATAGCGGAGAAGTCATGTAATCAGTTTCACTATCACCGCAGGACGAGAGGTAAGCCCTACCTCAGAAGCGACGAAGAGCAAAGGCTCAAGGGTTCAAGAGTGTTGTCTCATCAAGTCATCCGACGAAAAAAGAAACGCAAACTGTCTCTTCTGACGTGTCGGCGGTAAGAACGGAGGAGACGAGAGGCCAGAGCGGCGGGAACGGACTAGACGGACCGACCACCGTCAAACACTCACGGAACGCTAATCGACATCAAACGAGACTGCGGTCCGTCGAAGGGCCAACTGCGGCACAGGCGAGAGGTGAGCAGGCGCACGACTCTCAAAGACGCCTGAGAAAGGACTGTGGAATCCGGTGGAAAAAAACGACCGACCAGAGGATACTAGGAGTCACTGTTGTCTCCAAAAGGCAGGCTATCGCGGCGGGACAGCTATCTAGGGGGCTACTCACGGTCGGGCACAACGACTATCCGAGAATAAGCGGACACGGAGACGGATTCATCACAGACGACAAGTTCTATATACGGGAGGAGTCAAAGGAAAGTTTCTGAACACCACACGTAATAGAGCACGGGACATGGAAGGGGGGAGGAAAGAAAGGGTACGTAGCGTCGGGTTAGCATATAGAGAAACGAAAAACGGGGGGGGAATCAAGAGGATGCGACGCTCCGAAAGCAACCAGTCGAAATGACGGACGTTCAGAGGTATACGTGTTTGTGTTCACAAAGTGTCGGAGGAAGGGAAAGTCTCTTATCGAGCATTGGGCCATGGGAAGTGCATCGTACGCGTGAGTGGCGCAGTAGTCGTTGGTGCCGACCGGGGGAGTATCACCCGTGAGTTCCCAGAGAATGATCTGAATTCCGTTTGACACATGTCCGGAAGAGGGGCTTGAGAGGGCTCCTTCCGGTGCCAAGAGAACAACGGAGCATAGTCAGTCCTGGTCGCACGCGCGATGCATAGTAATGGAGAGTAGCGAGCGAAGGTGCGGGAGCCCGTGGCATCTAAGTCATCAGCAGGGAGGGAGTTCGAGTAAGTGGAAGGGGGGTGTTGTCGACGCGAAATTTTCCAACGGTTCAGGACAGCCGTCTCTCTCGGAAGAGCTAAAAAGCTAGCCGTCGCAATAAGAACGGCAGCAGAAAAAATAGCCAGGAAGGAGGGGGCGGCAGAGGTGAAAACTTTTATTCTACCAAAATGAAAACAAGGGAAAGGAATCGTTGAGCTCGAGTCAAACGGGCAACAAGCGAGTCGGGACGGGAAAGGTAGGGGGGAGGGAGGATACCAGGCAGCACTCCTAGATATAGATGTGAGACAGGGCCACTGAAGAGTGGGGCCGGAAGGAACGGGTATGAACGAAGGAGGAACGCCGTACAAGGACTGCGACGTAGCTGGGGTGTCGTTGAAAAAAAAAGATTGACCAGTTTGTTCTGCACTAAGAAGAGGGGACACTGCCACTTCGCGCGTGAAGGCTTAACGGTGTAAGGGAAACTGAGCACGGGAACAAGAGAGCCAGTATAGACCTTGGGCGTGATTATGGTTAGGGAAGATAACGTACGTTCGTTAAAGGGAACTGAACGAAAGAGACAGGGGGAAGGGTCGTCGGCGCTCGCAGGAACGAGAAACGGAAAGTGGGGGGGTCCAACCGTCCCCCGGGAGTCGGAGATCTGCGCGCGCATGGTGGCGGACGGTCTTTCAGGTAAAAGGAGGCAAGAGCTATCATGCGAAGGGAAGGGAGAAAGACTCCGAGAGTAGAATGGTGGAGAAAGTAACATTCACTCGGAGGGGACAGAGATAAACATCTCGCGTCAAAGGAAGGGAAAACGGAATGCCAAGGCCGGTGATCCATAGTCGACAGTCGGGAGGTAGTCCGCCGAGCCTTGCCCACAGCGACCCGGATAAACCCTGATGAAAAAGGAGGGGACATGCGAGCGAACGTGGGGGGTTTAACACCGGGTCTAAACACGGGGACCTTGTACCTAACAGCGCGGCCGAGCCGGGTGCGACAACGATAGGGAGCTAGGAGGCCTCTCAATCAAAAGGGAGAACGACTATCGTTGTAGACACCTTCACGCCGGGGTCGCATCTGTGGGAGGGTGACCACGGCGAAAGGACCCTTTGAAAAGGAAGGTTGGGGCGATCAGTTGGCGCTCAAAGTAAAGCGGAGAAAGGAGTTACGATGTATCCCTCAGGCTCCGTAGAGGACGTGGAAACACCCAGATGGTTTACGCGCGTAAGAGCTGCTATCCGCTGACGGCTCCCGGTTTAACTGGTGGGCGCCGTCTTATCCGGTGATACTCAAAGGAGGGTTTTCAAGAAGACGCCAAAGGATGAGATGGGACTGGGAAAGCAGGAGGGCACGAAGAATGACAAGAATTCGCAGTGGCTTCATATGTACTCGGTTCCATGCTTCAGCTAAAAATCGGAAGGCTAAAGACATCCCAGGGCAGGAATAAGCACCAAGGGGACTTCAGTCTGTATCAGAAAAGACTACGCAGGGAAAAAAAGAGAGGGAAAGTCTTCACACTGCGTGGCTTCTACGGCTTAATAGTCAGATTGCAATCATATTGTGGTCGCGCAGGGCTGAGGGGCCGCACGCCGAGGTCACGAAACTTTACTCGAGAAACCCGACCTTCTTGGTTGGGGGGGGAGTGTGTTGGGTACTGGAAGGTGGTGCTCTGGGGGAGAAGTGGAGGTGTCAGTAGTGTTGCACGCTTGGCATCATGGATCAGTCCCTGCGACTGCTTGGGTAGTTGAGGAAGAAAAAAGGGGACTTAGCCCTTTCCGCACGACGGCCGCCGGGTAGAATATGTCAAGCAGAGGTAAAAGGGGAAACGAACGGAGTCAACCGCTGGACAGAGTCCATGCAACTTGCTACGACGGTAGACTAGTAAGACTTCTACTGAGGGGATCTCTCCAGTAGAGGAAATGTGGAAAGTGGAAATTCTCGACCTGGGAAGGGGATGTGAGGGTCGGAGAGAAGACTAGTGCGAAGGTCGAGTGAGGTACGTTTAAAACAC